>JACCDK010212267.1_pt1 | contig 28406 bp, 29 predicted proteins | sample 7445871 | NCBI WGS metagenome assembly JACCDK01 (sample SAMN15323436, study PRJNA562643) | freshwater metagenome | isolation source: river surface water | place: USA:Blue River Watershed | collected 2017-08-15 | reverse complement strand
TAGTATAATTTTGAAATGCTAATTAAAACATCAGCAAGCAATAATCCCAAAACAGTAAAAAATCTTAAATAATAATTTCTAAAAAAACTAAATATTATAGGAATAAATAAATACTCATAATAAAAAATTGGTCGATCTAATTGAAGAGCATAAAAGGCACTTAATAATAGGTTAATTCCATAAATTAGGAGAAGTAGATAAACTGCCTTATTATTATTATTGATAAACTTCATTTAATCAAATATATAAATATGATTGTATTTAATGTATTAAACACTAGTGTTTGGAGAGTAAAATTGTTGATTGATGATTGGTTGGCGAGGATTTAGTCCTAAAATCACCATAATGTAAATGAAGAAATCTATCGGGAATATATGGATCCTAGTAAATATGATCAATTCTTTGGGTATTAAATAAAAATAATCTTCTTTTAATACCATGCACTTCATAACCTCTGTTAAGTAAAAACTCGGCTAAATAGGCTCCATCTTGACCTATTACCTATTATTATGGCTTTTTTCATGCTAGCGTTTATAGGGTATAAATTTAAGACTAATCCCTAAAAGAAAAGCCAGACAATTGAGGATCTGGCTTAGTATATTGAATAAAAATGATTAAAACTAGTGACTTACCCCTTTACTAAATAATACGTTTCTAAAAGTCTTTATAATGATTTTAATATCTAATAATATAGATTTTCTATATAGATATTCCTGTTCTAGTTTAACTTTATCAGGAATTGATATTTCATCTCGGCCATTAATTTGTGCCCAGCCTGTAATTCCAGGTTTTAGTTTAGATACTCCAGTAGCCACTCTAAATTGCATTAAATCATCTTGATTATATAATGCAGGTCGAGGCCCTACAAAAACCATTTCACCCTTTATTATATTTATCAAGTTAGGTAATTCATCTAAACTTGTTTTTCGAATAAACTTACCTATTTTGAGCAAATATTGATCTGGATTTTCTAATAAATGGGTTGCAACGTTAGGAGTATTTTTCTTCATACTACGAAACTTGTAAATATTGAAGAAGGTATAATTGATACCTACACGCTTTTGTGTGAATAAAACAGGGAAGCCATCTTCGATTAGTATAGCAAGAGATACTAAAATAAAGATAGGCGAAAAAAGTATCAAAAGAAAAAGGGCGAAAAGTCTACTTAACATTCGTATTAAAAGAATTTAATGTCTTCATTAACCCTTCTTTAGCAGATAAAGGTAAAGGTTTATTTATAGCGGTTATAATTTTATTATTTGAAACTATATAGGTTTCAGTTAATTTATTTAACCTTTCGGAGTTTAGTGGTAATTTTAATAAATCACCCAGTTTGGATAAAAGCTTAATAATTGATTTTGGAACATTCCAAATGTAGCATTTCTTCTCTTGACATTCCGCTATTAACTTTATAAGATCATTAGTTGCTAGTGTCTCATCATCTGCAACATTATATACTCCTGAAGGTATTGACTTGGTATTTATAAGCTCATTAATAATGAAACAAAGGTTATCAATACTGCAAAAGGATCTTTTGTTTTCAAAAGCGCCCAATGGCCAAGGAAAACCCTTAGTTACAATTTTATATAATAAATTTAAATTACCCTTGTTGCCAGGGCCATGTATCATACAGGGTCTTAATATGTATACCCTCTTCCCTTCTGGGACGGGTTTGCTTAGTATATATTGTTCGGCAAACAATTTACTTTTACCATAATGAGTAATAGGATTAGGCGAATAAGCTTCTGTTAAATCGGATTCTAGAGTATCGGATGCAGCCTTTACCGAACTTAATGTAATAAAAACTTTTGCATTTGATAATAAAAACGCATCAAATAAATTATTTGATAATTCAGTATTAACTTTATAATATTCACTTGTGTCAAAGACCTTTTTAAGGTCGTGTGCCTTCCCTGCAAAGTTTAAAACCACATCTTCTTGAATTAGAATCTTGGAGTTTTTATTATACGAATTAAATTTATAAATATCACTAAAATTAGTTCTAAAATAATTTCCAACAAAACCATTAAATCCAGTTATAAAAATAGAAATTATCAATTGAATTGATTTAATGTTTCATTATTTTTCTTGACTCTATACGTATCAAAAATCCATCCCCATTTATTAAAATAGTGGAATGCAGATTTAATATATATAAAAAAAAGTTTTAAACTTTTATTGGCACCTGATTCATATTCGTGTAAGACACTGACAATTGGATAATAAATTGTCTTATATTTTTGACTTACTCTTCTTGACAAATCCCAATCTTCAAAATACATGAAATAGTTTTCATCAAAAAAAGAATCGTTTTTCAATAGATTTAGATTCAAGAATACAAAACAACCAGAAATTATAGGTGTTTCATAAATAACATCATTCCTTACAAATCTTAATTCATACTTGTTTATATATTTCTTGAATAGACGAAATTTCTTAAAAAGGATTCTAAAAATTAAAGAAAAGGGAGATGGCAGTAATTTAGGTAATGTTTGCGTAGTTTTATCTAAATTGATTAATCTTGGCATTGCCATTGCAACATCATTTGTATCTAGAAAAAATTGATACATTTTTTCAATAACATCATTCTCAAAATAAACGTCAGGATTTATTACTATATGATATTTTATGTTTTCAGTAATAGATTTTTTTATAGCAATATTGTGAGCTTTTCCAAACCCTATATTTTTATTGTTATATAAATATACAATTTTGTCACCATATTTACTAATTTCATTTGAGAAGTGATCGTTTTCAGAATTATCAACTAAATACAACTTATTTAAAAATGGAGAAGCTAAAACACATAGTATTGTTTTATTTAATTTAGAATAATTAGGATGATATATTACAATACTACAATTTAACATTCTATTTTTATTTTGAGTTCCATGAAACACCAATGCCTCCTCCTGGATACCAATGGTCCATAGGTTCTTCTTTAAAAAATAAATAATCTCTTTTTGTCTGCATAGAAAAGTGTGATAATTCTGGCGAACAATGTGCATTATCACTAATAATAAAAGAGCTTTTACTTAATTTATCAATAATTGTCTGATATTCACTTTTTTCATATTCTAAACTATGATCGCTATCATTAATAAACAGGTCTATATTTTTATCAAAATTTTGTAAACTTTTTATTGAATCTCCAAATAATATTTCTCCATAATTAGTGTATTCACCTTGAAATAAATATCCTGCTTCGGGATTGATATCTGTTCCATAATATCTCCCTTCAAATCCTTCCTCATGATTTTTTTTTAATGCACTAGTAATAACAACGGAACCCATTCCCTTTTCAACGCCGGTTTCAATTACAATGTTAGGCTTTAGAATCCTTACAAAGGTATACCATCCAATTCTTCTTCCATAAAAACATGAAGTATCTGCGTATTTCGATTGATTAGATTGGTTTGTATATTCAACTATATGAGATTTCAACTTATCATCTTTTTCGATCTCTTCAAAATAGCCAAATACAGTATTGATTTCAACTTTTGTAAGATGTGATATAAATTGTGCGAGTAATAATTTGTTATTTGGAGTTAAATCGTATGTGAAATTTGTATATTCGTTAGATTTGAAAATCCATTTAAGTATTTTAAAGTAAAATTTATTATAATACGTTGTTGCATAATAAAATCTAGATAGTTTAGAAGGCATTTTTTATTTTATTTAAGGTTAATATTAAATCGGTTAAATATTTATCATTTTTATAACTCAAATGAGATACTTGAGGAGTTGATAAATAAATTATAAACTCTTCTTCAGTTATTTCAAGTTTGTTTAAAAATATATTTAGGTCATTTATAAGTTCGAGTTTTGTATATAATGGTTGAGAAATCAAATTCAATCCTTCGTATCGTGTAATTTGACCACTAGCAATCATTGATGAATAATGTGCTTTTCTTTTATCTATATTAAACTTTAAAGGTAAGATTAATCTCTGATAAATTTTAGTAATTAAAGATTCTTCATGTTTTCTTTTTGGAACAACAAAGTCGAAATTTTTTATAAGATATTCTTCTGCATTTTTTTTGTCATAATCAAAAAAATCTAAAGCTGAAATCCATTTAATTCCATTTAATCTTTTATTATAAATAATAGAAGCTGTAGACATAAATGGGAAATTTCTTTTTAGATTAGGATAAAATGTATTAAAAATATCTTTTAAATTTCTAGCATCATGTTTTTTATGAATCCAACTCATTGGCATTATATTTTCAGTTGTAATATTAACGCCATGATAGATAGGTGCTCTTTTGTTTTTTATTGATTCCTTATATAAGGTTGAGAATATAGCATGATCTGTAGCATTTTCTAAATCAACCACATTAGCATATATTAAGGATAATTGTTGTTTTTTAAAATCTTCCCAATCTAAAACAAAAGTCTTAAAATCTAAATTAAGTTTTGTTACAAGTTTATATATATTGTCAGATGCTAAGGGTGAATTCCAGTGATTATCTAAATGAATTGATTTTGTTTTAATGCCATATTCGTTTAATTTTACTACTAAATAGCTACTATCAATTCCACCGCTTAATCCAACAATACATTTTTTATTGTTTTTTTTTAAAATATCAAGATTATTAAAGAATTCTTTTTTATTTCTTTCTATGGAATCAAAATGTAATTTTAATTTTTTTTTTGCATTGTCACAATGATTGCATCCAGTTGATGTAAAAATAATTTCAGAATCTGAATCATCCATCAAACATGTTTTACATACTTTTTTTGGAGTATATATTTTATCCATAAATAGTATCTCACTATTTAGATAATTAATTATCTCTATACTATTTTTGCTCATGAAAAATTGAATTATTTAATAATTTATCATTTCCATCATTAACAGTTGCCGAACGCGTAAATAAAGTAACTGCTGTAAAATTTAATTTCTTTAAAAAATTAATGTCAGTCATATAAGAAATACCCCCTGAATAATTAATATTTGTATGCCAATTTTTTGAAATAATTAAATTAATTAAAACTATATCAAGTGGACTCAGGCAACCATTTAAATCAATATTGTTAATTAAAATTTCACCAGGCATATCTATGTCTTCAATATTAAATTCTTCTAATTTAACTATTTTTTCTTCATCAATAAAAATAAAATATTGATTTTGATATTTTTTGATATCTAAACAAAGAGTAACGGCTTGCCTACCAATGAGCTTTATTATTTTTCTATATTCATTTATATTTTTGAAAAATATTGTTCTTAAAGAAACTCTTTCAAATCCAACTTCGATAACTGTTTTAGCTTGATCTAATTCTCTTATTCCCCCGGCATAACATTTCGGTTTTAAAGATGATTCTGAAATTTTTTTTAAATTCAAAAAATCAAAAGAATTAACAAAATCGCATTTATTCACAATTAATATTTCATCATAATCAAATTTTGAATAATGAATTGCTGCATTTATAGGACAACCTAAATATAATTTTCTTTCAAAATTCTTCGTTACAAACGAAATGTTATTTTCAATATATATTCCTGCATTAATCCTCATAACCTAGTTTTAATTTATTAATAAAAAACTGCATAGTTATTTCACAACTTCTTTCCGGGTGAAATTGAAAACCAATTATATTATCTTTTGAAAAATATGCAACAAATCTTTCATCGTTATTACTATTTACTTCTACAAAATCATCAAATTGGATGGTATTTTCATTAATAAAACCATAGCCATGAGAGAAATAAGGAAACATTAATAAATCGTCATGTTTAATACGTCTTTTACCAATAAAAGTAATTAATTCAGGGTTCATAAAATGCAGTTTTCTGATTTTTCCAGGTATAATATCAAGCATATCTTGTCCTACTTCATCTGTTTGACTAAAAAGCATTTGCATTCCTGCACAAATTCCAACTATTTGTTTATTCTGTTTTTGAATAGATAATATCCATTTTCTAAAATCGTAAAATTGTTTTTTATCTGTAAAATGTAAACCAGAAACACCGCAAATCAATAGAGATTTTGTTTTTATTTCATCTCCTATATTAACGATATTGTACATAATTCCCTTTTTTAAAAAAAATGATTTTAATGACCCAATATTAGATACAACTGGATTGCAGATAGATATTGCAGTATTATAGTTACGCGAGTTTAACATATTTTATTATTATACTAATTTTTTTTAAAATAAATTGAAAAATTACAAACCATATTACCCATTTCCAATAAGTATATGGAGAAGACTTTATTAACATGAAAAGTAATACTGGTGATAATTTTATAAAATTATTATCTAATAATAATGATGTTAATCTAAATGAAAAAAAGTAATAAAGTATAAATAAAAAAATTCCAAAATAGCCATAATATATAAATTCAGATAAAATATAAAAGCCACCCATCGGATAATAATTTTCAGCAAAAAAATTTGATACGTTTACGCTAATAAATTGTGAACTATCAAAATTAATTAAACTTGAGGGAACCAATAATGATAATAAAACAAAAAAGGGCTGAAATAATGTAAAAACGAGATGAGTGATGTAAGGAAATGAGATATTTTCAGGAAGCATTAATACTTGAAAAATTCCAGATGAACCGTTTACTCCTTCTCCAAAAATTCCATATAATAAATCAAATGAATAAAACCCATTTCTAAATGATGCAGATAGCAAAACTAAAATGAAACCAACTATAATTATTATTTTATTTACATAATTGTTTAATAAATAATAAAGAAAAATAACAAAAACAAAAGTTCTAGAACCATCTATAAACATTAAAATGACCGAGAGTAATAATAAGAATTTTGATTTTTTTGTTTTCAATAATGGAATAGTAACCAATATCCATAAAATTCTAAATAATGCTGAAACTGAAGCAAACAAACCTTCTCTACTTTGACTCCATGGATTAACAAAAAAAGAAATCAAACATGAAACAAATATTATAGGATATATTTTAGAAGCATTATTTATACTTAACCATCTATTGTTATTACTTACTAAGTTTCTCTTATTTAAAAATCTTATTTTATTTATGATATATAAAAATATTACTGTTATTATCGAATATTTTAATTGAAATAAAGTAAAATCACTCAATTCAGATTTTCCATAATCATAAATATTTATGTAAATAAATGGTGTTATACCATAGAATACAATTAATAGTAATGATATTTTAAAACCAGTTAATTTCATTTTATGATATTTTCAAAATCATGTATCTGTGTTAGGAATATTTCTTTATTATAATTTTGTAATACATTTTCTCTAAAATTCACCCATTGTTGATATAATAATATATCACAGCTAAAAAATTTATTTAAGATAATTTTTAAATCATCGATATGTTGAAAAATAATTGCTTCGTCTGCAAAATTTTTATTTCCCACACAATTAGATAGAAAAATTGGGATATTATTCATGCAAGCTTCTATTACCACTAAAGCTGCACCTTCATAAAAAGAAGGTAAAATGATACAAGATTTTTCTACAATATTATCATATGGATTTATCATCTTTTCATAAATAGTGATATTTGGATGACTTAATTGACGTGCTAATTTTTCATCATCTAAGTCGCCGATTAAATGAATTGAATAATCTGTTGTATTTGCTAACTCACTGAAAATTATACAATTTTTCTGCTTTTGGTCAATTCTTCCAATATAATAAATATTCTTTTTTTGCGTGTCGATTTTATAACTAAAATTTTTGCCTTCTGTAAAATTATTAAAATAATAAACTTTTTTCAAAGGGAACCTTTTCAAAAAAAGGTCTTTTTGCTCCTTTGAACACGTAATTAATTTTACATTATTTCCTGAATAGACAAAATTTACTAAAATTTCTTTGAGTTTAGTGAACCTAACGTTAAAATATTTAATCTCAAATCCAAAAGGAGTATATACATAGACTTTTTTTAAAAATAATTTTAAAAGGAAAATTATTTCAAGGTTTTGGAGTGGATATCCAGCAGAAACAATAAAGGTTTTATTTTTAAAAAGATAAGGAATTAATTTTTCATGTTCAAGATTTAAATATTTTTTATCTAAATGTATATTTTCATATATTGATCTAAACATTTTTTCATGACCACTATTTACCTTTGATTTTAAAACAAAAATAATCATGCCAACTTATTGAAATAAAAATTTAACTCACTCCAGTTAAAAATATTAAGACTATCTGCATTAGTGGAAAATGAACCAAAAAATAATGATTTATTATATAATTCAATTAGTGTAGTCAACTCATATGAATTCTTAGGATCAAAATATGTAATGTTTAATCCATAAAATTCTTTAAATACATCAATTTTGCTTGCAAATACTTTTGTTTGAAGCTTTATTGAATCGATAATTGGAATACCAAAGCCCTCGCAAAAAGAAGGAATAATCAAAGCTGTGCTGGTACTATATAAATTCTTTAATTCATTTTCATTAATTCTACTCTTTATTACAACGTTATCTTTTGTACTCTTTATTTCAGAATTTACTACAATTAAATAAGATTTTAATTCAGAAAATATTTTTAACAAAAAAGATAAGTTTTTATGTTTTCTATTATTACCAACAAATAAAAAATTATGTTGTCTATTAACTTGTATAAACTTAAAATCTGATCCATTGGGTATTACAACCGAATTCAAATTAAAATAAGATAAAAGCTCTTTTTTAACTGTGTAAGATGGTACAATTAAATCAGAATTTTTTAGAACAAATTGAAGATATGTTTTTAAAATAAATGCTTTAAGATTAGGAAATACCTTCCAAAATTGATATTTATGACTTATTGCCATGATATCATGAACAAAAGCAATCACTTTTACGGATTTTGGAATTAATGGGTTTACAAAATAATGTGGAAAGATTACATATTTTGGTTTAATTTTCAATAATAATAAATAAACCTTTAAAAAATTAATTATTCCAAAAACACCTTTAATTTTATAATTTATAACGCTTTTATCTAAAAAATCTATCTCATGATTCCCAGATATTACAATTAAATTAATTTTATCCTTTTCAAGAAAATCATAAATCTTTCTTGAAACTAATCCAATTCCAGTATACTTATGATATAGCCTTAAATCTAGGATTATTTTACTTTTCATTAAGTATTAATTTGTAATCAGAAAGTAAGTTTTTTAAAATATAATCATAATTAAAATTGCAGTTATCTGAAATTTTTAAATTTTGATAACAAAAATTAATTTGATCTTTTATTTTTTGAAATTTAAAATCTTCGATCAATTTTATTTGTAAAGAATTAAGATGATTTGTTTGTAAATTAGATGGAAGAATGACATAATTGTCATATTTTAAGGCTTCAAATATTGTTGAAGTCGATTTTGGCCAAATATTTATTTTCGAATTTTTTAAAACAAATTCTAATTCATCTTGCTTTAATAATTGATCATAATAAATTAATCTTTTATATTTTTTAATAAATTCAATTATTTTATTATCAAATATTGGCCCTATTATTATAAAGTATGCGTTAAATTTTTCAAAATTAGACCTTAAAAATGCAGCTAAAATGGGTTTGATATCCTTATATTTATCAAAGTACCCAGTCATTGATATTATATTATCAGAATCAGGAAGTGTAAATGGTAAATTTGTTTGCCCAATATTTTTTCTTACATAACCAAGTGGTTGTAATGAGATCTTATTAATACAAAATGGATTAATTTTTTTTAATAGAATATAACCAGAAGGTGTAACACATCTAATTTTATTTGCAAAAATTGTAGCTATTAATAAAATCGGATATGTTAACAATACAAATCTAACTCTTGCAAGAAAACCATTGGGTATTTTTTGTAATTCATGATCATATACAATTTTTTTTCTTTTAAAAATTGCATATATAATACCAAATAAAGCAATGCCTTGTTGGGCATCAAACAAATGTACAATATCGGGATTGTAAGAATTGAGATCTTTAAATGCATTAAAAAAAACAATGTCTTTTAATGAAAAAAAAGGAGAGTTTCTGAGTATTTTATATTTTCCAGAATCGGCTAATTTACCATGTTTAGTTTTCTGGCTTAATCTAAGTGTAGAAGTTATTATGATATAGTTAACATAATTTTTTTTAAAATAATCTGCATAAGCATGTTCTCTATAAACAAAATTTTCATCAAAAAAACCTGTCAACAAGACAATCTTCATTCTATTTATTGTAAAATTTATGTATTTCTTTTATTACATAATCTTGTTGATCCAAAGTAATTTCAGGAAAAATTGGTAAAGATAATAATTTATTAGAGATTTTACTTGTGTTAGGAAAATCAGAATTTACATGATTTAAATATTTATAAGCTTCTAAAAAAGGAAGGGGTTTGGGATAATGTATGGCAACATTGATTCCATTATTTTCTAAATATTCTTTTAATGCATCTCTATTTTCAGCTTGAACAGCATAAACATGAAAAGTGTGTTCAGAATTATTTCTAATTTTTGGAATAATTATTTCAGATATTGATTCTAATTGATCTGAATAATACTTTGCTATTTGTTGTCTTTTTTTTGTCCAATCATGAATATATTTTAATTTGATATCTAAGATAGCCGCTTGAATTGAGTCTAGTCTACTATTTATGCCTTCAATTTTATGATCATGTTTTTTAAGAGATCCATGATGTGAGTACATTCTACATTTTATTGCTAATTCATCAATATTTGATATAATACAACCAGCGTCTCCATATGCACCCAAATTTTTCCCGGGGTAAAACGAAAAAGATGCTGCGTCTCCAAAATGACCTGCATAAATACCATCATACTTTGAGAAATGTGATTGTGCACAATCTTCAATTAAATATAAATTATGTTCTTTTGCAATTTTAGAAATATTATAAATATCACACATTTGGCCATATATATGAACTGGTATTATCGCCTTAGTTTTTTTTGTAATCTTTCTTTTTAAGTCTTCAGTATCCATCGTATAATAGTCTGGCTCAATATCAACAAAAATTACTTTTGCACCAGTTTGTGTAATAGTTTCGGATGATGAAATCCAGCTATTTGCAACTGTTATCACTTCATCTCCCACACCAATTCCAAGCATTTTCATTATTATATATAATGAATCTGTTCCATTTGCTACTCCAATACAATGTTTAATACCATAACTTTTAGAAAAGTTTTTCTCAAAGTTATTAACTAACTCACCACCAATAAAATTGGCATTCGAAATAGCACTTAATATAGCTTCATCAATTTCTGTCTTTATAGAAAGATATTGTTGCTTTAAATCAACAAAAGGGATTATCATTTTTTAATTTTTTATTTTCTCATAAATTTTTGAAATCATTTCTACCGTCTTAAATCCTTCAAAATAATTCACTAAAATTTTGCCATTTTTTTCAATAACATCAATTACATTTTTATATACTAAATCATGATTAGACATTGATCCTACATATGTTCCGTAATTATTTGCTGAATTACCTTTGGGTAAATCTTTTATTATATAGTTATTAATTTCTTGATATTCTAATTCATTGAGATACTGACCACCTATTTTAATTGTTCCTTCTGTTCCAAAAAGAGTTAAAGAGCCTTCCATATTTTTGTTAGTTGAATTAACAGTATAATTAATCGTACCAATAGCTCCAGATGAAAATTTTAAAGCAACTACACCAGTATCTTCAAATTCGATTATGTCTTTATGCATAAAATTATTTGAAAATCCACATACTTCACTCACATCACCTACCATCCAATATAATAAATCAATAAAGTGACTAAATTGTGTGTAAAGAGTTCCCCCATCCAAATCTAAACTTCCTTTCCAAGAGTTCTCATAATATTTTGCATCTCTATTCCAAAAACAATTCAATTGTACATTAAATATTTTCCCAAGTTTACCTTCATCTAATATTTTTTTAACAGCATCAATTGGTGGGTTAAATCTGTTTTGTTTAATTACAAAAAGTCTTTTATTAGACTTTTCAGCTGCATTAATCATTTTTCCGCAATCCAAAATATTAATGGATAGGGGCTTTTCACATAGTACATGATAGCCAGCGTTTAATGCTTTGATTGAATGTTCTGCATGTAAACCATTTGGCGAACAAATCGAAACAACATCTATATCTAAATTTGCATTTAAAAAATCTTCAACATTATAAAATATTTTGGCATTAAATTTATTACCAGTTTCGTCGGCATTTTGTTTTTTAATATCACATACCGCAACAAGTTCAGCTAATTTTACAATATGCTCTGCATGTCTTTGAGCTATTCTACCACAACCTATTATAGCAAACTTTAATGTACTTTTCATTTTTATTTATTTTTTAGAATATTAATTAATTTTTGTGATTCAAATTCAAAACAAAGTTCTTCAGCAGCCTTAGAACTATTGAATTTAAATTCTTGAACTTTTTCAAATGTTAAATCATTAAGAATTTTAGTCATTGAGTCGATTGAAAATTCGTCAGCAATAACTCCGCAATTGTATTTTTTTACAAGTCCCATCATGTCTGGGGAAGGTCCAATTGCAATCATAAGATTTGCTTGAATAAATTCAAAAAATTTATTTGGAAGACAATGCAAAAGATTAAAAGTTGTTGGCTCAACATAAAAAAATCCAATATCGTATTTATTTATTGTTGTTGTGATTTCATTTAAATGTACTGGTTCATTAAAAGTAATTCTTTCATTAGAACTCGAAATATTAATAAGTTTATTTATATAATTTTGGTCTCCAGTTAAGTAAAAATCTAATGTATAATTTTCATCTAATTTATTGAAAACATAAATCATATTTTCAATTTTTCTATTCCAATTTGCTACACCATGATGAACAAGTCTTATTTTATTATTTTTAGTAATTAAATGTTCTTTTTTATATGGAGCACTCATTAATATTTGCATTTCTATATTAAACTCTTTTTTATATTCTAAGGCAAGGCCTTTAGATACAGTAAATAAGAAATCACATTGAGGTAGGTATAATTTGCATAATCTATATCTTTCCTTTTGTTCGAATGTTCTAAAAAAGAAGCTTACTTCTAATTGTTTCGGATAATATTCTCGAACATCAAAAATAATTTTAGCATTCTCTTTAATTTTAAAAGCAAGAGGTAATAAAAATAAATCTTCTACAATTATAAAATCATACTTTTTAGAAATTTGAGCACTTACCCCTGTCAATAAAAACCTAACGTTATTTAAGTGATCTAATATAGAATTATTTGTTACAATCTTTTGGAAAAAGTAGATGAAAGAAAGTTGCACATATCTAAATATTTTATTAAGAAACTTTGTGCTCTTAGCTTTAATTGTATAAATATCACCGTATATTAAATCAGCATCTTTAGGAAAGTATGAAATCAAATCAATATTATAATTCAGATGATTCATTAAGTCAATATTCCTTCTTGGTCTGGGATCTCCACTTGGTTCACTAAGACACATTAATAAAACATTCATCTATAATTTAAATTTAAATTCTTCGTATTGTGGGTATGTAATTAAAACAGCCTTATGTGGTCCATGAAAAACGAAAAAAGATCCAGCTGAAATTGCACTTGCACCAGCTTCGATTCCAGCAATGATATGCTCATTAGAACCAACACCACCAATAGCAATTAAAGGAAAATTTATACTTGCTGTTGCAGTTTTAATTACTTTCAAATTCAAGCCATTCATCATACCATCATGATCAACACTATTTAATAAAATTTCACCGGCTCCAGCATTAGTAACTATTTTAATCCATTCTAACCAATCTACTTTAGTATTTTTATGTGTATTTTGACTATGCAGAACTGTGTTTCCAATCCAATTTTTTTTAACATCAACGGAAACAACAACCGCTTGTCTTCCAAATTTGTCCGAAAGTTCACTAATAAAATTTAAATTATTAAATGCTGCATTTTGAATACTAATCTTCTCAACTCCAATTGAAAATAAAGTTTTTGCATGTTCGAACTTAGTAATACCACCTCCATAACACAAAGGCATAAAACATTCACTAGCAAGATTTTCAATAAATTTGAAATCTGGTTCTCTATTTTGCTTGCTAGCACATATGTCTAAAACAATTAATTCATCAACTTCTTTTTCGTTGAAAATTTTAATTGCATTTATTGGATCACCAACATATTTTGAATCTTTAAATTGTTTTGTTTTAACAAGTTTCTGATTTTCTAGAAGAAGACATGGTATAATTCTATTTCGTAACATTATAAATTTGCAAAATTAGTTAATAAATTCATTCCAAACTTGTGACTTTTTTCAGGATGAAATTGAACTCCATAAACTCTATCATTTTGAACTACAGATGTAAAATTAAATCCATAATTAGTATATCCAATTTCATTTATTTTATTTTTACAAATAGCATGATAAGAGTGTACAAAATAATATCTTTGTAAATCATTTTGGTTTATTAATAATGAGTTTGAGTTTACAAAAACTTCATTCCAACCCATATGTGGAACCTTGAAACTTTTATCTTCAAAATTAAATTTTACTACATGTCCTGGTATTAATCCTAAACCATGTTGATTACCTTCCTCACTTCCATCAAATAATAATTGCATTCCTAAACAAATACCCAATAAAAAAGAACCATCTTGTACTTTTTTTTGAATAACATGTTTCCATCCAGAATTATTTATTTTTTCCATTCCATAATCAAAGGAGCCAACACCTGGTAATATAAATTTATTACTATCATTAACTTCAGATGGATGTTTAATTCTTTTAGATTCTATGCCTATTTTTTTAAGCATATTTGATATTGATGATATATTACCAAGTTCATTATCAATTATGGATATCATTTATTTTTCTTTTTTGTAAAATAATTTAAAAAATAATGAAATTTTTCTTTTAAATGCCCATTTAAAGTCATCACTTCCGTATTTTTCATGTTCTACTTTGGGTCTACTTATATATTCGTCGAATTTATCTTTTGTCCATGAGAATTTTTTTAAAAAATATTCAAGATCAGCATTTTGTGTATTAATTGATGTATAAGGGCTTTCATTTAAAATACTTAATCCTTCGTCTCTCAACATTTGATTTGTTAATACCAAAGCAGAAAGATGATTTCTACGCTTATCATATCCAAATTTTTTTGGCAGAATATAACCTTGATAAAATCTAGTAAAGACTGATTCATAATGCTTGTAGGGATAAGGAATAAATCCATAATCACTTGACAAGATTTTAATCGCTTCTTGTTTATTATAGTTAGTAAAATTTAAAAATGGAACCCATCTTATTTTTTTTATGTAATGATCAAATAAATGCTGTTCAAAATTATATCCAGGAAATGTTTTTATTTTATAACCTTTTCCAAATTTTTCCCATATATTTTTTATATTTTTAAAATCATATTTATTTTTTGCTGCCCAAGCCTCTGGCATCTGTACACCTTCAGTAGCAGTATTTGAGCCAGATAAAATATATTTCAATTTATATTTTCTAGCAAGTTGAAAATTAACAGCAGCAAGTGCATTATCATATAACAATTCAATATCAACAACATCCGCATCAAAAAATGCTTCTTGTAGATCTCTATATTCTTCCCAATCAATAACATATGTAAATAAATCTACATTGAGATTTTTCACAAGACGTTCAATATTATTTTGCGCTAATTCAGAATTCCATCCATTATCCATGTGCACGGCTAGTGGACGTAAGCCAGCCTTCACTGCCTGAACTAATACCCATGAACTATCTAAACCACCTGATAATCCAACAATACAATCATATTTCTTATTTAAGCCATTCTCTTTTACTTTCTCAATTAAACAATTGAAATTTTCTAATTTGAACTCATCTGAAGTATTTAAGAAATTGTCATGACGTCTAATAAAGTCATTGCAAAATTGACAATTACCTTCTTTATCAAAAGTAATTTCTTCTGCACTAGTATCCATTAAACATCTGTTACAAATTTTATATTCAATCATAATAAAAAACTATTTAAATTTTCAATTTATTAATTATATTGTCTATATTTTCTTCGGTTAAATTTTCATACAAAGTGTCTTTGTATTGTTGTAAATTTTCAATTTTTAATTTTTCCCAGTCAATTTTATTTAACTTTTCTATTATATTATCGTTAAATCTGTACTTAATAATTTTAGCCGGTACTCCTCCAACTATTGCATATGGCGGTATATCTTTAATAACCAGACTTGATGCTCCAACTACGGCACCTTGTCCGATTGTCACACCTGATAAAACTAAAACATTCTCTCCTAGCCATACATCGTCTTTTAATACTATTGGTCCTTTTGATGTTGCTTCAGATTCATATCCAAAATATTTTACTTTAAATGGAAATGTGGTAATGCTATTAAATTGATGTTCGCTACCAAGAATAAATTTAGTTCCAGATCCAATTGAACAAAAATTACCGATACTTAAAGATTCATTTGACGCATTTGAAAATATTGCATTTATTGGTCCATATGTTCCCTTTCCAACTTTCACTCTATTAAAAAACATTTCACTAGTTGGAATCAATTCCAATTTTGTATTATTGTGAGCATTTAATTTTCTCCACAAATCTCTGTAATGCTTTCTTTTGAAATATGATTTTATTAATTTAATTAACATAATTTATTTTTCATTTAGAAGCATTTTTAACTCCTTCTAAAAATCCATAACCAAAATTTGTAGAAGGTTCTAAACACATTCCTTCACACCATTCATTCCAGCAAGAAATAAAAACTATCTCTTGATTTTTTGCTTGTGATAAATTAATTGCAGTTTTTAAATATTTTTCGAATTTTTCTGGAGTATTATCTGTAACAATGTATCCTTTATCTTTATACCTTGGTGTATTATCCCAACCTGTAGATACTCCAAAAAAAACTTTTTTTGGTGTTGAAATTTTATTCATAACTCTTATCGAATTCTGTACTACAATATCATAAGATATATTTCTGATTTTACTTTTTCCGAATAGTATTTTTAAAATTTTTTTCCAAATAACTTCATGAGGGTAATTTTCCCTCCAATAGTTTATAGCTATCGAATGTTCCATCAAATTAATTGCATCTGATTTTTTGTGATATTCATTGCTTTTTATTTTATTTAAATTATCGATATTTTCTACAATATATATTCCATTAAAACCATTTTCTCTACATTTAATATCCCATACTTGCATCATTTTATCGTAATCTTTTATGTGATCACCGATGTAAATTTGAAAAACAGGTTTATTATCTATTTTAATATATCTATCGTCTTTGAAAAATTGTATTAAATATTCAATATGTTCTATCCAATCTTTTTCATCACCGTATTCTTGTTTTATTAACATCTCTTTTTGACCGATCCAACTTTTAGTCCAATCATGATTTGCCCACATGAACATGAAGTTTTGATTTATATCTTTCCAGTTTAATAAATTTTCAGCAGGTTTTTCTAATATTTTTCTTCCTTTAAACCAGTAATGATAATAACAAAGCCCATAAACATTATAATCATTCAAAAGTTTGGTTTGCCATAAAACCGTTTCTTTATTTAATAAATCATAGTAGTTTTCATTCAATGGATATAGTATTTCATGACCATCAAATAAAGGCTTTGCTTTTCTTAAATTTGTCCATTCAGTAAATCCTTTACCCCACCATTGATTGTTTTCAGGTATTTCATGATATTGAGGTAAAAAATATGCAATTGTTTTAATCATTACTAACTTTATTATATTTTTTAAGATAATTAAAAAAATCTTTTGCTATTTTTTCGGAATTAAAATTTTCTTTTACAAACAAATAACCATTCATTGCTATTGTTTCTAACTCTTCATTATTAATTTGATAATACTTTATAACACTAATTAAATTATCAAGTGTACCATCATAACTAATAAAATGTTTATTAGCTACCATGCCTAAATCTCTATACATAGGCCCATCTACGCCTATGTAAGCTGCACCACAATTCATTCCTTCAACGAAACCAATGCCAGGTACCCCAATTATTTCTTCGGGTACAATAAACATTTTATATGAATTGTATTTTTCTACAATGTCAACTTTATAGTAACTACTTTCATTTTTCAAATTGCCGAAATCTATATTTAAAAACCTCTTTGTTAATAATTTACCAAAACGTATAAAATCAATAAAAAACAAATAAAAATTAACTAAATATTTGTTTTTCCCCTTTTCAATAATTGGATTACTTGAAACTTGTAAATTATTAATCAATGGATCAATAAACTCATTGAGTGAATCTTTGTTCTGTATTATTTCAGCTCTCATTGGTTGTAATATATCAGATTTAAAAAAATTAATAAAGTCCGAATCCTTCATTTTTTGGGTATTTGTACCAGTGAAAAGAACTTTGTTAATTCTATTTTTAAAGTCTTTCTTATATTGAAATCTTTGTTGAGCAACAAATGGCAATATGATAACATTTTTTTTATACCATTTGAAAAAATAATTAAAATAACTTGAACTATTTGTAAGATTTGTTTCTGAAACAAATAAATCAATATTTGCATCATTTGTTAATTGACTTGCTAATTTTGTCTTATATCCAAAATGACTTAATTGTATTACTTTTAAAGCATTGATTTTTTTAATTTTATTTATAAAATCAGCATTTCGAATTTCTTTATCTGCATAAACAAATGTTGAATATAGAAATGTGAAAAAAACATCATTTTCACTAATTCTTTTGATATCACGAATAATTTTAAACTTGAATGGATTTAATTTATTTAATAGTACCCATGCATAAAATTCAATAATTGGAAAATTTAGAAATTTCAATGACTTTATAAATAATGGAGCAGAATAAATATTGTCTATATATACATAAATTCTTTTTTCATTATTGTATAAATAATCAAATAAAAAATCATATTTATTAATACTTTTTGTTTTTGTGAAAAAACAAGTTAGGTTTTCCTTAAACCATAATGCATGTGGATTATGAAGTATTATTCTCATGATAAATTTTTAACTATACCATAGCCCTTTTGCTTTACCTTGTATAATTTTTTTGTATTGCATAGGCAACCAGTATAATCCTGGTGCCGATAAAATCAATTGAACTATTATAATACCATTTATTCCAATTTTTTTAGCTAAATAAATTGAAAGAGGAATTGTTAAAATTGAATTAATTAAGCTAAAATAAAATGCAATTTTAACCTTACCAATACTTGTAACAAATGTAGCATAAGTGCTAACTAATATTGTCATAGCAAAGTACAATGCCATTAGAATTTTAAAGCTAGTTTGAATTTGCATATCTTTTCTTAACCATATCTTAAAAACAAAGTCTAAAATTATTGTCATGAATAAAATAGCAAAAATTAGTATATAAGATATATAATTTGATTTTTTAATAGCATTTCTAATCCAATTTAAATCTCTTTGTTGATAAGCCTCATTTATTGTACTGTACAAAGAACTAGTAATAATTGTAAAAGAAATTGTAGTAAAACTAAAGTATTTGTAAACTAAATTATATGAAACAACATCCTTAGATCCTAAAATATTAGTTATAATAAAATTTGTTGTACCAATAGTTAATAAATTACAAAGTTGAATAATAAAAAATTTGCCGCCAAGTGACATCAGATCTTTATAATATTTTAAATCAATGTTTGATAATGATGGAGAACAATAAATATATTCGGTCTTATAAGCATATAAAGAGTACGACAAATTAACTAATAGTGGTGTGCCGCAAAACACAATTCCTGTAATTAATAAATTAACATGATAATATTTATTTACTAATATTATAATAAAAAGAGAGAATAAAGCGGATGTCATATTCAATAAATCAGCCATTCCGGATTTTTGATTAGCAATCAAAATACTATCAATTAATTTTATGACAAAATGAAAGCAAAAAATTAGAAAAATGTAAAAAATCGTAGAATTGAGATTTTGATTTTTATAATTTAATAATTTTTCCCAATTTGTAAAATGATTTACTAAATAGAAAATTGGAATGATTATAACTATTGTAGTAGTTAAAATGAAATAAGCAGTACTTACATAAGATTTTAATTTATCTATATCTCCAACAGCTTTCGCTTCAGTAAATTTATTTTTCAATCCACTACTTAATCCACCATCAAAATACATCAACCAAGATAATATTGAATAAATCGTAAGCCAAATGCCATATTCATCACGATTTAAAATATTTAGTGTTTTAGAAATTGTAAATAGTGAAATCACAATACTACTAACTTTCACTGCTCCTGACAATAAAATATTTTGAAAGACTGTTTTAGTTCTTCCTTTTCTACTTATAAATTCTAATATTTTAATACTAAATGCCACTATCTCTTTTCCCAAATACCAGACTTACTAGGTATGTTTATATTTAAAATATCAAAATTTATATTAAATAACTTTTCAAAAATATGTATCACTGCTTCTGCTACAGCACCTTCTCCACCTTTGCTTTGAGTTATAAAATTTGCATATTTCTTTGTATTACTAAATGCATTTTGAGGTGCAATACTATAGCCAACTTTACTAAATACAAGTGGGTCATATATTCCATCACCCATATATATAGTCTCAGACATGTCAAATTTTTTTGAAATCCACTCTGCTCTTTGAAAAGTACTTACTAAAGAAATAGAATACCCCATATCTTCTTCAATTCTTTTTTTGGAAATTTCAAAACCACGTTTATCCCCTGTCACCATTTCGATATGTAATTTATTCTTGATCAGGGATAAAGCATCATTATCTGCATCTCCAAACACTTTGTATAATTTTCCATCTTTTGAATAGTAAAATTTACCATCAGTAAATACACCATCAACATCTAGAATGAAATTTTTAAACATAAATTTATTTTTCTAATTCGATACATAATGAATATTTTCCATAATAATACAAAAACAAGTCAAATGGATGATGGTGTAATGGTGACATATTCAACCAGATAATTGCTCTTAATAATTTCACTTTCTTTAGATCAAAATTATTTTGCTCTAAATAATCAAAATAATAGTTTTCACATTCAACCAAAAACTGAAATCTATGTATGTCAACAATTATTTCATTATTATCTTTAATATTTACTACAAATTGATTGTTATCAATAATCTCATGATTAACAACAAGGTTATGAGCTAATTTCGCTAAGTCGTAATACATATCACCAACCTCTATATATCCTCCAAAGTCTTGCCTCCAGTCAATTAATTTATATTCAGTTGGTGAAACTTGAATAATATTATCTAAGATAAAATCACCATGGAAAGTTGTTGGCTTTGTATCACATAGATGATCAAAATTGACTTGATTTATCAAATCAGAAATAGTTGGTATTTTTTTTCCATTAATGATATCAACCTTATCTTCTATCTCTCTAGTTTGTTGAAATTGTTTTATCCTTTCAAGAGTCTTGTGATAATAAAAATTATGAGTTTTTTTTGTAAAATCTGTTAAATCAATTTTAGTGTTTTCTACCCACATATTTTTTTTACACCATTCTAAAAATTGCTTAAAATTTGTTCTATTTGCAGCTTTTGAAAACAGAGCACCCTTAACCATTTCATAAGAATAAAAATTGGGCCTACTTGAAGTTATCGCTGGAACAATATTTTTTAAATATTGTGTTCTATCTACTCTGTTTTTGCATACTTTTTCGTCTGAGAAAAATTTTATGATCTGATTATTAACAATAAATATTGATTCGGATACCTTATCTAGAACATGAAAGTCTTTTGTCGAGAATACACTTTTTGCTTCTTGTATTTTTTCAACACTTCCGATATCATACCATTTATTGAATTGAATTGATTCAATTTTATCAGTCTTAATAAGCTTTCTTAATACATCAACATCACTTAAACTTGAAGCATAGTTATTTTCTTTTAATACTTCATCTGCCAAATGCCAGAATAACTTATAGTTATTAACCCCAACCACACCAATATGTAAAAAATCGGGGCTAATATTGCCTTTCTCATGAAATACTTTCACATTATTACCCTGAATATCATAAGATGTATAGCTTGAAGAACCGACGCCCTTAAAACCACCGTTCCAATTACTTTTGGGAGTTGGAATACTATCTAAGATGATTGTATCTGATGCATGAAAAATGAATGGAATTTGTAAATAATTTTCAGCACATTTCATCGAGTACAATAAGCTACTTCCTTCACCTTGAAAATTATCAACATTTACAAATTCAAATTTAATTTTAGGATAAGCAATTTCTAAAAAATTTCTTACTTGATCTCCATAATATCCTAAAGTAACTACAAAATTGGTTGATTCAGGATACGATTCAATGATGTGTGACAAAACCGGTTTTTCGCCAACTCTTAATAATGTTTTATTAGTATATTTAGTAAACTCACCAAGTCTAGATCCTATCCCAGATGTTGTAATTAATACTTTATAATCGGAACTATTCATCTTTTTCTTAATTAAATGTTTTTCTAAAAGAAGCTATTTTATTTGAAATTGTATCTTCATGAGGTCTATATATTGTACCAGTACCACAAACTAAAATATCTGCACCAGCGTCAATCATATTTCTTCCTGTTTCGAATGTAACGCCACCATCAATTTGAATTAATAAATCCTTATTACCTCTTTTAAGTGCAAATTCTCTTAAATCCGAAATTTTATTTATCATGTTAGGTATAAGTTTATGGCCAACAATACCTGGATTGATTGCCATCAAAACAACCATTTTAATGTCTTCAATTAAATAATCTAGTGTCGAAATAGAAGTTGCAGGATTTAAAGCAATGCCTGGTAGCATATTAGCTTTTTCGATTTTTTTTACAATTCTATGCGCATGATTTGTAGCTTCAATATGAAAGTTGTAATAAGTTGCTCCAGCATTTTTAAAATCATCGATGTAATCTTCTGGATTCTGAACCATCATGTGAACATCAACAGGAATATCTGTAATTTTTTTTAAATAACTTAAGATTTCAGGATAAAGTCCATATCTAGGCACAAAAGTTCCATCCATAACATCAAAATGAATATAATCTGCTTTACCTTTTATTAATTCATTAATATCTTTTTGTAAATTTAAGGGATCGGAACAAATCAATGATGCTGCTATTAATGGGTTTTTCATTTTAATTATCGTTTTTTTATTAATTTAAATGTGTTCTTATAATTTTTTTTTAAAATATATTTTTATTGTAAATATTTTTTGGCTTTTCATTTAAAGATGTCATTCATAATATATACCAAGCATTTTTGCTTAGTCACAATTGCTGATAAAATAATATGTGATTGTTTATTTGAAAAACAATTCTAAATTAAAATATTATTCTATATAAAAAATCCTGAATAGCTTTTATTCTAAATTTGAGTGTCTTGCCCACATTGTGTCATGCGTTTCTCCAGTTTTATCCATAATTTTTAGACATACCGCATCAAAAAATATTCCTAAACATTGTTCATTTAATGTGGTCATTGGCTGTACTGATACAAAATTTTCTACCGCTTTTGTTTTTGAAGGTGCCGTAATTTTTACTACTACATTAGCAAGCTTAGCAATTCTTGACTCAACATTTCCAGTAACTGCAACAATGTTGCATTTGTTTTTTGAAGCAATTGAAACTAGATCAAAAACTGTTTGAGTCTCTCCAGATCCTGATGCAACAATTAAAAGATCCCCTTCCGCTATTGATGGTACTGTTGAATCACCAAGAGTAAAAGCATTATATCCAAAATGCCCAAGTCTCATACCAAATCCCCTTATGGCCATTCCAACTCTTCCGGCTCCACAAACAACTATTTTATTTGCTTTTAATATTTGATCTATCATCAAATCTACTTCATTGTCATTTACTTTCGATAATACTGTAGAAATTTCATTTAAAATGGTATCAATTTTTGATTTCATATAATCTTATTTGTTTTTTTTATTGAATAAATTCTTTCTATAATGTCAACAACTTTAAGTCCTTCTAATGCATTAGTTGTTATAGTACTCTTATTTTTTAATACATCTACAACATTTTCAATAACATAACCATGGTTTTGTGCAGAACCTTTATATGCTCCATAATCATTTCCGGGATTTGTTGGAGCAAGTGTAGGCATTTTATATTCTTTTATATGACAATATTCAACTTCATTCATATATTGACCTCCTATTTTTACTGATCCATTTTCTGCAACAATCGTCATACTACTTTCCAAATTTTTATCCCAAATTGAAGTAGAATAATTTAAGACACCCACGCCACCATTTATAAAATCAAAACTTACAAATCCACTATCTTCAAAATCAGTTAATCTTGAGTGATTAAAGTCATAAAATTTCGCTGTAATATTTTCAATATCTCCAAACAACCAATACATGATATCAATAAAATGAGAAAACTGAGTAAATAATGTTCCTCCGTCTAAATTGCTAGTTCCGTGCCAGTTACCTTCGGTATAATATCTTTCATCTCTATTCCAATAGCAATTCAACTGAACAAAAAATATTTTTCCTAGTTTCTTGCTTTCTATTAACTCTTTAATCCAAATAGAAGGAGGAGAGTATCTGTTTTGCATTACTGCAAAAACGTGTTTGTGTTTTTGTAAAGCCAAATACAAAATTTTTTCAGCGTCTTTTTTATTTAATGCAATTGGTTTTTCAATTACTATATTTTTTTCTTTTTCAAGACAAAGTAACGAGTATTCTGCATGTAAACCGTTCGGTGTTGCGATATTAATAACATCAACCTCAATATTTGATTTAAAAAAATCTTCAATAGATTTAAAAAACGGGACATTAAATTGGTTAATATTTAATTCAAATTTTTCTTTAATATCAATAAGTGCAACAAGTTCAGATTCGGCATTTCTAGTAATCATTTCTGCATGCCTCTTACCAATATGACCACATCCAAGTACAGCAAACTTTATTTTATTTGGCATAAAAATATTTTTAACTTATTCTAACTACTTTAGCATTCTCCAACTTGTACTGTTGACCAGACTCTCTACATGTTGCAAATTGATTGTTATCAAAATTTAATTTTATTCCCGCTTCACTAACCCATCCAATTTGTTTTGATGGATTTCCAACAATAAGTGCAAAGTCAGGGACATCCCTAATTACAACAGCACCTGCTCCAACTAGACAATATTGACCAAGTGTGATTCCACAAACTATTGTAGCATTAGCTCCAATAGTAGACCCCCTTTTTAATAAAGTTGTTTTATACTCAAGCTTTCTTTCAATATGTGCACGAGGATTTATTACATTGGTAAACACCATACTTGGACCCAAAAAACAATGATCTTCAACAATAACCGAATTATAAACACTTACATTATTTTGTATTTTAACACCATTACCGATTTTTACATTATTATCTATAAAAACATTCTGTCCTATATTACAGTTTTTTCCAATTATCGCCTTAGACATTATATGTGAAAAATGCCAAATTTTAGTGTTATCCCCAATTTGACAACCCTCATCTATTACAGACGTTTCGTGTACAAAGTATTTATCCATGAAAAAAAAATTTTATCTGCTGGCAAATATATTCTAACTGATTACTCCCCATCTCTGTATGTATTGGAAGTGAGAGTACTGATTTACATAATTCTTCAGTATTTTTTAAAGAAAATCCATCTTCAACAAATACGGAAAATGCCTCTTGTTTATACAATGGAATAGGGTAATAAATCATTGATGGAATTTTATTAGCCTTTAAATACTCTTGAAGTAGATCTCTTTTGTTATTTAAAACTTTAATTGTAAATTGATGAAAAACATGAGTACTAGAAGCAGATCGAAATGGAAGTTGTATTTCACTAATATTTGAAAGGTTATTATAATAAAAGTTTGCAGCAGCTAACCTTGCTTTGGAGTACTCATCAAGTTTAGCTAATTTAATGTTTAAAACTGCTGCTTGTATGTTATCTAATCTTGAATTACAACCTATTATTTTATGAATATATTTTATTTCCTGTCCATGGTTAGCAATCATTTTTATTTTTTTTGCCAAAATATCATCATTGGTCATTAATGCGCCACCATCACCATAACATCCAAGGTTTTTTGATGGGAAAAAAGAGGTGCTTCCGATGTGCCCTATTGTTCCCGATTTTAAAACTTTATTATTTGAAAAAGTATAATCTGCACCTATAGCTTGTGCATTATCTTCAATAACTGCTAGGTTATGCTTTTGAGCAATTTTCATAATAGATTCCATGTCACATATTTGTCCATAAAGATGTACTGGAACAATTGCTTTCGTTTTTGGGGTAATTGCATTTTCAATTTCTTCAATTGAAATGTTAAAAGTATGTTGGTCAACATCCACCATCACTGGTTTTAATCCTAACAATCCAATTACTTCAGCTGTAGCTACATATGTAAAGGCAGGGCATATAATTTCGTCACCTTTTTCTAATCCCAAAGCCATCATTGCAATTTGCAAAGAATCTGTTCCATTTGCACACGGTATTACATGTTTAACCTTCAAATATTTTTCTAAATTTGATTGAAATTGTTTCACCTCTGATCCATTAATAAAATCACTTGCCTCTATCGAATTAATTACAACAGAATCTATTTGACTTTTAATTTTATGATACTGTGTCTTTAAATCTACCATTTCAATTTTTTCCATAAAAATCATTTAACTATTTTTATAATCTTGCATCAACATTTTTTTTCGGCAAAATTGATTTTATGTCAAAGATTATTGATTTTTTATCATTTTTTAAGCTTTCAAAATCCAACTTTAAAAATGAGTCATGTGCTACTGCTAAAATAATGACATCATATTTTTCAATCTTTGTTGCTAAATTTATTCTATACTCTTCAAATACCTCTTCTGCATTAGCGAGTGGATCATACACGTCAACAAATAAACCAAACTGAGTTAATTCATTATAAATATCTACAACTTTAGAGTTCCTTATATCTGGACAATTCTCTTTAAAGGTAACGCCAAGAATTAAAGCTTTACCTCCTCTAATTAAGCCGCCTTTTTGAATTAGAATTTTAACAACTTTATTTGCAACAAATACACCCATATTATCATTTACTCTTCTACCACTTAAGATGACTTGTGGATAATATCCTAGACTTTGCGCTTTATGCGCTAAATAATATGGATCAACTCCAATGCAATGACCGCCTACTAAACCAGGTTTATATTTAAGAAAATTCCATTTCGTACCTGCAGCATCCAATACATCTTGAGTGTCAATGCCAATTTTATCAAATATTAATGCCAATTCATTTATAAATGAAATGTTTATATCACGTTGGGCATTTTCAATTGCCTTACTCGCTTCTGCTACTTTTATACTTGGTGCTAAATGTGTTCCTGCTACAATAATTTTTTTATATAGTTGATCTACAATTTTAGAGGTTTCGTCATTTGACCCAGAAGTAACCTTTTTAATATTTATAAGTGTGTTTTGTTTATCACCCGGATTAATTCTTTCAGGAGAATACCCACAAAAAAAGTCTATATTAAACTTTAAACCACTTACTTTTTCTAAAATTGGAACACACTCTTCTTCAGTACATCCAGGATAAACTGTACTTTCATAAATAACTATATCATTCTTTTTCAGCACTTTGCCAATCATAGAAGTGGCATTAAGTAATGGTGTTAAATCTGGTGCTTTAAACTGATCGATTGGTGTAGGTACAGTTACTATAAATATATTTGCATTTCTGATATCTTCAAGTGATGATGTGAAAGACAGCAAGTGTGCTGATTGGATTTCTTCTTTACTAGATTCCAATGTCTTGTCAATACCATCTAATAAATCATTAATTCTACATGTATTTATATCATAGCCTATTACTTTAAATTGTTTCCCAAATTCAACAGCTAATGGTAAACCTACATAACCTAAACCTATAATAGCGATTTTTGATTGATACGCATCCATTTATTTTCGATTAATTTTATTTAGTTTAAAAGTCGATCAAAGTTTTTTTATTTCAATTAAAATGTCATGAATCAACAAATATTGTTAATATTTTTTTGACGCTGTCTTGAAATTGATTAACCTTTTTTGAACCAGTTTATTTACAAAAAAATTTTATTGTCGCATATTAATTCTTCCAATACTTTCATATTGATAGCCAAACTCCTTCATCTTGGCAACATTAAATAAGTTTCTGCCATCAAAAACAATCTTGTTTTGATTTAACTGCTGATCCATTAGTTCAAAATCGGGCGTTCTAAACTCACTCCACTCTGTAGCAATAATCAATGCGTCCACTTTTTCTAGAGCCTTGTATTGATTCTCAGCGTATTTGATTTTATCCCCTATTTGTCCTTTTACATTCGCCATAGCTTCTGGATCATATGCAGTAATAGTTGCTCCAGCCTTGGTCAATGCTTCTATGATACTCAAAGCAGGTGCTTCTCTAATATCATCCGTATTAGGCTTGAAGGCTAAGCCCCATAAAGCAAATTGTTTGCCTTGTAAATT
>JACCDK010679861.1_pt1 | contig 28543 bp, 29 predicted proteins | sample 7445871 | NCBI WGS metagenome assembly JACCDK01 (sample SAMN15323436, study PRJNA562643) | freshwater metagenome | isolation source: river surface water | place: USA:Blue River Watershed | collected 2017-08-15 | reverse complement strand
CGGCCGTGCCGAGGCGACCCACCAGGAAGTCGGTGCCCAGATGGCCTCGGTCACGCAGGGCGACGATGGCGCCCATGAACGTCATCCAGACGAACAGCCAGCGTGACAACTCGTCGGAGATGGAGATACCGGTGTTGAACACATAGCGCAGCACCACGTTGCCGAATACCAGTACCACCATCAGCGCCAGGCAGGCCACCATGGCAACGTTCAACGCGCGGCAATACAGGTCGATCAGGGTCTTGGGCATCTTGCTGCCGGTTCCTCGTGCCGCAGGGGGTCCGCGGCGTTATGCCAGGGGCCGATCCCGAGGCACCGACGTAATGTACGAACTGGTTAGTTCTGTTGCGTCGGGGAAAACCCGTAGTCGAGCGAGGCTTTGAATTCTTTTTATTTACGAACGAACCGCACGACCATCTCGATGATGCTGTCGCGCCGCGCCACGACGGAAGCGGCCGCGTCCAGGTTGCGCTTGAAGATCAGGCTGAAGGTGTGGCGATTGGCGACGTTGAAAACGCTCAGGGCGCTGATGGACATGTGCACGTCCAGCGGGTCGAGCCCGCCGCGAAAGACGCCCTCGCGTTGACCGCGCTCGAGGACCTTGCGCAGGCCCTCGATGGCTGGCACGTTCAAGCGCTGGATGGTCTTGCTCTGGGCGAGGTATTCGCCGCGATGCATGTTCTCGTTCATCACCAGGCGGATGAACTCCGGGTGGGCCAGCTGGTAGTTGACGGTGAAACCCACCAGTTTCCGCAGGGCGTCCTCGGGGGCGAGGTCTTCCAGGTGCAACTCGCTTTCGATATTGCGCATGCGGCTGTAGGCGGCCTCCAGGACCGCGATGTACAGGCCTTCCTTGCTGCCGAAGTAGTAGTAGATCATGCGCTTGCTGGTGCGCATGGCCTCGGCGATCAGGTCGATGCGGGCGCCCGCCAGGCCCTTCTCGGAGAACTCGCGAGTGGCCACCTCGATGATGTCTGCCCGGGTACGCTCGGGATCGTTGGTGCGCGGCTCGGGTGTGACCGCCTTGGCGGGCGGCCTGGCCGGCGCGCGGCGGGGAGATTTCGCGGAATGTACCGGCTGGTTCATTCCGGGGAGTGTAGAAGAAGTCGCCCGATTTTCCGCACGCGCGGCGCGGCGGGCGCTCAGGCCTGGGCCAGCCCGGCGATCGCCAGGGCGTAGCCCGGCACGCCAAAGCCCGCCATCACCGCCTTGGCGGCCGGCGAGAGGTAGCTGTGGTGGCGGAAGCTCTCGCGCGCATGCACGTTGCTGATATGCAGCTCGATCACCAGCGCGCCCGCACCCTTGATCGCATCGTGCAGGGCGATGCTGGTGTGGGTGTAGGCCCCCGCATTGAGCACGGTGCCCACGGCCTGTCCCTGGGCCTGCGCGCGGCCGGCCTCATGGATCCAGGTCACCAGTTCGCCCTCATGGTTGGACTGGCGGAAGTCGAGCTTGAAGCCATGCTGCTCGCAGGCCTTGCGGCACAACGCCTCGACGTCGGCCAGGGTTTGTGCGCCGTAGATGTGGGGCTCGCGGGTGCCCAGGAGGTTGAGGTTGGGGCCGTTGAAGACGTAGACGGTTTTCATGGGAGCGTGTCCGAGGGGCGATGGGCGCGAGCGTAGCAGACCCGGCCCGCTGGCCCGCAGCGGGCCGCAGCCGCTTCAGGACACGTTGCGCGCGCAGCGAAAACCGATGTAGACCACGGCGGTGGTGCGGGGTTTGGATTGCAGATGGTCCCGGTGCATCTGCGCCGGTCCGTACCACCAGGAGCCGCCGCGGGTGGGGCGCTCGACGCCGGCGGCCCCGTCTTCAGTCCACTCCCAGACATTGGCCGCCATCTCGTGCAGGCCGTTGACCCCAGCGCGCGTGCTGCCGGCCTCGGCATGTCCGCGGCCCCGCGAGGTGGCCTGCCGCGGGTCGGCCAGCACGGTGGGGGGATTTCCGCAGCCCTCGGCGCAATTCGCACCCTGTGGCGACTCGCCCGTGGGGTAGGGGTAGGTGCGGCCAGTGGCATAGCCTGGCGGCGGCGAGGCGCGCCGCTCGGTGTAGGCCGCCTCCATCCATTCCGCGTCGGTGGGCAGGCGCTTGCCGGCCCAGCGGCAGTAGGCCTGGGCTTCATCGAAGGTCACGTGGACGGCGGGCTCCTGGGCGCCGCCGGGGCGGCCATAGGGCGCTTGCCAGGTCCACCCCTTGCGCTGCACCCAACCGCCCTCGAAGGTGGCGCCCCCGCCCGCGCGTTCGGCCTGCGTGACGAAGCCCGTGGCCTGCGCGAAGCGGCGAAATTGCGCGATCGTCACTTCGGTGCGGTCGATCTCGAAGGCGCCGATCCGCTGCATCGTCCCTGTCGTGCCGTCGTGAGTCTGGGCGAGTGCAGCGGCTGCCACGGTCACCATGGCGATCACGGCAGACAGCAGGGCGAGCAGGCGCCGGATCGGTCGGGGCATGGGGGAGCGGGGCATGGGGGGCAATTTAGCGCCGCCCGCAAAACCTCATGGCGAGGCGGGCTTGTAGGTGGCCGACAGGCGCTCGCGCAGGTGCTGGGCCGCGGTCACCGGCGGGTGCCGGGGCGGCTGGCCGGCGGGCACGCAGGAGGGCAATGCACTCACCAGCGCCTGCGGATTCGGGTCCAGGAAAAACGCGATGGAGTAGCGCTCGCGCGCGGGGGGCAGCACCCGGTGGGGAGTCGAGACGTAGACGTCGTTGGACCAGCGCATGAGGCAGTCGCCGATGTTGCAGATGAAGGCACCCGGCAGGTGCGGCACGTCCAGCCAGCCGCCATCGCGGCGGCGCACTTGCAGGCCGGCGACGTCGTCGGTGGCCAGCAGGGTGACGTTGCCGTAATCGGTGTGGGTGCCGGCGCCGGCCCGGCCCGCCGGAGCGTCTGCGCCGAACTGCGCCGGGTAATGCAGCAAGCGCAGGGTCGCCTGCGGGGTGTCAAGCTTGTCGTGGAAAAAATCTTCCGGCACGCCCAGGTCCAGCGCGAACGCCCGGTGCAGGCGCCTGCCCACCGCCAGCACCGCGTCGAAATAGGCCTGGGTGCGTTCACGCCAGCCCGCCAGGGGCGGCCAGAGGTTGGGCGGCCGCTGAACCTCGTCGGTCCAGACCAGGTTGTAGGCTTCCTTCAGGTCGGGAGCTGCGTGTTCATCGAGGGACTCCACGCCCAGGGCCACGTAGCCGCGGTTGTGGCCATGCACGCCGATGGCCAGGGACCGCTTGGTGGCGACCGGCAGCGCGAACACCTCGCGGGCGGCAGCGAAGGCGTCGGCCACCTGCGTCCAGGCAACGCCGTGGCCCGTGATGGCAAAGAAGCCGGTGTCCCGGCAGGCCTGTCCCACTTCGCGGGCCACCCGGGCGCGCTGCGCCGGGTCTTCGCTGGCCAGGCCGGTGATGTCGATCAGGGGAAGCTGTTGCATGTCGCTCAGGTTGTGGAGGTCAGGTCGGGGCGTGCAGCGGCTGCTCGAGCAGCAGCGCCAGTTCGTCGTCGCTGAAGCCCGCGCGCTTGCGGGCGGCCTCGTTGAAAGGCGGATGCAGACGCGGCGCGTCGTGGCGCTCGGCGAGGACGCGGTAGTGGGCCACCGGATCCAGGCCCTCGCGCGCGCACAGCCACCGGTACCAGTGGTTGCCGATCGCCACATGGCCGACCTCGTCGCGCAGGATGATGTCCAGCACCTGGACGGCGCGCAGGGCCAGCGGGGTGCCCACGGCCTGCAGCCGTTGCTGGATCTGCGGAGTGGCGTCCAGCCCGCGGGCTTCGAGCGTGCGCGGCACCAGGGCCATGCGGGCCACGACATCGTCCTGGGTGCGCGTGCACATGGTCCAGAGGTTGTCGTGCGCGGCGAAGTCGCCGTAGGCGTGGCCCATGTCGGCCAGGAGTGCCGCCAGCAGGCTGAAGTGGTAGGCCTCCTCGGCTGCCACGCGGACCCAGTCCTGGTGGAATTGCGGCGGCATGCCCTCGAAGCGCCAGGCGGCGTCCAATGCCAGGTTGATGGCGTTGAACTCGATATGCGCAATCGCGTGCAGCAAGGCGGCCAGCCCTTCGGGCTTGAACGGCGATCGGCGCGGGACGCGCGCCGGGTGGACCAGTTCGGGCCGCGCGGGGCGTCCGGGCAAGCGGCCCGCGGCGGCGGGGGCGCGCGCATCGATGGTCAGTGTCGCGGCCTGCGTCTGCAGGGCCTGTGCCGCCTGGACCTTCGCCTGCGGGTCGGCCAGCGCCAGGGCCGCCAGCGCGAGGTGGCGCAGTTCCGCGCCGGGCATCGCGTGGTCAGGGGTATCGGGCGGGGCGGGCATGGGGTCGTTCAGGCGGCGTCTTGGCGCAAGGGGAGTCCGGCGGCGCGCAGTGCAGCCGTACTCCAGGATTCTAGGCAGTGCGTCGCAGGCCCCGGTGCCGGCGGGCGGCCCGCTCCCTACAATGGTCACTTTCAGACTCGCAGGAACGACCCATGGCCCTCTATGAACTCGACGGCAAGGCCCCCCAACTCGCAGCCGGCGCCTGGGTCGCCGACTCTGCGCAGGTGATCGGCAGCGTGGTGCTGGGAGAGAACGCCAGCGTGTGGTTCGGCGCTGTCGTGCGCGGTGACAACGAGACCATCCGCATCGGCCGCAACACCAACGTGCAGGACCTGTCGGTGCTGCACTCCGACCACGGCAAGCCGCTCACCATCGGTGACAACGTGACCCTGGGCCACCAGGTCATGGTTCACGGCTGCACCATCGGCGACAACACCCTCATCGGCATCCAGGCGGTGATCCTCAATGGCGCGAAGATCGGACGTAACTGCATCGTCGGCGCGGGTAGCGTGGTGACCGAGGGCAAGGAGTTTCCCGACAACTCCCTGATCATCGGCAGCCCCGCCAAGGCGGTGCGCACGCTGGACGACGAGGCCGCGCGCAAACTGGCCCAGAGCGCCGAGAGCTATGTGGCCAATGCGCGCCGCTTTGCCACCGGCCTGATCAAGATCGGCTGAGGGCTGCCTTGAGCGAACTCCACAAGTTCCTTTTCGACGGCTTGCCGGTGCGCGGGATGATCGTGCGCCTGACCGACACCTGGACCGAGATCCTCAAGCGCCGAGAGTCCAACACGGCCACCGGCCCCTGGGCGCCGCCCGTCGCCGAGTTGATGGGGCAGATGGCGGCCGCGGGCGCCCTGATGCAGTCCAACATCAAGTTCAACGGGGCATTGGTCCTTCAGATCTTTGGTGACGGTCCCTTGAAGGTGGCGGTCGCCGAGGTGCAGCCTGACCTGTCCTTGCGTGCCACCGCCAAGGTGGTGGGCGAAGTGCCACCTGCCGCCACGCTGTCCGCGATGGTCAATGTCGGCAACCAGGGCCGCTGCGCCATCACGCTGGACCCGCGGGACAAGCTGCCAGGCCAGCAGCCTTACCAGGGTGTGGTCCCCCTGCACGGCGACCAGCGCGAGAAGCTCGAGCAACTGTCCGAGGTGCTCGAGCACTACATGCTGCAGTCCGAGCAGCTCGATACCAAGCTGATCCTCGCTGCCAACGACCAGGTGGCGGCGGGCTTGTTGATCCAGCGCCTGCCGGTGCAGGGCGAGGGCAACCTCGCGGGCCGGCTGATGGGGCGGGCCAACGAGGACGAGATCGGCCGCAACGAAGACTACAACCGCATCGCCATCCTGGCCGCCAGCCTCACCCGCGAGGAACTCCTGACGCTGGATGTCGACACCATCCTGCGCCGCTTGTTCTGGGAGGAGAAGGTGCTGCGCTTCCCGCCGCAGGTGCCGCGCTTTGCCTGCACCTGCAGCCGCGAGCGCGTCGCCGGCATGATCCGTGGACTGGGGCGCGAAGAGGCCGAGGGCATCCTGGCCGAGCGCCCGGACATCGAGGTGGGCTGCGATTTCTGCGGCCGCCAGTACCGCTTCGACGCGGTGGACGCGGCGCGCCTGTTCACGTCACCGGGCGATCAGCCGCCGGTCACGTCGGCGATGCAATAGGCCGCCTGCGTCGGCGAAGCGGGCCCCGGGTGCTGGTCAACGCGGCCCCGCCACTGCGCCAGGCGTGTCCGGATACGCGGGATCGCCTCCCGCGCTGCGGCTTCGCCCGCCTGGATGAACGCTGGGATGTTGCGCACATGGTGGCGGTGCATCCCCAGGTCGGCGCGTATCACGACATCCGCATGCTCCAGGTCACTTTGGCACAGGCGCAGAGACACCATGTTGACGCCATGCACCAGCGACTCGACCAGGTTCGTGGGGCTGGTGTGCATGAAATGCGAGCCGCTCATGTGGGCGGCAATCACGAGGTCCGCTCCCATCTCCCGGGCTGCTCGCGCGGGAACCATCTGGACCACGCTTCCGTCCACCAGGGTGCGCCCGTCCCGGATCACGGGCCGCACCAGCATCGGTATCGCGCAGGAGGCCTGGACCGCCGAGATTGCAGGCCCCTGGTTCAGCGCGATCACTTCACCCGAGCGCGCATCGGCTGCGATGCAGACCAATGGGACGTGCAGGTTTTCCAGCAGGCATTCCCGGCCCAGGTGCTGTTCGAGCGTGTGAGCCATCGGCCCGATGTCCCAGAGTGTCTTGCGGGGCAGCGTCCATCGGAAGATGTGCTTGAATTTCAGGCGGTTCGCGATGGCTTCCATCTCGCACGGGGGGATGCCGCTCGCATACAGCAACCCTGCCAGGGCACCCGCGCTCGTGCCGGCGATCAAGTCGATCGGTATGCCTTCCTGCTCCAGGACACGCAGGACGCCGATGTGCGCTGCGCCACGCAAGGCGCCGCCTCCAAGCGCCAGCCCGATGCGAGGCCGGTCGGCTGGCAGGTGACTGCCCGGTCTGGCGCTCATGACCCGCCTGGGGGCCAGGGCGGTGTGCGTGGGGGGGTGCGGCTTGCCTGCTGCCCGCGGGCGAAACAGGTGGCGCATTCTTTCGACCAGAGGCTGGTGCTGCACGCTTGTCTCCAGTGAAGGTACTGCCTGGTACTGCGCTCCCCGAGGTGTCGGCCGTCCAGTTCGTCTGTGCGAGGGATGCGAGCCGCTGTGGATTCTGCGAACGAAGGAAATCGCGCGCAAGAACTTTGTCAAGAACGCGACGGACTGGCGCCGCCCAGCTTGAACAGGCGGTGTTCGCAGTCGGCATCGTCACATTGCTCGCAAGTGGCCCGCAGGCGTGACCAGCGGCCGATGTCCTCGTCGCGTGCTGTTTCCGACCAGGCCCAGGGCAGGACGGCGCCAACGGCCTGCAGCGCCTGCTGCACGCGCTCGGGGCCCAGGCCGTAGATCACACGCCAGCCGGTGCCAGCCTGGGTCAAGGCGTCGCGCAGGTTGGCATCAATCACTTCGCGCGTCGGGCCGTTGGCGGAAGGCGTGGCTTGGGCCTTCAGGTCCAGCCCCATCAGCAGGATCAGCGCACAGTGGCCCAGGGACTGCGCCAGGGGACCGTCTTCGATCACGAGGTCGGCATCAGTCGCCGTCTCTGGCGAGGGTTGCCCGCTTGCGCGCACGACCACCCTGTGCCCGCGCGTGCGCAGGCGGGACGCCAAATCCAGGGAGAGGGTGGTCTTGCCGGTGCCGGGCGCGCCGACCACGGCGATGCGCGCCGGCATCGCCCTTATTTGGTGGGGGCCGCGGACGAGACCTGCACGTAGATCTCGTTGGGCTTGACCATGCCCAGTTCCATCCGGGCCTTTTCCTCGATCATTTCCAGGCCCTCCTTGAGGTCGCGGACCTCGGAGGCGATGCGCTCGTTGGCTTGGGCGGCACGCACATTCGCCGCCTTTTGCGCCTGCAGTTTGCGCTGCATCTCGCTGACATTGAGCACGCTGCCCCGGCCGAACCACAGCTGCGCGTGCAACACGAGCAACAGCGTGATCAGGAAGGCAGGGACGATGCGTGGAGACGGCATGGTGGGGTGCGCCGGACTGTAACCCAGCTTCAGCGGATGTTGTAGAACGCCGCGCGGCCCGGGTAGGTGGCGATGTCGCCCAGGTCTTCCTCGATGCGTAGCAATTGGTTGTACTTGGCCATGCGGTCCGAGCGCGAGAGCGATCCGGTCTTGATCTGGCCGGCGTTGGTGCCGACCGCGATGTCGGCGATGGTGCTGTCCTCGGTCTCGCCCGAGCGGTGGCTGATCACCGCGGTGTAGCGGGCGCGCTTGGCCATCTCGATGGCGGCGAAGGTCTCGGTCAGGGTACCGATCTGGTTGATCTTGATCAGGATCGAGTTGGCGATGTGCTTCTCGATGCCTTCCTGCAGGATCTTGGTGTTGGTGACGAACAGGTCGTCACCCACCAGCTGCACCTTCTGGCCCAGGCGCTCGGTGAGGGTCTTCCAGCCGTCCCAGTCGCCTTCGGCCATGCCGTCCTCGATGCTGATGATGGGGTACTTGTCGACCCACTGGGCCAGGATGTCGGTCCACTCGGCGCTGACCAGGGTCAGGCCCTCGGCCTCGACGTGGTACTTGCCGTCCTTGTAGAACTCGGAGGCAGCGCAATCGAGGCCCAGGGCGATCTGCTCGCCCGGCTTGTAGCCGGCGTTCTCGATGGCCTGCAGGATCATCTGGATCGCGGCCTCGTGGTTGGCGACGTTGGGGGCGAAGCCGCCCTCGTCACCGACGGCGATGCTCATGCCCTTGTCGTGGATGATCTTCTTGAGGGCGTGGAACACCTCGGCCCCATAGCGCACCGCCTCGCGAAAGCTCGGGGCGCCCACGGGGATGATCATCAGCTCCTGCAGGTCCAGGTTGTTGTTCGCGTGCGCGCCGCCGTTGACCACGTTCATCATGGGCACGGGCAGTTGCATGCCGCCCATGCCGCCGAAATAGCGATACAGCGGCAGGCCCGATTCCTCGGCGGCGGCGCGGGCCACGGCCATCGAGACAGCCAGCATCGCGTTGGCGCCCAGACGGCCCTTGTTGTCGGTGCCATCGAGGTCGATCAGGGTCTTGTCCAGGAAGGCCTGCTCGGAGGCGTCCAGACCCAGCACGGACTCGGAGATCTCGGTGTTGATATGTTCGACCGCCTTGAGCACGCCCTTGCCCAGGTAGCGGCTCTTGTCGCCGTCACGCAGCTCGATGGCTTCGCGCGAACCCGTGGATGCACCCGAGGGCACGGCGGCGCGGCCCATGGTGCCCGATTCGAGGAGGACGTCGCATTCGACGGTGGGGTTGCCGCGCGAGTCGAGAATTTCGCGGCCGACGATGTCTACGATGGCACTCATGGTGTGTGAAGTTGCTTGGAGTTTGAAAAAGGGTTCGTGAGGGCGACGCGCGTCAGGCCCCTTCGACAATGATCATGCGCATGTCGGCGATGCCCTGGCGGGCCTGGATGGCGGCGGCGTACTCGGGCGAGTTGTAGAACGTACGGGCTGCGTCCATCGACGGGAATTTCAGCATCACCACGCGGGACGGATTCCAGTTCCCCTCCATGACCTGAACCTGGCCGCCACGGATGCAGACCTCGGCGCCGTGGGCTTTCATGGCCAAGGTGGACAGCTTCTTGTATTGCTCGTACTGCGCCGGGTCGTGCACGTCGACGTTGGCGATCAGGTAGGCGCTAGGCAAAGCGGGTCTCCAGGTAGCCGTTCTTCTTGGTGATGGTGTCCAGCGCCACCAGGGTCTCGAGCAATGCCTTCATGTGCTTCAGGGGCACGGCGTTGGGGCCGTCGGACAGGGCGTTGGCCGGGTCCGGGTGGGTTTCCATGAACAGGCCGGCTACGCCGACCGCCACGGCGGCGCGTGCCAGCACCGGCACCATCTCGCGCTGGCCGCCGGAGCTCGTGCCCTGGCCCCCCGGCAGCTGCACCGAGTGGGTGGCATCAAAGACGACCGGCGCCCCGGTCTCGCGCATGATCGCGAGCGAGCGCATGTCGGACACCAGGTTGTTGTAGCCGAAGCTCGCACCGCGTTCGCAGGCCATGAACACGTCATCGGGCAGCCCCTTCTCGCGCGCGGCGGCGCGGGCCTTGTCGATCACGTTCTTCATGTCGTGCGGCGCCAGGAACTGGCCCTTCTTGATGTTCACCGGCTTGCCCGATTGGGCGACGGCGCGGATGAAATCGGTCTGGCGGCACAGGAAGGCAGGCGTCTGCAGCACGTCGACCACCGAGGCCACCTCGGGCACCTCGGCCTCGGTGTGGACGTCGGTGAGGATCGGCACATGAAGCGTCTTCTTGACCTTGGCCAGGATCTCCAGGCCCTTGCCCATGCCGGGGCCGCGAAAGCTGGTGCCTGAGGAGCGATTGGCCTTGTCGTAGCTGCTCTTGAAGATGAATGGAATACCCAGAGTACGGGTGATTTCCTGCAGCTGGCCGGCCACATCCATCTGCAGCTGCTCGCTCTCGACCACGCAGGGGCCGGCAATGAGGAAGAACGGCTTGTCCAGCCCGATGTCGAATCCGCAGAGTTTCATGCCACGGCCTTGAGCTTGCCGCCGGTGCTCTGGTGGTCGGCTGCGGCCTTCACGAAGGCGTTGAACAGCGGGTGGCCGTCCCAGGGGGTGGACTTGAATTCGGGGTGGAACTGCACGCCCATGAACCAGGGGTGCACGTCCTGCGGCAGCTCGATGATCTCGGTGAGCTGCTCGCGTTGGGTGAGCGCGGAGATCACCAGGCCTGCCTGCCGCAACTGGTCGAGGTAGGTGACGTTGGCCTCGTAGCGGTGGCGGTGCCGCTCGGTGACCACGTCGCCGTAGATCTTGTGGGCCAGCGTGCCGGGGGCCACGTCGGAGCTTTGTGCACCCAGTCGCATCGTGCCGCCCAGGTCGGAGTGCTCGTCTCGGGTCTTGATGCTGCCGTCGGCGTCCTTCCACTCGGTGATGAGGGCGATGACGGGGTGGGGCGCCTCGGGCTCGAACTCGGTGCTGTTGGCGCCCTTGAGGCCCGCCACGTGGCGGGCGTATTCGATGGTGGCCACCTGCATGCCCAGGCAGATGCCCAGGTAGGGGACCTTGTTCTCCCGCGCGAAGCGGGCTGCGGCGATCTTGCCTTCGATGCCGCGCTTGCCAAAGCCGCCGGGCACCAGCACGGCGTCGTACTTGGCCAGGCGGTTCACGGTGTCGGCGGTGATGGTCTCGGAGTCGACGTAGTCGATCTTCACGCGCACGTGGTTCTTCATGCCCGCGTGGCGCAGGGCTTCGTTGAGCGACTTGTAGCTGTCGGACAGGTCGACGTACTTGCCCACCATCGCGATGGTGACTTCGCCCTGCGGGTGCTCGGTCTCGTGCACCAGGTCGTCCCAGCGCTTGAGGGTGGCGGGTGGGGTGTTCAGGCGCAGCTTGTCGCAGATCAGGCCGTCCAGGCCCTGCTCGTGCAGCATGCGCGGCACCTTGTAGATGGTGTTCACATCCCACATGGAGATGACGCCCCACTCCGGCACGTTCGTGAACAGCGAGATCTTTCCGCGTTCCTCGTCGGGGATGCGGCGATCGGCGCGGCACAGGAGGGCGTCGGCCTGGATGCCGATCTCGCGCAGCTTCTGCACCGTGTGCTGGGTGGGTTTGGTCTTGAGCTCGCCGGCGGCAGCGATCCAGGGCACGTAGGTCAGGTGCACGAAGGCGGTGTTGTTGGGGCCCATGCGCAGGCTCATCTGGCGCACGGCCTCCAGGAAGGGGAGGGACTCGATATCGCCCACCGTCCCGCCGATTTCGACGATGGCGACGTCGGCGTCCTTGCCGGCGCCACGCTGGATGAATTCCTGGATCTCGTTGGTGACGTGGGGGATGACCTGCACGGTCTTGCCCAGGTAGTCGCCGCGGCGCTCCTTTTCCAGCACGCTCTGGTAGATGCGGCCGGTGGTGAAGTTGTTCACCTTGCCCATGCGGGTGGTGACGAAGCGTTCGTAGTGGCCCAGGTCCAGGTCGGTCTCGGCGCCGTCGTCGGTGACGAAGACTTCACCGTGCTGGAAGGGAGACATGGTGCCCGGATCGACGTTGATGTACGGATCCAGCTTGATGAGGGTGACTTTGAGGCCGCGCGATTCGAGGATCGCGGCGAGGGAGGCTGAGGCGATTCCCTTGCCCAGGGAAGACACCACACCGCCGGTGACGAAGACAAATTTGGTCATGTCAGGTCGGAAGCGGGGGTGCTTCCGGGAGGTGGTAATGCGAGATTATAGGCGGGCGGCCCGGGCGGTCCTCCCGGGCAAAAACGCCCCCGGCTACACTGCGCGCCATGACCGATCTGGCCGGAAAACACATCGTCCTGGGGCTCACCGGCGGTATTGCCTGCTTCAAGGCCGCCGAGTTGTGCCGCGCCCTGGTGAAGGAGGGCGCCACCGTGCAGGTCGTCATGACCGAGGCGGCGCAGCAATTCATCACCCCGGTGACGATGCAGGCCCTGTCCAACCGGCCGGTGTACGACTCGCAGTGGGACGCCCGCGAGGCGAACAACATGGCGCACATCAACCTCTCTCGCGAGGCGGACGCCGTCCTGATTGCTCCCTGCAGTGCGGACTTCGTGGCCAAGCTGCTGCATGGGCGTGCCGACGACCTGCTGTCCCTCCTGTGCCTGGCCCGCCCCATCGACAAGGTTCCCCTGCTGGTGGCGCCCGCCATGAACCGCGAGATGTGGGCGCACCCGGCCACGCAACGCAATTTCGCCCAGCTCGCGGCCGACGGCGTCACCGTGCTGGGTGTGGGAAGTGGCGCGCAGGCCTGCGGCGAAACGGGGGACGGGCGCATGCTCGAGCCCTGGGAGCTGCTGGAGGACCTGATTGCCTTCTTCCAGCCCAAGTCGCTGGCGGGCCGTCGCGTGGTGGTCACTGCCGGCCCCACGTTCGAGGCCCTGGACCCGGTACGCGGGATCACCAACCTGTCCTCGGGCAAGATGGGATTCGCCATCGCCCGCGCCGCGCGCGAGGCCGGTGCCGACGTGACACTGGTGGCTGGCCCCGTGAGCCTGCCTACGCCGCGCGGGGTGGCCCGCACCGACGTCCGGTCGGCTCGGGACATGATGGTGGCGTGTGAAACTGCCGTCGGCCAGGCCGATATCTTCGTCGCCACCGCCGCCGTCGCCGACTGGCGGCCGGCCCAGGCGAGCGATCAGAAGATCAAGAAGGACGGCTCGGGCCGGCCGCCAGCCCTGTCCTTCGTCGAGAACCCCGACATCCTGGCCACGCTGGCCCAGGGGCCGCGTGCCCGTGCCGGAGCCTTGTACTGCGTGGGGTTCGCTGCCGAAAGCCATGACCTCGTCGCAAATGCCCAGGCCAAGCGCGTGCGCAAGGGCGTGCCGCTGCTGGTGGGCAACATCGGCCCCGCCACGTTTGGCCAGGACGACAACCAGCTGCTGCTGGTCGACGCCCAGGGCACGCGAGAACTTCCCCGCGCTTCCAAGCGCACGCTCGCCCGCCAGCTCGTCGCCGAGATTGCACAGCGCATGGCGCGCTGAACCCGCTCCCCGCAAGACCCCATGAAAGTCGACGTCAAGATCCTCGATCCCCGCCTGGCGGACCAGATGCCGGCCTACGCCACGCCCGGTAGCGCCGGCCTGGACCTGCGTGCCTGCCTGGACGCCCCGCTCACGCTGGCCCCCAATGCCTGGCAGCTGGTGCCCACGGGCCTTGCGATGTGGCTGAAGGACCCGGCCTATGCCGCCCTGATCCTCCCGCGCTCGGGCCTGGGCCACAAGCACGGCATCGTGCTGGGCAACCTGGTGGGGCTGATCGACAGCGACTACCAGGGGCAGCTGATGGTCAGTTGCTGGAACCGCAGCGAGACGGCGTTCACCCTGCAGCCCATGGAGCGCCTGGCGCAGCTCGTGATCGTGCCGGTGGTGCAGGCGCAGTTCCATGTGGTCAACGAGTTCCCCGCCACCGAGCGCGGGGAGGGCGGCTACGGGTCCACCGGCAAGGCCTGAAGGCCCTGCCGCCTCAGTGCAGGCTGTCGCTGCCTGGCGCCTGCGGCTGCACCCGGAAGAACCCGGTGCCAGCGCTGCGCCGCTCGATTTCCTCGGGGCTTGCCTCGCGCACGGACTGCACCGTGAGTGACAGGCGCAGCGCGATGCCAGCCAGCGGGTGGTTGGCATCGAGCACCACGTGCTCGGGGTAGATCTCGGTGACCGTGTACAGCGCGTCGCTCGGCCCGCGCGATGTCGCGCCAGCCGGCAGGCTCTCGAAGGTCATCCCTTCTTCGAGTTCTGCGGGAAAGATCGCGCGCGACTCCAGGAAGACGAGGTTCTCGTCGTAGTCGCCGAAGGCCTCTTCCGGTTCGAGGTGCAGGTCCAGTTTCGCGCCGGCGGTGTGGCCTTGCAGCGCCTCCTCGATGCGGGCGAGCAGGTCGTCGCCCCCCACCAGGAATTCGACGGGCGTGTCCAGTTCGTCCAGGGTCTCGCCGAGCGTGTCCTTGAGTGTCCAGGTCAGCGCCACGACGCAGGGTTGGGAAATGTCCATAGGCGAGAATTGTCGCAGTTCAAGCGTCCTGACCATGCACACCGACCAACCCCTCACCCTCCTGGGCGGCCTCAGCCCCGCGCAATTCATGACGCGCCACTGGCAGCGCAAGCCCCTGCTGGTGCGTGGTGCGGTGCCCGGGATGCAGGCGCTGGTGCCGCCGGTGCGCCTGTTCGAGCTGGCCGGCCGGGACGACGTGGAGTCGCGCCTGGTGGTCCGGGAGCCGGACGGGGGCTGGCGAATGCGGCGCGGGCCCCTCGCGCGCCGCGCCCTCCCGGCCCGGAAGCGACCGGGCTGGACCCTGCTCGTGCAGGGGATGGACCTGCACGATGCCGGCGTGCATGCCCTGATGCAGCAGTTCCGCTTCGTACCCGAGGCGCGTCTGGACGACCTCATGATCAGCCACGCCAGCGACGGCGGCGGCGTGGGCCCCCATGTCGACAGCTACGACGTGTTCCTGCTGCAGGCGCATGGGCGCAGGCGCTGGCGTATCGGTCGGCAAAAGGACCTGTCCCTGCAGCCCGACATGCCGCTGAAGATCCTGGCCAAGTTCGAGCCGCAGCAGGAGTACGTGCTCGAGCCAGGTGACATGCTGTATCTGCCGCCCCGGTATGCCCACGACGGCATCGCCGAGGGTGAATGCCAGACCTACTCCATCGGTTTTCGGGCCCCGCAGCGGGGGGCACTGGCCCGCGAGCTGCTTCGGAACCTGGCCGAGGAGGCGGACGAGGAGGCGGGTGAGGCCCTGTACGCAGACCCGGGCCAGCCCGCCACCGCCACGCCCGGTGCGATTCCGCAGGCCTTGCAGGCCTTTGCCCGTGAGGCAGTGTCGGCCGCCCTGCGCCGTGGCCAATCCCTGGACCGCGCCCTGGGCGAATCCCTCACCGAGCCCAAGCCCTCGGTCTGGTTCGAGCGCCAGCCGGCGCCGCGTCGGCTACGCGCGGTGACGCTGGATGCGCGCACCCGGATGCTCTATGACAAACGGCATATTTTCGTGAACGGCGAGAGCTGGCGCGCCGCGGGCCGAGACGCCACCCTCATGCGGCGCCTGGCCGACCAGCGCCGGCTCGAGCCTGCCGACCTGGCCAGCGCCACTCCGCAGGCCCTGGCCTTGCTGCGCGAGTGGTACGAGGCGGGTTGGCTGCGGCCATGACGCCACAGACCGCATGCACGGAATACCCCAGGGACGCAAGCTGGTAAACCTGTGCCTATAATCGTGGGCTGAGCGAGAAGAGCTCGAGTCCTTCTTGTTCTTATCTCGGTTGCCTTGGCAGCCGTTCGTTTTTCCGGAAATTCGTTTACAACTCAAGGAACCCGAAATGAAGAAAACCCTCGTCCTGGCTTCGCTGTTCGCCGTGATCGGTCTGGCTGCTTGCGGCAAGAAAGAAGCGCCCCCGGCCCCCGCCGCCGCTCCCGCCCCCGCCGCTGCCCCCGCTGCTGCTCCGGCTTCGGACGCTGCCGCTCCCGCCGCCGCTGCTTCCGCTCCCGCCAGCGCCGCCAAGTAATCGGTTTTCCGATTCACTTGAAAAAGCCGCCCTCGGGCGGCTTTTTTCTTGGCCGAAGGACACGCGCTGGCGTCAGGCGTCCAGCCAGTGGCTGCCGCTGGCCGCGTCTGCCACATGCACCTCTTGCGGCTCGCAGCCCAAGGCGTCCGCCAGTGCCGACCGTGCCAGCGAGGGGTGGTTGTTGATCTTGCTCAGGTGGGCTGCCACCACTTGCCGCAGCCCGGTGCTCACCAGGGCTGCCGCGGTCTCGGCCGCCGCGTGGTTGGCCAGGTGGCCCCAGTCACCGCCCACGCGCCGCTTCAGGAAGTGCGGGTAGGGACCGTTGGCCAGCATCCCGCTGTCATGGTTGCACTCCAGCAGCAGCGTGCCGCAGCCTGCCAGGTGCGACATCACATGCGAGGTCACATGGCCCAGGTCGGTGAGGATTCCGAGGCGCGATGCGCCATCGGTGCAATGCAGCTGCAGGGGCTCGCGTGCATCGTGGGGCACGGTGAAGGGCGTGACCTGCAGATTGCCCACCGCGATCGCTTCGCCATCGCGGGCGATCTGGAGCAGGCCCTCGAAGTCGGGTTCGCCGATGGCGGCATAGGTCCCCGCGCTCATCCAGACAGGAATGCGCTGTCGCAGTGCCAGGGCGCGGGCCGAGCCGATGTGGTCGGCGTGCTCGTGGGTGATGAACAGGGCGTCGACCTGGTCGGCCAGGAGGCCGGCAGCGCCCAGGCGCCGGGACAGGTCCCGGAGGCCCAGGCCGCAGTCGACCAACAGGTGCGTGAGGGAGCTGCCCTCACGCGCCTGCACCAGGGTGGCATTGCCTGAGCTGCCGCTGCCCAGGTTCTTGAATCGCAGCACGCCGGAGGGAGCAGCGGGCGCCTGGGGCGGCGCGCTTACTTCAGGTCGTCCGCGAGCACCTGCACGATGCGTTGGGCGGTGGCCGAGGTTTCGACGGCGCCGCTGGCATTGAGCACCGAGACGGTGGTGGACGAGCCCTCGCTGCGCAAGGTGATGCGGTACTTCACGGGCGGCGCTGCCTTCTCGGAGCCACTGAACAGGCGGGCAAAGAAGCCCTTTTCCTGCTTGTCGGCCGAGGGTTCGACGTAGCGGACGAAGTAGATACCCTGGGCGCGGTCACGGTCCTCGACGGTGAAGCCGGTGCGATCGAGCGACAGCCCCACCCGTCGCCAGGCGCGATCAAAGCCTTCATCGATTTCGACCACGGGGGTGTTGCCCACCTTGGTGGCCCGGGAGGTGGGCTTGGGAGCGCCGCTGGCGGCCATGGCCTTGGCTTGTTCCTGTGACACGCCCAGCTTGATCATCATCCGGCGCAGGAATTCGGTCTCGAGTTCGGGGTCGGCTGCCCGGGGCTGCCAGATGGTGCCGCGCTCGGAGTCATTGCCGCTGCCGCTGCGGGTGTAGACCTCTTGCATGCCGCGGTGGGAGACGTAGATCTCGCTACCGCCGGCAGCGTTGCGCTCCACGCGGGTGCGGAAGCGGTCACGTTCGGAGGTGGAGTACAGGTTGTCCAGGAGCTTGCCCAGCGTGGCGCGGATGATGTCCTGCGGCAACTTGGCGCGGTTCTCGGCCCAGTCGGTTTCCATGATGCCCAGTTCGGCCTGGTCCAGGGTCAGGAGGAAACCGTTTTCCTGCCAGAACTCGCGCAGCGGGCCCCACAGCTGGTCGGCGGGCCGGTTCACGACCAGCCAGCGTTGGTTGCCCGCGCGCTCGATGCGCACATCGCCCACTGCCAGGGTAGCCGTCGGCACGCCAGAACCGGTGCGGGCGGCCTGCTGTCCGCTGGCGGTCACCGGCGCGCCGGGCAGGGCATAGCGGGTGTCCCGCGCCAGCTGGGTCAGGTCGGGCGGGATGTCCAGCGAAGGGGCCTTGCCGGCGCTCTTGTAATCGATCTTGTCGCTCTCGAGGATCGAGCAGGCCGAGAGCAGGACGGTCAGCGCCAGCAGCGGCAGGGAGATGGAAGGCTTCATGGGGGCGTGGTTCCTCAGGGCGCTCGGGGTGTGTTTCAGCGCAGGAGGCCGCTGGCGCGCAAGGCGCCTTCGACCGTGGCGTGGTGGGCGGGCGATAGCGGGGTCAGGGGCAGGCGCAGCGCACCGCCGCACAGGCCCATGCGGGCCATCGCCCACTTGACGGGAATCGGGTTGGCTTCGACGAACAGGTGCTTGTGCACCGGCATCAGCTGCTTCTGGATCTCCATGGCACGACGCGCGTCGCCGGCGATGGCGGCCACGCACAGCTCATGCATCAGGCGCGGTGCCACATTGGCGGTGACGCTCACGTTGCCATGGCCGCCGCAAAGCATCAGGGCGATGGCGGTGGGGTCATCGCCGGAGTAGATGGCAAACCCCTTGCGCGCATCGCGAATCAGCCACTGGGCGCGCTCGATGTTGCCGGTGGCTTCCTTGATGCCGACGATGCCAGGCACCTCGGACAGGCGCAGCACCGTGTCATGGGCCATGTCCGCCACGGTGCGGCCGGGGACGTTGTACAGGACGATGGGCAGGTCACCGGTGGCTTCGGCGATGGCCTTGAAATGCTGGTATTGGCCCTCTTGCGTGGGCTTGTTGTAGTAGGGGACGACCTGCAGCTGGCAGTCGGCACCCACCTCGCGCGCGTACCGGGCCAGCGAAATGGCCTCGGCCGTGGAATTGGCTCCGCAGCCGGCCATGATCGGCACGCGCTTTTTCGCGTGTTCGACGGACACGCGGATGATCTCGCGGTGTTCCTCCACGCTGACAGTGGGCGACTCGCCAGTGGTGCCCACCACGCCGATGCAATCCGTGCCTTCGGCGACATGCCAGTCGATCAGCTTGCGCAGGCCCGCGTAGTCGACGCTGCCGTCGTCATGCAGGGGGGTGGCCAGGGCTACGATGCTGCCGGTGATCGGGGTCATGAATGGGCGCTCGGTGGGTCGCTGAGGGTCGCTGGGAATCGCCTCGAGGCGAAAGCGGCCATTCTAACTAGAGCGGATAGCGCGCCGGCCCGGCGCCGCCAGCCTCGCGCTTGGCGGCGATGCGCTGCACGAACCGCTCGGGCCCCTCGAGGAATCCGTCCTCGTAGGCCACGATCCGCAGGCCGCTGCAGGCGGTCAATAGTTCTCCTGGCCGCAGCAGGAAATCCGGTCGCGAGGGCTTGCCCACCGTCTCGTTGCCGGCAGCAAACGTTTCGTACACCAGCACCCCGCCCGGCTCGACGCTGGCCACCAGGTCCGGCATCAGCGCCCGCCACAGGTAATTCGTCACGACCACGCCGCCGAAGGTGCGGCCCGCCAGGGGCCAGGGGCCGTTTTCGATGTCCGCCACCAGCAGCTCGCCCGCGCCATCCAGGTGCCAGGCTGCAGCGGCCAGCGCCTGCGGGTCGCGGTCGACGCCGGTGACGGGATGGCCTCGCTGCGCAAACACGGCCAGGTGGCGGCCGCTGCCGCAGGCCACGTCCAGCACCGGCCGGCCCGCCGGAACCAGGGGGGCCCAGCGTTCAACCCAGGCGCTGGGGGCCAGGCTCGCGTGCATCAGTTGAAGCAGGCCCAGATCTGCTCGGACAGCGTCACCAGCAGCTCGGGCCGGGTGTACAGCGCGAACACGGCTGCCAGCGCCGCGAGGATGACGGCATAGGCCAGGAGGGCAGGCGGACGTGGGGTCATGGCGCGGCGTGTCAGTGCAGGCGGCGCGTCAGGCCGCCTGCGGCGTGGCCGGTCGCGGGATGGGCGTGCCGCGCACGGGCAGGTTCAGGGCGGCAGCCACCAGGCCCAGTGCAATGGAGAGGTACCAGACCACGTCGTAGCTGCCCGTGCGGTCGTACAGGAAGCCGCCGAGCCAGACCCCCATGAAGGATCCGATCTGGTGGTTGAAGAAGGCGATGCCGCCCAGCATGGACAGGTGGGCCACCCCGAAGATCTGGGCGACCAGCGCGGTGGTGGGCGGCACCGTGGACAGCCACAGCAGGCCGATCACCGCCGAGAACACGTACACCGACAGCGGCGACAGCGGCACCATCAGGAACAGCGCGATGGCCACGCCCCGCGCAACGTAGATGAAGGCCAGGATCTTCTGCTTGGCCAGCTTCTGGCCCAGCGTGCCCGCGATGTAGGTGCCAAACACGTTGAACAGGCCGATCAGCGCCAGCGAATAGCTCGCCACCTCGGGGGTGAGGCCCTTGTCCTTCAGGTAGCTGGGCATGTGCACCGCGATGAAGACCACCTGGAACCCGCAGACGAAGTAGCCCAGGACCAGCAGTTGGAAGCTGGGGTAGCGGGCTGCCTCGCGCAGCGCCTGCAGGATGGTCTGGTCACGCACGGGCGCCGCGCCGCCCGCGAAGCCTGGCTCGCGCAGGCCCATGGACAGGGGGATGATCAACAGGGCGACCAGGCTGAGGGCGACCAGCGATTCCTGCCAGCCCAGGCTGGCGATCAGCAGGCCCTCGACCGGCACCATCAGGAACTGTCCGAAGGAGCCTGCGGCGGCCGCCACGCCCATCGCCCAGGAGCGCCTGGCGGGGTCGATCTGCCGGCCGATGACACCGTAGATCACGGTGTAGGTGGTGCCTGCCTGCGCCGCGCCGATCAGGATGCCTGCAGTCAGCGCGAACAGCCAGGGGTCGGGCGAGAGGGCCATGCCGGCCAGGCCCAGGGCATACAGCAGGCACCCCCCGATCAGCACCCGGAAGGCACCAAAGCGGTCGGCGAGCATGCCCGCGAAGATCCCCAGGAAGCCCCAGGCCAGGTTCTGGATCGCCAGGGCGAAGGAGAAGGTCTCGCGGGTCCATCCCTGGGCCTGGGTGATCGGCTGCAGCCACAGGCCGAAGCCGTGGCGGATGCCCATGGAGAGGGTGACGATGGCGGCGCCGCAGGCGAGCACCTGCAGCATGGACAGACGGGGGGCTTGGGTCATGGCGTTGGACTGTACCCAATGCGGGGTGCCGGCGCTGTCGCGCGGGCGCGAGCCCTGGGCGGGGGACTGGGTATCCATACAGCGTCGGGGCCTGTCGTGACTACAATGCGCGCTCCCATGGCAAGCAAACCCACCTCCGTCCCCTCCGACTATTCCGAAGGCTCGATCCGCGTGCTCAAGGGCCTGGAGCCCGTCAAGCAGCGGCCCGGGATGTACACCCGCACCGACAACCCCCTGCACGTGGTGCAGGAGGTCCTGGACAACGCCGCGGACGAGGCCCTGGCCGGCCACGGCAAGCGGATCAAGGTCACCCTGCACACCGACGGCTCGGTCAGCGTCGAGGACGACGGCCGCGGCATCCCCTTCGGTCTGCACCCCGAGGAAGGTGCGCCGGTCATCGAGCTGGTCTTCACCCGGCTGCACGCGGGCGGCAAGTTCGACAAGGGCAAGGGCGGCGCCTACAGCTTCTCCGGCGGCCTGCATGGCGTGGGGGTGTCCGTCACCAACGCGCTGGCCAAGCGCCTGGAGGCGGTGTCCCACCGCGAAGGCCAGGTCGCGCGCCTGGTGTTCGAGGGCGGCGACGTGACCGAGGCCTTGCAGGTGCGCAAGGCCGGCGAGGGCGACCGCCGCCAGGGCACCACGGTGCGCGTATGGCCCGACGCCAAGTACTTCGAGTCCCACCAGCTGCCCATGACCGAACTGGCGCACCTGCTTCGCAGCAAGGCGGTGCTCATGCCGGGCGTGGCCGTGTCGCTGGTGAATGAAAAGACCAAGGAGACCCAGAGCTGGCAGTACAAGGGCGGCCTGGCCGACTACCTGATGCAGACGATCAGCGCGGACCCGGTCATCCCGCTGTTCTCGGGCGAGGGCTTTGCCGACAGCAACGAGACCTTCGCCGAGGGCGAGGGTGCGCAGTGGTGCGTGGCCTTCACCGAGGACGGCCAGCCCGTGCGCGAGAGCTACGTCAACCTCATTCCCACGACCGCCGGCGGCACCCATGACAGCGGCCTGCGCGACGGGCTGTTCACGGCGGTCAAGAGCTTCATCGACCTGCACTCGCTGCTGCCCAAGGGCGTGAAGCTGATGCCCGAGGACGTCTTCGCCCGCGCATCCTATGTGCTCTCGGCCAAGGTGCTCGATCCCCAGTTCCAGGGCCAGATCAAGGAGCGTCTGAACTCGCGCGACGCCGTGCGCCTGGTCTCCAGCTTCGTGCGCCCCGCCTTGGAGCTGTGGCTGAACCAGCACGTCGAGTACGGCAAGAAGCTGGCCGAACTCGCGATCAAGGCCGCCCAGACCCGCCAGCGCGCCGGTCAGAAGGTGGAAAAGCGCAAGGGCTCGGGCGTGGCCGTCCTGCCTGGCAAGCTCACCGACTGCGAGAGCCGCGACCTCCGTGACAACGAGATCTTCCTGGTCGAGGGCGACTCGGCCGGGGGCAGCGCCAAGATGGGCCGCAACAAGGAATCGCAGGCGGTGCTGCCGCTGCGGGGCAAGGTACTCAATACCTGGGAGGTCGAGCGTGACCGCCTGTTTGCCAACACCGAGATCCATGACATCTCGGTGGCCATCGGCGTCGACCCGCACGGCCCGAACGACACCCCCGATCTCTCCGGCCTGCGTTACGGAAAGATCTGCATCCTGTCCGACGCCGATGTGGACGGCTCGCACATCCAGGTGCTGCTGCTCACACTCTTTTTCCGCCACTTCCCCAAGTTGATCGACGCCGGCAACGTCTACGTGGCGCGCCCGCCCCTGTTCCGCGTCGATGCGCCAGCCCGTGGCAAGAAGGCCGCCTCCAAGAACTACGCGCTGGACGAGGGCGAGCTCACCGCCATCCTGGACAAGCTGCGCAAGGAAGGCGTGCGCGAAGGCGCCTGGACCATCAGCCGCTTCAAGGGACTGGGCGAGATGAGCGCCGAGCAGCTGTGGGAGACCACGCTGAACCCGGACACCCGCCGCCTCCTGCCGGTGCAACTGGGCGCGTTCGACTTCGCAGGCACCGAGGCCCTGATCACCAAGCTCATGGGCAAGGGTGAGGCTGCGGCCCGGCGCGAGCTGATGGAATTGCACGGCGACGCCGTCGAGATCGACATCTGATGACTGCGACCCGAGCCACCGCCGTCGCCGACCGCGTGGTGCCACGCGTGCGCCTGCGCCCCACGCTGCAAAGCGACCTGGAGTACGTGCTCACCCTGGAGCAGGACCCGCAGAACCTGCCGTTCATCACGCCGTGGGAGCGCACGCAGCATGAAGCCGCGATTCGCTTCCCGGACTTTCGTCACTTCATCATCGAAAGCGGTGATGCGCTGAGCGCTGCGGGTTTCCTGATCTTCATCGGCTGCAAGAGCCGCCACCGCTCGCTCGAACTCAAACGGATGGTGGTTCAGTCCCAGGGCCGGGGCGTGGGCCGCGCGGCGTTGCGCGTGGCCAAGAAGGTGGCCTTCGACGACCTGGGCGCGCACCGCTTCTGGTTGGACGTGAAGACCCACAACACCCGTGCCCGTGCCCTCTACGACACCGAAGCCTTCGTCGTCGAGGGCGTGCTGCGCGAGTCGGTGCGGGTGGCGGACGGCTACGAATCGCTGACCGTGATGTCCATGCTGGCCCCCGAGTTTGCGGACCGGCGCGCCCTGCGCCTGGAGTTGCCTGCGTGAAGCGCTTGCGCCCGCGATCGCCCGCCCGCGCCGGCGCCCTCCTGCGGCGGATGCTGCCGGGGTTCGCGCTGTGCGCGGCCCTGGGGGGCATGCCTTGCGCCGTGCAGGCCCAGGTCTGGGGCTTTGTCGACGAGCGCGGGGTCGCGCACCTGGCGGCCGAGAAGCTCGATGACCGCTACGAATTGTTTTCGCGGGGCGGCTCGGCCTTCACGGTCGGCGCAACGCCGGCTGCCTCAGCGCTGCCTCCGCAGGAGGTGACGCCGCAGGCCGCCGCACCGGCGCCGCCGCTGCCGCCGCAGCTGGTGCGATTCTTCGAGGCGTCCTCTGGCTACCAGCGGGCTCAGCCCTTGCTGCGCGAAGCGTCCCGCCAGCACGGCATCGATTACGAGCTGCTCAAGGCCCTGATCGTGGCCGAATCCGGCTTCGATCCCGCCGCCGTCTCCCCCAAGGGGGCGATCGGCCTGATGCAGGTGATGCCCGCCACCGCCGAGCGCTGGGGCGTGCGCGGGGATGCCCGCACCCCGATCGGCAGAAAACTCGCCGACCCGCAGGTCAATGTCCGCACCGGCAGCCGCTACCTGCGCCACCTGATGGACCTCTTTCCCGGGCAGCTGGACCTCGCGCTGGCCGCCTACAACGCGGGCGAGGGCGCCGTGCAGCGGGCCGGCAACCGGATTCCGCCGTTTCGCGAAACCCAGAACTACGTGAAGACGGTGATGCAGTTGTACGCCATGCTCAAGCCCCCACAACCGCCGCGCACTGCGACCGTAGTCGTGGCGTCCACGCCGCGACGCGTGCAGATGCTGCTGCCCGGCCAGGTGCCCGGGCGCGCCAGCATGCCCCCGCCGCTGTCCCCGACCCTGACCGACACCTCCAACTGACGACAAGAACACCCCATGGAGCAGGACCTCATTTCCCTCGCCGCTGGCGGCGATGACGACGCTGGCCTGGACCTGGCCACCTACGCGCAGCGCGCCTACCTCGAATACGCCCTCTCCGTGGTCAAGGGCCGCGCGCTGCCCGATGTGGCCGACGGCCAGAAGCCGGTGCAGCGCCGCATCCTGTATTCGATGTCCCGCATGGGCCTGGGTTTCTCGGGCACAGGCGGTGCCAAGCCGGTCAAGAGCGCCCGCGTCGTGGGCGACGTGCTGGGCCGCTTCCATCCCCACGGCGACCAGGCGGCGTATGACGCGCTGGTGCGCATGGCGCAGGACTTCTCGCAGCGCTATCCGCTGATCGACGGCCAGGGCAACTTCGGCAGCCGCGACGGCGATGGCGCGGCGGCCATGCGCTACACCGAGGCGCGCCTGGCCCGAATCACCAACCTGCTGCTCGAGGAGATCGACGAGGGCACGGTCGATTTCGCCCCGAACTATGACGGCAGTACCGAGGAGCCCGTGCAGCTGCCCGCCCGCCTGCCCTTTGCCCTGCTCAATGGCGCCAGTGGCATCGCGGTGGGCCTGGCCACCGAGATCCCGAGCCACAACCTGCGCGAAGTCGCGGAGGCCTGCGTCGCCCTGGTCAAGGACCCCAAGCTGGCCGACGACGAACTCTTCGCGCTCTTGCCCGGGCCTGACTACCCGGGCGGCGGACAGATCATCAGCAGCGCCGCCGACATCGCCGACGCCTACCGCACCGGGCGCGGTTCGCTCAAGGTGCGCGCCCGCTGGAAGATCGAGGACCTGGCCCGCGGCCAGTGGCAGCTGGTGGTGAACGAATTGCCTCCCGGCGTGAGCAGCCAGCGCGTGCTCGAGGAGATCGAGGAACTCACCAACCCCAAGGTCAAGGCCGGCAAGAAGGCGCTGTCGCAGGACCAGCTGCAGTTGAAGCAGACCGTGCTCTCGGTGCTCGACGCGGTACGCGACGAGTCCAGCAAGGACGCCGCGGTGCGCCTGGTCTTCGAGCCCAAGACCAGCCGCATCGAGCAGTCCGAGTTGATCCAGGTGCTGCTGGCCCACACCAGCCTGGAGACCTCCGCGCCCGTCAACCTCACGATGGTGGGCCTGGACGGCAAGCCGGTGCAGAAGTCACTGCGCCAGATGCTGCAGGAATGGATCGAATTCCGTCAGCGCACGGTCGAACGCCGCTCGCGCCACCGCCTGGACAAGGTGCTCGATCGCATCCACATCCTCGAGGGCCGGCAGCTGGTGCTGCTGAACATCGACGAAGTGATCGGCATCATCCGAGGCAGCGATGAACCCAGGGCGGCCCTGATTGCGCGCTTCAACTTGAGCGAGCGGCAGGCCGAGGACATCCTCGAGATTCGCCTGCGCCAGCTGGCCCGCCTGGAGGCGATCAAGATCGAGCAGGAGCTGGCCACCCTGCGCGAGGAGCAGAAGAAGCTGGAGGAGATCCTGGGGAGCCCGGCCGCCCTGCGCCGCCTGATGGTCAAGGAGATCGAGGCTGATGCCAAGCAGTTCGCTGACCCGCGCCGCACCCTGATCCAGGCCGAGAAGAAGGCCGTGGCCGAAGTGAAGATCGTCGATGAACCGGTGACGGTGGTCGTCTCGCAAAAGGGCTGGGTGCGCGCGCGCCAGGGCCATGGGCACGAAGCCGCGAGCTTCGCCTTCAAGGCGGGCGATGGCCTGTACGGCACCTTCGAGTGCCGCACCGTCGACACCCTCCTGGCTTTCGGCAGCAATGGCCGCATCTACTCGCTGGCCGTGTCCACGCTGCCCGGTGCCCGGGGCGACGGCCAGCCCGTCACCAGTTTCATCGAGCTCGAGCCGGGCACGCAGGTGGTGCACTACTTTGCAGGCGCGGGCGCGTCGGTGCTCTTGCTGTCCACGTCCGGCGGCTACGGCTTCCTGGCCAGCGTCGAGGACATGAGCTCGCGCCAGCGCGGGGGCAAGTCCTTCATCACCTGCGGTCCGGGCGAGTCGGTGTGCCGTCCCTCGCCCGCCCGCGTCGCGCCGGCCGTGCCGGCGACGCACGTGGCCTGTGCCTCCACGGGTGGGCGTATCCTGACCTTCGAGATCGGCGAGCTGAAGCTGCAGCCCAAGGGCGGTCGCGGCCTGATGCTGCTGGACCTCGAGCCCAAGGACACCCTGGCAGGCGCTGCGGCCTACGTGCGCAGCATCAAGATCAAGGGCGTGGGCCGCGGTGGCAAGGACCGCGATGAAACCCTGGAGATCCGCTCGCTCAATAACGCGAAGGCGGCGCGTGGCCGCAAGGGCAAGGCCGCCGACCTCGGGTTCAAGCCGACCGAGATCGAGCGGGTGGAGTGAGTCCCGCGCGGGCGGTTTATTCCACTTCCGCGATCAGCTCGATCTCGACGCAGGCCCCCATCGGGATCTGCGCCACGCCGAAGGCGCTGCGCGCATGCGCGCCCCTGTCGCCGAACACCTGCGCGAGCAGCTCGCTGCAGCCATTGGTCACCAGATGCTGCTCGGTGAAGGTGGGCGTGGAGTTGACCAGGCTCATCACCTTCACGATGCGCCTGACCTTGGCCAGGTCACCCACCGCGGCCTGCAGCGTCCCCAGCAGCTCGATGGCGATGGCTCGCGCCGCCGCCTGGCCCTGCGTGGTGTCCATGTCCTTGCCCAGTTGTCCCACCCAGGGCTTGCCGTCCTTGCGTGCGATGTGACCGCTGAGGAATACAAGGTTGCCGGTGCGCGCGAAGGGCACGTAGGCCGCGGCGGGGGTGGCCACCGGCGGCAGGGTGATGTTCAGTTCCTGGAGTTTCTGGGCGATGGAGGACATGGCGGATTCGGGTCGTGGGAAGCCGCCGATTGTAGGAGGCCGTGACGGCGTCACCGCGGCGGCGGTGTATCCGCAGGAGGACCGGACGGCGCTGCGAGGACGTGGTCGAAACTCAGGGCGTAGACCAGGTCCAGGCCGGTGCGATCACCGGCCTGCGCGCGCAAGGTGAGGCGGGCAGTCAGGTCGTACAGGATGTACAGCGTGCCCAGCGCCCCCGAGAGGCTGTGTTCGTACACCGCATACAGCTTGCGCCCCAGCCGCTTGCCCAGGGTGATGGCCGCGCCTTGCTCGCCCTCGCGCCGCAGCGTGAATTCGTCCAGGCCGAACGCCGACGCGATGCCACCGGCACCCAGCCCCGCGCGCCGGGCCAGGAGCGCCAGGGCCGCTTGTTCCAGCAGCACCGTCTCCGCGCTCCCGGCCGCCGCACTGCGCCCGAGCACGAGCCAGGACAGTTTCTCGGCCTCGGTGGCGGGCTCCTGCGACCACAGGCGCAGCACTGGCGCCCGGGCCCGGCCGGTGACCTGGATGCCAACCGGCGGGTCCAGGTGCGGACGCACCGCGATCACATCCAGGACCGGGTCGTCATGCGGGCCCGTGAACTGCAGCAGGCCCCGCCGCAATTCCAGGCGCTGGCCATAGGCGGTGTAGTGGCCGTTCACTGCGGACACCGTGCCGGCCAGGCGAGGCTGCGCGAAGGACGTGCCGGTGACGCGCAGCTGGCCCTGCACGCCGGTGTCCACCCCCCGCCCGCTGACGCGGAAATCCGGTCCCAGGTCCACCGCCATATCCAGGCGCAGCGCCCGCAGTGCCGCTTCCTCCCCGGCGCCCCAGGGCGACTGCGTCCCGTCGGGCAGGTGACGCACGGTCACGTCATCGCCCAGACGCGGCACCGGCGTGTCGGGAACCGTGATCCGGGCCCGGTCGATCCGCACGCGGCCTTCCAGCGCCAGCTGCGCGGGATCGAGCCGCGCCGACACAGCGCCGGAGACCGTGACCTGGCGGTCGCTGCGCACGCTGGCATGCAGGTGGTCGATCTGCGCGTCGACCTGCGCGAACAGTCCGCCGGGCTGACCTGCCTGCCCAGGGCGCCAGCCGGCCTCTCCGCTGGCGCGCAGGGTGCCGGACCTGCCCGTCTGCCAGGTCCACTCGTCGATGAGCAAGCGCTGGCGGTCGAGGCGGGCGCGCAACCGTCCCCGTTCGAGTGCGATGCCGTCGACGACGGAGCGTAGCGCCAGGTCGTCCGCCTGCACAGGGCCTGAGAGCAGCGGGTCGCCGCGCGTTCCGCCCACCGTGATATCGGCCATCAGGGCGCCCCGCAGGCGCCACCCGGGCGGCGCCAGTGCCGACCACGCGGCGATGCGTGGCAGGCGTGCCTGCACCCGTCCCGCGATCGGTGTCTGTCCTGGCCAGCGCCATCCACCGGTGCCGGTTCGGGTCAGCCGGGTGGAGAGT
>JACCDK010995227.1_pt1 | contig 28580 bp, 30 predicted proteins | sample 7445871 | NCBI WGS metagenome assembly JACCDK01 (sample SAMN15323436, study PRJNA562643) | freshwater metagenome | isolation source: river surface water | place: USA:Blue River Watershed | collected 2017-08-15 | reverse complement strand
GGGGTTCGATTCCCCTACGGGCTACATTAGATATACCCTCAAAATATTGTAAATCAATGCTTTGAGGGTTTTTTGTTTTCCAGTGAGTTACAAGTCAGTTACAAATAATTAAGAATTTAATCTATCTATATCATCTTTAGAAAATTCAACTCCTTTAGATTCCATATACTTCTTTAAAAGAAAGTTTGTCTTTTCTTGATTCTTTACAATAGTATTGATTTTCCAATACCATAGTACTAGCTCTCTAGCTACTAGAAATACAATTACCAAAAATGCAATTGCAATTAATGCAGATGTGATATCTCCCATATGAATATATTTATTTAAAAAATTACTGATTTATATTGAGTTTAATGTAAATTATAAAATAAATTTAATACTAAATTGAAATATTCAAACGCTGATTTATTAAATACTAGTGAATAAAATTAGTATTGTATAACACTTTTGTAGAATTATGAAATTAAACATACTATCAATTTTTAAAAATAAACCTAAAATTAAAGGTATTATAAGCCAATATCATTTAGAAGATTGGTGGAGTGAAAGCTTTGATGATAAAGAAAAAGAAGAAATAATTATAGCTTTGGTAAAAGCACCATCTTTTGGAGTTGGTGTAAGTAATAATCAATTAACCACTAAAAAAAATAATTTCACAGATAGTGATAGTATTACACTTACAGCTACACCATTTGTTGATTTGTATAAACCATTAACTCAGATAAATCCCAATAATTATTTATATTTTAAGTATATAGAGGCTATTGAATCATTAATACCTAGATACTTTCATAGTGATTTTAATTTGAATGATGAAATCGAAAATGTAATACCAATAGATTATCAAAGTCATATTAAAGAATGTTATGCAAATGGAACTAACAATATCTATACATCTATAGAATTTTTTTATTTGGGAATCATAAGCAATACTTATTTATTAAAAAAAGACAAATTCTTTTTTGACAAATGTTTAATGTATTGTGAGAAGTATATGGTTCACATAGATTTATATTTTAATGCTAGAAAATCTGTGAGGGAATCTTTGCATAAATTAAGTAAAAGGAAAATTGATATTGAAGTTGAAAATAGTAATTTAAGTTCTAGTTCACTTGATAGGTACATTATGTTATTACAGCATTTAGGTAATTATAATAAAGCTTTAAACACAATTGAATACTTAGAGTCAATAGGTTGGAGAAATGATTGGACCAAAAGGAAGTCAATTTTATTATCTAAACTTAAAAAGATTAGTTAGTACTAACTTTGTCTTTTATTGCTTGACATTTTTAGAAGATTTAATAATATCATCTAATGTTTCATCTTTTAGTTTAGAGTAGTCTATATATGTTTTTTCTTCATTCCATAAGATATTAGGATTAGAAACATCATCTATTCTGATTGATTGTAATTTTGGTAAAGCAAATGGAAGTAATTTTAAAGTGACTTCTATTCTCTCATTCAATGTTAGTTTATCTAAATTATTAAATATATAGTCAATTTCATTGCTCACAATATCATTAATAAGTTCTCTTATCTCATTAGTGCTTTTATTTGAAGTTCCTAATTTTCTACCACCAGTTTTCTCTCTTTTACTCATATCTACTTTTTACTTTTAGATTCAAAATATTGACAAATTTTGTCAATTATATTAACGATATATTAATGCTTTACTCTTTAATTTTTTACTTATTTCATCTATCAAATGACAGTCATCTTGTACTGATTTTATTGATGTTATCTTAGATATGGTCCTATTAAGTCTAGAATAAGATTCCTTATTTTTAAATGCCTTAGCTTGCTTTAGTTGTTTTGTCAATGCTTTAATAGATTCAGGACCTTGATTGATTATGTATTGACTAGCACAATATTTTATAAAGTCATCTGGTGTATTAATGTCCTTTGTATTCATATCATCTAAATTATTTTATTGATTGATTCAAACTCTCTCAAAAGGGCTTCAATTGATAGTGATTGAAATTCTTTATTTTGTAAATCACTTACTAAAGTTGCATTTCTATTGAAGTATTTACTTAATCATTTTAATCTAAGTTCAGCTCTAGTTACATTTTTAGTATTGTAATCAATTGGTAAAGTAATTCTATCTTATTTACACTCTTTTATTTTGTCATATATAGTAAATGAATTTGTAATGTTAGTATAGTAAATGCTATTACTTTGTTTATGCCTTTCAAATCTAGGTTTGTTACCTAATGCTGGGAAATATACATCAGCACTATTATTTGTTTCTATATTTAAACCTATATGTAATTGTGTTACTTTACTTCTATCTATTGGCATATGTAATTCATCTGAAAGCTTTTCAATTGCATAACTAATTTCAATTGGGTTAAGGTCTACTAAATTGGTTTTATTGTAATACTTATTAATGCTACCTTGAAATGATACTCCATTTTCATTAATGGTTACCTTTTATTATTCTCTTTGAAGGGTTGTCGTTATCTAAATTAGTACTTAACGTTAAAGTATAAAATTCATTCTCTAAATCTTTCTTTGTTGCAGCCCTAAAGCAAAGGTTTGCCTTAATGATTAAGGCACTATGAATTATAATAATTTCATCACTAATTTGATGATAATAGACTTTTGCATCTACAAAAGGCGATGCTGAATCTATATTTCTTTTCGACTCATTATGCTTTATAAAAGGCATTCTTCTAAAGCTTTCAATCATTAAGATTGGTGAACTACCTAAATAGGGTAGCTCGAAGAAGCCGTCTTTGTATTTAAATAAAAATGGCTTGATTTTATCGTACCATTTATCAATAAAATTTAACATTTGCTCTACAGTTCGAATTTCTAAAAAAAATAATTCTAACTATTTTAATTAAATGCCAAATATTATCGGAAATATAAATACAACTATGATAGTCCAGATAAAATATATCGGTAAATACTTTGCAATTTCATTACCTATTTCATTGCTATCAGCTCTTTTTGTTATTACTTTATATAATTTTAAGTTAACCATAAACATATGTGCAAGTATTAATAAGTTAGTGCCTAATACTGCTGTTCTATTAGGTGTAAAGCCCCACTCATTAATTCTAAATAATATAGCTGATAATGCAATTAAACTAATGATGATACTCAATAATGACAATAGAAAAAGTATCCAAGTTTCGTATTCTGTTTTATTTTTATTTGAAGATTCTGCCACTGAAAAAAATATTAATGCCATAACACCAACTAACAGCATATTAAATATCAACAAGAAATCACGATCGTTATAGGGGTCTTTACCAAGGTATAAAATTGATATGAGGTAGATGAAGAGCATGATGAGAACGAGCGGACTAAATATTTTAGCGATGAGGGGTGAAATCTTGCTTACTAAACTCGAATTGTTCTGTATTAAATAGGTACCTACAATTGGTAAGGCTGCAAGTCCGAAAATACCTATATTCTCAAAATAAAATTTCTCAATATTCAATCCAATTAATCCGAATAACCCAATTGTAATGCCTGTTAAAATTCCACCTGCAATCAATATTAATACACTCAGAACTACTAAATCGCCATTGTATTTTAGAAAGCTAATACGTTTACTAGAATTTTTAAAGTCACTCGATATAAATGTATAACCTAAAACAGCCCATAAGAAAAGTATCATATGTACTGTTGCTAAATTTATAACATCACTATTATTGACAGTAGGTAAGAGGTTAATGTACGTAACAGCAATTATATTAACTAATACAATTAATATAGAATCTCTGGTATTCAGTTTGTTCTTTATAGCAAAATAGATACTAATTATACTGAATGAAATAAAACCCACATTTCTTGTATAATACAACTCTTCATCTAGATTAAATATAAATGGTAATTTTGCTAAGAGTCCTGCAATTAATGATAATATAATTACGATTATTATTTGATTTTTATCAACCTTTAAAATAGAAGTTTCCTTAAAGTTTAATCGTAAATGCCAATAGTTTAATAATTCAGTCTTTTCTTGTTGATAATAAATTTCATTAAATACCGACTTGAATTTTGCAGGGTGTTCACGATACAATTTTTCTAATTGTTCAGCATTATAAAGGTTTTCTAAAATATTCTGTTTTTCCATAATTTATTTATTTAGAAAACTATTTAAAATTATTATAACGCTAAATATTTCATTTATGTATAATAATCAATTTATAATACAAATTAACTATAGCATACGATGTTGCACCTAATAGCAAATATTGCACAAGTTCAAATGCCTCAAAAATTGAATTCAAGTCTATGATATATATTATCAACCAACTTATCATGAATCCTAAATTCAACAAATAGATTTTATGGTTTTGATTTAAAACTGAATCGAACTTATCTAATTGTTTAGTTTTTTTAATGTAAATACTAATAAATAAGAAACTATACATTAGAAATACTGATGCCAGTAAATAAGATTTTATGTACAGAAAGTATAATGAAAACAATACTGTAAAAATACTGTACGTTAAAATATTTATTTTTTTTGTATCAGTACTCATACTTTTTTGCTTACCCACCATCCGAAGATAGCTGCTGTAAAGAACATGATTAAGCTATATACTGCCGGTGGTATACTCATTGCACTATTGCCAATTACTGATAATGCTATATATATTGCTAGAGTTCCATTATGAATTCCTATTTCCATACCAATAGATATAGCTTGCTTTCTTTCTATTTTAAATAATTGTGGGATGTAATAGCCTGCCATCATACTCAATACATTGAAACTTAATGCCGCTAATCCGACTTGCTGAAAGTAATTTGCTATTTGTGCTTTCTCTTTTAAAATGGTAGCTACAATAATCAACACTAAGAATAATGCCGACATTATTTTTACTGGTTTATCTAAACTTACTGTTAGTTTCGGAAGTTTTGATTTCACAATCATACCAATTGATACTGGTACTAAAACGATTGCAAATACCTCTATCACTTTTTTAAACTGCATCGGTATCACTAATCCCGATTCCATAAAATGTGCAATCGATAAATTCACAATGAATGGCAGTGTAAATAAAGTTAAAAAGCTGTTGACTGCAGTAAGTGATATGTTTAAGGCAACGTCACCCTTTGATAAGTGACTATACAAATTTGCTGTTGCACCACCAGGTGATGCTGATAATAACATTAATCCCACTGCTAGTTCTGCTGGTAAATGAAATGCTATTGCTATACCAAAACATATAAATGGTAATAAGATCATCTGACAAAACAATCCTATGAATATTGCTTTCGGATATAATACCACTCTTTTAAAATCATCTATACTTAAAGATAATCCTAAGCCTAGCATAATGATACCTAGGGCTAATGGTAAAAACAGGCTAGTAATTAAATTAGATTCCATATTTAATACTTAGTTCAAACTTAGTTACCTACTTTTTTCCAAGTATCTGTTCTACCAAAAAGAGATACACCTACAAAACCTCTAACTTCTAAAGTTTGGGGGTTAGTAAGTTTTATATTACAACTATAGGTTTTACCTGATTCAGCATCATAAATAGTTCCATTTTGCCATTGTGAATTACCAGTGTACTTAAATCCGATCATATTAGTTAAACCTAATAAAGGGGTATTTCTTTTGCTAGCATCCGGATTGTTTTTGTCGACTTTGTTTTCACCTTTTTCATTTTTCGGTTCTTTTAACCATGCTATTTTTCCTTGGTACTTATCTCCATACTTTGTGATTTTAATATGGGCTTTACCACTACCTACTAACCAAGTACCTAGTATTCTATCTGCCTCATTGTTTTGTGAGTAGCCAAGACTGATACAAGTGAATAACACTAATAATAAGCTGAATAGTTTTTTCATATTTTTTCCAATTTAAATTTTTATCGAATATAAAACTCATCCAAAATAACTAAAAAAACTTATACATTTATACTCCATAAAGTTTTAGTTTATAATGATGACAAAAATCGGGACTCCTCTAACTAAAAGCGCATTGAAAGTCGTTTTATTAGGTTCGGGTGAATTAGGTAAAGAAGTTGTAATTGAATTCCAACGCTATGGCATAGAAGTAATTGCAGTTGATAAATATGCAAATGCACCTGCCATGCAAGTTGCACATAGATCGTATGTAATATCTATGCTAGATGCTGAAGCATTAAAAAATATAATACATAAAGAACAGCCCGATTTTATCGTACCAGAAGTTGAAGCAATTGCGACTAGTGCATTAATTGAATTAGAGGAAGAAGGCTTTAAAGTGGTACCATCCGCAAAAGCAACTTCACTTACTATGAATAGAGAGGGTATAAGAACCTTGGCAGCGGAGACCTTAAACCTTACGACGTCTAAATATAGATTTTCAGGTGATTATGAAAGTTTTGTAAAAGATGTACAAACTATCGGTTTCCCTTGTGTAGTGAAGCCGATAATGAGTTCCTCAGGCAAAGGCCAATCGGTTTTAAAATCTGAAAATGATATTGAAAAGGCTTGGAAGTATGCCCAAGAAGGGGGTAGATCTGGAGCTGGAAGAGTCATTATAGAAGCATTCGTTGATTTCGATTTTGAAATTACCTTGTTAACTATTTCACATAAAAATGGGATTTCTTTTTGTGAGCCAATCGGACATAGACAAGAAAATGGAGATTACCAAGAATCGTGGCAGCCACAGCCAATGTCAAAAGTCGCACTTGAAAAAGCACAAAATATTGCTGAAAAAGTAGTGTTAGCTTTGGGGGGCTGGGGATTATATGGTGTAGAATTTTTTGTTAAAAATGATGAGGTATATTTTTCAGAGCTTTCGCCACGACCACATGATACCGGTATGGTAACCATGATCTCTCAAGATTTATCTGAATTTGCATTACATGTTCGGGCAATATTAGGTTTACCAATTACGAAAATCAATCAATTAGGCCCATCAGCTAGTAGTGTCATTTTGGTTAAAGGTGATTCGCAAGATATTGTTTACTCTGGATTAGAAAACGCTTTATCAGAACCAGATACACAGTTAAGAATTTTTGGAAAGCCTGAGATTGTTCATGAACGTAGAATGGGTGTATGCCTTGCAAAAGCTGATACTATAGAAGATGCTAGATCAAAAGCAAATCGCTCAGCAAGTAAGATTGTTGTTGATTTACGTTAATTAATCGGATGTTACTACACATTAAAAATATGGTTTGTAATAGATGTGTACTTGCAGTAAAGCAAAGTATAGAGGTATTGAATTTACATATCGAATCAATCAGTTTAGGTGAAGTAGAACTAAAAGAAAAACATATTGACTCTGCTGTTTTTATTCAACTAAATCATAAATTAAATGAATTAGGCTTCGAGATTATTGACGATAAAAAATCCAGATTAATCGAACAAATTAAAAATACTATTATTCAACAAATTCATCATCAAAAGCATATTGACTTAAAAATTAATTGGTCAGCTTATTTAGCCGACCAATTAAACTATGAGTATAATTATTTAAGTACACTTTTCTCTTCAGTTGAAGCCCTAACAATCGAACAATATATCATTAAACAAAAAGTAGAAAAGATAAAAGAACTTATAGTTTATGATGAATTAAATATCTCTGAAATAGCTGATAAACTTGCCTATAGCAGCGTAGCCCATCTTTCATCTCAATTTAAAAAAATAACAGGTCAATCGCCCTCTGAATTTAAAAAGTCTTTGAATAAAGTAAGAAAGACTATCGATAACTTGTAATTTTATAACAATTACATTCAATTGTGTAAGTAGATTATTCAATTTTTGGCTCAAATTTGTATATCAAAATGATTCAAATGAATAACACTAAATCTATAAAGAAAACATTCCCTGTACTAGAAATGACTTGTGCAGCATGCGCAGTGAGTGTAGAATCTATTCTGAAAAATACTCCGGGTGTTATCAATGCAAGTGTCAACTACGCTAATGCTTCTGTAATAGTAGAATATGACCTAAATACAAATGCCGAAAAATTAAGAGATGCATTACGATCTATAGGTTATGATATATTAATTGACGAAGAAGCTGACAATGAAATTTTACAAGAAGAACACAAACAAAATAATTTCAATGTTTTAAAAGTAAGAACCATTTGGTCAATAGTATTAACTATTCCGGTAGTGATTATAGGAATGTTTTACATGAACATGCCATATGGTAACTGGATTTCTATGATTTTAACTGCACCAGTAGTTTTCTATTTTGGAAGATCTTATTTTATCAATGCTATTAAGCAAGCTAAACATCGTACGGCAAATATGGACACACTTGTAGCATTAAGTACCTTTATCGCTTTTGTGTTTAGTGTTTTCAATACTTTATTCCCTGAATTTTGGCATCAACGTGGTTTGCATGCCCATGTATATTTTGAAGCTGCTGCTGTAGTAATTACATTTATTTCATTAGGTAAATTATTAGAAGAAAATGCAAAATCAAATACTAGTTCTGCAATCAAAAAGTTAATCGGTTTACAAGCTAAAACTGTCAATGTTTTTGAAGATAATATAGAGAAAACAATTTCAATTAAAGATGTAAAAGTCAATCATATAATTATTATAAAACCAGGAGAAAAAATTCCGGTAGATGGTTATTTGATAGAAGGACATTCATTTGTAGATGAAAGTATGATCTCTGGAGAGCCCGTAGCTATTGAGAAATTTAAATCTGAAAAAGTTTATTCGGGTACTATCAATCAAAAAGGAAGTTTCAAATTCATTGCTGAAAAAGTTGGTTCCGATACTATTCTTGCACAAATAATAAATACAGTTCAGCAAGCACAAGGCTCAAAAGCTCCAGTACAAAAATTGGTAGACAAAATAGCTAGTATCTTCGTGCCGGTTGTAATAGGTATTTCTATTTTAACATTCTTTGCTTGGTTAATTTTTGGTGGCGAAAACGGATTTACTTATGCCTTATTAAATTCTGTAACTGTGTTAGTAATTGCTTGTCCTTGTGCCCTCGGACTAGCAACTCCCACAGCCATTATGGTTGGAGTAGGGAAGGGTGCAGAAAATAATATCTTAATTAAAGATGCTGAAAGTTTAGAGACAGCTTATAAAGTTGATGTGGTAGTACTCGATAAAACTGGTACAATTACTGAAGGTAAACCTATTGTACAAGAAGTAATATTTACAAATCATATAACAGAGATTGATAAACAAATATTGTTAAGTATTGAATCACTTTCAGAACATCCACTTGCAAATGCAATAGTTGAACATTTAAAATTATATACTAATTCTACTTCGGATGTTACAAAATTTATTTCAATCACAGGTAGGGGAGTTCAAGCTATACATAATCAAAAAACTTACTATGTTGGAAATTTTGAATTGATGAATGAAAAAAATATTTTAATCAATAATGATTTTATTCTAAAGGCAATTGAATTACAAGCTCTAGGCAATACAGTTATATGGTTCTCAAATTCAATTAATTTGCTAGCTATTTATGCAATTTCTGATAAGATAAAAGAGAGTTCAAGTGCTGCAATAAAAACTTTACAAGAAAGAGGTATAGAGGTTTACATGCTTACAGGTGATAATATAATTACAGCAAAGGCAGTTGCAAACAGAGTAGGATTGAAAAATTACATAGCTAATGTATTGCCATCAGAAAAATATGATTTCATTAAAAAATTACAATCTGAGGGTAGAATTGTTGCAATGGTTGGTGATGGTATTAATGATAGTCAAGCATTAGCACAAGCAGACCTAAGTATTGCAATGGGTAAAGGTTCAGATATTGCAATGGATGTTGCAAAAATCACTCTCATCACTTCAGATTTACAGTCGGTACCTAAATCTTTATTTTTATCTAAAAAAATTGTAATGGGTGTAAGACAGAATTTATTTTGGGCTTTTATTTATAATATCATCGGCATTCCAATTGCTGCCGGAGTATTATTCCCTTTCAATGGATTCTTACTTGATCCTATGATCGCTGGTGCTGCAATGGCATTAAGTTCTGTAAGTGTGGTAAGTAATAGCTTAAGATTAAAAACAATTAAATTATAAAAATTTAAGAACATATATTATGAATGAAGTAGAAATAAAATTTAAATCAAACATTAAATGTGAAGGATGTATTGCTAAGGTAAAGCCATTTTTAGATGAGTTGACAGATTTAGATAAATGGGAGGTAGATACCTTAACACCTAATAAAATACTTACAGTTAAAGGTACCGAAGGTATCGAAGAACAAGTAATTACTGCAGTTAAAGCAGCTGGCTATACAATCGATAAAATAGAAGAATAAACATTATATTTAATTATATTTAAGAATATGAAAAAAATGAAATTATTATTAATCATAACTATTACAACATTTAGTATGATTTCTTGCTCAAATGCAAGTAGTAAGAAGCCTATTGCTGTTGAAAGTCAAGAGATGGCTAAGCCTGTTTTTGAAAATACTCAATTCAATGATATTTTTCAATCATATTTAAGTATGAAAGATGCGATGGTTAAATCAGATGCAATAGCTACCAAAGAATTTGCGATGAAATTAAATGAGAAATTAAATTCATTTAAAGCTAAAAAACAATTTTTAACATTAACTAAATATATTGCAACTGAAACTGATATAGAGAAACAAAGAGTAGCTTTTCTAAATTTAAGTATAATGATGATTGAGTTAACAAAAACTCAAAAGCTAAAAACTGGTGCTGCATATGTTGCTTATTGCCCTATGGCCGATAATAATAATGGTGGTTTTTGGTTGACCGATGAAAATGCAATTAGGAACCCCTATTTCGGAGATAGAATGATGAAATGCGGTAAAATAAAAGAAACTATAAAATAAAAAAAGGGAACCCTAGGGTTCCCTTTTCCTTTACAAAAAAATTATAATGCTTAATTGATAATTTTAACGTTAACGGCATTCATGCCTTTTTTGCCACGCTCAACTTCGAATTGAACTGTGTCATTCTCGCGAATCTCTTCTTTCAAGCGACTGCTGTGTACGAAGATGTCTTCACCTGTTTCTTCTGATGTAATAAACCCAAAACCTTTTGAGTAATTAAAAAATTTTACTTTTCCTTGCATTTTTGTTATGAATAATTAAACAAAATCACTTTGTGTGATTTCATGGTACTAGAGAATTAAGAAAATAAACGGAGGATATTAATCGACAGAATTTCGTCTGGGTTCTTTAAATACGTTTACAAATGTGTACATAATTATTCATATTTCCTAATAATACTCAATAAATGAATTATTTAGGAAAGAAAGGCATGCTTAATAAGCATATTTATTCTCTTTAAACTACTTTAAAGCAGTATTTATGAGCACATATTTTTTTAAAATAAATACCCAAATATTGGTATTTGCATTTCATTTAAAATAGTGGTACTTTAAATAATGAAATTTTTACAACAAATTAGTAGATGCCAGATCTTAATTATCTTATTAAGCTTCTTTGTAATTTCTTGTAAAAATAATTCTATCAAAGTAATCAGCTTTGATGCAAACATCGTAAAACCGGGTAGGGCAGAACAAAATAAATTTACTTCTTATTCTCTGAAAATTATAAGTAATGAAAAAACAATCGTTGCCAACTCCATCAAAATACTTTTTAATAATGATATAGAAATTACACCTATTCAATTTAAACTAAATACTAATAGTGTTTATAATTTAGGTGATACTATCCATTGTTCATTCAGTACTCAGAATGAAATTAACAGCAATGATTTTTATAAGTTAATATATCATAACAACAAAAAAACAAAACAAAAAAAACTAAATTATCCGCAATTAATCAATAATACAAACATCCCTAAATTATAAATATGAAACGTTTTCTGATGATAGTATTGACTTTGTTATTCAGCATTGTCACTCTATTTGCTCAAGAGCCAAAGCAAGAAGCTTGGGTTCAAATGATGCTTAATCCTAATTCCAATTTCTATGATGTACAAAATGCATTTTATTCATATTGGAAAGGCAAAACAATTGAAAGAGGCAAAGGCTATAAACAATTCAAGCGTTATGAAGAGTTTATGATATCTAGAGTTTACCCAACAGGTTATTTGCCTAATGATATTATTACTGAAGAATTGAGTAAATTAGTTAATCAGAAATCTCAAAATAAATCAGCCGCTATGGCTGGTAACTGGTCGGCCTTGGGTCCGACGACTGTACCAGTTAACGGACTAGGATATCAATCAGCTGGTATTGGTCGTGTGAATTGCATTCGTATTGACCCCTCGAATGTTAATATTATATGGGTAGGTACACCTGGAGGTGGTTTATGGAAATCATCAAATGGTGGTACTAGCTGGACGTCTAATACTGATGCATTTTCTACATTAGGTGTATCTGATATTGCCCTACATCCAACTAATTCTAACACTATGTATATCGCTACAGGTGATGCAGATGGTGCAGATACCTATAGTATTGGTGTGCTTAAAAGTCTTGATGGTGGAGTAACATGGAGTACAACTGGATTAAGTTTTCAAACATCCGGACAAAATAGAATCGCAAGACTTTTGATAAACCCTACTAGTCCAGATATTTTAATAGCCTTCACAAACAGTGGAATTTATCGAACAATTAATGGTGGTACAAACTGGACAAGTGTAATTGGTGGAAATTTCTTCGATGGCGAATTTAAACCCGGAGACCCCAATACTGTATATGCCGGATCTTACAGTGGTTCAGGCACAGGTAAAGTTTATTATTCAACAAATGGCGGACAAAATTTTACACAAGCTACCGGATTACCAACTTCTAATATTTTAAGAACATCTATAGCTGTTTCTGCAGCAAGTCCGAATACAGTTTATGTTTTAGCCGCTAATTCAACTGACTACGGTTATAATGCTTTATATAAATCAACCAATTCTGGTGTGTCATACACTCAAGTAAATAATACTCCCAATTTATTAGGATGGGAGTCGGATGGTACTGATGCTGGCGGACAAGGTTGGTATGATTTAGCATTGGCAGTATCACCTTTAGATGCTAACATAATTTATGTAGGTGGAGTTAATTTATGGAAGTCTACAAATGGAGGTAGCACATTTACTAATACCGGTCATTGGTATGGAGCAAATGGTAAACCTTTTATACATGCTGATCAACATATTTTAGAATTTCAACCTAATTCATCTGTAATATTTTCTGGTAATGATGGTGGTATAAGAAAGTCAACGAATGATGGTGCAGCCTGGACAGATTTAAGTAATGGATTACAGATTACACAATTCTATAGAGTTAGTTCTGCAGCTACTGATGCTACTATTGTATATGCCGGTGCACAAGATAATGGTACGAATAGATACATAAATGGTGCATGGCGTGCAGTATTAGGTGGAGATGGTATGCAATGCTTGGTAGAGCCAAATAATGCTAATAACGTTTATGCAGGAATTCAATATGGTGATATTAGAAGATCTACCAATGGTGGATTATCGTTTACATCAGTCAAACCTTCTGGTGCACCTGATGGAGCATGGATAACGCCATATGTATTTCACCCAACAACACCAAGTACTGTTTTTATTGCTTATGATAGAATTTATAAATCAACTAATAGTGGTGCTAGTTATACAATGTTAACTGCGAATTTACCTGCTGGTGAATTGCACGAAATTTTAAAAATATCAATTAGCAATCCAGATGTAATGTACGCAGGCAAAGGCAATAGATTATATAGAACTACAAATGGAGGTACAAGCTGGACATCAATAGTATCGGGGCTTCCAACATCTTCAGCTTATTTAAAAGATGTAGCTATTTCTAATACGGATGCCAATAAAATTTGGGCAGTGTTTTCAGGATATAGTTCTACTAATAAAGTTTTTTATAGTTCAAATGGTGGAACAACTTGGACAAACATTTCAACCGGATTGCCAAACTTGCCAGTGAATTGTATTGAATATGAAAATAATTCTAACGATGCTATTTATATTGGTACTGATGTAGGGATTTACTATAAGAGTAATTCTGTTGCTTGGATGTCATTCATGACTAATTTACCTAATGTAAAAGTTCAAGACTTAGAAATACATTATTCTAGTTCAAAAATTAGAGCTGCAACATATGGTCGAGGATTATGGGAATCGCCATTATATACTTTTGTTGCAGCACCTGTTGCAAATTTCAATGCAGCACAAACAACAATTTTTGAAGGGGCATCTATTAGTTTTTCTGATGCTTCATCGAATGCACCCAGTTCATGGAACTGGACATTCACAGGGGGTACACCAAGTACTTCAACTTTACAAAACCCAAGCGTCACATATAATACAGCAGGTATATACACTGTAAAATTAAAAGTCACAAACGCTACAGGATCTGATTCAATTACAAAATCAGCATATATAACAGTGAACCAAGTTGGAGTTGCTGCGTGTATTTCATGGGATGTTCAAGCTACAGGTTTCTCTGCATTATCTAGAGGCATCAATGATGTTTCAATAGTAAATGAAAATATAGCATGGGCAAGTGCTTATGATGGTTCAGGTGCTAATGCTCCTGTGAGAGATTATAGTAGAACGATCAACGGCGGACAAACATGGATACCAGGTACTGTTAATGCTTCAGGTGTAACTAGTGATTATGGCTTAGCAAATCTATGTGCTATCAATGCAGATACTGCATGGGCTGCAATTTATCCGAATACAACTTCTATCGCTGCACAAGGAGTGTATAGAACAAATAATGGTGGTACAACTTGGGTGAAGCAAACATCCGCAACGTTTAATTTATCAACTTCATTTATTAATGTTGTTCATTTCTTTAATGCGAATGATGGTGTTGCTTTAGGCGACCCTGAAAGTGGTTACCACGAAATTTATACAACTAGTAATGGAGGTACAACCTGGACAAGAGTACCACAAGCAAATTTACCAGCTCCACTTGCTGCTGATGAATATGGTACTATTGGTTATTATCATGTCTTAGGTAATACAGTATGGTACACTACAACCAAGGGAAGAATTTATAAATCGACGAATAAAGGTTTAAACTGGACAGTCAGCACTACGCCTTTGGCAGCAAATTGTTTTATTGTTGACTTGGCATTCAAAGATCAAAACAATGGGATAATGATTTGCAATAGTTTGTCTCCAGTACAAAATGGAATTTTATATTCAACAAGTAATGGTGGAACTACTTGGACATTATTAACCAATAATTTATCAACGATCAGTGGTGAGAATTCTATTGCATATGTACCTGGTACTACTAATACTTATTATATATCAAGCGCTGTTGCAGGTTCTAGTGGTTCAGCATATACAGAAGATGGAGGGGCAACCTGGACAATCTTAGATAACCTACAACATAATTGTGTGAGATTTTATAATCAAAATACTGGTTACTCTGGTGGTTTCAATACAAGTAGTACAGTTGGTGGTATGTTTAAATTGAAAAATCAAAATCTAACTGCAACAATTACTCCACAAGGTAATACTACTTTCTGCTTCGGAAGTAACGTAATTTTAAGTACTGACTCAATAGCTAATTATACTTATAAGTGGTATAGAAATAACCAAGTTATTACTAATGCAACTAGCCATAAATATAATGCTTCACAAGCAGGTGCTTATGTTGTAGAAGTAACGAGCGGATCTTGCAGTGTTCAGTCTGCTGCTATCAATACAACTGTATTAAATAGTCCGGCTATACCTAGCATCGCAGGGGCTACCACTTTCTGTAATGGTGATAGCATAGTTATTAGTTCTAGTTCGTCTAGCAATTATCAATGGTATAGAAATAATGTATTGATACCAAACGCAAATGCATCAACATTAACAGTGAAAGAAGCAGGTACATATACTGTGCAAGTTTCTAATGCTAATAACTGTACTAGCACTTCAGATAATTTTGTAATCACTAGATTCGATAGACCTTCAAAAGCATTCATTACAAATTCTGCTTCATTCGATTTGTGTGACGGTGATACTGCGGTATTAAGTATTAACTCAACAGCAAATGTTCAGTGGTATAGAAATAATTCAATTATTTCTGGTGCTACACAAACAAATTATTTCGCAATGCAAAGCGGTAATTACCATGCAGAATTAAGTAATGGTTCTATCTGTAAGATGTATTCAGATACAGTGAATGTTTTATTTAATACTGTACCTGCTAAACCATTAATAACACAAACAGATTCTATCTTATCTACGGATGTTGCTGCAGGTTATCGTTGGTACTTGAATGATACATTAATACCGAATGCAATTGACAGAACATTGAAAATATTTGTCTCAGGAAATTACATGGTAGAGGTTGCAAACTCTGATACTACCTGTACTAATTTTTCAGATTCGTATTTAGCCTTATTATCTGGTATCAACAATTCAGCAAATCATTTCAATGCAATTGTAAAACCAAATCCGAATAACGGTAAATTCATCTTAGAATTTGACGTATTAACTAGTAATAAATTTGAAGTTGAATTAATTAATATGTTAGGTCAAGTGGTGATAAGGCAAGAACTTAATAATTTAACTTCTAGTCAGCGAAGTTCAATAAACATTGAACATAATATACCTGGCATGTATATATTAAGATTAAAATCTACCCAACATCGATACGATCAAAAGATAATTATTGAATAAAAAAAAGCCCTCATTTGAGGGCTTTTTTTTATGAACTTATTTTAATTAATTCTTAGCTAATTTTAAAACTTTTATTTCGTTACCAATTTTTACATTCACTAAATACATACCTGATTTTAATTCAGATGTGTTAATAGGTAATTGGAATGAACCATTTAATTCACCATAATTTTTAGAGCTAATTAATGCTCCGGTAATTGAATAAATTTCTACTGCTACATTTGCTTCAGAATTTAAATCAATTAAAATATTACTTAAATTATTAACTGGGTTAGGAGCAAGGCGAATAGCATCTGGACCTAATAAATTTTCTACACCTACAGAGTTACCACCAATTTCAGTTCCACTTACATAACCTTTCGCTACTGCTTCAGCAATTGTTGACATGCTAGCATTAACTGATAAGTTATTCTCATCAAAAATAGCTCCGATGATATGAAGTTTATTATGTTTCCATGTAGTTGGTAAAGTAAATGTTAAAGTATGAGTTACAGTTGTTCCACTATCAGCAGTTGCACCATAAGCATTTTCGTAACCTGTAAAGCTCGGAGAAATAATTCTACCCACATGATCATAAATCATTCTGTTAGCAGGTACTGGGTTAGCTAATAATTCGAATCCACCCATTACACCATTATTACCACCAGCATAAGCATTTGCTTGATTATAACCAGTACCAGTTCCACGAACACTGTCTTCAGTTAAGATACATGTTACTCTGTAGTTACCAGATATGTCTTTCATCATTGTAGAACTTAAAGAAACTTTTAATGTACGTGTTGTAGCATCATAAGTAGCACCGTTTGCAATAGTTACTGATGGAGCAGTTGTAATTTTTGAAGCAAAATCAGGTTCCATATCACTAGGGTCAATTATTGAAGTTCTATCCATAATTACACTTGGGTAACCTGGTACATATGCAGATACTGCTGCATCATATTCAGTATAAACCATAGGGTCATTATTGTGAACAGCAACACCAGCAAAATAACCATCATAACTTTTTTGCATATAATCCATAAATACTGCACCACGTGGGCACCACTGACACCATGTACCAGTAGCTTCTTCTGCTAAAAGCATTTTACCAGCTGCTGCTACAATCGGATTTATAGCGATTGATTTAATATCATCTGTTTGGTCGCCATCATTACCATTACCATTTACATTTGAAATAATTGCAGTAGCATTGACGTTTCCATTTGCTAAAACAAAGGTTTCAGGAATAGATACATCATATGTAGCTAATGCAGCAACATTTATATTGGTAATACTTTTAGTTATTGAATCACCATTGTATTTAACTTTTAAATCAAATGATTGAATAGCAGTTTGACCTAAGTTTCTGATTGATACTTTCGGATTTCTATTTTGTCCGACTAAACCATTCTGCATCGAAAATGAATACACTGCAGCATTCACAGATGGTGCTACATATGGAGTATATTGATACGATACATCATCAACCCAAAAAGATGCTTGAGCATTAGCAGGGTAGTAGTCTATTGACGCAATTTGATTAATGTTATTAGTGAAAGTACCAACTAATACTGAATCGATATACATTGACCACTGGTTAGCATTTAAATTAATTTCAGTTCTTACTTGAAACCATGATCCTTGTGGATATGTACCTGTTAAAAACAAGTTAGTCGAATTACCTACTTGTAATGTACCATCAGCATTCATATAACAATCCATCGCCCAAGTAGTACCAATTACTGCAGCACCTTGAAAATTAAAGTATGCTGATTTACCAGTTGGAACTTTGAACCATGAAATGAATTTGAATGTACCAGTGTTGTAAACGCCACCGAAAGGTAGTATTACATCGGCCGGACCTCCAGTAGTGCTTGTAGAGCTAAAGTAAATAGATTTAGTTCCACTTTTTGCATCGTTGCTTACTACGTTAACATCTTCAGTACCGCCATCAGCAGCGCTCCAGGTTGTCCAGTTAGGTGATTGTGGTCCTAATTTAGAACCCACTGTATAACTTTCAAAATCATCATTAAAAGTTGTTTGTGCAAAAGAGGATATTGATACTCCTAAAATTGCAAAAAGAAAAGTAAAGGTTTTTTTCATTGTATTGGTTTTTAATTATTTATAAATATCAATTTTTATTTTAAAAATCCAAGAATGATTTCTTGTGATAAATGACTATTATCATGTTTTTTTTGTAAATATGATAGTATAATTGTGTACATAATAACCTAAATATGGAAATTAAGAAGATTTTAATACCTACAGATTTTTCAGAGTTATCGCTCTACGCTGTTGATTATGCTGTTAGCATAGCTAATATTCATGGATCCAATATTCATTTATTCCATGTAATTGAAGAGCTTTTAACCATGGCAGTACCAGGAGATTTTTATTTGAATACAGAAGAAATTATTCAAAGAGAAGTTGATATGCTTGCCTTGAAGTCGAAACAAATTTCTGAACTTGCAACATCCTTAGAGCAAAAATATCAGATTAAATTTTCTACTCATGTTGAGTTTGGTAGAAGTCATAGAGTTTTAACAGACTATGCTAATGAAAATGAATTTGATCTTATAGTGATGAGCACTCATGGTGTAAGTGGCTTCAGAGAATTTATAATTGGTAGTAATGCAGTTAGAGTTATTTCAGAAGTTAATTGCCCTGTATTATCAGTTCAAAACAAAATGTCTGAAAAAGGAGTTAGCAAAATTCTAATGCCATTCAAAGACGATCCTTATTCAAGACAGAAGGTGAAATTTGCAATTAACTATGCTAAATGGTTTAATGCTGAATTAATCACTTTAGGTATAGACACAGAAGTGGAAGATGAGCACTTGAAAAAAATTGAAAGAGAAGCTGCACAAATCAAAGATATTGTAGACGAGAAAAATATTCCTAATCGTTTATTTATCACTCAAGGTAACGCCGCAAAAGAGATATTGAAGTGCGCTAAAGATCAGCAAGTAGATATGATTTTAGTAATGGCTGATATGGAAAATGAAGATGTAGTTGATTTTATTATGGGCCCTACTGCTCAACAATTAATTAATCATTCAAAGGTACCAGTATTAAGTATTCAACCAACTCGACATCCAAGTACTATAGATCTTCACCCTTACGGATGGTAAAAAAAAAGACCCGAAATATTTCGGGTCTTTTTTTTTATTCATTAACAATGATTACTTGTTAACAACTTTTGCTAATGCAGCACCAGCTTTGAATTTAGCAACCTTCTTAGCAGCAATTTTAATTGCTTTACCAGTCTTAGGGTTACGTCCAGTTCTTGCAGGTCTCTTAGTTACTGACCAAGTTCCAAATCCTACTAATGTAAGTTTGTCACCTTTTTTCAAAGTCTTAGTAGTTGCTTCTAAAAATGCATCTAAAGCTCTACCAGCATCTGCCTTTGTTAATTTTGCTCCTGAAGCCATTGCTTCGATTAATTCTGCTTTGTTCATAATTGTTGAGTGAAATTTAGTTAATACTTATGTTTTAATTTTTAATTTCTCTTGAAACACTTGATTCTATTACATAAAAGAAGAAGTAAAATCTGATATAATCAAGCATTACATAGAAAAAATTATTAACACTATGTGAAAATCTCAATAAATACAAGTATTACAGAGACTTAATGAGACTAATAATACTAAAAAATAAGAGTTTAAGGCTATTAAACCTTGTAAACAAAGGCGTTTATACTCATACCTGCACCAACTGAAGCAAGTAATACGATATCACCTTTTTTAATTTGATGGTCTTGAATTTTGTTACGTTTTACTAAATCATACAAAGTTGGTACTGTGGCTACCGAACTATTACCCAATTCATGAATGCTCATTGGCATAATGTTTTTAGGTATTTCATCCATTTCATATAATTTATAAAATCGTTGTATAATTGCTTCATCCATTTTTTCATTTGCTTGATGAATGAAAACTTTATGCAAATCTTTAATATCAACACCTGCTTTATCTAAACATTTTTTCATCGCTACAGGTACATTGTTTAATGCAAATTCATAGATCTTTCTTCCATGCATTTTAATGTATCTAGTGTCAGGTGTATAATTTTCTTTGTATGAATGTCCGAAGAATAAATAATAAGCCTCTTCATCAGCAAATGTCTGACTTGCTACTGATAATATGCCAGAGTTATCATCATCAGATAGTGATATAATACTTGCTCCTGCACCATCCGAATAAATCATTGAATCTCTATCAAACGGATCTACCACACGTGATAATGATTCAGCACCTATTACTAAAACATTTTTTGCATCGCCAGCTAAAATGTATTGTCGTGCAAGTATCACACCTTGTATCCAGCCTGGGCAACCAAAAATAATATCAAAAGCTGCGCAGTCAACATTCGTAATTTTTAAATCATGTTTTACTCTGGTTGCTAAGCAAGGTAGAATGTCTGTTTGCACAGTTTGTTTCGGAATGTTACCAAAGTTATGCGCAAAAATTACTGCATCAATTTCATTTACATCTATACCTGCATCTTCTATAGCTAGCAAAGCAGCTTTAGTGCCCATCTCTGATGTAAGCATATTATCATCTGCATATCTTCTTGCATTTATGCCTGTTATATCTTTAAATTTTCTGATGATTGTTTCATTACCTTGAGGTAATAATTGACCGTCTTCTGAACGAAATTCATGCTGAAAAAAATCTTCATTTTTAATTTCATTCTTAGGTATATAAGATCCGATTCCTTTTATAATTATTGACATATAATCTAAATTAGTAATAATAAACTGAAATATTAATTTTCTTAATTAATGTATAATAAAAAAGGGCTTGAACCACCTGTTCAAACCCAATTTATACTACAAACACTAAGCATCTTAAATATTTTTATGCTTCTAACTCTAGAAGCTCTCTGTCTCTTTCGTGAACGTATTGCATTAAGTCAACTAACTTGTTTGAATAGCCCCACTCATTATCATACCATGCAACAAGTTTTACAAATTTATTGCTCAACATAATTCCAGCATCTGCATCAAATATGCTTGTTCTTGCATCACCCATGAAGTCACTTGATACTACAGGGTCTTCAGTATAACCAAGTATACCTTTTAAGCTTGTTTCTGAAGCTAATTTTATTGCTTGTTTTATTTCTTCGTAGCTTGCTTCCTTTTGTAATTTACATGTTAAGTCTACTACCGATACATTAGGCACTGGTACTCTGAAACTCATTCCAGTTAACTTACCTTTTAATGATGGTATTACTAAGCCTACTGCTTTTGCTGCACCCGTTGATGACGGTATGATGTTTTGATATGCTCCTCTGCCACCTCTCCAATCTTTAGCCGACGGACCGTCAACTGTTTTTTGAGTTGCAGTTACTGCATGTATAGTAGTCATCAAGCCTTCTTCAATACCGAAGTTGTCGTTTATAACTTTTGCTAATGGTGCTAAACAATTTGTTGTACATGATGCGTTAGAAATAATATCCATATCTGATTGATATGATTCATTATTTACTCCCATTACAAATGTTGGTGTATCATCTTTTGCTGGAGCTGATATAATTACTTTCTTAGCTCCTGCTTTTAAATGTAAACTCGCTTTCTCTTTATCTAAAAATAATCCGGTACTCTCTACTATATGTGTAGCACCAATTTTATCCCAAGCTAAATTCGAAGGATCTTTCTCAGCCGTAATTCTTATTCTTTGATTTCTTACTATTAAATATCCGTCTTCAACTCTAACTTCGCCTTCAAATCTTCCATGTGTTGAATCATACTTTAACATGTAGGCCATGTAGTCTGCATCGACTAAATCATTGATACCAACTATTTCTATGTCTTCTCTTTCAATAGCAGCTCTGAATACTAATCTGCCTATTCTTCCGAATCCGTTAATGCCAATTTTCATGTTTAATTAATTTATGTTTTTATAAATTTAATATACGAATATAAAGAAAGTGTACTTAATACACTAACTATTTTTAAAATATTTTTTCTTTTTTTTTAAAAAAGCCCCTAAATGGTTCAAATTTGAAGATTATTGAAATGAATTAATAACGAAATAGATCAATAATGAGAGTTATTATTAATCCTTTGAGCTGATAGAACTTAGATATCTATATTATTTTGTATGTAGTTTTCCTTCTTGAATAAGTCTGTAAATAGTCGACTTACCTATTGATAGTTTCTTAGCAACTTGAATAACATTATGTTGATATTTATCTAAATAAAATTGAATGATCTTATTGGTATAATCATCTAATGTCATTTCTGTTTTTAAAATATCATCAGCACTTGAAATATTGTTAAATCGAACATCTTCTGCATTGATAGTATCTTCTTCTGACATTACTATTGCTAGTTCAATTATCGCCTTTAACTCTCTTACGTTACCTGGGTAACTGTGTTTTATTAATTTCTCTTTAGCTTCTTTACTAAAAGATTTTAATTTGATTCTATTTTCTCTACAAAAGGAAGCTATAAAGTGTTTCGCAATTAAAAGTATATCATTTTCACGATCTCTTAATGGGGGTAATATAATTGGTAATCCAATCAAACGATAGTATAAGTCTTCTCTAAAATTTCCTTTTCTAACTTCGTCAGTTAAATTTTTATGGGTTGCTGTAATGACTCTTACATTGATAGGTATTACTTGATTGCTACCAATTCTTGTAATCTCTCTTTCTTGTAATACTCTTAAAAGTTTCGACTGCAAATTCAAATTGAATTCAGCAATCTCATCTAAGAAAATAGTACCCCCGTTCGCTTCTTCAAATTTCCCTATTCTACTAGTATGTGCACCCGTAAATGCTCCTTTCTCATGTCCGAAAAGCTCTGACTCTATTAAATCTTGAGGTATTGCAGAAACGTTAACTGCGACAAATGGGTTTTTATTTCTATCTGAATTATAATGGATAGATTTTGCTACTAACTCTTTACCTGTACCAGTCTCGCCTGATATAGAAACATTAATCTTAGAGTTTGCAGCTTTTGTCATCAATGTAAATATACCTTTGATAGAGGCACTATTACCAATGATGTTTTTTTCGAAATCGTATTTATCTTTTACTTCTGCTCTAAGAATATCAAGTTCTTGTTCAAGAGATAAATTTTCTTTGATGTGCTGAACAATATTTATAATACGATTTTTTGTGTCTTCGTTTTTAACAATGTAGTCATAAGCACCTTCCTTAATTAAATTAATAGCTGTTTCTACATCGTCTTGCCCAGAGATCATAATCACTCTACATTTTCTGCAAAGCTTTTTAATTTCTTTTAAAAGCGTTGAACCATTTGAATCGGGTAAATTGTAATCTAGTGTAATTACATCTGGTTGGTTATTTTTTAATGCATTCAATAATGATATTGAATCATTGAAAATACTTACAATATGGTCGGGGTTTAATGATAGTTGATGTTCTAAAAATTTAGAATACCAATTATCATCTTCTACAATATAAATTATTAATTGTTCGTTCGTGGACATATTGCTATCAAATTTATAATAAAATTTATATTTTGATGGCAATATTTAACTCAATATGTTACTAATTTTTAATAATAGATCTTCTTGTGATATAGGTTTGGTAATATAATCTCGTAATCCTTGACTTAAGTACAACTCTTTATCATCATCAAAAGGGTTGGCAGATATACCTATTACTGGGGTATTTTTTGCAGTTTGATGTAAATTGCCATTTTGAATTCTTCGCACTGTTTCAAATCCTGAGATCACTGGCATCTCTATATCCATCAGTATAATATCAAAATTGTTATCAGTAAGAATTTCAATTGCTTCAATACCATTAGATGCAATAGTCACATCAAAAGATAAATTCTCTAACATCTTTCTTATTAAAAATTGACTGATATCGTCGTCTTCTACAACTAAGATTTTTTTGTTTTTCAAAGGCATTTAATTGAGCTTAGTATTTCCGATACGTAAATGCTCAAAAAAGGTTACAATTAATTATTAATTGCGTTCCAAAGCATGTCTTTTAGCTCAGTTATGCCTTGTTGAGCAACAGAAGAGATAAATACGGTTTTGATCGACTTTGGTAATTCTTTACTTATTTCAGATTTTAATTCTTCATCGAGCATATCAGACTTAGTGATTGCCAATACTCTTGGCTTGTCCATCAATTCTGAATTATATTGCTCTATTTCGTTAAGTAATATGTCGTATTCTTTCTGGATGTCTTTACTATCAGCCGGTATCATGAATAATAACACAGCGTTTCTCTCAATATGTCTTAAGAATCTTATACCTAATCCTTTACCTTGTGAAGCTCCTTCTATAATACCCGGTATATCGGCCATTACGAATGATTTATTGTCTCTGTATGATACGATACCTAAATTAGGTACTAATGTTGTAAAAGGGTAATCCGCAATTTCGGGTTTTGCAGCACTCACTACTGAAAGTAGGGTAGACTTACCTGCATTGGGGAAACCAACAAGTCCCACATCTGCTAAGATTTTTAATTCTAGAATTTTCCATGATTCACGACCTGGCTCACCGGGTTGTGCAAATCTTGGTGTTTGGTTAGTTGATGATCTAAAGTGCCAGTTTCCTAACCCTCCTCTACCACCTGGTAATAATATTTTCTCTTGTCCGTCTTCTGTAATCTCAAATTCTACCTCACCTGTCTCTGCATCTCTAGCAATTGTACCCAAAGGCACCTCTAGAATCTCATCTTCACCACATCTACCTGTTCTTAATCCGCCTTGACCTCCAACACCTCCCTCTGCTATTACATGCTTACGATACTTTAAGTGTAGTAATGTCCAGAATTGTTTATTACCCTTTAAAATAATATGTCCGCCTCTTCCACCATCTCCACCATCTGGTCCGCCCATTGCCGTCTTCTTGTCTCTATGCAAATGCATCGATCCTGAACCTCCTGCACCTGAACGGCAACATATTTTTACGTAATCTACAAAGTTCGATCCAGACATGATTAATGTGATAATGTGATAATTAGCAAATGTGATAATTAATTAGACAATAAGTCAATTAGCCAATTAGCCAATTTTCTAGTTACCAGTTACCAGTTACTAGTTTTCATTTATTTCTGAGCAGATGTTATCGAATATTTCATCAATACTACCTATTCCATTAATAGAAGAAAACTTATTTTGTGCTTTATAATATTCAGCAACTGGTGCTGTTTTATTTAAATATTCTTGTATTCTTTTTTCGATAATCTCAGGATTTGCATCATCAGCGCGACCAGAGTCTTTACCTCTTAATAATAATCTCTTCTTTAATTCATCGTGCTCTACTTCTAATGCAATCATTTTTGAAATACTTGCATTTTTTGAACTCAATAAATTATCTAATGCTTCTGCTTGAGCAACTGTTCTAGGGAAACCATCAAAAATAAATCCCTTAGCCTCTTTATTCGCATCTAGTTTATTGCTTATCATGCCAATGACTACTTCATCTGGAACCAATATGCCTTGGTCCATAAGCTTCTTAGCTTCTAAGCCTAACTCTGTAGCGTTTGATATTTCAGCTCTTAAAATATCACCCGTTGATAAATGCACTAATTGAAATTTGTTAATCAATTTTTCTGATTGAGTGCCCTTGCCTGCTCCCGGAGGACCAAATAATACCAGATTCAACATATTAGATTGGTTTAAAATTAAAAAAGCCCGATTAGCATGCTTATTCGGGCCTAGTGGACTCGTAGGGATTCGAACCCCAAACCTTCTGATCCGTAGTCAGATGCTCTATCCAATTGAGCTACGAGTCCAAATTTATATTTCAAAAAAGCCCCAAACATGTGTTCGGGGCTGCAAATATAGTAATTCGTAATAGAAATCAAAAAAAATAGTATTCCGTATTCAGTATTCCGTATTCCGATACCTAATCTTTTTACTACATCACTCCGTTTCTATAATCATCGTGACGTATTATAAATTTAAAGAATCGGAATACGGAATACGGAATACGAAATACCGATTATGAGATTCTCGCTACTACCTCTTGAATATTCTCAAAATTCGGTAAATCTCCCGCACTCTCTAGCACCTCAACATATTGAACCGTACCTTCCGAATCAATTACAAAAGCTGAACGTTTTGATACACCTTTCATGTTTAAAATCCAGTCTTCATAAATAGCACCATAAGAACGTGATACTTCTTTATTGAAATCTGATAATAAATCGAAGTTATAATTTTGCTCTTCTTTGAATTTACCTAATGTGAAGATTGAATCTACTGATATGCCTAATACTACTGCATTAAGATTTGTGTAGTAATTTAAATTATCTCTCATCGTACATAATTGTGTAGTACATACACCTGTAAATGCTTGTGGGAAGAAATGAATTATCACTTTCTTACCTAAGAAATCTGATAATTTTACTTCTTTCTTGTCTGTATTAAACAATGTAAAATCGATTGCCTTTTGGCCAACTGTAATGCTCATATTTATTTTTTTAAGGTTTCTATTGATAACTAATTAATTTGATAATTGTTTGGCAACGATTGCTAAGCCCTCTTCAAAAGAATGAGGTGCATAACCAAGTTCTTTTATTGCCTTATCTATTACAAAGCCCGTGCGAGGTGGTCTCTTCGCTGCTTGGTTTAAAGTTGTAGAATCGGTTTCTACGATTAAGCTCTCATCTAAATTGTAAAATTTAGCAATGCGTTTTACCATTTCTATGACACTCATATAATCTTTACCACTCACATGATAAATTCCTTTTGCTCTTTTGTCGATCGCTAATATACATGCTTGTGCTAAGTCCTCAGCTAAGGTTGGCATTCTGAATTGGTCATTTACCACTTTAACCGTATCGCCTTTTTCTAAGGCTGATTTAGCCCACAACACAATGTTTGACCGACTCATTTTTGCCGCTACTCCATACACAATAATTGTTCTAAGTATTGAATATTCAATACCAGAATTTAACAATAATTGCTCTGCTTCGTACTTCGATTGCCCGTAATAACTCAATGGCTTCGCCTCATCTTCTTCTTTATAAGGTCCGCTTTCACCATCAAATATAAAGTCTGTCGATAAATGAATTAGGTAAACTTTGTGTTTAGTACAAGCTTTTATTAAATACTCTACCGCTTTTATGTTTAGCAAATCGCAATTCTCTTTGTCAGTTTCACATTGATCTACATTCGTCATGGCCGCAGTATTTATTACCGCATATGGCTCGTATTTTGCAATGATTCTTTCTACTTCTAATGGGTTGGTAATGTCAAGATTTTCATAAATATATCCACCCTCTTTAGGGTATCTGTTTTCACCTTTTGAACTTGCAATTAACTCATATTCTGTATGATATCTCAACAGATCTATAATCTTTTGTCCGAGTAAACCATTACTCCCCGTTAATAAAATTTTCTTGAGCATGAATTTCAATTTTTTACTGAGTCGAAAATACTCTATATTCGCCAAAATTCCATTAAAATTTATCAATATGAAAATTACAGTAGTAGGTGCAGGAGCAGTAGGAGCTACATGTGCCGATAACATTGCAAGAAAAGAGCTTGCATCTGAATTAGTTTTAGTAGATATCAAAGAAGGTTTTGCTGAAGGTAAGGCGATGGACATGATGCAGACTGCAGCATTACTAGGTTTCGACACTAAAATTATTGGTAGTACAAACGATTATACGAAAACTGCTGGTACTGATGTCGCAGTAATCACTTCTGGAATTCCACGTAAACCAGGTATGACTCGTGAAGAATTAATTGGTATTAATGCTGGTATCGTTAAAGGCGTAACTGAAAATATTTTAAAATATTCACCTAATGCAATCATTGTTGTCATTTCAAATCCGATGGATACGATGACATACTTAGCATTAAAATCTAGTGGCTTACCTAAAAATAGAATCATCGGTATGGGTGGTATCTTAGATAGCGCGAGATTTAAATATTATTTATCACAAGAGTTGAATTGCTCATCAGCTGATTTGCATGGTGTAGTAATCGGCGGACATGGAGATACAACTATGATTCCATTAACTCGTTTAGCGAACATTAATGGTCACCCAGTTTCTAATATGATGGATGCTGAGAAGTTAAAAAAGGTTGCTGCTGACACATACTGAGATCGTGCTGGTG
>JACCDK011051297.1_pt1 | contig 28609 bp, 27 predicted proteins | sample 7445871 | NCBI WGS metagenome assembly JACCDK01 (sample SAMN15323436, study PRJNA562643) | freshwater metagenome | isolation source: river surface water | place: USA:Blue River Watershed | collected 2017-08-15 | reverse complement strand
TGTTTTTCCTGAAATGCCCAGGTGGCGGAATTGGTAGACGCACTAGTTTCAGGTACTAGCGAGTAACATCGTGGAGGTTCGAGTCCTCTCCTGGGCACCAATCATAAGGCCGGCATTGCCGGCTTTTTGTTTGGGCGAGAAATAAAGAGCGCCGGCTCAGACCGGCAGCGCCACCAGGTCGTGGCCCTCGGTCCCCACGATGCGGGCGCGAGTGAACTCCCCCGCCTTGAGCTGCTTGCTGATTTTTTCCGGCGGCAAGAGGCGCACCACGCCGTCGATCTCGGGCGCGTCCGCGTAGGAGCGCCCCACCCCACCCTTGCGGCCCATTGCCGGCGCCGAATCCACCAGCACCTGCATGGTGGCGCCGATGCGCGCCTGCAGCTTGGCCGCCGAGACTTCTTCAGCCACCGCCATGAAGCGCGCGCGGCGCTCCTCACGCACCTCCTGGGGCAGCATGCCGGGCAACTCGTTGGCCGCCGCACCCTTCACGTCGCTGTAGGCGAAGCAGCCTGCGCGGTCAATGCGCGCCTCGCGCATGAACCCCAGCAGATGCTCGAACTCAGCCTCGGTCTCGCCCGGAAAGCCGGCGATGAAGGTGCTGCGGATCACGATCTCGGGGCAGGCCTCGCGCCAGCGCGCGATGCGCTCGAGATTGCGCTCACCGCTGGCGGGCCGCTTCATCCGCCGCAGCACGTCGGGGTGACTGTGCTGGAACGGCACGTCCAGGTAAGGCAGCACCCGGCCCTCGGCCATGAGGGGGATGACCTCGTCCACCGAAGGATACGGATACACGTAGTGCAGACGCACCCACGCGCCATAAGGCTCGGCCAGTTCGCCCAGCGCACGGGCCAACTCTAAAAGGCGCGTGCGCACCGGACGACCGTCATGAAAACCGGTGCGGTACTGGACATCGACCCCGTAGGCCGAGGTGTCCTGGCTGATCACGAGCAGCTCTTTCACGCCGCCCTCGAACAGCGCACGCGCTTCCTTGAGCACGTCGCCGATGGGGCGGCTGACCAGGTCGCCGCGCATTGAGGGAATGATGCAGAAGGTGCAGCGGTGGTTGCAGCCCTCGCTGATCTTCAGGTAGGCGTAGTGGCGCGGCGTGAGCTTGATGCCGGCTTCGGCGAAGCCGCCCGCCTGGGGCACCAGATCGAGAAAAGGGTCGTGCGGTTTGGGCAGGTGGGTATGCACCGCGTCCATCACCTCCTGCGTGGCGTGTGGGCCCGTGACCGCCAGCACCGAGGGATGGATGTTGCGCACCAGGTTGCCGCCATCGTCGCCCTCGCGCGCGCCCAGGCAGCCGGTGACGATGACGCGTCCGTTCTCGGCCAGGGCTTCGCCGATGGTGTCCAGACTTTCCTTGACGGCGTCGTCGATGAAGCCGCAGGTGTTGACGATGACCAGGTCCGCACCCTGGAAGGTCTTGGAGGTCTGATAGCCCTCGGCCGACAGCTGGGTGAGGATCAATTCGGAATCGGTCAGTGCCTTCGGACAGCCCAGGCTCACGAAGCCGACTTTGGGGGCGGGGGCACTGACGCCCGGGTTCGGGGAGACGATGTCGCTCATCCCCCTATTGTCACCGCTTGAGCGGCATCGGCCGGGCGACGCGCCTCAGTCCCGGGACACGCGGGCGAAACGTCGAACCTCCTGGAGCATTTCCTGGGTTCTTCGCTCGTTGTGGCAAAACTGATGGGTGCCCACGCTGTTGGTCAGCGTCTGACAGACCCCGTCGACCGGCGGTCGAAAAAGGCCATGCGTAGAGATGTTGAACGCGTGGGTCACGTCGTCCCAGTGCAGCCATTTCTCCGCGGATTCGAGCGTCGTCTTCGCGCAATACGAGGCGGGTGTGAGCGTGTCCAGCCCCCCGGTGATCACCATCACTCGGCTGTGATACGGGCCCAGCCGGTGATACACAAATGTCTGAGGCTCCAGCCGATCGCATTGGGGATACAGCGCGACGCCTCCCGCGTAGTGCGGCCGGATCAGCCCGGTGATCGTGGGGTCATCGGTGAAGGCACGCAACACACCCCACCCGCCCTGGCTTTCTCCGATCACATAGGTCTTGGTGGGGTCGGCGCCCTGGGCAGCCAGCCAACGCCCAGCCGCCGCCAGGTCAAACATACGCACGTTGGCACTCAGGGTTCTGCCCGAGCGCGGCACGCTGTCTCCGCCATTGCTGGTCCGCCCGCGACTCCAGATGCTGTCCAGCAACAGGATGTTGGCGTTGGTGGTCGCACGCAGGTTCGCGCCCATCACGAGCAGCATGCCCCCGATCCCACCGCCGCCATGCGCAATCACGAACGTCGGGGCGTGCGGGTCCTGGCTGGGCGTCCAACTGGCCATGAGTAATCCGCGGCCGTCGAAGGCTGGAATGAGAGGAGCGATTTCACCGAGCCCCCAGTGGTCTGTCGCCCGCTTCCAGCGCTCGGCCTGCGGCACAGCCTGCGTGCGAATCGCGACGTTTTCACGGCCGTAATCGGCCAGTTCCACAGACCCGCGAGACTGCGCCAGAAGGACGCCGGGAATGAGCGCCGCGGCCAGACCGATCCATCGAAGGATCACGGCAGCCCTCTCAAGGTCCCGGAACATGCGAGCCGGTCAGGCGCTGCGCAAGGTCAGCGCTTGCCGGTAAAGGCGCCGAACATCTGCTCGGTCTGCTTCTGGATCTGGTCCTGCATGGTCTCGAACAGGGTCTTGGACTGCTCGACGTAGTTGCCCATGAGACCTTGCATCATCGGGTTCTGGGCGTTGGTGAACTGGGCCCACATCTCGGGCGTGAGCGTGGCCGACTGCTCGGCCATCTTGGCCTGCATGTCGGTGAAGGCCTGCACGTTCTTCTCGAGGTAGTTGCCCATGAAGGCCTGCATGGCGTTGCCGTAGAAACGGATCATGTTCGCCAGGGCCGCCTCGGTGAACATGGGGGCGCCGCCCGCCTCTTCCTCCAGGATGATCTGCAGCAGGATGCTGCGGGTGAGGTCTTCGCCGGTCTTGGCGTCACGCACGACGAAGGACTGGCTTTCCAGCACGAGCTGCTTGACCTCGGCCAGGGTGATGTAGCTGGACGTGTCGGTGTCGTAGAGCCGCCGGTTCGGGTACTTCTTGATCACGCGCTGCGTGGGCTTGTCGGCCTGGGGCTTCTTGGATTGCAATTCGACCGCTCCTGTAGAAGGGCGGATTCTAGGAGCCGCCACCACAATCCATCCCCGGGATCACCCGGGGGTGAGACCGGGTCCGCAGGGGATAATGAGCCGATGAGCAATTGGATCGACGTGGCCGCAGAGGCCGACCTGTTTGACGACTGCGGGATCGCCGTCCCCGTGGCGGGCCGCGAGGTGGCCCTGTTTCGGATCGACGGCCAGGTCTGGGCCACGGACAACCAGTGCTCGCACGGCGACGCGCGCTTGTGCGAGGGCTTTGTGGAGGGCCACGAGGTGGAATGCCCGTTTCACCAGGGGCGCTTTGACGTGCGCACTGGCGCCGCCACTTGCGGGCCCGCCACCGAGCCGGTCCGCAGCTGGCCCGTGAAAATCGAGGGCGGGCGCGTCTTCCTGCAGGAGGACGCATGACCCTCGATGATCTCTATCCCCTCTACGACGCCGACCGCGGCACGCTGTCCACCGCAGGCCAGCGCAGATTTATCAAGGAAGTTGAGGCCCAGGGACTGACCTATGCGCCCTATGCGCAACGCGTCGGCCCCGGCTTTGCCACCGCCGCCAGCGAACTCAAGCGGGCGCTGGACGCCGCGGTGCTGCCCGCGTTCCAAGATGTGGTGGGGCGGGTCACCAGCGAGCGCTTCACGCAGGCCTATTGCGATGTGCGGCTGTACCCGCAGGGCCAGGAGCTCGCGCACTGGACCGAGGGCCACTGGGCGGGTGAGCGACTGACGGTGATGGTGGCCTTTGTGCTGTCCATCCCGCCCGACGACAGCCTGGACAGCATGGCGCGCTTGAGCCTGCTCTCGCTCTTCGAGGAGTCGGCCTGGGATCCTCAGGTCAAGAAGCTCGGGAAGAAGGGCAAGCTGCGCGAACGCCTGAACGTTGACAGCGTCAACGCGATCCTCAGCGACATGGTGTTCGTGGGCTTCAACCCCTACGACCTCGACGGCTTCGAGTTGGAGATCATGATTGACGGCTGCCCGGCGGCCCGCTATGAACGCCTGCGCACCAGCGCGCTGGGTGAGCCGATTCAGAAGGCGCGCAGCACGCGCACGGTCTTCAAGGGCATGCCCGGTCCCATCACGCTCGACAACGCCGCCCAGGAAGTGCCTGTGCTGATCGCGGCACTGGCCAAGGCGCTGGGCGTCAAACACCTGAACCCGACGGCCCTGCAGCCCGGTGATTCGCTCTACGCCCTCATGGGGTTTGACGAGAAGCTCACGCAATCACTGGCCGGATCCATCCGCATGCACTTTGGCGTGCTGCACGTGGTGGGCGGAGCGGGGATGTTCACCGTCGACGACGCGATCACCTTCGCGCAGGACATCCTCGAGTCCCGCCAGGACGACTGACGGGACGCGCAGCCGGGCGCGTCGCGGTCTCAGGGACTGGGTTTGGACGGCATGGTGGGTTCACCACTGGCGTGGTGCCCGCCGGAAGCTTCCAAGATGGCGGAGAGCACCAGCACGCCGATCACCAGGCCCGCGGTCAGCATCGAGGAGTTTTCCTTGATGAAGGGGGACCAGATCGAGATGATCGCGCCCACGATCCACAGACCAATGAAGTAGCCGATGGCGCGCACGAACATGCGCGCGAGCCGGCCCACCAGGACGCGGATTGGCGGGATCACGGTGAACACCAGAACCGACGCCACCAGGATGCCGATACCCCAGAGGGCGTCGATATTGCGCTCCTGGGCCATCACGTACCAGGCGATGGCCCCGACCAGAAAGCCGACGGTGCCGGCATAGCCGCCGACGGACGAATCCTCAGCGCTGGCGTGGGCCGCCGAGCGCTCGGCGTCGGACATCGAGTTCCATACCGCCACGTTGTGGTTGTAGTTGGCCAGGGCGGACTCGTATTCGGCCAGGGCTTCCATGTAATGGGCGGTGCAGAAATTACGACCGTTGGGAATATTCGCTTGGCAGCGGCGGCAGGTACTCATGGCGGTAAGGAAAGACCTTAAAGGGCATCAATTTGCCCATGATAGGTCGCACGCCTCGAAGGCCGCGCTCGGGATGATTTCCCGAGCGCGCCGATGCCACTTCAAAAGTACGAGTACCGCAAAAGGATACGAATCAAGGCACTAACAACGCGGGCACAGGCCGGGAGTCCCGTGGCAAAAACCGCGAAAGCGCGTCCGCCAATGAAAAATCCCCTGCAGGCAGATACCCGCAAGGGATTGGATTGGTAGGCGCGATTGGACTCGAACCAACGACCCCCACCATGTCAAGGTGGTGCTCTAACCAGCTGAGCTACGCGCCTGTGTTCGTTCGAAGCCCGCGATTGTAGCAGGGTTCGCGAGCGGCCCGGCTCAGCGCCGACGCGCCGCGCGCACGCCGGGCACCTCACGCACCTGGGCCAGCACCGCCTGCAAACGATGCGAACCGGCGATCTCCACGGTGAACGTCATCCAGGCCACGCCCTTGACCGACTGGGTCTGCACGCCCACCACGTTCATCTTTTCCTTGGCGAAGACCTCGGAGATGTCGCGCAGCAAGCCCTGGCGGTCGGCGGCCTCGACGGAGACGTCCACCGGGTACAGCGCCCGATCGTCGTCGCGGGGCTGGCCCCATTCCACCTCGATCACGCGCTCAGGGTTGCGGGCGACGATCTGGCGCAGGTTGCTGCAGTCGCTGCGGTGAATGCTCACGCCCTTGCCCCGAGTGACGAAGCCGCCGATCGGGTCCGGCGGCGCCGGCTTGCAGCACTTGGCCAGCTGCGGCAAGGGCGGATCCCCGCCCCCCCCCCGCACCCCCCCCTTGGACGAGGCCGGCGCAGCGCGCGACTTCTTGAGGAGGAATTCGTCCTGCGGCAGCGGCGCCGGTGCGGGACGAAACAGGGCCTCAATGGTGCGCAGCGAAAACTCGTCCTTACCCACCACCGCGAACAGGTCCTCGGCCGACTTGAACCCCAGCTGTGAGGCCAGGTCGTCCAGGCGCATCGCGGTGCGGCCTTCACGCTGCAACAGTTTTTCCACCGCCTCGCGTCCGCGTGCCACGGTTTCGTCACGGAACTGCTCGTTGAACCAGGCGCGCACCTTGGCGCGAGCGCGCTGACCGGCGAGAAAGCCCAACTCGGGGTTGAGCCAGTCTCGCGAAGGGCCGCCCTCCTTGGCGGTGATGATCTCCACCGTCTGGCCGTTTTTCAGGGGCGTGTTCAGGGGCACCATCGCGCCGTCCACGCGCGCGCCCCGGCAACGATGACCCAGGCTGGTGTGCACGGTGTAAGCGAAGTCCACCGGAGTCGCGCCCTGCGTGAGTTCGACCACCGAGGCCTGCGGCGTGAGCACGTAGATGCGATCCTCGAACAGCCCCTCGCCGGCACCGGCCAGGTCCCGCTCCCACGCGAGCAGCTGGCGCAGCACCGCAATCTTGGTGTCGTACTCGCTGCTGGCCGCAACGCCCGCATACCCCTTGGCACCCGCCTCCTTGTAGGCCCAGTGCGCCGCGACACCGTGTTCGGCGTGGTCGTGCATGGCCTGGGTGCGGATCTGGATCTCGATCGGACGCCCCGCCGCGTCGCGTACCACCGTGTGCAGCGACTGGTAACCATTGGGCTTGGGCCGGGCGATGTAGTCGTCAAACTCGCTTTGAATGGGCTCGAACTGCTGATGCACCCACGACAAGGCGGTGTAGCACTCGCGCACCGCCTGCACGATCACACGCAGGGCGCGCACGTCAAAGACCTGGTCGAAGTCCAGCGACTTGCCCCGCATCTTCTTGACGATGCTGTAGATGTGCTTGGGCCGGCCCGCGACCTGCGCGTGCAGGCCCTGGGCTTGCAGCTCGCGCTCCAGGCGCGCGCGCAGTTGCTCGACGTAGGCCTCGCGCTCCACGCGGCGTTCATCGAGCAGACGGGCCACCTGCTTGTAGGTGTCGGGCTCGAGGAAACGAAAGGCCAGGTCCTCCATTTCCCACTTGACCTGCCAGATGCCCAAGCGGTTGGCCAGGGGCGCGAAGATGTCCAACGCCTCACGCGAAACGCTGGGCGGCGGCAGTGTGCGCGAGGCGGCGTGCCAGCGCAGCGTCTGCAGGCGCGACGCCAGACGCAACATGACCACACGCAGGTCGCGCGAGAACGCCAGGAGCATCTTGCGGATGTTCTCGGCCTGGGCGCGAGGCCCCTCCCCCACACGGGCCTGGCGCTGCACCGCCATCAGCTGGTTGGTCGCCAGGGCCAGTTCGGCGTAGCTCTCGCCGAAGCCGCGAGCGATGCTCTCCTGCGGTCGGGCCAGGTAAGGGCAGGCATGCACCAGGTAGCTGGCCGCCTGCATGGCCTCGGAACCCCCCATGTGCTTGAGGATGGCAGCCACCGCATCGGCATGGGCCAGGGTGTTTTCACCCGTGTCCAGCGCCTCGTGGGCAATCAGCGGTTCGGCGAAATTGCGCGCGCGCGCCAGCGCATCGGCCTGCTGCGGCAGGGCCTGTTCCGCTGCCGCGACGAGGCCGGAGACCGGCGCCGCGTCGGGCGCTGGTGCCGACTGGCTTTTCATGGCGCTGCGCGCGCTCAGGACAGGAGGAAGGACACCACCGCGTCCACCTGACCCGGCGGCACGAAGGTGGGCGCATGGCCCACGCCGGCGAACTCGATGAGGCGTGCACGCGGTCCGCGCTCGGTCATCGCCCGCGCTGTCTCGGCCGAGAGCAGGTCGGACTCGGCACCCCGCACCAGCAGCACCTGCGCGGTGATGCGCTCCCACATCTGCCACAGCATGACCTCGGCCTCGCGTGCCGCGGCTTCGGTGAGCGTGTCAGACGGCACGGCGATGGCGGGGTCGTAATGCAACTCGAACTGTCCGCTGGGCAAGGGACGCAGCATGGGCCGGGACAACGCCAGCCACTGCGCCGGGGTATGCGGACCGAAGCCCACCGACACCGCAGCCATGGCGTCTGCCGCCTGCTGCTCGGTGTCGTAGGGGCCCATGCGGCCGACGTAGGTGCGCAGGCGCTGCAGGCCCTGCCAGTCGATCGACGGACCGATGTCGTTCATGACCAGCCGCCGCACCGGGACAGGCAGAGGCAGATCGGGCGTGCCCAGCAGGCCCATCGCGATCAGGCCGCCCATGCTGGTGCCGACCCAGTCCAGGACCTGCAGCGGCGCCTGGCGGTGCACATGGCCGAGGAACTGAAGCATGTCGCCCACATAGGTCGGGATCTGGTAGTGGCGCGGATCGGCCAGGCGGGTGCTTTCGCCACGGCCGGCCATGTCGGGACAGAGCACCCGCAGCTTGCCGCCGGCGGCGTCCAGCAGGGCCTGGGCCAGCACGTCGAAGTCGCGGCCCTGGCGCGTCAGACCGTGCACGCACACGACGGCATGCGGCGCATCGGCACGGCCCCATTGCCAGTAGGACAGGTGGCGTGACTCGCCCTCGGTCGGACCGGTGCAGACGAAGGAAAGGCGTTCAGGGGAAGGCATGGGGACGACAAGGGTTGAGGGGGAAAAGGCTGAACCACCGCAGGCGCCGGCGAGACGGCCACAGGCGACGGATCGTAATGGATCGGCAGCTGGCACCCCGGTCGCGCGGGGCCGCCCGACGCGGCACTTAGTGCTTCCTTCGATTTAACGCAAGTTTTGTAACAGGCCGTTAATATGAGCGCGTAAGGAATCACCGGGTGCAACAGGGCGATCAGAATCGCCTCAGTTACACACAGACCGGAACACCATGAACACCCACGCTGCCCGCACCGACAAGATCCTGGTGGTCGATGACGACGCTCGGATCCGAGACCTGCTTCGGCGATACCTGACCCAGGAAGGCTTCGAGGTCATCCTGGCCGAGGACGGCAAGGCGCTCAACCGCCTGATGCTGCGAGAGACCGCGGACCTGATCGTCCTGGACCTGATGATGCCCGGCGAAGACGGTTTGTCGATCTGCCGCCGTCTGCGTGCCGCCAACGACCGCACGCCCATCATCATGCTCACGGCCAAGGGCGAGGATGTGGACCGTATCGTCGGACTGGAAGTCGGCGCCGACGACTACCTGGGCAAGCCCTTCAACCCGCGCGAGCTGCTGGCGCGCGTGCATGCGGTGCTGCGGCGGCGCCCGACCCAGGAGGCGCCCGGCGCGCCCTCCTCCGAGAACGAAGTCGTGAACTTCGGACCCTTCGCCTTCGACCTCGGCGCGCGCACGCTGCGCAAGAACGGCGAGGAGCTGCCGCTGACGACCGGCGAGTTCGCCATGCTCAAGGCCCTGGTGCGGCACCCGCGCCAGCCCCTGTCGCGCGAGAAGCTGGCACAGCTGGCGCGTGGCCGCGAGTTCGAACCCTTCGACCGGAGTCTGGACGTGCAGGTGTCCCGCCTGCGCAAACTGGTCGAGAACGACCCGGCGGCACCGCGCTACATCCAGACCGTCTGGGGCGTGGGGTATGTCTTCGTTCCGGATGGCGCAGGCTGAGCTGAACGGGGGCGCGCAGGACGCCTCTGCCGGGACGGGGGACCGTCCCGCCCCTGCACAGGCGACGACAGCCGCCGAGCCCGAACCCCGGCTGGGGCTCTCGCTCTTTTGGCGCACGTTCTTCCTGCTGGCGCTGCTGCTGCTCGGCTCCATCATGGCCTGGCTGCAGACCTTTCGCGCGCTGGAGTTCGCGCCGCGCACGATACAGACTGCCCAGCAGATTGCCACCCTGGTCAACCTCAGCCGCGCGGCCCTGCTCCACTCCGACGCGATCGGTCGGATTTCCCTGATCAAGACCCTGGCCGACCAGGAGCAGGTGCGCATCCAGCCGCGCGAGCCCGGGGACTACACCACGCCCCTGGAGGCCGGCATGGCGCAGCGCTTGATCGAAAGCGAACTGGACCAGCACCTGGGGCCGGGCACCCAGGTGGCCGGTAGCGTCAACGGCGAGCCGGGGCTGTGGGTGGGCTTTCGCATCGACGCCGACGCCTACTGGCTGCGGCTGGACAGCGAGCGTTTCATGCAGGCGGGTGGCAAGACCTGGCTGATCTGGCTGGCCACGGCAGCCGGCTTGTCCCTGGCCGGCGCCGCCTTGATCGCGCGGCTGATCAACCGCCCGCTCAAGCGGCTGTCCTTCGCCGCGAGCCGCGTGCGTGATGGCGACTTCGATGCCAGCCGGCTGGACGAGGAGGATGTGACCAGCGAGATCCGCGCGGTCAACATCGGCTTCAACCGGATGGCGCAGCAACTGGGCAAGATCGAACAGGACCGCGCGGTGATGCTGGCGGGCATTTCGCACGACCTGCGTACGCCCCTGGCCCGACTGCGGCTGGAGACCGAGATGAGCGTGGCCGATCCCGACGCACGGGCGCACATGGCGGCGGACATCAATCAGCTCGACGCGATCATCGACAAGTTCCTGGACTACGCCCGGCCCGAGCCCAGTCAGCTGCGGCCCGTCAGCCTGGCCGGGGTGGTGCGCGATTGCGTGTACGCGGTCCAGGAGCGGGACGACCTGCACATCAGGCTGGACGTGCCCGAAAACCTGCAAGTGCTGGCCGATGAGGTCGACCTCACGCGGGTGATCGCGAACCTGCTGGAAAACGCGCGCCGTTATGGCAAGACGCCGCAGACCGGCTTCGCTCAGGTGGACGTGACCGCACGACTGCGTGACGACTGGGTGCTGCTCAAGGTGCGTGACCACGGACCCGGCGTAGCACCGGGTGCGCTACCCAACCTGATGAAGCCGTTTTTCAGGGGAGACGCGGCCCGCACCGCAGCGACAGGCGCCGGCCTGGGACTGGCCATCGTGAACAAGACGGTACAGCGCATGGGCGGCATCTTCTCGCTGGCCAACACCACGACCGGTGGATTGACCGCGCACATCAAGCTGCAGCACCCCGGGGGCCAGGCCCTGGAGGCCGCACGCAGCGCGGATCAGCGCGCGGCCAGGTAGCGGGCCGGATCCACCGGCTTGCCCTGCTTGCGGATCTCGAAGTGCAGCTTCACCCGGTCGGCGTCGGTGGCGCCCATCTCGGCGATCTTCTGGCCCTTGCGCACGGACTGATCTTCCTTGACCAGCAGCGTCTGGTTGTGCGCGTAAGCGGTGAGGTAGGTGTTGTTGTGCTTGAGGATGATCAGGTTGCCGTAGCCGCGCAGGCCAGCACCGGCATACACCACGCGCCCGTCAGCGGCGGCCAGCACCGGGTCGCCCGGATTGCCGGCAATGTCCAGGCCCTTGTTGCGGGCCTCGTCGAAACCAGCCAGGACCGAGGGGTTGCCAGGCGCGGGCCAGGCCCAGGCGATCTCGTCTTCGGGGGGTGACGCGTTCGTGCTCGCGTTCGGATTCGCGTTGGCCTGGGCACTGCCGGGCGAGGATGCGGTCGGGGCCTGGGCCGGGCTTTCCGCAGGACGGGGGGCGGGAGCGCTCGCGCTGCCGGTGGGTGTCACGACGGATTGCTGCACCGGTCGGGTGACGACCTCGGTCGATGCCGGGGGCTGGATGCGCAGTACCTGCCCGACCTCGATCGCGTTCGGATTGCTCAGATTGCTCCAGCGCGCGATGTCGCGCCAGTTCTGTCCGGCGTCCAGGGCGATGCGCACCACGGTGTCGCCCGGGCGGACGGTGTAGTAACCGGGTTTGCCGGCGTTCTCGGCCCCGAGCGGCAAGGGTCGGGCCGCCGGGTCGTCCTGCTGCTGCGAGGCGCTGGCGGGGGCCTGGCCGGTCGCTCGGGAGGCCGTGGACTGCGCCTGCGGGCGCGACGTCGGGCTGGCGGCGGGCGCGGCAGGCGCCGGGCGGTTGCGCGCCATGGCACCGCGGTCTTCGACCGGCGCCGGCGTGCGGCCGCCGGATGCGCAGCCAGCCAGGACAGCGGCCACCAGCCACAGGCCGGCCAGGCCCGCACCCGAGGGCAGGCGCTGCTTGGAGGAGACGAACAGGGTGGACATGGCGTCAGGCGATCCCGGATTTTAGGGGGACGAAATGCACCGGCTCCAGCGTGCTTCGCTGCAGGCCAGCGGGCGTCTTGTCGATGACCACCAGGGCCTGCTGACCGCCGGGCATGACCGTGGGTGCGACGATGCGTCCGCCCACCGCGAGCTGATCGATCCAGGCCTGAGGCACCGCGTCACCGCCGGCGGCGGCGATGATGCCGGCATACGGCGCGCCCTTGGGGTAGCCGACCATGCCGTCGCCAAAGAGCAGGTGCACATTGGGCAGGCGCAGGGGCCGCAGGTTCTCGCGCGCCTTGTCATGCAAGCCGCGCAGGCGCTCGATGCTGTACACCTCGCGCGCGACGCGGGCCAGCACGGCAGCCTGGTAGCCGCAGCCGGTGCCGATCTCGAGCACACGGCCGAGGGAGGCGCTGGCGTCAGTGCGACCGGCCAGCAGGAGCTCGATCATGCGGGCCACGACATTGGGCTTGGAGATGGTCTGGCCCAGGCCGATGGGAAGGCTGGTGTCTTCGTAGGCCTGGTTCACCAGCGCCGTGTCGACGAAGCGATGCCGCTCCACCTGCCCCAGGGCCGCCAGTACGCGCGGGTCCGAGATGCCCTGGGCCGCGAGCTTTTGCACCATGCGTGCACGCACCGCGCCGGAGTCCAGGCCCAGCCCCTGGGGGGCGGCTGCGGGCAGCACGGTCGAGCCGGCCACGCGCGCGGGACGGGTGATGGGCTTGGGGCCAGAGGAAAGGTCCAGCCGAACGGGGAAGGTGGGACGGCGGGTGGTCATGCGCGAGGCTTGGCCGCAGCCATCGCGCGGGCGGTCTGGGCCCAGTCGCCGAGGGCGTCGTGGTCGGTCAGATCCACCTGCAGCGGCGTGATCGCAATGCGGCCCTGGGCCGTGGCGTGGAAGTCGGTGCCGTCCGCGCCGTCGCGGGCCGGGCCGGCAGCGCCGATCCAGTACATGGTGTCGCCGCGCGGGCTGGTCTGGGCAATGACGCTCTCGGCCGCATGGCGGCGCCCGAGCCGGCAGATCTCCAAGGGACCGAGCGCCTCGTACGGGCGGTTGGGGATGTTGACGTTCAGCAGGAAGGGCGCGGGCCGCGCCAGCAGGCCCTGGGCGATGACCTGCTGCACGAGGTCGCGCGCCACGCGCGCCGCAGCGTCCAGGTGCGACCAGCCCTTCTCGACCTGCGAGAAGGCGATGGCCGGGATACCGAACAGATAGCCCTCCATGGCGGCACCCACCGTGCCGGAGTAGATCGTGTCGTCGCCCATGTTGGCGCCGTTGTTGATGCCGCTGACCACCAGGTCGGGGCGGTACCCGAGCAGGCCCGTGAGGGCAATGTGCACGCAGTCGGCGGGGGTGCCGTTGACGTAGCGCACGCCCTCGGGTCCGAGGTGCACGTACAGGGGTTGGTGCAGGGTGAGCGCGTTGGACTTGGCGCTGTTGTTGTGCTCTGGCGCCACCACTTCGACGTCGGCGATGTCGCGCAGGGCTTCATGGAGGGCCACGATGCCGGGGGCACGGTAGCCGTCGTCGTTGGAGATGAGGATTTTCATGGGGTGCAGCGAACGATTGTAGGGCTGGCCGTCGCTGGGGGGACACGCAGCGCAGGCCGCCGCTGCCTATGATCGGCGCCTTTCATTGCCCCCGAGGAAGCCCCCCATGCATGCCTGGCTTTGCGAGAACCCCGTCGGTGTCGAGGCCCTGGCCTGGAAGGAACTGCCCACCCCCGTGCCGGGCCCGGGCGAGGTGCGGGTGCGGATCGAGGCCGCGAGCCTGAACTTTCCCGACCTGCTGATCGTCCAGAACAAGTACCAGATGAAGCCCGCCCTGCCCTTCGTGCCGGGCGCGGAGTTCGCGGGCGTGGTGGAAGCCGTGGGCGACGGCGTGACGCACCTGAAGCCCGGCCAGGCGGTGGCCTGTCTGGCGGGCACCGGGGGCTTTGCCACCCACACGCTGGCGCCGGCGGCGCTGTGCCTGCCGCTGCCGGCAGGCTTTGGCGCGGTGGACGCGGCGGCCTTCATCATGACCTACGCCACCTCGCACCATGCGCTGGTGGACCGCGCGCAGCTCCAGGCCGGCGAGACGGTGCTGGTGCTGGGCGCTGCAGGCGGCGTGGGCACGGCGGCAATCCAGATCGCCAAGGCGGTGGGGGCGCGGGTGGTCGCGGCCGCATCCAGCGACGAGAAATGCGCGCTGTGCCGCGCGCAGGGCGCCGACGAGACAATCAACTACAGCGTGCACACGCCGCAAGCCGGCTTGCGCGAGGCGATCAAGGCGGCCACCGGCGGCAAGGGGCCGGACGTGGTGTACGACCCGGTGGGCGGTGACTTCGCGGAGCCGGTGTTTCGCTCGATCGCCTGGCGGGGCCGCTACCTGGTGGTGGGGTTTGCCTCGGGGCCCATCCCCGCCCTGCCCCTGAACCTGCCGCTGCTCAAGGGCGCCTCACTGGTGGGGGTGTTCTGGGGCGACTTCGCCAAGCGCGAGCCGCAGGCCAACGCCGCGATGATGCAGACGCTGGCCCAGTGGTACGGGCAAGGAAAGATCAAGCCGGTGATCGACGGCACGATGCCGATGGCCGACCTGAAGGCCGCCTACGCCCGCATGGGGTCGCGCGCGGTGAAGGGCAAGCTGGTCATGGTCAACTGACGCCGAGGGCCGCCCGGGGCGCCGTATAATCGCGGTCTCTGCGGTGGCTGTAGCTCAGTTGGTAGAGTCCCAGGTTGTGATCCTGGTTGTCGTGGGTTCGAGTCCCATCAGCCACCCCACCGAATCCAATAAAAAGACCGCCTTCAAAGGCGGTCTTTTTTTTCGGCAGCCCGGTGCGTGCCGGGCTTACTTTGCCGCCGCAGCGTCCTTGGCGGGCGCCGCCGTGACCTTGACCTGGTAGCGGGCCTTGAGCAGGTTGTAGTAGGCCAGCGCCTCGGCCTGCGACCACCACTGGCCGTACTGCTGCTGCTCCTGGCGGGCGACGGCCTCGGGGGGCGCAGTGCGGGCAATGGACTTGACCACACGCACCACGGCATAGCCGGCATCGCCCATGTCCACACCGATGAAGGCGGGCAAGGCGGCGGGGTCGGCCTGCAGGGCCGCCTCGACCGCGGGGCGCGGCTGGCGCGCCGGGTCTTCACGCGACACCACCACCGCCGCCGGCAGCTTGGCCGAGGCGGCATCGGCCTTCCAGGCTGCCAGCTGATCGGCGCCGGCCTTCTTGGCCTGCTCGGCGCCGCGAGTGGCCTTGACCCGGTCACGCACCTGGGCCTTCACTTCGTCCAGCGGGCGGGTCCGCGCGGGCACATGCTGTGTCACGCGACCCGCCACCATCTGGCCGGGGGCGAGTTCGACGGCTTCGGTGTTGCGCTTTTTCTCGAGGCTGTCCGCGGAAAAGAGCGCGGTGAGGAACTTGGGGTTGGCCAGCAACGGCGGGGCGCCGGGGGCCGGGGTGCGCTGCACGCCGGTGGCCGTGCGCAGTTCGAGCTTGAAACGATCGGCCACGCCCTTGAGGGTGTCGGACTGCTCATAGACCGCGTTGCTGAAGGCGTCGGCGGTCTCGGCGAACTTGCGCTGGGCCTGCTGCGTGCGGATCAGGGCCTCCAGCTCGGGGCGCATCTCGTCGAAGGTGCGCTGGCGCGGGGCGCGGATGTCGGTCAGGCGGATGATGTGGTAGCCGAACTCGGTTTCGACGACGCCGCTGGTCTCGCCTTTCTTCAGGGCAAAGAGCGCGTCTTCGAAGGGCTTGACGGTGGCGCCGCGGGCGAGGAATTCGAGGTCGCCGCCCTTGGCTGCGGAGCCGTCCTTGGAATGCTTGCGCGCGAGGTCGGCAAAGCTGGCCGGGTTCTGGCGCGCCGCCGCCAGGAGTTCCTCGGCACGGGCCTTGGCCGCAGCGCGCTCGGCGGCCGGGGCGCCTTGGGCCGCGGGGATCAGGATGTGGCTGGCACGGCGTTCTTCCTTGCCGGCGTTGCTCGCGACGTTCTGCTCGTAGTAGGTCTTGAGGTCGGCGTCGTTGACGGTGATGCCCTTCTTGACCGACTCGAGGTCGAGCACCAGGTATTCGATGCTGGCCTGCTCGGGCGCCTGGAACTGCTGGGGGTTGGCCTGATAGTAGGCCTGGATGTCGGCGTCGGTGGGCGTGATCTTGGCGGCGAATTCAGCGGCGTCAAAGCGGGCGACCTGCACCTCGCGCTTTTCGAAATAGGCGCCCAGGGCGACCTGCGCCGGGCCGGCAGCCGGCAAGGCGCTGGCACTGATGCCGGTGAGGACCTGGCGGCGTACGAGGTTGGTGCGCACCTGCTCGTCGTACATCTGGGGCGTCATGCCCTGGCGGGCCAGGGCCTGCTTCAGGCCCTCGACGTCGGTGCTGCCGTCGGGGCGGCGAAAGGCCGCGAGGGCCTGGTCCTGCTGCAAGGCGGCGAGCAGGCGTTCGTCGGTGACGACCATCCGCGCTTCACGGGCAGCCACCGCGATGACCTTGTCGCGGATGATGCGGTCCAGGGTGGCCTGGCGCGCTTCGGGGGAGTCCAGCAGCTTGGCGTCGAGCATGGGCAACTGCTCGCGCATGCGGTCGGCCTCGGCCTTGTGGGCGGCGTCCCATTCGCTCTGGTGTATGGCCACGCCATCGACCTTGGCCACCGTGGGGCCGCGATCGTTCATGCGGGAATAACCCTCGACGCCAAACAGCACGAACGACGGGAAGATCAGCAGGAACAGGACGAACTGCAGGATCTTGGTGTGCTTGCGGACGAATTCGAACATGGGAGCGTCTTAGTCGGAAACGCAAAAGGCGAACCATGGTTCGCCTTGGCGCGGGGCATGCCGTGAACCGGCCTGTGAAGCCGGAAATTATCCACTTTTTACTGCGGTGGCCCGCCGGGCGGTAGATGCCCTCACCTCGGGTGGGTGGGATCCCCGGGCGGGTGGGCCGGCGCGTCGCGGCGGTGGACCTCGCTGGCGGCCTCGCGCAGGAGGCGGTCGGCCTCCTGGGCCGAGAGGTTGAAGGCCTTGCGAAGCTGCTCCAGGACGTGGCGTTCGTCGCTGGTGATATGGCCGTCGGCCAGGAAAGCCCGTGCGCGGGCTTCGAACAGGGCCTTGCGCCGCGCCATCTGGTTGGCGAATGAGGACGCCACGATGCCGGTGAGCAGGGCCACGGTGCACACCCCCATGAAAGCCGTCACCAGGGAGAGCACCTTGCCGGCCCAGGTGACCGGCGTGACGTCGCCATAACCCACGGTGGTGAGGGTGATGAGTGACCAGTAGATGGCATCGGGAATGGAGGCGAACTTGTCGGGCTGCACGTGGTGCTCGGCGAAGTACATGAGCGACGAGGTCAGGAGCACCGCGATCAGCAGCAGGTAGAGGGCCGCGATGAAGGAGCGGCGCTCGTCGCGGATCGCCTGGAACAGGTCCTCGATGGCGGTGCTGTAGTGCGACAGCTTGAACACCCGCACCAGGCGCAAGGTGCGCAGCACCCGCAGGTCGGCCTCGGGAAACAGGAACTCCAGGTAGAACGGCAAGGTGGCCAGCAGGTCCACGATGCCGTGGAAACCGCGGATGTAGGCCCAGCGCCCGCGCCAGCCGCCGCTGCCCGGCACGCCGTCCACGGGCGCGCCGGCGGCCCAGACCCGCAGCAGGTATTCCACGGTGAAGATGGCGACACTGAAGGTCTCAAAGCGCTCGAAATCCGGTCCCCACGCGTGGTGCAGGGCGGGAATGGAGTCCAGCACGATGGCCAGGACGTTGGCGATGACCAGGGCCGCCAGGGCCAGGTCACACCAGCGACTGGCCTGGTCCGTGGGGCCACCCCCGCCTTCGAGGAGTTCGTGCGTGCGTTTCTTGAGCCTCTGGTACTGCATGGGCCCTCCTATGGGCAAGCTTCAGGCGTCTTGGCGCCCGAACCGCATCATCGCCCATTCGTCCTGGCGGGCCTGCGCCCGGCGCTCCAGGCGGACCCGCTCCTCGGACCGGGCCTTCGCCCGCAGCTTTTCGGCTTTTTCCAGTTCGCGCCGGGCGCGGTCGACGGCAACGGCATCGGCTTCGGTCTGGCGCACCGCGATGGCCGTGGCCCGCATGGCCTGGTCCAACAGGCGCTGCAACTGCGCAATGAACTGCCGGTCGTTGAGGCTGTCGGCCATGAGCTGGCCGCCAAAGAGACTCGCCTGCTGGCGCTCGCGGTACTCCTGCAGCAGGTGGGCCAGGCGCTTCTCGCTGGCCTCCATCTGAACCTGGCGGGCGCGCGCCTGCGCCAGCTGCTGCTGGCGCGCGTCCAGTTCGTGTTGGGCCTTGAAAACCAGCAGGCTCCAGGCATCTCGGGGCAAGGTGATGTCGTTCATGGTGAGGGCTGCATGCAAGGTCAGTCGCCGACGATCCCGCGGACCGCCTCGACACAGGCGCCATGGTCCATGCCGGCATGCATGTCCTGGCGCAGATAGGCTTCCAGCGTCGGGCGCAGGCGAATCGCCTGATCGAGCTCCGCGTCGCTGCCGGCCACATAGGCGCCCACCTGGATCAGGTCGCGGCTTTGCTGATAGAGCGACCACAGGCGCCGGAATCGGTTGGCGCGCTTGAGGACCTCGGGCGGCAGCAGCGAAGGCATGAGACGCGAGATCGAGCCATTGAGGTCGATCGCGGGGTAATGGGCGGCGTCGGCGAGCTGGCGCGAGAGCATGACCTGGCCATCGAGCGAAGCACGGGCCAGGTCGACGATCGGGTCGTGCGCGTCGTCGCCTTCGGCCAGCACGGTGTAGATGGCGGTGATCGAGCCGTGGCCGTGACGACCCACGCCAGCGCGCTCGATCAGGGTAGGCAACAACGCGAAGACCGAGGGCGGGTAGCCCTTGGAGGTGGGCGGCTCACCCACGGCCAGACCGATTTCGCGCTGCGCGTGCGCCACGCGGGTCAGGCTGTCGACCAGCATCAGGACGTTCTTGCCCTGGTCGCGGAAGTATTCGGCGATGACATGCGTCATCAGGGTGGCCTTCAGGCGCAGCACCGGCGAGACGTTGGCCGGCGCCGCAACGACGACCGACTTGGCCAGGCCCTCGGGGCCCAGCGATTCCTCGATGAAGGCCTGCACCTCGCGCCCGCGTTCGCCAATCAGGCCGATCACGACGACGTCGGCCTGGGTGAACCGGGTCATCATGCCCAGAAGCACACTCTTGCCCACGCCGGAGCCGGCGACCAGGCCCACGCGCTGGCCGCAGCCGAGCGTGAGCATGCCGTTGATGGCCTTCACGCCGACATCAAGTACCTGGGTGATGGGACCGCGCTCCATGGGATTGATGGGGCGACCCTGCAAGGCCAGGCGGGTGTCGCAGCGCGGGGCGGGCTTGCCGTCCAAGGGCACGCCGCGCCCGTCGATCACGCGCCCGAGCAGCTCATTGCCCAGGCACACGCTGGAACTGTGGGAGACCACGCGCACGCTGGCGCCCGGGCCGATGCCCAGGGGCTCGGTGAAGGGCATGAGGTAGAGGGTCTGGTCGTTGAAGCCGACAACCTCGGCCTCGACGCGATGGCCCGACGGATCGGTCACTTCGCAGCACGCGCCCAGGGGAGCCATGATGCCGCGCGCCTCCATGCGCAAGCCCACCAGGCGCACCAGGGTGCCGCTCTTGCGCGGCTCCTCGACACGCAGCTGGGGCAGCTGGCGCTGGACTTCGGCGGCGAAATCGATCATGCGGGATCAGCCGGAGGGACCGGCGGGACGGAAGTGTCCGGTGCGGGCGTGTCGTCCACCGGCAGGAAGGTGGCGTCGATGATGGTGTCATCGACAGGTCGGGTGCGTCGCGGGGCGGCCATGGGGGTGGCCACCGGTTCGCCGCGCGTGGAGAGCTCGCGCACCAGCACCGACTCGGCGGCGCGGCTCGCGGGCATCATGAGCGGCTGCATGAGGGCCTCCAGGCGGTGCTCGATCAGGTCCTCCAGCACGGTGTCGTCCATGCGCAGGCGCACACTGCCGCGAGACAGGTGCGGCTCGGGCTGCAGGCGCAGGCCCTCCAGGAAAGTAGGCGCGAGCGATTGCAGGACCGCAGCGTCTTCGGCGTTCAGACAGACCACCACCTTGGCCGAGGGCGCGTCCAGCGCCGCCAGGCACTGGCGCACGATCTGCGAGATCGCGGCGCCCGACGCTTGAAGCTCGCCGCGCACGAGTTGCTCGGCCAGGTGCAGGGCCAGTCGGCGCAGCGGTTCGTAGAAGCGGTCGGGGTCCTCGGTGAGCGCACGCAGCTCGATAGTCAGGTGGCGTAGCAGCTCGCTTTCACGGGCACGTTCCTCGGCGATTTCGGCGCGGGCCTGTGCCAGGCCTTCGGCCAGGCCGCGGGCATGGGCGGCGGCTTCCGCCTCGCGCAGGCGTTCGGCGCTGACCGCATCGTCGGCGGCCGATGTCGCAGGAACCGGGGCCTCCGGAGCGGCGCTGGCAGCGGCCTCGGGCAACTCCGGCAGGGGCGTGCGAGCGGTGGCGGCGTCGGGGTCGTCGATCGGCAGCGTGGGGTCGGTCGGAGCGCCTACGCGCCAGGGCCCGAAGGCGTGGGCGTGTTCGGCATCCCAGGGAGCGCGCAGGAAACGCGGGGTCTCGCGCGTGCCTTGCAGCAAGGGACTGGGCACCCAGCGTGGGGTGTCCTCGTGGCCCAGGCGCGGCGACTCAGACAAAGTCGTCTCCGCGTCCGGCCAGCATCATCTCGCCAGCGTCGGACAGCTTGCGGGCGATACGAATGACCTGCTTTTGCGCCTCTTCGACGTCGGCCATGCGCAGCGGACCGCGGGCTTCCATTTCGTCCACGAACATGAGGCGGGCACGGCCCGACATGTTGTCCAGGAACTTGTTCTTGACCACATCGGGCGCGCCCTTCAAGGCCACCATCAGCATCTCGGATTCGACCGCGCGCATCAGGGTCTGGATGCTGCGGTTGTCCACCGCCGAGAGGTTCTCGAAGACGAACATATTGTCCTGAATCTTGAGCTTGAGGTCGCCGTCCAGGCGCTCCAGGCCGCCCATGATGGTGGACTCCAGGTCCACCTTCACGAAGTTCATGATCTTGGCCGCCGCCTTGATGCCGCCGAAGCTGGAGGACTTGGCCGAAGAGTTCGTAGAGAACTGCTTCTTCATGATGGCCTCGAGTTCTTCCATGGCCGAGGGCTGCACGGTCTCCAGGCTGGCCACGCGCTGGATGATCTCGGCGCGGTGATCGGAGGGCAGATAGGACAGCACATCGGCCGCCACGTCGTACTCGAGCACCGACAAGATGATGGCAATCACCTGCGGGTGTTCGCCGGCGATCATGTCGGCGATGGAGCGGGCGTCCATCCATTTGAGGATTTCCAGGCCCTTGCTGCCCTGCCCCGGCATGATGCGAGACAGCACCGAAGTCGCCTTGTCGTCGCCCAGGGCACGTTTGAGCACTTTTTCGACATAGTCGCCGGTGCCCAGACCCAGGCTGGTCTGTTTCTTCAGGGTGGCGACGAAGTCGTCGAGCACCACGTTCACCGCTTCCTGCGACAGGTCGGCCACCGACACCATCGCGGCGCCCAGGGCCTGTACCTCTTTCGGGTTCAGGAAGCGGATGATTTCAGCAGCTTGCTGCTCGCCCAGGAGCAGCATCAGGACGGCGGCGCGCTGGGTACCGGTGAGGGCATCGAGCTCGGCGCGCAGTTCCTCGGTCATGAGGAAGTCTTCGGCGTTGGGCATGCCGTCGCCGCCGGCCTTGGGGTCGGCGGGCTTGGCGTCTTTCGCTTCGTCTTTTTGGGTGGCCATCGTCGTTCTCCGGCGGTCGTCAGGCGACCTTGATCATGCCCTTGAGCACGTTGGCCACGCGGCCCGAGTCTTCGGCCACCAGCATGCGGATCAGGGCGACCTTGTCGTCGTAGGTGTTGGCGGTGTCCAGCATGTCGATGGAGATGCTCGAGCGCTTGGGCTTGAGCTTGGCCTTGATCTCCTCGAGGCTCTCGCCCTCCCCGATCTGGATCATGCGCATGTCTTCTTCGGACAGTTCGCCATCGGCCAGCACCTTCTGGGCTTCGGCTTCTTCTTCGGCGGTCTTCTTGTCGGCGTACATCGCCTTCATGATCGGGCGGATCACGACCATCAGGAAGGCCAGGGCGAGCAACGCGATCAGGCCGCTCTTGAATGCCAGGTGGACGTCGGGCTGCAGGTACCAGGGCGTGGGCGGGATCGCCACGTCGGGTTCAAAGCGCGCCGGCACCACGGAGACCAGGTCGCCGCGCTTGTCGTCGAAGCCAACGACGCCGCGCACCAGCTGGTTCATGCGCTCGATTTCTTCAGGCGTGTACGCGATGGACTTGGGCGCATTGGGCGCGGGGGCCGAGGCGCCCGGCGCCGGCGCGGGGGCCGGACGTTCGTTCACGACCACCGCGACGCTCACGCGCTGCACACCACCGGTGGCATTGCGCACATAGCGCACGGTGCGATCGAGTTCGAAGTTGCGGGTGGAACGGCTGCTGGTGGAGGACAGACCCTCGGTCTGACCCTTGGTCGGGTCGGCCGCCGTGGCGCTGGCCGTGGTGGCCGGTGCGGCCGGTGGGTTGTTGGACAGCGAGCCGGGCACGCCCTCGGCACTGCGCTTTTGACCGCGGTCTTCGGCCAGCACCTCGGAGCGGGTGCGCGGGCCCTTGTCGCGGTTGTCGAAGTCTTCGGTGGTGCTTTCGATCTGGGTGAAGTCCAGGCTCAGGTTCACCTGCGTGCGCACGTTGGCATCACCGACCAGGGGCGCAAGAATCTGTTGAATGCGGTTGCGGTACAGGTCCTCCAGCTGCTGCTTATGCGCGCTCTGGGCCGCAGTCAGGCCCAGCTTGAGGTCGCCGGCCGACTCGGTCATGAGCTTGCCGAGGTTGTCCACCACCGCCACGTGGTCGGGGGTGAGGTACGGCACGCTGGAGGACACCAGGTGGACGATAGCCTGCACCTGGGTCGCCGAGATGGCGCGACCCGGGTGCGGGGTGATGACCACCGAGGCCTTGGGCGCGACGCGCTCGCGCACGAAGACGCTCTGGCGCGGCGTGGCCAGGTGCACGCGGGCACTCTGGATGGATCCGATCTGCGTGATGCTGCGCGCGAGCTCCTGCTCCATCGCGGCGTTCACGCGCACCTGCTCCATGAACTGGCTGGTGGTCATGGAGGACTGGTCCTTCAGGCCCTCCAGGCCGACGGCGCCGGTCTTGGGCAGCCCCTGCGAGGCCAGGAAGATGCGGGCCTCGTGGAAACGATCGGCGGGCACCGTGAGCTGACCGGTCTGGGCGTCGATCCGGGGCTTGAATTCGGCCGTGCGCAGGGCGTCAAACGCGGCCTGCTGGTCGGCCTCGGACAGGCCCGGCATGATGGGGCGGTGCGGTGTGGCCTGCATCCAGACATAGACCAGGCCGAAGACGGCCAGGGCCATCACGACGATGAAGGCGGGCAGCGCGCGGCGCACCGCCGGTTGCTGCACGACGCGTCGCACGCCGGCCAGCAGCTCGCCGCTGGGGCTCAGGGGCACCAGGGCGCCGCCTGCAGCCGCCGGTGCGGGCGTGCCGTCGGCGTTGGCCGGTACGAGGGCCTGGGACGCGGCGGGCGCGCCCGGGGCCGTCCCGGCGCCGGCGATCGCGGCGCCCGGGGGCATGGTGGCAGTGGCAGTGGCCATGGCGGGTGTCTCGTCTCAGGTAAGGGTTAAACCGGCATGTTCAGGATCTCCTCGTAGGCCTTGAGCACCTTGTTGCGAATCTGCAAGGTGGCTTCAAAGGCCAGGGAGGATTTCTGCATGCCCAGGACCACATCGGTCAGGGGGATGTTCTCGCCGCGCTCGTACGCGGTCTGCAGGTTGCGGCTGGCGACCTGCGCGTCATTGACCTGCGAGATCGCGCCCTTGACCAGGTCGGTGAAGGCGGCCTTGCCGGTGCCCTGGGGACCTTGCGGACCCTGCAGGCCATGAACGGCCGGCGCGACGGGCGCCTGGACCTCGGCGCCGCCGGCCTGGGCCTGCAGCGCGCGCATGGTCTGCAACATCGACTGGATGTTGGCGACAGAGGTGGCGCGTTCGATCATGCGGCGCTCCCTTGGAGGTCCGCGGGCGCGGCCAGGCCCTGCGCGCGCAATTGCGCCAGCTTGTAGCGCAGCGTGCGCGGGCTGATGCCCAGACGCTGGGCGGCCTCGTTGCGACTGGAGGTGGCGGCCAGCGTGGCCAGGATGATCTTGTGTTCGTTGTGGCGAACCGCGCTGTGCAGGTCGGCGGGTAACGTGGCCTGCGGGAGCGGCGATGCGTCGACGCGACCCTCCAGCGGCAGCATCGGATCGATACGCGACGCGGTGCCGGCAGCAGCGGACAGGGCGGAGGCTGCCATCGGCGCGGGCATGGCCATCGCCGTCGGCATGGACAGGGGCATCGGCGCTGCCGGCGAGGCCGGTGCTGCGGACGCAACCGCGCCCTCGCCGGCATCCAGCCAGTCGTCGAACATGAGCTGGGCGGGGCCGATCACGCCGTCGGGGCTGATCACCACCGCGCGGCGCATGACGTTCTCAAGTTCACGCACGTTGCCGGGCCAGGCGTACTGCACCAGCATCTGCTGGGCCTGCGGCGTGAGCTGCCACTGCTCGCCGGGGCAGCGGTGCTGCGAGACGAACTGCATGGCCAGCGGCAGGATGTCGCCGGTGCGCTGGGCCAGGGGCAGCAGGCGCAGGCGGAAGGTGGCGATGCGGTAGTAGAGGTCTTCGCGGAATTCGCGCTGGGCGATGGCCTGGCGCAGGTCGCGGTTGGTGGCCGCCACCAGGCGCACATTGACCGCGACCGGGGCTTCCGAGCCCAGGCGAGTGACCTGGCGCTCCTGCAGCACGCGCAGCAGCTTGGCCTGCAGGTGAAACGGCATCTCGCCGATCTCGTCCAGAAACAGCGTACCGCCCTCGGCCTGTTCAAAGAGGCCCTTGTGAGCGCGCAGCGCGCCGGTGAAGGCGCCCTTCTCATGGCCGAACAGCTGGCTTTCGATCAGTTGCTCGGGCAGCACCGCGCAGTTGATGGCCACGAAGGGCCCCTGGCGGCGAGCGGAGGATTCATGCAGCACCCGGGCCATCACTTCCTTGCCGGCGCCGGTCGGGCCCACCAGCAAGGTGGTCACGTCGGCGGTGGCCACGCGCTGGGCCAGGGCCAGCAGGTGCTGGCTGGCGGGGTCGACAAAGACGGCGCGGCGCGGCACCGCGGCCCGGGCAGGCGCGTGGGCCGGCGGCGGGACACCCTGCGATTCGGCGATGGTGGCGGCGGTGGTCAAGGGGACTCTCCAGGTGACTTCTGTGCGTCACCCTTAGCGCAACCCTCGTGCCAGCCGAAAAAAACATTCCTTCGGGTTAATCGACAAGACCCGGATAACACCTTGGAAAACACGGCAGGGTTCTGCCGGTGATTGCCGCTGTCGGAAACTCGTTGCGACTTGCCGGGCTTCCGACAGCCCCAGCCCCTCCAAAGCACGCCACAGGCTGGTCCCTTTTTTGCTGGATAGACCGGCATGAACCTCGACGTGTCGACATTCCAGCGGACCCCGCACCCCGAGTCGCAAAGCCTGTGCCGGATCCCGGCCGAGCCGGTGCGCCCAGCCGGCAGGCTCCTGCCGGCCTTGCTCGCCGCCGCGCTCCTGGCCGGACCTTCGGGTGTGCTGGCCAAGCCGGTCGACGCCGGCGCGTCCGTGGCCTGGCCCGCCGCCGCCACGCCCGACCAGGCACTGAACAAGGCGGTCGGCCAATGGGTCGGCCTCCAGCAAGGCATGGATCCGTCCACGATCCGGCTGGCGCCTCTGGACCCGCGTCTTCAGATCAAGCCCTGCACGTCCGGCCTGCGCCTGGACTACCCCTTCGCCAGCCAGGAGACCGTGCGCGTGCGCTGCGAATCGCCGACCTGGCAATTGTTCGTACGCATCCAGGGCGGCCCGCCTGCCCCGCGAGCGGCCGCGGCCGCCAGCGGCACGCAGGACAAGGCCGTGGCCACCCGCAAGGTGGTGGTGGCCAGCGGACTGCTGCAACGGGGCGCGCGCATCGGCGCCGATCAATTGAGTCTGGTGGAACTCCCCGCGCAGAACCTGCCCTCCAATGTGCTAGACAAGATCGACGATGCGGTCAACGCGGAATTGATCCGCGACGTACCGGGCGGCACGCCCCTGCGCAGCCAGGACATCCGCCCGGCCCTCATGGTCAAGAAAGGCCAGCTGGTGATGGTGTCGGCGGGCAGCCCGGGCGGCTTCAAGGTGCTGGCCCGACTGGAAGCGATGCAGGACGGCCGCATGGGCGAGCAGATCAAGCTTCGCAACAAGGAATCGGGTCGCCAGATCAGCGCGGTGGTCACCGGCCTGAACGCCGCTGACGCGCTCTGAGCCCTCGCGGCGCGAGCGGCAAGAACATGACGCAGCGGCAACAACTTGCCGCTGCCGGGGCGCTCGCTGCAAGGCACGCGGCATCTGCACGCTGCGCGCACCGTCGGAACACCGACCTCCTGGCTTGGCATGTCTCTTGCGGTGGCTTGCCCTCATGACGGAAAAACGTGCGCTCACTGCCCTCACCGACACCCGGTGGCCGGCGGCTGCGCCCCGCAAGGAACAGCCATGGATTTCTTGAACAAGGTTTTCGGCGTGCACGAGCCGGCCCTGCAAGTCAGGGCGCGTCGGCTGGAGGTGCTCGCGCAGAACATCGCCAACGCCGACACGCCCAACTACAAGGCGCGCGACGTGGACTTCAAGTCCGTGCTGCGCGAAGCCGGCGCCTCGGCGCCCGAGATGCAGGCCACCCGGGCCGGGCACTTCGTGGCAGGCCAGGAGCTGCCGCCCGATGAATTGATGTTTCGCGTGCCTTTCAACACGGCCTTCGACGGCAACACCGTCGAGATGAGCGTGGAGCAGGCGCAATACGGTAAAGCCGCGGCCGACTACCAGGCCACGCTGAACTTCCTGGAAAACCGCGTCAGTGGCCTGCGCAAGGCCCTGCGAGGAGAGTGAACATGGCACTGGACAACATCTTCGGCGTCGCGGGCACCGCACTGAATGCGCAGCTCACGCGCATGAACGCGACCGCCTCCAACCTGGCCAACGCGGGCTCCGTCGCGAGCACGGAAGAAGGCGCCTTTCGCGCCAAGCGCACGGTGTTCAAGGCGCTGGTCGACGATGCGATGACCCATCAGGGCGCGCAGCATGTCGGCGGCGTGAAGGTGCACCAGGTCGTTGACGACAAGAGCCCGGTGCGCCGCGTCATGGACCCGTCCAACCCGCTGGCGGATCCGCAGGGCTATGTCTACCAGTCCAACGTGAGCGAGGTCACGGAGATGGTCGAGATGATGGCCGCCGGCCGCTCCTACCAAAACAACGTCGAAGTGATCAACACGGCGCGTCAGCTGATGATGCGCACGCTGGACATCACGCGCAGCTGAGGCCCCACCCGGTAAATCATCATGGCCATCACTACAAGCGGCGCCGTCAGTGCGCAAATGTCCTCGGTTGCCCCCAAGAAGACGGGCAACGAAGCGATGGACCAGCAAGCCTTCCTGAAGCTGTTCACCACGCAGCTGCAGAACCAGAACCCCCTGGACCCAGTGAAGAACGAGGCCTTCGTGGCCCAGCTCGCCCAGTTCTCGCAGCTCGAAGCGACGACCAAGATGGCCGATTCGCTGGCGACCATGGCGACCGCCATGAAGGCCGACAAGCTGATGACGGGCGCCAGCCTGATCGGCAAGAAAGTCGCCTCGCCCGCCGGCACGGCCGAACTGGCCGACGGCGCCAACGTGCGCGGTACGCTGTCCCTCGAAAAAGGCGCCAGTGCAGTCACCCTGGACGTGTTCGATCTGAATGGCGCCAAGGTCTTCAGCCAGTCCCTGGGCCGCCAGGCCCCCGGCGAGATCGATGTGGTCTGGCAGGGCTACAACAGCCAGGGCGAACGCATGCCCAAAGGCCGCTACAACGTGGTGGCGACGGTGGATGTCTTTGGTTCGGTGAGCAAGGTCCCGATCAGCACCCCCGCCACCGTGGCCAGCGTGTCCTACAGCGCCGCCAACAACGAACTGCTGCTGGAACTGGCCGACGGCTCGACCGTCGAGCTGTCCAAGGTCCAGCGCATCGACAACTGATCCGAACCCGATCCCAGCGCCCCCAGCACTTTCCCGCAGGAACCTGAACCATGTCCTTCTATACCTCGTTGACCGGTTTGAACGCGGCCACCACCCAGCTGTCCGTGACCAGTAACAACATCGCCAACGTGAGCACCACGGGCTTCAAGCGCTCGCGTGCGGACTTCGGCGACATCTTCGCGACCTCGCCGCTGCAAAAGGCCTCGTCCGTGATCGGCCAGGGTGTGTCGCTCAAGCGGGTGTCACAGGAATTCAGTCAGGGCAACATCCAGTTCTCGGCCAACTCGCTGGACATCGCCATCACGGGTGACGGTTTCTTCCCCCTGAAATCGGCCGACAGCCTGCAGGACATCTACACCCGCAACGGCAACTTCCTGCTCAACGACTCGTATGCGGTGGTGAACTCGGCGGGCCAGTCTCTGATGGCGGCGACGGTGGGCTCGAGCGGCAAGGCCGATCTGAGCGCCCTGAAAAAACTGATCATCCCCCGCTCCACCGTCGGTGATGCGGAGCAGACCAGCAACATCGAGCTGGGCCT
>JACCDK011713716.1_pt1 | contig 28637 bp, 26 predicted proteins | sample 7445871 | NCBI WGS metagenome assembly JACCDK01 (sample SAMN15323436, study PRJNA562643) | freshwater metagenome | isolation source: river surface water | place: USA:Blue River Watershed | collected 2017-08-15 | reverse complement strand
ATTTTTCTCTTAGTAGATTTATTTATAATTTTAACTCTATTCCTAATATCATTGATTAATTTTTTATCGAATTGTTCATTTTGTCTCTTTATTTTTTTCAAAATACATTTTTGAAAAAACGAAGCACCATGACAATCAAATGGACCATAATCATGGAACTCTTTTCCAATGCTCCAAAAATCATTCGCTATTTTTTTTACATCTATAAAAAAATCTTCATATTTTTTATCATTTATAATATCGCTATATATTTCACGATATTCTTCTGGTAAAATACTTATAAAAAATTGAGAAGGAGGGCTAATATATATTAATTGTTCTATTGTATTAAAATAATTTTCTATTTTTATTTCATTATATTTATTTATGTTTTGGATAATTTCTTTTGAAAAAGAAAAATATTTTACTATGTCTCGAATTAAAGGAGATTTTTCATATTCATAACACCACGGATTAATATAATTTTCACTATTATAATAATAATCAAATATCCAATATAATGCTTCTAAATATTTTTCTATGATTTTCTTAATTTCTTCGTTTTTTTCAGAACTAAATACTTCATATTTTTTAACATGAAAATATTTTAAATAAAATGTATCGATATTAGAACCAGTTAATTCTAATGGCGTAGCATTCATTTTTTCAGTATACTCGTCTAACATATTTTCTAATTTATAACATTCGATTTCATAATTATTTTTTCCTTGAATTTTATTTTTATGCCAAAAATCTTGAACTGTTTTTTTAACTATTTTAGGAGATAATGAAATTTTTGGAAATTCTTTTTGATTTACAAAAAAATTAATATATAATTCATCAGTTAAATAATCTAAATTACTCATATTAAAAGTAGCAAGATTCCTTACTGTATAAATAAAATTTTTGTTATCTAAATAAGAATCGATATTTTTTTTATTTCTAATTGCCATACAAAATTCATTATATTCAATTTTAAATTTTGTTACGATTTGAAAAATATTTTCATCAGTAAAATTTTCGTATGGAAAGGCTTCTTTAATTTGGAAAAAATTAATATATTTTTGATACATTTTATTATTTACTATAAAGTCATTTTCCTCTTTTTCTAATAATACAAATATTTTATAAAGGAAAGAACTGTTTAATTTATATTTTTTATCAGTTTCAATTATACATAACGTTTCATTATCTTTAATTAAAACTTCGATATAAATGTCTAATATTTTTTTGAATTGATATTTGACACTAATACTATCTAATTTATGAATAAAATCATTACCAAATATAGAACTAATACATACTATATCTGATATTATCTGGTGCGAATTAATATTTTTTTTTATTCCTTTATTTTTTAAAATTTGTTCAATATAATAAAAAATATTTTCTCTAATTATTCCTACTCTAATTAAATCCATATTACCGCTTTGTTGATTATCTCTTAAAATATCTACATTATTTTTATTTAACAATAGAGTTAATAAAATTAAATCAGCATCCGCACCAAAAAAAATATATGATTTATTTTCTTGATTATTTTTTTTTAAATAATTAACTATTTTTTTTTCTCCTTCTCCAATTTCATACATATCTGAAACTATTATTTTTTTTAGATTAATATGTGTTTTCTTGAGGTAATTAAATAATTCTGTAGATTTGAATGCTCCGGATACTTTTTCCATAAATTCAGTTCCCGGAGATATAAGGGCTCTATTCCAAGATATCATATTTTCGTAATAGTCGTATATAAAATTATTCATCATTTGTAATTCATTTTTATATTTTGAAAAAATTTTTTTTTTAATTTCACTTAAAACGGCTCCAGCAAATCTTCTTTGTCTTTGTTCAATCATTTTTGCTTTTGAAGGAGTTCCGTCTATAGCAATAAATATTTCTTCTAATTTGTCATTTACTAAATATTTTTTTAATACATCTGAAAAATTTTTTATTACTTGTTTCAATATAATTTTGTCCATTTTTTCTTGTGTAAAATATTTTTTTGTCATATCTATAATTTCTGTTTTTGTAATTTTAGAATTTTTTACTATGCTATCATAATAATCTTCAAAAGAATATAACTCTGCTATTTGTCTTAATTTATCATAATGTAAATATTGATTTTTATAAGAACTTTCTAAAAAAGAAGCGAACACTTCATTAATCGCTGTTGTGATAGGAGGATGTGTATTATGAATAACTGCATTAAAATCTACTAAAAAATGTGTTGATATTATTTTTTTGTCTAAGTTTTCGATTATTCCGGAAGAAGTAATACTATGTTTACTTAACGTCCCAAAAAATTCTAATACTCCCATATGATTTATAATAATAATTTATATTTAAACTATATAAATAAGATTAATTTATCATTTTTTTTTATTTTAAAAATATTAATAAATATTTTTAAATTAAACAACCGCTATAATAAGTAAAAGAATCTGTTATAATTTTATTTTTCATAAGGAAATGTCTAATACTACTATCCAGAAGATAAGAATTATACGCTATCATAAAAGTATCATCCATAGAAGGTTTTTTATGAAAAGTAATTTTAAATTGTAAAGGCATATACGGAGAACATATCGTAAGATATTCAGTAATATTAAAATATTCTTTTCCATTTATAATAAAACTTAAACGATTATTTTCATCGCATGAATGTAATTTAAAACTATCGATATAATCTTCGGCTGGATTATATTCAGTTTGATAATAATAATTTCCATTGCTATCAATTTGTAAAGCAGGAATATTATTTAATAAAAATTTTTTATGAGTTTTATACATTACTCTATCAGCAGAAGTTTCAACTAATAAACGCAATGCACCAATATATTCTGTTATATTGTCGTAATGGACTAAATTTTTATTTTGAATATAATCATTAAAAATAACTGACATTATATATTAAATAAATGGTATATTCCTTATATAAAATTACTTGGATTTATTTTATCATTTATAATTATTATTATGGAAAATCTAATTAATAATTCTTATGAATTGTATCAAAATAAAAAACCTTTTAGTGAATTAATAAAATTATATTATGAAAATATTAATATTTTTTTAGATAAAAATGATAATATTATTTTTGAAAAATCTGAAGAAGAAGTTGAAGAATTAATTGAAATAATATATTACTATTATAAAAATATTGATGATTCTATTGGATTATCGTTAATACGTTTAATATTAATTTATTATATGATTCAAAAAGAAAATTATAGTGTGAAGGTTAAGGCCACCGATGAAATGGTTGTTTTAAGTCCGAATGCTGAAAACATGAAATATTATATATATGTTGCTTCAAATGAAGAAATGATAAATTTGTACATTATTTTTATAATTTTTTTTGATATTCAAACTATTGAAAAAAATTATGTATGTTTTGATTTTGAATTTACACTTAGAGAAAGTAGAGTTAATGAATTAGCGCAACAGGCCTTTGAATGTTCTGATACTCCGATAATTTTTTTATGGTTAGTAAAAATAGAAGAATTAAAAGATAAAAAAGATTATTTTTTTTCTAAAGTTTTATTAAATCCTAAAATTTCAAAAATAATGCATGGGGTGGAATCTTTAGATATGCCATTTATTCAAAATACCTTATTGAATAATGATAATAATAAAATAAATATGTTTTTAGAACAATTAATAGAAACGAGATATTTATGTGAATATTACAAAGTGTCCCATAATGAAGTAGCCAATAAATGTTCTATTTATGAAGCATTATTATATTTTGGCGTTTTAAATAAAGAACATTATGAACGATTAGAAAAAAACATTTATGATATGGGACCTCATCAAGATTTAGTATGGAATATTCATAATATGGGTAAAGCACAGTTATGGTATGCTTTTAAAGATGTATTATATTTAAAGCAATTTTATGATAAAATAATGAGATTAGTTAAAGAGCAAGGAACTATCTATGTATATAATACTTTAATTACAGATTTAATAAGATTTATTTTTTTAGAAAGAAAAGAAATAAGTGATATTTATTTAAAATGTAAAACAGAAACAGACCCATTAAATATATACATGATAAAACACAAAAATACTAATATTACAATGATTAATTTATTTAAATTAATTATGAAAGACGTTGTTATACCTACAGATAAAACACCCTATGAATTAGATAAAATTTTAATGGTTCATTTTTTTAAAACATCGTTAACAACTATACTTAAAAAAATAGTTTATTCAATTGTATCTCATAAGTATGAAATCTATAAAGATAAATTAACGAAATTTAGCGATAAAATGAGTTTAAAATTTATATTTGATTATTTAAATCAATATAAATTGAATGGGATGAAAGAATTATTCGAAAAATTTATAATGATAATAACATCGAGAATAATAAATGTTATTGAAAAATAATTAATTATTATTTTCATAATATTTTTTTTAAACTATCAATATCGTATGTTCTTCCGTTTTTCAATATACTTTGTTCATTTATACTTTTATTTTTATATTCGTAAAATATGTTTTGTTCATTCACTAATTTAAATTTAATTTTAACTAAAGAATGATCAGAAAAACTTATAATTTGTTTTTCGATATTATTAAATTTATCGATAAATTCAAAATCTGATTTTGGCATTAGACTATTATTTTTAAATATTAATTCTTTTTTACTCTTGATTATATTTTCTGGAAACAATTTAACAGCGTCAAGGCCGTTATATGGATATTGTTTTCCGATTTCAATGCCATTTTTTGGTTCATAAGATACATTTAATAAATTAATGTTTGGAGAATGAAGAATATGATCTAAGACTTCTCTTTGTTCGTCATAATTTTTTACCATTGGACTTGATACCTTATCTGTAATTATTTGATGGAAAGATGTTTTGATATTATTTTTATGTGTATAATAACGGAGATTTTTATTTTTAGTAAACTCAGAAATTTTTTCATCATTAAAATCTCCAACAATAAAAAAATTTTGATATTTATTTAACGTTTCATAAATCGTATCAATAATCATAATTCTTTTTTCGTGGTCCTGTATATTTTCTGATTCTCCTGGTAAATGTACATTACATACAACTATAATGTGATTCAATATTTGGAACACTCCGCATAAAATTTTTGGGTCACATAAAATACACTTTAGCGCATGCTTACATTTAAATTTTATTTTACATTCTTCAGCATTGCATTTAAGATATTTATTTAGATAATTATTTCTTATAGTAATATTTATATCTTCAGACCAAAATTTTTGTAAGGAGATGTTTTTTTTATAAATAATGCAAATATAACTATGACCAACATAATTATCCACATTTACACAATTAGAATATACGAGTTGGCACATCATGTCATAACCTATTTTTGGCAATTCTATTTTTGCAATACTCAAAAATATTTTAGTTGCTTCTTGAACACACACAATTATATTTGAGTTTAGATTATATAAAAAATTAAAGAAATTATTATATCTTTTCATATAATATTCTGGACTATCAAATAAGCCATATTGTTTTTGTGCATGTTCTGAACCAATATTAATTTGTATTATTAAAGGCATATTAGTTTGTGGTTCGAACTCTTTAAATATTTTAATATTTGGTTCATAATTCATATTTTTTGTCTGTGCTGGTATAACATCTCGAATATTTTGTTCTGGTAAGTTATTTCCTTTCGTAACTAATCTAAATTTTTTTAGCTGTTCTTTTTCCATTTTTCTCTATATATTAATTATTATAAAAAACTTTTTTATGAATTAAATAAACTATTTAATTTATAAGTTGAAAACATAAAATGTAAGAATCTGATAAATCAGGTTTATCTATTTTTTTTATGATAACATCATTACATAAATACCATTCATTCTCATACAAAGAATAATTTACATAATGTCCAGAATTAACTGAATTTCCAAAATGTGAAATAACTGAATATAATTCATATTTAATATTATTTATTTCAATAACATTATTTGGAATATTTATTTTTTTATTTATTTTTTTTAAATTATTATCAAATTTTTTAAATTGAATTATTAAATATATAGGTAGTGAATAAATAAATGTTTGTTTTTGAGTAATAGTATTGTTATTACATGACTTACAAAATACTTTAGACTCATCCTTTAATATTTCTGGTTTCATTAATGAAATTATACAATCATAAATTGTTTCACCTTCCATATTTAACATCAATATAAAAAAATGTTCAAATTTGCATTTAATATTCGAACATTCCAAACATTCTAAACGTGTATAAAGGTATCCTCGAAAACATCTATCGATGATAGTATATTTTTCGCATTTTTTTTTGTTGTATTTATAAAATTTATATTGTAAATAACTAGAATAACAGGAAGTTTTGAACCATTTACTTAGTGATAATTTATTGGATAAAAACTTTTCAGTATATTTATCTATTTGATAGATATTATTTTCGATAACATAATTTTCAGTTCCAAAATTAATTATTTCAAATATAACATTGAGAATATCAGCACTATCTTGTTGTATATTTATTTTTTCTCCAGGAATTTTTTTTAAATAATTGTTAAAAAAATTTCTTACAAAAGAAATTGGAACAACTGTTGTTTTTGAATTTTTTAATCCGTTGAATAATTGAAAAAGATATATTACTTCCATATTTTTTTTTGTAGAAGAATTTAAAATAAACTCTCTAAATTTAGTTGTATTATACAACATTTGAATAGATGAATTTAAATAACAAGTATTTCCAAAATTATATATTCCAACCGGCATTATTATGTAATATGAATAATTATATTATTTATTATAATTTCATTTTTTATATTAATTATAACTATAAAAATATTCAATGATTACATTTATAAGACACGCCGAAGCTCTGCATAATGTACAATACACTCAACAAACTAATACTTCTTTAACTGATAAAGGAATAAAACAAGCAAATAATTTAAGTGGAAATTATGACATTGTTATTTGTTCACCATTATTAAGAACTAGGCAAACATTAGATTTTTCTAATATAATTTATAAAGATTTAATATTTCTTTCTTCTTGTAGAGAAGTATTAAACGGTGCTCCTTGTAATTATTATAATGGAGAAGAAATAATTATAGAATCTCGTAAGAACATAATGAATCGTTTAAGTATTTTAAAAATATATTTAGAAGAAAAATCAAAAAACAATAATATATGTGTTATTTCTCATCATGATATATTATATGAATTAACTGGGCGATATTTAAAAAATTGTGAAAAAATTATTATTCCTTTTAATAAATTATTATAAAAATTGAAATTTTAATCTCCTAATTAGTCTAAATTAACTATATAAATAACATTATGAAATCGAAAAAACTATTGGATTTATATAAAATTGCTTGTTGTAATGAAGATAATAAATTAGATTTATTAGTTGTTGCATTAGACTACAAGAAATGTCCAAGATGTTCTAAATATCGAGTTCGTGAAGATTTTATTGGAGTATTAAAAACAGAAATCAAGACATGTAAAACATGTCGTATTGATGTTTCTTTAAAAAAAAATAAAATTAAAAAGAAATGAAAATTTTATTAAAAAAATTTTAATAAAATTTGACATAATAAGTAGTTCGAGAACCATTTATTTTTTCAGCAATAACTTTATTACCATTTTTATCTATTTTCTTTTGATAAACTCTATATTCTGAATCTTTTGGTGCTTTTATGTCTGGATAATATTTATTTTTACCTCCTTGACCATAATAAAATCTTTTTATAGTATATATTATAGATTTATATAATCGAGCAATATCATCGTCATCAAGTTCTCCTATTTTTAAATGTGGCAATATTTTAGCCTTGTATAGAATTTCGCTAGATAAATAATTTCCTATTCCTGAAAATATTTTTTGTTCATTCATTAAGAACGATACTATATTTTTTTTAGGATAATTTTTGATTTTCATAAATGTTAATAATGATACATTATCTTTTAATAAATCTGGTCCTAAAGAATTTAATTTTTTTGTTAATTCTTTTTTATTTCCAAATTTTATTGAACCAAACCTTAATTTATCTTCAAAAATAATAATATTATCATCCATATGAATTTCAAATATTGGATAAGACTTTTCTGTTTTCTCTATATTATCCGTAGATATCCACCAGAAACCAGTTAAACCTAATGTAGACATTAAAAATAATTCTTCACTAAATTTAAACCATAAAAATTTACCTTTAGAATCTATTTTTAATATTTTTAATCCTATTAAATCAGGACAAATAATTTTTTTGCTATGATTTATTATTTTTTTAATTTTATTTTTTTTTAAATTATCAAGTGTTTCAGCCATTATAGAGACTTCTGGACCTTCCGGCATCGAACGTTATAATATTAAAATATAAAGTTTTTTTTATATATTACTAAATATAATGGAAACAAACACTTCAGACAATTTTAAATTATTATTATTATACGCTGATAAATCAGTATCTAAAGGAGGATTTACGATTGATGAAATAATGACATTCCGAATTTGTTATGAACATGCTTCTACGTGTTTATTATATGAAGATTATACTAAGTCGATATCTGTTTCGAATGATACTATAACATATGAAAAAGCATTAAATGCATTGTTAAATTTTTTTAACATTTCCTGTTTAAAAGGTCATTATAATTTAGAAGAAACATATACTATTAATTTAATTATAAAAAATGCAATTTCTAAAATTAAAAAATAAATTTTTATTTTTTAATTTATTCTTATTTATACTATATTATGTTTACTGTAAATATTTACAATAGAAGTTCATACGTTTCAAATATGGAATGTAGGCATATGGTATCAGCATACCAAAAATTTTTAGTTCCTTTATGTAATGCTTGGAATATTTATCCTCCTAAAGTTAATTTTATTATTAATCCTTCAATAGTATTAGGAAATAATATTTTAGTTTTTGTTATTTATGACAATACTGATATTGCTGAAGCCTTAGCATATCACATGGACCCAGATGGACAAATTGCAGGTTATGTTTTTGCTAAAACTATTTTAGATGAAGGTGGAGTTGTTTTATATAAAGATAGTACTACTCCAACAGTATCATCGGCCTTATTTCATGAAATTGCCGAAACGTTATTAAATCGTAATTGTAATGGTTGGTGGTATGATGGATATGAAACATATTATGCGATGGAAATTTGTGACCCTGTACAAAATACTATTATTCCATTTGATATAATGAATGGAAAAAGAAGAATAACAGTAGGAATGTCAGATTATATATTACCTTCGTGGGGTGATTTTATGCCTCCTCAAAATGCAAAGTTTAATTATTTAAATACATTAACACAACCATTTACATTAAGCGAAGGAGGATATGCTATTGTCTTTAATTCTTCTGGAGAAATTCATTTTCTCGGAAATCAAAAAAATGCAATGAAAAAAAATAATCATTTCTCTCGACTAACATATTTGAATAAAAAAAAATTATTAAAAATAAATATTTAATTTTAATAATTTAGCAAGATTTACAATAATGTACGACAACTGATTGCTTGACGTCAAAACATTTTAAGATAGTATCTATATATTTGACAACAATTAATATATTATTTTTATGATGAGTATAATTTTCTGACACTAACGAAAAAAAATAATCATTATCATTCATTTTTTTACCGAATTTTTTAAGAGGAATATATTTTTGCAACATATCTTTATCTATGACAGATAATAATTTATTTTTTTGACCTATTAAATATATCTCCACGTACATAATATTTATTTTAGTAGTAATAAAAACATTACCCATATTATAGTTCAATAATTCAAATGATATATCTTTTAATACATTATTTAATGTCAAATCTACATATTTTGTTAAACAAACTATTTCTTCATCTAATTCAACATGTTCCATGTTATTAGGATTACTATAAGTTCGTCCAGTATTAATGTCTTCTATGTGATTAGGAATACTATAAGTTATTCCAACATTGATATGACTAGAAATTAAATAACATTCTTTATTATTAATTAATGAATTGTTATTATTTTTTAATTTTATGAATAAATTTAAATTATGTGAAGATAAATAATTTTTTTTTTTGATAAAATTAAAAGTTATAGAACTTCGAAATATTTTTTTTCCGTCTATATAATGACATTCATAAAAATCAATATAATTTAAATCAGTATAATCGTTTAGAATCCTTAAATATTCTCCAGTTATAATTGTAGTATTATTATCAATAGAATCAATTAGTTCATATAACTTATTATTCGGTTTTTTATTAAAATCAAAATATACAATTAATGTATCTATATCTTGCATAAATCCAGCTTGAATAATTTTATAATCAATAAATATATTATTAGTTTCATCTATCTGAAAAACTTCAAAAGAAAATTGTTGATAAGACATATATATATTATTTATTTTTTTCTTATCATCGTTTATTAAAAGGTCAGTATATCCAGAACTATCAATTTCTTTTTTTTCGTATTTATAAACATAATTATTATCAATAACATTATTTGGCTCGAAAAAATCGAGGACATTTTTTAAATTATCTTTTTTAATTTCTTTTTCTGGAATCATTTTTATAGATTTTTTTATAGGAATAGTTTTTATATTTAGTTTTTTAATTTCTTCAATTATATTATGATTTACCGTAAATAATTCTCCATGACGTAATAAATAAATAATTTTTGAAAAAATAGAAAAATCTATTTTTGTTTCATATTTAAAATTTTCAATAGTAAAATAAGGACTTACTACATCATAAAAAGTCTGAACAATCTTTTTATTACATGTTATAGTGACGATATTATTATTTTTTTTTTCTGATTGTTCTATTTTTATTTTTGGAATTAAATTATGAGAATCAATTATTAAATATCTCGCCAATTCCACTTCAAAATGAAGATTATTATTTTTTACACCTTTAATATGTTGTAAAATATTCTCGAAATTTTCATAATCCATATCTATAAAACAAATTTTTTTATAACAATCCACAAAAGAAAAACGAACATCATTATAAATATTTGTAATGTTCTCTAACGATAAAATTATTTTTAATAAAGGAATTTTATCAATTTCCATTTTATTTAAACTAAAAAGTTTTCCACCAACATTAAAATATAACATTTTATAATATATTTAATTATCTTTTAATGTTATTATTTTAAGCATAATATTATTTAATAGAACATGAAACTTCTCCTAATCGATCGTCAATATTTTCTTCAATCACATTACCACAACTATGTGTTGTACTTGAATGTAATGCTCTGGCAGTAACAAAAATTGTAGTTAATAACATTATTAGCCCAACAGAACGATTTGATAAATATTTTCCTAAACCTATTTTATCCATCATGGGATGGGGAAAGTCGTTATCGAAAGATTCTGTATTATTCAAATATAATATATACAAAACACAGCCATAAAATAGTATCATATTTTTACTTGCTATTGTATTGAACATTTTAACGTAGAATGATGAAGATGAAGTTATACTTCCAGAAATTGAATAATTTGGGTCCCAATCTGTACTTATATTATATGAATTTATTAAAGTAGATAAAATAATTATTGATACAAGCCCTATAATCGCAAAATTCATAAATAAATTGTATCTGTTATTATCTTTAATTTTAAAAATTCTTTCAGAAAAAATTAAAAAAATAACTAAACCAAAAATGGCTATTATAAAAACATAAGCATATTTGACAAAAATCTCCATATATATTATATTATATTATATAAAGATGGTTCATTTTTTTAGTAAAAATGAAATGATTTTAATAGCACTTATGATATCTTTATTAGATATCAATAATTTATGCAATTATGCAATTCCACATATTTTATATCCAAATAAAAGAAATTATATAGTTTATTTTATAGTGTTAATAACGTTGATAATTGATATTTATATGTATTATACACAAATTAATGAAACTATTTCACCAGACTATAATTATATCGTAGTTAATAATTCAAATGAAAAAACAGGTTGTGGTGCATATGTTAAAAATTTAGAAAATCAAATTGGAGAATGGAAAAATATTTGTTCTAATCCAGATAAAAAATTTAGACTCGAAACAACTAAAATAATGTTATTAGTATTAGCATTTTTCATTATTGGCATCACTATCGTTTGTTTTATGATTAATAAAAATGGAACAAACACAATATTTTTTAAATTTTTATTTACGTTTCCTTTAATGATAATTGCAATTTGTTTAATAATATATTCTTTTATAGATGTAAAGAAAATTTTATAAAATTATATTAAACTTTATAGTTATAAAGATTAATATTAATGGCCGGTGGTTTATTACAATTAGTTGCTTCTTCTAATTATGAAGATATGATACTTACAAATAATCCAGATATATCTTTTTTTAAAATAGTGTATAGAAGAAGTACAAATTTTTCTTCTGAACAGATAAATTTAGATTTTAACGATGATGTAGATTTTGGGAAAATATGTAATTGTATTATTAGAAAAAATGGTGATCTTCTGCATAGATTATATGTATGTTTAACTATTCCTACGATTATCACTTATTTTCCAAAAACAAAAAAAGAAGATTTAGATAAATTATTTATTGAACACAAAATATTTATTGTTCCTAATAGTTTAACGAGTCAAGTTATTTTTAATTATTCAGACGGAATAATTACAGTATATACACTATTAGATATGACAAATTTAGATGATTATTTAACGGTTATTGATATCATTAATGAAAAATTACATCCATTAATTAATTATCAAGAAATGTATAATAAATTAAATGAATTATTTATTGAATTAATTAATTCAAATGTTGAAATAAAAAGTTTTGAACAAATATTAAGATATATTGCATATGTTCTTGATGTTAACTATGGAATTGAAAATATAAATTCTTTTTTTTATTTTATAATAAATGAATTACAATTAAATAATGCTACCCCAAAAAAACTTTTTAATTATAATTTATTACTTGATTATTTTACGTATGGTGTTATATTAAAAGAATATGATTCTAATAATATTTTATCGCAATATATAATTACTAATTATGATTTTAATATTAATAGTAAATCTTATTTTGATATTTCTTTTAAAAACAATTATATATTGTCTTCGTTATTAAAATATTATAATGTGATTTCTTCAATTGAATTTAATGATTATATAAATGATACAATAACTTATTCATCGAATGAATTACAAGGACTATCTTTTTCAAAAATTTATAAATTAATAAATAATAAAAATAATACAAAAACTATTTATTCATTACAAAATTTATTTTCTCAAAAAAATATTATTCCACAACAATTTTGCGAATTTAATCATTTATATCAAAAAATATTTAATGATAAATCTATACCAGCGAAAAGTATACAAACAAATTTATCGAATAATATTAATTATCATGTTTATAATAATTATTATGTTATTTATAATCTAATCAAAACTTTATTATTTTCCACTCCATTATTGTTTACGAAAATAATACAATTATCTAATTTTTTTATGGATAATACCATATTATTTAATAACTATACAGAAAACGATTCTACAATCGAAAAAATACATTTAATAAAAACTCCCATACATATAAATCATTTTAATTCTGTTTTATTTATTCCTTCATTTATTTTTAATAATTCAAAAAAAAATATAAGCACTGTCGACCCTTCAGAAAATATTTTTCTTTTAACGAATAATATATTGGATATTCCATATGCCGTTTATTCTTCTGGAAAAATTTATAATAGTTATTATAATAACGTTCAAAATGGAACTTTTTATGTAAATCCTCCGAACAATCAACCAGAAGACATAAACATTTCTTATGATAATATCACGTGTAAATATGAAAATTGGAGTTTTAATATTAATTCTGTTGGCAAATATATATCTTATAACGTATCTTCTGCATCTATACCACCATTTGTTCCACCTACTAATATTAATGCGATTACATATTTTACACCATTAACACCAAAAATATCTTTAAGTACTTCAATTGTTCCTCCTAATAACGGAACAACATTTAATATATTTGATACAAATATTTTTATTAATTATTTTGATATTAATGTTTCTGAAATGGAATATATATTACAATCTTTAACATTATATTCATATTATTCTAATGAAACAATTTTGAAATATTTAAATAAATTGGATATTAAATTAGATGAAATGAAACCACAATATCCACACCATAACTTTTTATCGCGAAATAAAATTCCTATAATTATAGATAGTAATTATGAAAATAATTTTAATAATGTGTTAGGACAAATTAAAAAAATACCTTTTAGTAATGATTTATTAACTGCTGTATTAAGCAGAATCGATATTTTTAAAAAGAAATGTTCTAAAATGATAAATGACGTTATTACTGATTTGTATTATGATAAATTATTTATAAACACAAAAATATGGATAGATAATATTATTCCAGTTGATATTACTTCTACTCTTCCACAAATAAAATCTGAATTATTTAATATTAATTTAAATTCTGTTATATTAGAAACTTATCAGCATTTTCACGATATGCATATAAGACTAATAAATTCAATTACTCCTCAATCTCCAACTGTAGAAACTGAATTTTTAGTTATGAAACCTTTAATTATTCAACAATATAATCGTTTATACGCCATTAAATATAAAAAATTTTTAGCAAAAATATCTTCATTATTACAACAAGATATTTTATCATTTCCATATGTTAACGGATATAGTAGTTGTTCTAAATTTAATATTTTATTTAAACCAGCACAATTTTTTGACTTGGATTATATAGTTAAAGATTTTTTAGAATTAGTAGATGATATTAGATATGATGTAGTGAAGACTATTCCTCCTGGATTTACAACGGAACATTTATTAATTTCGGGTCGTTTTGAAATGTTATTATCTTTTTGCGAAGTTAAAAAACTAATGAAGGATTATGTTTATTATACTCAATTAGTTATTATGAAAAAATTTAATGAAAATTATCCAATTAAAATTACTGACGTTCAAGATTTTATAAATATAGATATTAATAAACATGGTTTAACTGAAACGGACTATCCATTTGACACATTTAAATCTCATTATTTTGGAGAGGGATGGGTAGGTGGTATTTTTTATATTATAAACGACCCTCCTCACACCGGAATTATCAATACTAATTTAAAATTGACGTTATTATTTGAGATAAATTATAATTTTATAAATATTTACAATGATTTAATGAATGGAATTTTAGACAGTAGTTTTATAGATGGAACAGATATAAATACAATTATATATTCGGATAATGTTATAAATAGTGATATATTAGAAGCATTCAACGCCTCAGAGAATGAACCTATTAATTCAGAATTATTTGATCAAAATAATTTTGGATTTATTTTAAAAAATGCTGGATATGAAACTAATACATATATAAAAACTATGACGGATAATTTAGATGTAAATACTAATTTAGATTTGGATGACAGACAATTTATATCTTCATCAACTTATAATATATCCGATATTAGTTCTTATTTATTTAATATTTTATCTCCAAACGAAATAAACGATTTTCGTTCAAGTGAAAATACTTTTACATTAATACCTACTATACAATTGCCCGGAACAATTATTACGATAAATGAAAATTTTGATACATCACCTTTAATAATAAATACAGTGCCAAATATTCCTTTGGAACATTATATTGATTATTATAGAATTAATAAAAATATATTGTTGGGAAATGAAGATATACATTATTTTAATTATATTTCTCTTTCTTTTATTAATGAATTAAATACTATACAGTTCGATTATTTTATTGATATATACATACCTATTTTAATAAATGGAATTATTCCTTCTGGTTCTTTTTTACATAATTTATTTGATGTTTTAAATAATTATGTTTTTCAAGCAAATTTATATTCTTTGTCGATTGATGTTATTAATACATATAATTCATTTTATTTATTAAAAAAACCGATAATTTTCGATACAATAAGTAATATTATAAATGAGTGGAAAAATAATAGTGGTAAACTCATAACATTATATGTAAATAATTTACTGGATAATATGTTATCAGACCTTTTTACTATTAGTATCTCTCCGATTGAATATAATATTGTTTTATCAAATACATACATGTCTTTACCAGGTTCGTTATTAGAATATAATATATCTGCTTTAATTACTTCTAATTCTTTATTTAGAGATTTAGAATTAATTTTTTTACAATTTAATAATTTTAGAGTTAAAAATGATTATTTATCATATTTAATATATTTATTGTATCTAAGTTTTTTTAATACAGATTTATTTTCTACAATGTTAACAACTTCTACATTAAATTCCTCTTCAATAGCAAATAATATATTGTTATCATTTTCTCAATTAATAAAACAAATTGATAATGCAATTATTAATGTTGAAGATTTAACTTTTATGACAAATATTATAATAGAAAGAGAAGAATTTTCGAGGTCTGCGTGGATTGATAGGATAGGCCATTTTATTTGTGAATATCAAACAATACAAATTGGCGATCAGATTATAGATACAATTTATAGTGATTATATGAATATTTGGTATGAACTTACACATCCTATTGAATCACGTAAAACACATAATTGGATGATCGGAAATTTGCCAGAATTAACAACTTTTAATAGTGAAATAAAAAATAAAAAATTATTATTAATACCTTCATATTTTTGGTTTTCTCGTAATTCTGGTTCTTCTCTACCTTTAATTTCTCTTCATAATCAGGAAGTTAAATTGATTATTAAAATAAGAAATTTGGAAGAATGTATTTATAAAGATCCATATTCTGTTTATATTGATGAATCAATAATATCATTATATGACTATACTTATGGAAAACCTAAAATTATTGATAAAAATTTATTATTTTCTTTACCAGTTAACAATTATCATACAAAACCAAAATTAGGTAAATCTTATATTATGGCTGAATATATTTATTTATCTCAAGAAGAAAGAGATTATTTTATTAAAAATAGACACGAATATTTAATAGAACAAACTGAGAGAAATGTTAATAATACAAATGACGTTTCATTACAATTTGAAAATAAAATTAAAATGCCATTAAATTTTAGCGGTTGTGCTAAATTTATATTTTTTATGATTAGAATGAATAAACATATAAATCCGAAAAAAAGAATTATATTAATGGATACTTCTTATAAATTTGAAGAAAGACAATTTAATAATTATAATTTAAAGTCAAAATATTATCCAGAAAAAAAAACAATTAAATATGGTTCATTACAATTTTTTGGTAAACAAAGAATAAATGAATATACAAGTGCTGAATATTTAAATTATGTTCAGTCTTATCAATGTGGATTTAATACACCTCCTGACGGTGTTTATTTGTATTCTTTTGCATTGTATGGAAACAGTGATATACCTTCTGGATGTTGTAATATGTCAAAAATTGATGATTGTTATTTATTATTAAAATTAGATGATGACATAACAGATATTAATAATGGAGAAATAAATGTTTATATTTCAAAATATAATATTTTGAGAATTATGAGTGGAATGTCTGGATTAGCGTTTAAATAAATTTAAATAATTTTAATTTTATTTAAATATGATGTATTTTAGATAATTTATTGTTAAATAAATATAATATAATGGCAGGTGGAATTATACAATTAGCGGCATATGGAGTTCAAGACGCTTATCTTACTCAAAATCCAGAAGTTACCTTTTTTAAAATGGTTTATCGTAGATATACTAATTTTGCAATAGAATCAGTTCCACAATATTTTAATAAAAGGGCAAATTTCGGTGAAACTGTATCATGTATCTTAGGAAAAAATGGTGATTTAATCCATAAATCTTATTTATGTATTACTTTACCAAGTATTCCGAGATTTTATAATCAAACGACAAATACTTTTGATGATAGTGTTAAATTCGCTTGGTGTAAAAAAATAGGATTTGCGATTATTAAAAATATTTCTATTGAAATAGGAGGTAAATTAATAGATAAACATTATGGTGAATATTTACATATATGGGATGAATTAACTGGAAATAATGATGAAGGATATAATAAAATGATTGGTAATATTCCAGAATTATATAATTTTTCAACTTCTAAATCTTCATATACTTTATATATTCCTCTACGTTTTTGGTTTACACGTCAAAGCGGTTCTTCTTTACCAATCGTTTCTCTTCAAGCAAGTGAAATAAAAATAAATGTTGAATTTAGAAAAGCAAAAGATTGTTATATAATATCTCCGTCGCATTCATATAATATTGTAGAAGATGTTTGTAGTTTTAAGGAAGGAGATATTATTAGTCAAAAGATTGATGGTAAAATATCGAATGCGATGTTTGTATCTTCTGACCCTATAAATAAAATTATAAAATATTTGAAAATAAGTAATAATACAACAGCATTTACATCAGCACAAATATTAAAATCTTCATTTAGAAATCCAACAACTGGAGTTATAAATAATACGTTGTATAATAATGCTATTAATGATGCTGATAGTATTCAAAATTCTCAATATCATATTCATTCGGATAAAGTGTATTGTACTCCATTAGCTAATAAAATAGAAACGGAGATAAAATATTATAATACGAGTCAATTTTCTTTTGTAAAATCTTTTTTACTTGTTGATTATATATATTTAGACGTAGAGGAAAGAGAAAGATTTTTAAAGTCTAATCATGAATATATTATAGAACAAGTTCAGTTAGCATGTGAAGAAATTGTTACAAGTAGTAATGTATCTGTTAAATTGTCGTTAAATCATCCTGTAAAAGAATTATTTTGGACATGTCAATTAAATTATCTTGCACAAAATCCAATTAATGACATATTTAATTATACATCTGGCTGGAACAGTTCAGAAACTTTAATAAATACTTGCAATATTTTAATGGAAGGACAACCGCGATTTAATGAAAGAGATTCTAATTATTTTTCAATAACTCAACCATATCAACACCATTTACGAACGCCAAGTATTGGAATACATTGTTATTCTTTTGCTATTGACCCGGAAAATATTCATCAATCCGGGACGTGTAATATGAGCAAATTAGACAATGTTAATTTAGTTTTAAAATTAAATACTATTATTAATTCTTCAAATCCTGCTACTTTAAAAGTTTATGCTTTGGGTTATAATATACTTCGTATTGCTTATAATATTGGCGGTGTTGCTTTTATAAATTAAAATAAATTATTCAATAATTTATTTTATAATCTTTCTTTTTTTACAGTTCCATTAACTTGTGCCATAACTGCAGATGTTAAAGATGCAAGCATATTAATTACTTTTTCTTGTGATTTATTAAGACTTCTAAATTTCATTTCGTGTTCTGCTTTTGCTTCAGCAAATCTATCATCGAGGTCTTTTTCGGTGGCATCTTTAGTTTTAGGATTATTAATAACGCTATGTAAAACCATAGACATTTTTGTTAAATCTTTTGCGAATTCCTCTTGTTTATTTTCTAATTCTTTTAAAGATGTCTCGATTCTTGTAATATCTACCGCAGAAATTTTTTTTCCCCGTTGAGATAATTCTTCTTGTAATTTGTTGAATATTTTTCTATACATTACTACAGGCGCTTCTTTATGCACCTTTAACATTGTGTCATTTTCTAGGTCTTCTTCATTAAATCCACCTTTTTGGTGAATATATGGAATCATGTGAGAAAGAAATGGGGACATTGAATTAAGAATTTGTGGGAACATCATATCCAAATTTTGAGAAGCGTATGGAGATTCAAGGTATGAATTTAATCTGGTTTCTCTAATATCTGGTTGATAAACTTCTTTTAATTCCAGATTTTTCAACATATTTTTGGTATAAAATTTTTTTCTTTGTACGACTGGTTGATTATTTTTAAGACTAATAGATGGGACCGAAATAGATTTTAGTGTCTTCCCTAAATCATTTTTTATATTTTTATCTTCTGTAAACAATCTGGGATTGTTGTTAAGAAAAATAATCATTGTCGCTAACAATTTTTTAAAAATTTCTTCTTCCATTATCGTATTTAATGCCTCATTAGCATCTGGATCTGTAATAGTTTCATCAGTTCTATCAAACCAATCGTCTATTGATTCAATAACTCCGTTTTCATGTCTAAATCCTAAATTTTTCATAAATTTATATATACTTTCACCATCCAAATCATTTTCAAGTGTATTCATATTAGTAAACCCTTGTAAATCTGTAATGTTAGCTCCAATATGTTTTATGCATTCAATTTTGTTTTTTTTATTAATACAGCTTGACACGAATAAACCAAATTTAGACGCGTCCCAACCAAATGAAGCATTATTCGGTACAAATGTAACGGCTGTGTCATCTTTATAAAATATATTTCCTTCTTTTTTCCATTTATTTTTAAGTTTTTTTAGATATTTTTTTGCTTCATTTAAATATTTATCGTAAGAAGAAATGTCGCCTTTTGATACGGATTCAACTTTAATCGCTTTTACGCTGTCTGAATATGCTGGTATGTAAACATCATTTAGGTATTGTTTTATGTTCAAATAAAGTGCGTTAGTTGTATTTATATTTGGAATAATAAACAATGGTTGTACTTTTGATGCTGCATTAGAACTGATTGAATTTACAATATTTTTTCGTATTTTGTTTACAGAGGCTGTTTTATTCAATACTTTTACTCCACCATACTGTGTTTGTTTTCCTCCAATCCAAGAAGGTTTATTAGAAATATTCTTTTGATGTTCGGACAAATAATCTTTATAAATTTCTATAGCTAATTCTTGAAGTTCGGAACCACTACCGTCTTCTCTCCCAAAAACTTTAGACATACCGTATGGATCATATTCTGTATATTCCCAATATATAGTTTTTGCCGGTAGCTTGAATTCATCAAAAAATAAAGGTGCGCTGGTCGCTGGATCTGTCGATACCTCTATTTGAAGTTCTTTAAATTTTTCTGGATTACTTATATTGTCAGTTATTTCTTTTTTGGTATTCGATGAAGTAGTAAAATACTTTTCTATAAAATCTATTCCGGGTTGACCACAATTATATTGGCGCTTGAAATAATCATAGACGAGTGCACCATTATTTTGTTGTATTGTTGATGCTACTGTTTGAGATACATTTGTTGGGGCCTTTTTAAGGTTATTGAGCGCTGCATTCTCTTTTTTTATCTTCTCCACCTCTTTTTGATGTTGGAGAAGTTGGTACCGTTCCTTTAGTAATTTAATTATTAATGGATCTCGGTTTGTTTTAGCAGCCGTAATTATATAGTTTGTGTTCATATCTCTTAATAATGTAACTATATCTTTTTGTGTATTATCGATCTCAGATTCCTTCTTAATATTTGCCAAGGCTTTCTCTATATCATCCTTTAAGGTACTAAGGGTAGGTTTCAGATATGGAAGTTTGGACAGGTCGTCACCCGCAGTGTTAGGGGCCTTTGACGGAAAAGTATCTTTCGCTTCAATCCCCAACGCTCCGAGCATAGTTCTCAATAAGACAAGATTCACCTCCAACCTTATATCTACATCTTGATAGTTCTTATCATAATTTAGTAAAAATAAAAAAAAAACTCGCATACGGATTATCTACAAATTTGTATGTGCTTTTCAAAGTTGAAATGTCAGAATCAAGAAAAAATTCTGTCAAGAATAGATCATTTAGAGCATGTTTTCCTTCATTCAATTCTTTTATAAGAGAATTATTCTCAATCGAACCATGTATGGTTTCTAATGTCTTAGTGCCATTCGCTTGCGTAAAAACAGCATTAGATTTATTTGGAATTTGAGTATCCTTATAATAGACATTTGCAGCCGTTCCGGTATCTGCATTCATCATAGACTTTAAATAAATAGTAATTGCATCTTCTATAGCTTGTTTTTTATTAGATTGTAAAAATAAATGTTTAGTGAACGTAGGAATAGTCTTCTGAGATTGAGGTGTTGCTTTAGATGTACTTTTTATGGGAACCGACGTAGGTTTTAACGACTGAATTTTAGCAAAAACATTGGCAATTTGATGAATAAACAGGATAACGTCTGGATGGACATCACCATTTTTTGGAATAAAAAAGGTTTTTTAAGATCGCCTGTGTCTATCACTGAGGTATTACCATCACCGTCTTTTGCTACTTCGTCCACTTTTAAAGTGTTCTGAAAACTTTTAAAGTCGGCAGAGTCTTCTACCTTTCCAGACGTAGAAAGAGGAAATTTTATAACATTACCCGCAAGACTAACCCCGTCATAAAGACCGATACAAATATCTTTAGTTCCACCAACTTGTTTTTTCTTTAAAACGGATGGACCGTACATTAAAAAATCTTCGTAAGTTTTTCTTAAGTCTGATTCCATACAGAATAGATTATAAATAATAGAAAGAAAAAAAAATCTATACTTTTAATATAATATGTTATTCTGGTTTTTAATTATAATTCTTTTTATAGTATTTTTCTATTTCAAATTAAAAAAAAATAAACAACAAAAAAAATACAACAAAAAGTCGAGAGCGAAACTAATTTGTTATTATTCTTATACGTGTCCTTTTTGTAAATCGCTAATGGAATCAAATAAATGGAAAGAAGTAGAAGATTATTTTAATAAAAATAATGAATATGACGTTGAAGTTATTAAATATGAAGAAACAGAAAATCCAGAAAAATTTAATGAAGCAAAAATAACAGGTTTGCCGACGATTAAATTGATTGTGGACAATTCAAGTCCAAGTGAAGGGTATGAATTTGACGGACAACAAGACTCTCTCGAAATAATAAATTTTGTAAAAAAAATAATTCAATGATTGTATTATTTTTTTTTTAATAATGTCTTTGATTGTGTCTTTGGTAAACTGCAAACATAATATTTATCAATAAAAACATCAATTTCTTTTATTGTCAATCCATTAATTTTTTTTATTATACTATCAATCATATCATTTTGTTTATTACTTGTATAAATTCCATACAGAACACCAGCCATTGCACCAATTGTATCGGAATCACCTGCATGGCATGCTGATAAATATATCAAAGATTCGTGAGACGAATTACAATACTTTATGCAAGTTGCTACACAATCATATGCGAATATACATGAATCTTCTCCGGTAGAACCGGTATTTTGTAGATAAGATTCATTTTTACTTTTTGGTTTAAATCGATTTGGGTTAAAATTAGAATAAAACCATTCTAATCTTTCTCTTGGATTTCTTAGAACAGGAATATCTTTAAACCCTTTACTGTCAAATCTTAAATTAAAATAATTATTCCACGCGTCTAAAAATGTATGCTTATCTTTAGAAAAATCCATAAAAATATTTGGCCTTTTATTTTGAATATATGAATCAATAAATTCTGAACCAGATGAAGTTAATAAATCAATTAACGAATAAGGCCACTCCATAATATCAATATCGTTCATAGATAATTTAACTAAATATGCTATTGTTATACTCGATAATATCCCAGTAGCAGAATTATGTGTCATCAATGCTACTTCAATCGAATAGATTAGTAATGCTTTAATATAATCATCGTGTGAAAAAGCCATACCTATACAAAAAGCTCTCATTGCCGCACCGTTTCCACGATGTTCTGAATTATATGGCAAAGACCTCCAATTTACTCCCCTTTTTATCATTGTTAAACTATTTATGACTGTAGTGCCATAAGCAAATTTTTTAAAGTTTACATCATCGAGAAGACTCAAAAAATTAGATACGATTAAATCAAAAATACTATCATCATTATCCCGATTAAGAACATCTTTGTTTAAAGATAATGCATGGATAACGGCGTCCGACATTAATGTGTCATCTGAAAAATAATTTTTTTCATAATCGAAATTGGTATATCCACCTTTAAAAATAAAATCATAGATTAATGTATTAGTCATTTCGGAAGTTATTTTACGTTCTCCTTGGTTAAATTCAGTTAATCCATTTCCGAACCCGACAATATCCCCTATAACGAAACAGTAATATCCATATTTTATTTTTTTAGAAAAAATTAATTTATCTTCACTCGTTTTTTTCATATATATAAATTAAAGATATTTATATGGTAAATGTTTAAATTATATAAAGTTTTTAAAATATATAAATAAAATTATACATGGATAAAGATTTAGATCTTTATAAAATTTTATCGATATCAAAAAATGCTACACAAAAAGAAATAAGTGATTCTTTTAGAAAATTAGCAAAAAAATATCATCCTTCAATTAATGGAGTCGAATATTCCGATATGATGCAAATTATAATTAATGCATATGAAATATTATCAAACCCATTATCACGAGAAAAATATGATAACATGGTAGAAAATACAGAAACACATAATTTAAAAACAAAATTTCAGGAACATACAAGTAAAAAAAAAGAAGAAATAAAAAAAATAGGTGTAGATCAAAATTTTGAAGAATATTTTAAAAAAAAATATGGTGAAAGTTATGTTAAAGACTTACCTATAACAAAAGAAGAATCAAAAAAAAAATACGATGAATTAATTAGAAAAAGAATTGAGGATTTAAATAAATATGGTCCAGAAAAAATTTTAGAAAGTAATATTTCGAATTCAAAGTTTAATACGGCATTTGAAATACTACATCAAAAAACTAATAAAACATCTGATAAAATTTTACCATACGAATCCGATATGTTATATAGTTTAATAACTTGTTCAGAATTATATAGTGACGAACCAATTATTTTTGATAAAAAAGAAGATGAATATAATACTGTAAAAATGAGTAAAGAAGAACTATATAAAAAAATAGAGGAATATGAAAGAAATAAATTAAAAGAAGAAAAAATAGTATCCACAAAAAATAAAAAATAATTCTAATTATTTTTTATAAAAAATTGTAGGGCCGAATTATAACCAGCGTCAAAAAGTTTATTTTTTTCATCGATATTTAAGTCGGTAAAATAACTTATATTAGATAATTCTATTCTAATAGTTTGTTTATTATAAATATCTAAGTTACTTAAAGAAGAAGAATTCATACCACATATTAAGGTGTGTAATAAGATATCTTCTAAAGAATTAATGGATACATTACATTCTTCCTTATCAATAAGAACTATTCCAAGAACTGTATTTATATTTTCTGATTTATTAATTGGATAAAAATTTAAAACACCACCATCGACATAATACATATTTTCATATAAAACGGGAGTAAAAATTATAGGTAAAGATATCGACATTCTTATTGCCAATAAAATTTTCATATTTGGAGAATTTGTGTAATCAAAATATTTATCTTTTTTGTTATTTAAACAAGATGTTGTTATTATGATTTTTTTTTTATTGGCGTTATATAATTCTAAAAAAGTTGGATTTTTAAGTCCTGTTTTACGATAAATTAAAGATTCGATTAATTGAATTATAATATTGCCATCATCTAAACCAAAAGAGTTTAATAAATTATTAATTTGAATATTTTTTAAATTATTGAAATCAATTAATTTTAAAAATTCATGCAATTCGTCAGGCACATATCCGACAGATAATAAAATTGTTATAATAGAACCAACAGAACAACAAATAAATGTTTCAATATGTTCTAAAATATTTTTTTCTTGTAAATATTTTAATGCTCCTAAATGTGCTATTCCTCGAAAAGCACCACCAGAAATTACTAAAGTATTATATTTATTCATTATAGTATTTTATTTATTATAAAGTAAAAATAAATAAAATAATTATTAATGTCTTTAAATACAAAAAAATTATTAAATATTCAAAAAGAACAAAAAAAATTAAAGGAAGAAGTTCATGAAGTAATATATATGAGATGTAAAAAATATATTGAATCAGAAGCCATTAAAGGAGAAGTAAACTGTACATTTACTATACCATCTTTTATTTTTGGTTATACACCAATAAATATTTCTTTGTGTATGGAATATATGTTAAAATTATTAAATGAACAGATTTATGCTTATGCAATAGAAGAGAATAAAATATATATATCATGGGAAGCCTGCCATATTAAAAAATAAAATTATTTTTATTTTTTAAGGAGTAATAATATTATAGTGATAGATAACATTAAAATTAAAGTATTTTTATCTAAAACACCAAAAATTTTTTTTTCATAACAATTACATTCATGACTAATTTTATTAGGAGTATTTTCTTTTTTTTTAATTATATTTTTTTTTAGAATTTTCTGATTATCATTAATATTATACAATTCATCTCCAAAATTAATATGTTGATTATTTTTTGGTTGACTATCCCATACTTCAGATAATAAACTATATTGCATTTTATATATTTAAAATAGAATAAAATACGGTAAAAAAGATATAAATAGTTTCTAAAAATAATTAATAATGAAATTAGGAAAAAATACTAAAAAAGATACGACATCGCCACAACTCAAATATGTAGATACTGATATGCATTTTAACTTATTTGCTAATCCTGACAAAATGATCGATTTAAAAAATCCAATACAAGTACATAAAAGTAAAGAAGAAGACACTGCACAAAAAAATAATGATGAAAATAACGTAATACATATAGATGAAGACAATGATAAAAAAGATGTTCAAGAAGATAATAATGATAATGAAGAAGAAAATATCCGTTCTAATAAGATAGAATTAGAGGAACACAAATCAGAAACGCGAATTAATTTATCTGAAAAACATAAAAGTGTTCAGAGTGATAAGAGAAAAACACCGAGAGTTTCATTACAACACGAAAAACCAAATAACGATCATAAAAATGAAACGTCTGAGGATAAAAAAAAAAGAGGAGTTGTACTTTATAGAAAATTAATGGATTTACAAGATAATCATGGAATAAAATTATCAAAAAAATTTTATCCTGACAGCGACCCTGATGAAATGGAAGATGAATATAATGAGAGATATTCAGAAAAAGAAAAAAGAAATAGTGTAAAAGCATACAAAAAATTTTTAGTTGGAGGAGTGTCTATTATCGAATGGGCCAATAAAAAATATGATCCATTTTCATTAGATTTAAACGGATGGAGCGAAAGCATGCATTGTTCTATGGACGAATATACGGAAGTTTTTCAAGAGATACATGAAAAATATAAAAATTCTGCTACTGGTAAAATGATGGAACCAGAAGTTAAATTGATGTTGATGATTGCTTGGAGTGCTGGAACTTTTCATATGAGTCAAGAAGCTAAAAAAGAAAAATTTTATCCACCACCTCTAAATATTAATCAAACACCGCAACCAACCCCTAATAATGTTAATCCTCCACGTTCAAGTATGCCATTTCCGTCAGCATATTTTAATAAACCATCTGAACCAGTTATTAATACTGGCATTAAAGCGCCACAAATAAGTGAAAAAGAACAACTTGAATTAATTAAAAAATTTAGTGGAGAAAAAAAGACACAATTTATTTCTCCGCCACAAAAAAAAAATGATGAAGAAACACCAATTTCTTCGAAAAAAACTATCGACCTTGATGACATAGACATAGATAATATTGATAAAACAGCATCACATAAAGGTAAAGAAAATAAAGCACAATCATCTCTAAGTAGAAAAACAAAAAAAAATTTTTCATTTACAGTTGATACAACAAAAAAATAAGTATTAATGATATTTATTTTTTAAAATGTATCTCTTTCCTCCGTTTTGTTTTGATTGTTGGGGCAGTTGGAGTTTAGGGGATTGTTGACGTCTAGGGGATTGTTGACGTCTAGGGGATTGTTGACGTCTAGGTTGTTGTCTTTGTTGATATGGAATTTGTTCTTGGTAATATGGCTCTGGTTGTTGGTATTGTTCTGGTGGTTGGTATTGTTCTGGTGGTTGGTATTGTTCTGGTGGTTGGTATTGTTCTGGTGGTTGGTATTGTTCCGGTTGTTGATATTTTTCTGATTGTTGGTGTTGTTCTGGATGTTGAGGTTGAAATTGGTGAGGTTGAAATTGTTGAGGTTGGATTTGTTGAGGTTGAAATTGGTGAGGTTGAAATTGTTGAGGTTGGATTTGTTGAGGTTGGATTTGTTGAGGTTGAAATTGTTGAAGATTAGGAAATTGATTTGGTAATGTATTTTGTTTCATATTCATATTTGGCATTATTTGACCCTGTTTACCAGAAGCCATTGACAATATATTATTCATCATTTGAGGGTCACTTAAAACTTGTTGAATCATAGGCATTAACATAGTTAGTAACATAGGATTACCTCCTACTAATTTTTTTTTAGCATCATCGACATTAATAAGAGATTTAATAATTTCACATCCAAAAAAAATTATTGATTTTTTGAGATTTTCCAAATCTTCTTCTTTAATTGTTTCGGTGTTTTGCCCAGAATTTAAATATTTTATATCCTTTAAAATGTCTTCTAACGAATAATTTTTTTTGAGAATATTAATAATATTATAATTTTCCATTTATTATATAATTATACATTACAAAAATTATTTAAATATTATAAACAATAAAAGAATTATCAACAATATATGAATAACGTAGAAACAAAAAATATTCCAGAAAAAAAACAACATAAAAAAAGAGGTAGAAAACCAAAAAAAATTTTAATTAATCCAACAGAAAAAATAATTAATTTAGTCAATTCTAAAGAAAAAAAAAAAGATGGTTATATTATCATTACCAATTAAATTAACCGAT
>JACCDK010263115.1_pt1 | contig 28714 bp, 26 predicted proteins | sample 7445871 | NCBI WGS metagenome assembly JACCDK01 (sample SAMN15323436, study PRJNA562643) | freshwater metagenome | isolation source: river surface water | place: USA:Blue River Watershed | collected 2017-08-15 | reverse complement strand
AGCCAGCAACTCTTGCCTTGATAGGTGAAGTTGACTGTTCGATTGCAATCGTCAGCATCGCATCATGGCCATAATAATCAATATGCTGCAACGAGCCCAATATTCCCTCATTCAATTCCAGTGAGACTCTAATTTCTTCAGGTCTAATGACGACGTAACCTGTTGCATCGGTAGCGTTAAAAGTTGAAGAAGGTAAGAGTGGATAGATGGTCTCACCGTGCGGCCCCTTTCTGGCAGGAAGAATGAGAACGTCTCCCGTGCTAGCTGCAATATCAGGTGAAATTGGCTCTTCATATACCTCTTCAGGTGTACCGTTTTGCGCAATCTTTCCATCACGCATCAATATCACCCGGTCAGATGAAACAAGCGCTTCCTCACGATCATGGGTAACTAAAATCGCAGTTGAACCTAGGCGACGCAAGAGAGCAACAACTTCGCTGCGCAATTCATTTCTCAGTACTGCATCGAGCGCGGAGAAGGGTTCATCTAGGAGAATCATTTTTGGTTTAATGGCCAACGCTCTTGCCAGTGCAACGCGGGTTTGTTGTCCACCTGAGAGTTGATATGGAAGTCTATTTTCAAAACCTTTAAGCCCTATGAGTTCCATCATTTCATCAGTAATCTCGGAGATTTCTGATTTTGAATATTTCTTACGGTCTAGCCCAAAGGAAATATTCTTCGCCACGTTTAAGTGTGGAAAGAGCGCCCCTTGTTGCGGAACATAGCCAGTGCCTCGTTTATGTGGAGGAAGCACAACTGATGAGACCCCTACTAACTGAGAACCAAAGCGTACGGTTCCGCTTGTAGGCTGAATCAACCCCGCAATCGCTCGCAACAAAGTAGTTTTGCCGCATCCCGATGGACCAAGTAAAGATGCAATCTCTCCTTCACGGAGATCAAAAGATAAATCAGAGAGGATGGTGCGGTCTCCAAAAGTGACAGTGAGATGAGAAACGCTCAGTGAAGTCATTTACTCATCCCTCAGTTTCGTTTCAGAGCCACTCTTGGCAGATTGTGGAAGTGTAAGTAAAAATGTTGGAACAGCTGCAATCAGAACCAATAATAAAGCATATGGAGCGGCTTCATTAAATCGACTGATAGCCGCGTAACTCCAAATCTCTGTTGCCAGAGTATTCATACCCGTGGGACGCAACATAATTGTCGCGGGTAACTCTTTCATCGCAGTTAAGAAAACTAAGAGAATGCCGAGCGCCATACTTGGGAATGAAATCGGAAAGACAACCCGCCGTGCGATGCTCGTCTTACTCTCACCCAAGGTTGCAGCAACTTCCTTTAATTGCGGCGATACCAATGAGAGTGCACCGGATGTTGCTGCTACAGACTTAGCAAGAAAGAGCACTGCGTAGGCGAAGGCAAGTAGATACACCGATTGATAGAGCGGTCCTAATCGAGATCCAAATGAGACAAGTGCCAATCCCACGACAACTCCTGGCAGAGCGTGCGCCATAAGGATGGCCTTCTCAGAGAGTGATGCAAATCTACTCACCCCTTGTGTTACTAGTACCGCCAATGGAAGTGAGAGTGCGAAAGTAATGAGCGCGCCTAATCCAGCAACTCCAATTGTTGAAAGCGCCGCTGCGGATAATTCAGAAATTTCTACTACCGCAGGGTTTTGCAGATAGCGCGAAATGAGAACATAGAAAGGAAGAAATACCGCAAGTAATCCATACAGAGCAATAACGCTGGTTGTGGCAATTGATAGCGCAGGATGTGAGGTTCGTCGAATCTGTGCTTGGAATCCTTCATTGCCACGCGATTCGAATTCACCGCCCTTCAGACGAGCTTCAAAGGTGACAAAGAGCGCTGCTGCAAGAAAGAGCAGCAAACCAATCACCGCCGCAGCGCTGCGATCGTAAGATGATTTGAATAGATTTTGAATTGAGACGGTAAGCGTTTCGACATTGAGAAGCGAAACTGCACCAAAGTCACTGAGAACATATAAACCAGATAGCAGCGCTCCCGCACTCATACTTCGACGCACCTGCGGCAGAATGACTCTGAAGAAGATGGAGGCTTTCGTCGAACCTAGCGAACGGGCCACTTCAATGATGCTTGAATCAATCTTCTGAAACGAAACCGTGACCGCCAAAACCATGTATGGAATTGTCGACAGAGTGAGAATAAAGGCTGCTGCCCACAATCCGCGCAGCGCTGGGAAGAGGGCAATCCATGTGTAAGTAAATACATACGATGGAATAGCAAGAGGCAAAACTGTGAGGACTAAGAGCGCTCTTGGGAGTGGAATGCGCACATAGTGCAATCCAGCTGCGATAGCTGTTCCGATGATGACATTGACTGTAACGACAATGGCCAGCAGTGCCAAAGTAACTCCCAGCACTTCCAGCGTCTTCTGACGTACCAACAGAGCGAAAATCTCACCAGTTGATTTCTCGCTCGCTCGAATAAGTAGGTAGATCAACGGTTGGCAGATGAGAATGAGGACCCCCGTTACGAGAGCCCTCAATCCCATTGAACCAGCGTTAATCTGAATCTTCACCGTTCTACATTCTCATCAGAGAAGGCCTACTTGGACGAGCAGATCTTGAGTCTTTTGCACATTTTCAAGAGATGACAGATCTACTCTTGGTGAACCAAGTTCCTTCAGTGCCGGCACCCCTTCAGGTGATTCAATTCCAGAAATCAGAGAATATTCATGAGTATCTTTTACAAATGAAAGCTGAGCTGCCTTATCTGTAAGGAAGTTGATGAGGTCTTCCGCCGCGCTTTGCTTTTCACTTGTCTTAAACACTGCAGCTCCTGAAACATTTACTAGGTTTCCAATATCACCGGGGGCAAAGTAACCGTTAGCAACGTCGATCTTTCGGCCGAGCGCTTCGCTGACTTCCCAGATGTAATAGTGATTCACTAAACCTAGATTGATTTCACCTTTATCGATTGCCTCAACAATGGCGCTGTTCTTCAGGAAGATCTTTGCATCATTTGCCTTCATGGCGCTCAGCCAATCTTTGGCAAACTTTTCTCCCTTTTCATTAATCATTGCGGTAACAAATGCCTGAAAGGATGCATTGCTTGGCGCTATTCCAACCTTGCCACGATAAATTGGCTTGGTCAGATCTGTAACTGATTGTGGCAGTTGAGCAACAGCGCCCGGGCGATATGCGAAGACGCGAGCGCGCCCTGTAACTCCAACCCAACTTCTATCGCCCGCTACGTACTGTTTTGGGATTTGGCGCCCTACTGATTCAGGAAGCTTTGTCAGCAAGCCGGCTGCCGAAACGGCGCCGAGGGATCCGGCATCTTGCGAAAGGAAGACATCTGCTGGTGAATTCTCCCCCTCCTCGAGAATTTGAGCAGCTAGCTCAGCTGAGTCTCCGTAGCGGACATTGAGTTTGATTCCAGACTCACTCTCCCATGTGGCAAAGAAGGGGGCGATAAACTCTTCGGAACGTCCGGAATAGACGGTTAATTCTGTAACTCTCTCGGAACTTCCCTCAGAGTCTCCGTTGACCCCCGACCAAATACCAAGCCCTGCAATCAAGGCCACCAGAACCACTAGCGGCACAACTATGGATTTACGCAATCAAAACTCCTTCATGACCAAACTCATGAGCAATCTGCCCAACTCCACAGAGGCTAGTCGAGTACGGGGAATTACGCAACATTTATGTTGCGTAATTCATCACATGGTGCTGATGACAAAGTAGGCTACTGACAAGTAACCTTGAAACATGTCTACCGAAAGAGGCTTGCTTCTATGTCCAACACTCTTCGCTCAGTCGTCTTAGTCGATGCAGTCCGCACCCCTTTTGGAAAAGCGGGCAGTATGTATGCCGGTACTCGCGCGGATGATCTGATGGTGCGAGCAATGCGCGGCTTACTTGAGCGCAACCCCAAGGTTGCACCTGATGCCGTTGAAGATGTTGCCATCGCTGCGGCAACACAGACTGGCGATCAAGGTATGAATATCGGCCGAAGTGCAACGCTGTTGGCGGGACTTCCCAAGAGCGTTCCCGGTTATTCCATCGATCGTTGGTGCGCAGGTGCCATGACTGCAACGACAACAATTGCAGGTGCAATTGCGATGGGCGCTATCGATATTGGAATCGCAGGCGGTGTTGAACATATGGGTAATCACCCAATGGGCGAACTCATGGATCCAAATCCCCGCTATCTTGCAGAGAAATTGGTTGAACAAGATGCACTTGCGATGGGAGCTACCGCCGAACGTCTACATGATCGCTTTCCGCAATTAACTAAAGAGCGCGCTGATCGTTATGCCTATAACTCGCAGATGAAGACAGCACAAGCGTATGCCGATGGAAAGTTGCAACGCGATTTGATTCCTACTGCAGCACGTAGCGCAGAGTTAGGATGGGGCGTTGCCACAGTCGATGAAGCGCCGCGACCAACCACCACGATGGAAGGTCTTGCAGGACTTAAAACTCCTTTCCGCCCCGCTGGTCGAGTAACAGCAGGAAATTCATCTGGACTTAACGATGGAGCAACTGCTGCGCTTTTGGCAAGTGAAGATAAGGCGAAAGAACTTGGGTTATCTATTAAAGCCCGCCTGGTCACCTTCGCCTTTGCTGGGGTAGAACCTGAGGTAATGGGCTATGGACCAGTTCCATCAACGATTAAGGCGCTCGCCAAAGCCGGTTTGAAGATTGAAGATATCGGCGCATTCGAAATCAATGAAGCATTCGCAGTACAGGTACTGGCTTTCCTTGATCACTTTGGAATTGCAGATGATGATCCGCGCGTAAATCCTTACGGTGGAGCAATCGCTGTTGGACATCCATTGGCATCTTCAGGTGTTCGCTTAATGCTCAACTTGGCGCGAACCTTTGAAGAGAAGCCCGACGTTCGCTACGGAATCACGACCATGTGTATCGGGCTTGGTATGGGTGGAACCGTCATCTGGGAGAACCCTCACTACACAGGAGGAAATAAGTAATGACCACTGCAATTACTCTCCCAGAAGGCGCTCCTGAAGAAGTAATCACCCATGCGCTCGTTCGCGATGTCGATCTCACGCCATTCGGTTACTCCGGAACCCTTGCGCTCATTACGTTGGATAACGGATTAGATCACACACGTCCCAACACATTTGGTCCACAATCTGTTGCAGCTCTCGATGCTGCAATCACTGATGCCGCTTCACGTAAACCAACTGCGATTGCCATTATTGGTAAACCTTTTATCTTTGCGGCAGGCGCAGACTTATCAGCGCTCTCTTATCTTGCAAAGCGCGAACAAGCGCTGGCAATCGGCAAGCTTGGCCACGATGTATTTCGCCGCCTCGATGAAATCGGAATTCCAACTTTCGCCTTCATCAATGGGCTTGCTCTCGGCGGTGGATTGGAAGTTGGCCTCCATTGCAACTACCGCACTCTTGCCAGCACCGCATTCACAGCGCTACCTGAGGTATTTCTTGGACTCGTACCTGGATGGGGTGGCGCGACAATTTTGCCGAAGTTGATTGGCCCAGAGCGCGCTGTACAAGTGATTATTCATAATGCACTGAACAACAACACCATGATGAAAGCTAAGGAAGCGCTTGCACTTGGCGTGGTTGATGCTGTTTTTGAACCGGCTGACTTTCTCGAAAAATCCATCTCATTTGCGGTTTCTGTCTTATCAGGAAGCGCAAAGATTGAACGTAAGGATTACTCAACCGATCCCGCTTGGGAGAGTGCCCTAGCTGCAGGACGCGCTGCTGCACTGAAAAAATATGGTGGAGCTGAGATTGCATCACCCATGAAAGCTCTTGAGTTAATCGCTGCTGCTCAGAAAAATACAAAGGGACAAGGCTTTGACGCTGAAGACATTGCTTTAGCCGATCTGACAATGTCTGATCCACTGCGCGCCTCGCTCTATGCCTTCAATCTCATTCAGAAGAAGCGTAAGAAAGTTGAGGGCGCGCCTAAGCCTGCGCTAGCGCGCAAAGTAGCCCGCGTTGGAGTTGTCGGTGCTGGCCTTATGGCCTCGCAACTTGCGCTCCTACTTGTACGCAATCTCAAGTGTCCAGTGGTGATGACGGATATTGATCAGGATCGCGCCGAAAAAGGCGTGGCATGGGTTCGTAATGAACTCACCAAGCTAGTTGAAAAGAAGCGCATGAGCCCTGAAGCTGCCGCACGTCTTTCCTTGCTGGTAAGTGGAAGCGCTGACCAAGGAGTATTTGCTGGCTGCGACTTTGTGATTGAGGCAATTTTCGAAGAGTTAACTTTAAAGCAAGAGCTCTTTAAGAAGTTAGAGAAGATTGTCGGGCCAGAGTGCGTTTTAGCTACAAATACATCATCACTTTCTGTAGAACGCATGTCCGAAGGGCTAGAGCATCCAGAACGCGTCGTGGGATTCCACTTCTTCAACCCAGTTGCGGTGATGCCGTTACTTGAGATTGCTCGAACTTCAAAGACTGATGATGCAACGACAGCAACTGCCGTCAATATTGGCAAAGAGCTCAAGAAGACAATGATCATCTGTAAAGATGCTCCAGGTTTTGTCGTCAACCGACTTCTTACTCGATTTATGGGTGAAATCACCGACGCTGTTGATGAAGGAACAGATCCAGCGATTGCAGATAATGCAATGCGCTCTATTGGATTCCCAATGTCACCCTTTGAGCTCCTCGGCCTAGTTGGACCAGGTGTCGCACTGCATGTTGCACAGACTCTTCATGAGAATCTTGGTCCGCGCTACCGCATCTCCCCCACTATGGAGGCGATGGTCAAGGCTGGCGTGAAGACCTTTTACATCAAGAAAGATGATGGCACTTACGCGGCTAACCCAGAAGCTGTTGCCTTAATTCATAAAGGAACAACGCCATCAACTGCCGAGCAAGTTCGCGCTCGTGCTCTCAAAGCGCTGGCAGAGGAAGCTCGCATGATGCTCGATGAAGGCGTGGTTGCAACGCCTGCCGAAATCGATCTCTGTATGTTGATGGGAGCCGGATGGCCAATGCATCTGGGCGGAATTCTGCCGTACCTAGATCGCGAAGGAATTAGCGAATCGGTTTGCGGTCAGCGTTTTCATGCGCCGGGAATTGCATCTCTTCCACAGTAGAACTCCACTCGACAATATCGCGTGAGATTTTTTGAGCAGTAATTCCAAGATCTTCTAAGATCTCTGCTCTCTTTGAGTGCTCAATGAATTCCAGTGGCACACCAATGCTATGCAAGGCAACGCTCATACCTGCTTCGCGGAACAACTCTGAGATTGAGCTGGCGATACCAGCATGGCGAATTCCATCTTCAAGAACAACAACGCTCTTATAACGTTGAGCCATTGCGACAAGGCTTTGCGGAAGCGGCTTCACCCAACGCGGATCAATAACAGTGACGCCAACACCCTCTCGGTACGCCTGAGAGGCTGCCTCTACTGCGATAGCAGCCATCGAGCCGACGCTTATCAGCAGAACATCCGCACTCTCGCCGCGATACAAAACATCAATGCCATCTCGTCTTTCAAAGGCTGGAATATCGCTCTGCACTGCACCTTTAGGAAAACGAATAAGCGATGGTGCATCTTTAATATCGACAGATTCGCGGAGCGTTTCTCGCAATCGCGCCGCATCGCGAGGGGCAGCAACATGCAAAGTAGGAACAATTCCAGTAAGCGCTAAATCCCAAATACCATGATGAGAAGGTCCATCATCACCTGTGATGCCCGCGCGATCTAAGACAAAAGTGACACCAGCGTTGTGCAAAGCAACATCGAGAAGGAGTTGATCAAAGGCGCGATTAAGAAATGTCGAGTAGACGGCAACCACGGGTCGCATTCCTGCAAAAGCTAAACCGGCAGCGCTGGTGACTGCATGTTGTTCAGCAATTCCCACATCGATTGTGCGATCGGGGAACTCTTTTTCAAATTTATCAAGACCGGTTGGCCCCAGCATCGCCGCCGTAATGGCCACAATATCTTTCCGAGCGCGTCCTAGCGCAACGAGTTCATCTGCGAAGACGCTCGTCCAACTTGTTGCTGATTTGGCTAACGGAGTTCCGGTTTCTGGATCAACTACACCCACTGCGTGAAACTTCTCTGCCTCATCTGCGACGGCAGGTTTGTGGCCACGACCCTTTTCGGTGATTACATGCACCAGAACTGGTTCACCGAATTCTTTAGCTTGCAAGAAGGCGCGTTCCATCGCTGCAATGTCATGGCCGTCAATTGGACCAAGGTATTTCAGTCCGAGATCTTCAAACATTCCTTGCGGAGCAACAATATCTTTAATGCCTTTTTTCATCCCATGCAGAGTTTCGTAGATTGGCGCACCCACCACAGGCGTCTTCGAGAGAACTTCCTTGCCCCAATCCAAGAATCGCTCATAGCCTTGTGTGACACGAAGCGTCGAGAGATAGGTGGCAAGGCCACCAATGGTTGGTGAATACGAACGTTCATTGTCGTTGACCACAATCATCAGATTGCGATCTTCAGACGCTGCAATGTTGTTGAGCGCTTCCCATGACATTCCGCCAGTGAGCGCCCCGTCACCAACGACAACTACAACATGGCGGTCGGTCTGACCGGTAAGGCTAAATCCGCGGGAGATTCCATCTCCCCAAGACAACGCTGTTGATGCATGTGAATTTTCAATAACATCATGTTCGCTCTCGCGACGATTCGGATAGCCCGCTATACCGCCGCGCTGACGCAGGTGATCAAATTGATCTGCACGGCCCGTCAGGATCTTATGGACATAAGACTGATGACCGGTATCAAAAAGAAGAACATCTTTTGGAGATTCAAAGATGCGATGCAGAGCAATGGTGAGTTCTACGACGCCTAGATTGGGGCCAAGATGGCCACCGGTCTTTGAGACTTTAGTAATCAGAAATTGGCGAATCTCTTCAGAGAGCTCGGCTAACTGCTCCGGTTTCAGACCCTGCAGATCAGCTGGGCTCTTTATAGATTCAAGCATGAGTAGAAGTCTAGATTAGCCGCGCAGTTGGCGCAGTACGTACTGCATGATTCCGCCGTGGCGATAGTAATCCGCCTCGCCGGGCGTATCGATACGTACCTTTGCCGTGAAGGTTTTCTCTCCTGCTTTGACTGTTACCTCTTTTGGAATCGATCCTTCGTTGAGCGCTGAGACCCCCGAAATTGAAAAGACTTCATCGCCCTTTAGTCCCAAGGACTGTGCAGTTTCACCATTCACGAATTGCAGAGGGAGAACTCCCATACCAATGAGATTAGAACGGTGAATTCTTTCGAAGCTTTCTGCAATAACTGCACGCACACCGAGGAGCGCAGTACCTTTTGCAGCCCAGTCACGAGAAGAACCGGATCCGTATTCCTTCCCCGCCAAGATTACGAGCGGAATTCCAGCGTCTTGGTAGGCAACTGATGCATCGTAAATCGTGGTTTGTTCTCCGTTGTTCAGGAAGTTACGAGTAAATCCGCCTTCGACACCGTCAAGCAATAAATTCTTCAGACGAATATTTGCGAAGGTGCCACGAATCATTACCTCGTGATTACCGCGACGTGAACCGTAAGAGTTAAAGTCTTTCTTATCGACTCCGTGAGCTTCCAAATACTTCCCCGCTGGCGAATCAGCCTTGATATTTCCAGCTGGTGAGATGTGATCTGTTGTTACCGAATCCCCCAAAATGGCTAGAACCCGCGCTCCAGAAATATCCTTCACTGGTTCAGGTTGTGCTGGCATTCCTTCAAAATATGGCGGCTTTCGCACATAGGTAGATTTCGGATCCCATTCAAAAGTTTTGCCAGTTGGAGTATCAAGAGATTTCCAACGATGATCTCCTTCAAAAACTGTTGCATAGTCTTTGGTAAACATCTCTGAAGATATTGACGAATCAATCACTGCTTGGATTTCAGATGCAGATGGCCAAATGTCTTTGAGAAACACAGGATTTCCGTTCTTATCATTGCCGAGGGAATCTTTTTCAAAATCATGATTCATAGTTCCCGCAAGTGCGTAAGCCACCACAAGTGGTGGAGATGCAAGATAATTCATCTTTACATCTGGACTAATTCGACCTTCAAAGTTTCGGTTTCCGGAGAGCACAGCAGTAACGGCTAGGTCATGTTCATTCACAGCCTTGCTGATTTCAACTGGAAGTGGGCCCGAGTTACCAATACAAGTAACGCAACCATAACCAACAAGGTTAAAGCCCAAAGCTTCCATGTACTGAGTCAATTGCGCGCGATCGTAGTAATCGGTGACTACCTTTGATCCTGGCGCCAAAGTTGTCTTTACCCAAGGTTTTGAAGTTAATCCCTTTTCAACTGCTTTTTTGGCGAGCAGCGCTGCCCCAATCATGACGGATGGATTTGAGGTATTAGTGCACGATGTAATTGAAGCAATAACTACATCGCCATTCTTGATGCTAGTCGCTTTTTCGCCGACCTTTACGGGATATTCACTTTTACCGGTTTTATCAGAAAAGTAGCTAGGCAAGACTTTTTCAAAGGAGCTCTTTGACGCTGTAAGTGAAATGCGATCTTGTGGCCGCTTCGGTCCAGCAATGGATGAAACAACTGTTGAGAGATCAAGTTCGATATGCTCAGAAAAACGTGGTGAAGCAGCTGGGTCATGCCACATTCCCTGTGCCTTTGCATACTTTTCAACCAGAGCAACTTGATCTTCACTGCGTCCGGTCAGGCGCAAGTAGCGCAGAGTTTCATCATCAATTGGGAAGATGGCACAGGTTGAACCATATTCTGGCGACATATTTCCGATTGTGGTGCGATTTGCCATGGGGACTGAGACAACTCCAGGACCATAAAATTCAACGAACTTGCCAACAACACCATGCTTGCGAAGCATTTCAGTAATTGTGAGAGCCATATCTGTTGCAGTTGTGCCGACCGGGAGTTCACCTGAGAGTTTAAAGCCGACAACGCGCGGAATTAGCATTGATACTGGCTGCCCTAAGAGAGCTGCCTCTGCTTCGATTCCACCGACTCCCCACCCAAGAACTCCGAGTCCGTTGACCATCGTTGTATGAGAGTCAGTTCCAACGACGGTATCTGGATAAGCACGAAGAACTCCGCCAACCGTCCGGGTCATGACAACTCGAGCGAGGTATTCAATATTTACCTGGTGCACAATCCCTGTTCCAGGTGGCACCACTTTAAATTCATCAAAAGCACCTTGGCCCCATCGCAAGAAACGATAGCGTTCCCGGTTGCGTTCATATTCAATGTCCGTGTTCTTCTCAAAGGAATCCTTGGTGCCGAAGACATCTGCGATTACCGAGTGATCAATGACAAGTTCTGCTGGCGCGAGCGGATTGACTTTTGCTGGATCTCCTCCCAGGTCAACAATTGCCTCACGCATTGTTGCTAAGTCAACGACGCATGGAACTCCAGTGAAGTCCTGCATCACAACGCGCGCGGGAGTGAATTGAATTTCAGTATCTGGCTCAACGGAAGGATCCCATTTGGCTAACGCGCTGATATGGTCGACAGTGATGTTCGCACCATCTTCGGTTCGCAGAAGATTCTCCAGCAGAATCTTGAGCGAGAAAGGAAGATCCTTCGCTCCGTCAATCTGTGAGATGTCAAAGATTTCATAATCTCTGCCTGCAACGGTGAGATTCTTCTTCGTACCGAGGGAGTTCTTGCTCATCCCGAGCCTTCTTTCATAAGTATCTTGACGTCAAGATACCTTATCTGCGACAAAGAGCGCAACACATTCGATGTGATGTGTCATGGGAAAGAGATCAAAGGCGCGCAGCGTATGTAACTCATACCCGCCTTCCTGCAAATATAAAGTATCGCGCGCCAAGGCGGCAGGGTCACAGGCGACATAGACAATTCGTTGCGGTCGCAGCGCCAGAGATTGGGCGATAACTTCCTTGCCGGCTCCTTCCCGAGGAGGGTCAAGAACAATGACATCTGCTCCGCCAAAGCGCGGCAAAATCTTCGCTACATCTCCAGTGTGAACTGCCACGTTTTTGCAATCTGCAAAATTGCGACGAGCATCTGCAGTTGCGCTCTTACTACCCTCAACAATGTCGATACTTCCTTCTTCGCCGATATCGTGCAAGAGCGCAGCGGCGAAGAGACCGACTCCCCCATATAAATCAAGTACTCGACTACCTCGAGATAAGTTCGCCAGTGCACGAACAGCCTCAGTTAAAACTCGCGGAGCATCTTTATGGCTCTGCCAGAAAGATTTTTGGCTCACTTCTAGGATTCTTCCAGCAATCTCATAGTGGGCAACATCTGGCCCCTCTGAAGTTCTTGGTAAAGAATCTTCACGCGTATTCGATGTCGCGATAGTTCGCTCACCTTGATTGGAGATTGAAATTTCTAAACGTTGGTCGCCTTTAGCACCGCGCGCAGATAGCTCGGCAAATTTCAACTCTGGAACGAGAATACGGCAATCATCAACCGGAACGATGGTCTTGCTTCTTGCTCGATAAAATCCGAGCGCACCAGATTTTGTGGTGACTGCCGAACATCGCGTGCGCCAACCAAGCGGAGCGGAAACTGCTTCAACTTCAACGGCAATCTCCATCTTCGGGATACGAGCAAATTGCTCGGCAATGACATCTGCCTTCAAAGCTCGCTGCCTATCTGAGGATATGTGCTGAAAATCGCAGCCTCCACAACCCAATCTATGTGCATATCTACAAGGCGCACTTACTCGATCCGGTGATGCTGTCTCCACCGAAATGACATCTGCACGATTGAAGGATGATCCGACACTGGTAATTTCAATAGTGCACGTCTCGCCAGGTATGGCATGTCTGACAAAAATTACTGCACCTTCATGGCGCGCAATAAAGTGCCCTCCATGGGCAACTTTTTCAATGGTGACACTTATCTGCTCGCCCACAGATAAAGCTTTTCGACTGTGTGCAGACATAATGGCTAGCCTAGTAGTAAGTTAGACCAGTGCACGTAGTCATCATGGGTTGCGGTCGAGTGGGTTCCTCACTGGCTATCGAGCTAGAAGCAGCCGGACATTCAGTTGCAATCATCGACCAATCGAAGGACGCATTCCGTCGCTTGGGTACAGAATTTAAGGGGCGCACTGTTGTAGGCGTTGGGTTTGATCGCGACACTTTGCTTGAGGCAGGCATTGAAGGCGCCGATGCATTTGCCGCAGTCAGTAACGGAGACAACTCAAATATCTTGGCAGCTCGCGTTGCGCGCGAAAGTTATGGCGTCACAAATGTAGTTGCACGTATCTATGACCCAGGTCGTGCTGAAATTTATCAACGTTTAGGTATCCCAACTGTGGCCACAGTAATTTGGGCAACAGATCAAATTCTGCGTCGAATTGCACCTGGTGGAGCGAGATCGGAATGGCGTGATGCAACTGGCACAGTTCAGCTTCTTGAGGTTCACCCTCATATCGATTGGTATGGGCGCCCCATCACAGAATTAGAGGCGGCGACAGAAGCTCGCGTAGCTTTCCTTACGCGTCTTGGTGAAGGACTCATTCCTGAACCACATACTGTTCTTCAAGATGGTGACTTGGTGCACATGACAATTCAGGACGAGAAAATTGCAATAGCCGAAAGCGCTCTCTCACAAGGACCAGGTAACTAGCCTATGAGAATTGCAATCGCCGGTGCCGGCAATGTAGGGCGCGCTATCGCTCGAGAGCTACTCGATAATGGTCACCAAGTCCTGCTCATCGATCGTGATCCAAAGGCTCTGAAAATAGATTCGGTGCCCGATGCCGAATGGCTGATGGCCGATGCCTGCGAAATCGCTGCCCTCGACAATGCGCAACTCAATAAATGTCAGGTACTTGTAGCAGCCACTGGAGATGACAAGGTAAATCTGGTGACTTCACTACTTGGCAAGACTGAGTATGGGGTCCCACGTGTTGTCGCTCGAATTAACCATCCAAAGAATGAATGGCTCTTCGATCAATCATGGGGCGTAGACGTTGCTGTATCTTCTCCGCGAATTATTGCGGCGCTCGTCGAAGAAGCAGTCAGCGTTGGTGATGTTGTTCGACTCTTTTCATTTAGAAAAGGTCAGGCAAATCTCGTTGAAATTACTCTCCCTGATTCATCAATTTGCATAGGTAAAACAGTAGAAGAGGTAGCTCTTCCGGATGATGCCTCTCTTGCAGCGATTGTTCGAGATGGTCGCGTCATTGCACCATCTGCCAGCGATGTCTTTACAGCGGGAGACGAATTACTTTTTGTCGCTTCAGCGGCCGCTGAAGATCAAATAAAGGGCTGCTTTATCGCTCAGTAGTACCACGATGCTCAGCTGGTATTGGCGGTGCGTTCTTAATGATCTGCCAAGACCCATATGCTGTAGCAAGAAAGAGTGGATAGCCCATCGCAAGATTAACTGTCCCGAGTAGATTTACATTTCCGGTTCGATAAATGGGGTACTGCACTGCAATTCGCAGAAAGAACATACCAACCCAGAGCCAACTTGCCAGCATATATGCGCGCTTTCGCTCTGGATGATTGCGCCACTTCAAATTCTCGCCCAAGATGGGGCCAAGTAGTAAACCTAATACCGGCCAGCCAGCAAGATTTGCAACAAGATAGACGGTTCCGTAGGCCAGGTTCGTTAACAATTTAGGAATATAGAGATCGCTGGCGTTACCTGTGCGGTTAGCAAACCACGCGCAAATCAAAACTCCAATAAAGCCACTTACCGCATGTTGCACGGTATCACGCATCGCTAATCGAATAATCGTAAGAAAAGCAGACATGGCAATAGCTGCGAGTAAAGCGCTTTGCAATTCATCTGTGACATTAAAGACGATCAAAAAAAGTATGGTGGGGATTCCAGAATCAATCAGCCCCTTCTTGCCACCGAAAGCTTTTAAGACTTTCTCGCGATCTTCGTGTTGGCTCATTGGCGACCTGTCGATCCAAAGCCACCGGTACCACGGCCCGAACCAGGGAGTTCTTCAACTTCCACAAACTCCGCACGCTCTACTTTTTGGAAAACCAACTGGGCAATACGATCACCGCGCTTAAAGGTAATACTCTCGTGTAAATCGTGGTTAATCATGATGCACTGTAACTCGCCGCGATATCCGGCATCCACAGTGCCAGGTGCGTTCACCATCGTGACGCCATGCTTAATTGCTAAACCTGAACGAGGATGTACCAGTGCCACATATCCATCAGGCAGCGCGATTGCTATTCCAGTAGGCACTAGTGCGCGTTCACCGGGCTCTAGAGTGATATCGATGCGGGAGACAATATCGGCGCCTGCATCTCCTCCTCGTGAATATTGTGGAAGTGGAAGATCGGGGTCTAACCGAGTTATCAATACTTGTAAAGAGCTCATGGATTGATATCAAATTCTGGATCTACGAAAGAGAGCAACTCTGGATTCTTACGAAGCCCCTCCAAGTATTCTGCCGGTGCATTTTCAAGAAAGTGCTTCATTGGAACTATGACAAATAGTGATGCTGCCTTTACCGCAATTTCACCATCTGGTCCATCAAGCCTGCCTTCGGCTTCGGAGTACACCTTTCGATTTACCTGTCCGGTGATTCGGGCAGTGATGTAAAGACGAGTTCCGATAGGAACTGGCTTAAGAAAGTCAGTTTCAAGTCGTGCAGTCACGGCGGGAGCACGAAGTAGCCACATCAGTTTTCCAAGAGCTTCATCAAAAGCAAGTGCCAATAGACCACCGTGAGCCAACCCTGGAGCACCTTGATGATTTTCAGTAACAACAAATTCCGCGGTGATATCCGCGCCCTGGCCAACATGAGCAACTAGGTGCAAACCTGTGGGATGGAGTTCACCGCAACCAAAGCAGTGCTTGAAATGCGATGGGATCTGCGTCCCTGTTTCTGGAGATTTCGGATGGCGCTGCGGGATTTGTGCCCCAACTGGCGGCGTTGTGCTTGGAACGCGACTCATAGCGCAAGGTTACTTCATGATTCACTTCAGATGATAGTTCCAAGATAACCTAGCGCGTATGGTCTTCCATGAAGTGATTCGGCCCCCTATCTGGGTATTGGCGTTTATCTACTTCATGTTTCTCTCACTTGTGATTGCAATATGGGCAGCACTTGATAACCGCAGCGCATTCATTTCATGGGTGATTTCAACAATTGGAATCTTTCTTATAGCTTTTCGTTGGCGCACACATATTTCAATTAATGAATCTGAACTCCGAGTTGGTTCAGCTCACATTGCGTTGAAATATCTCAAAGGAGTTACAGCGCTCAACCAGGAAGAGATGCGGCTATTGCGCACCCGAGATGCTGACCCTGCTGCATTTCTTGCGCTAGCTTTTTGGATTCCAACTGGCGTAAGAATTGACTTAAATGATGAAAGAGATAGCGTGCCCTACTGGTTAATCAGCTCTAGAAAGCACGAAGAACTTACGCGCACTCTTTACAGATTGCTTTAGCGCCTTCTCCCTTAGCCAGTTGCGTGATGTGATGAATCAAGAAGCATCGTGAACATGTGAATTCATCAACTTGAACCGGCACAACTCGAACTGCGAGTTGCTCGCCCGATAAATCTGCTCCGGGAAGTTCAAGATTTTCTGCAGCTTCTGCTTCATCCACATCGATCTGACCTGATTGCGCATCTACACGCTTGGCCTTGAGTTCTTCTAGCGATTCCTCATGAAGTTCCTCATCGGTCTTTCTGGGGGTGTCGTAATCTGTTGCCACTGCTCTCACCTCGCTTCCATCGCTTCTGGTCTAACCTGCGCGAATAGTCGCGCATAGTTCGGCTTTATAGATGCTACAACCCTCGGCGTGTCGCGTTTATTCCGCCTTTGAGGTAGCAATTTCGATGGCTCTGGCCAAACCTCCATCTACATACGCGTGGATTGCAGTCCCGTGAGCCAAATGTTCCTCACTGATGATCTCGCCGCTCTCATGGATAGCGCTCACTAAATCTCCGCGGTGATACGGGATAACGGTAGAGATTTCAACAGCCGGGTGTGGCAAAGATTTCTCAATAGCGTGAATGAGTCCGTCGATTCCAAATCCTGTTCTGACCGAGAATGCGTAACTGTTTGGTTCTTTACGAAGTATCTCCATAACAACATCTGGGCTGGCAATATCTACCTTGTTAATGGCGATGAGTTCGGGGATATCTCCTCCACCAATCTCGGAGATGACTTGTCGGACGGCTCGAATTTGCTCAAAAGGGTCGGGGTGAGAACCATCGACGACATGAACTATTAAATCTGCTCCGGAGACTTCCTCGAGAGTTGATTTAAAGGCATCAACCAACTGATGTGGCAGATGCCTGACAAAACCGACAGTATCTGAGAGTGTATAAACGCGACCTTCTGCAGTTTCGCATTTTCGGACAGTGGGATCAAGGGTCGCAAAGAGTGCATTTTCTACAAGCACTCCTGCGCCTGTGAGTGAATTAAGCAGCGATGATTTCCCTGCGTTGGTGTATCCGGCAATTGCGACAGAGGGAATGTTATGGCGCTTGCGTTCCTGACGTTTGGTATCCCGTGAAACTTTCATCTCTGCAATCTCACGTCGTAACTTTGCCATCTTGTCGCGAATTCTGCGGCGATCGGTCTCAATCTTTGTTTCACCCGGACCGCGTCCACCAATACCGGCTCCGCCAGCAGCACGTCCACCAACCTGGCGGGAAAGCGAATCACCCCAACCGCGAAGTCGTGGCAAGAGATATGCAATTTGAGCTAACTCTACTTGAGCCTTACCTTCTTTACTTTTGGCATGTTGTGCAAAGATATCGAGAATCAAAGCAACGCGGTCTACAACTTTCACTTTGAGTTTTTCTTCTAAAGTGCGCAATTGAGAAGGTGAAAGTTCGCCATCACAGACAACTGTGTCTGCGCCAGTTGAAACTACAAGCTGACGAAGTTCAGAAACCTTTCCAGATCCGATATATGTTGCCGGATCTGGTTTATCTCTACGCTGAATCAGGCCTTCCAAAACTTCTGATCCTGCCGTTTCGGCAAGCGCCTTTAGTTCAGCGAGTGAGTTCTCCGCCATTTCGGCGCTTCCCTCTGTCCAGACTCCAACAAGCACCACGCGCTCTAATTGCAGTTGGCGGTATTCAGCATCTGAAATATCTTGTAGCTCGGTGGAGAAACCCTTTACACGGCGAAGTGCATGACGATCTACTAACTCCTGTTGAGAATCTTCCTGGTAACTATTTTCGTCGGCATCGAAATCTGCTGCTGCTCGAGCGGATTCGCGCAAGAGCTCATCAAAAAGTTTGTCGTAACTATCTTCAGGTGTAGTCATCTACGAAGAAACTTTGAAATATCATGGTCAGCGATAAGTACTGCAGGGCCAATCAACGTTGCATTTGAATGGCCATCAATTTCAACAATCAGTTGTCCTCCGGGTGGAAAGATTGTCCACCTGCTCGGAAGTTGCTTGCCAGTGTGAAGGGTTGCAGCCAGCGCCACGGCACATGTCCCGGTGCCACAAGAACGTGTTTCCCCACTACCCCGCTCGTGTACCCGCATGCGAGCTTCATTGCCCGATAGCAATTCCACAAATTCAACGTTGACTCCATATGGATATGCAGATTCCGGTGCGACTACTGGCGGAATTGCTAAAGAGCCGACTTCGTCTAACGATTTCACGAAAACTACTGCATGGGGGTTGCCAACGCTGATGTTGTATCCACTCCACGTGTGGGAATTGTGAGTGGCAGAAATTTCTTCCATCTCATCCGTCACCTGGCCCATATTGACTGAAATATCTCCTTCAAGAGGAACCCTGAGATGTTTCGTACCAGCTCGCGTATCTATTGCAAAAATTCCTTCAGGCTGATGGCCATTTGCCACGAGATATCGCGCCATAACGCGAATACCGTTGCCACACATCTCGGCGCTTGACCCGTCAGCATTGCTGTAGTCCATAAACCATTTTCCGTCTTTTCGCGTAATGCGAATAAAGCCGTCAGCACCGATGCCTGTCTCCCGATTGCAGATGGCAGCAATTTCAGATGCAGAGAGCGACTGATGGGCTTCTGGATCAAAGAGGATGACAAAGTCGTTTTCGGTGCCATGACCGTAGGTGGCAATAATCGGTTCGTTCATCAGGTTACGAGTTTATCTTTGTCAGGATAGTCTCAAGTCGAGGTTGGTGTGTGGCTACCCACTGAATTCTCAGATCACGTGAAAACCAAGTCTCTTGGCGCCTTGCATACTGGCGACTTGCTCGCTTTGTCTCTTCCTTAGCCTCCTCTTCCGTGAGTAATCCCTCTCGCATCCCGAGAATTTGCGCATACCCCAAGGCGCGTCGCGCAGTTGTACCGTGCGTTAATCCCTTAGCAATGAGTTGATCTACCTCATCTACAAAACCCTCTTCCCACATGCGATCAACACGGAGATCGATTCGCTCACGCAAACTTTCCCGATCCATCACCAAGCCAAATTGCAAGGCATCTGGATAACGCGAACTTTCTTCGCGCGGCAGATTGGCAGTAAAGGGCTTGCCGGTAATCTCAATCACTTCCAGGGCTCGAATGACCCGTCTGGTATTTGCGCGATCGATAGCCAGAGCGGCCGCTGGATCTAACTCTTGTAAACGTTCAAAGAGATAGTTAGCTCCAAACTCTTCCCCCATTTTTTCAAGGTGAGCGCGAACTTCTGGATTGGTATCTGGAAAGTTAAGATCATCCAAAAGAGCTTTGATATAAAGCCCTGTTCCGCCCACAATCACCGCATGAAGTCCCCGGCTGTGAATATCAGAAACCACTGATCGCGCCCGTTCTTGGTACCAGGCGACTGTGGAATCTTCGGTGACATCAAGAACGTCCAACATGTGGTGCACAATTCCGCGACGTTCTGAAACTTTTAGCTTTGCCGTTCCGATATCCATGCCGCGATAGAGTTGCATCGAATCAGCATTGATAATTTCAGCGCCAATTCGCTCGGCAACTTCGAGGGCGATATCGCTCTTACCCGTTGCAGTGGCTCCACAGATAACAATGACTTTACTCATTATTAAACGCGAACTTTTGGCATTCCCAAAGTAGTAGATGAGGGCGCCGTCCTCGACTGGTGGGCATCTCCCCCACGAGTACGCTCTACTGAGATTGCATCTCCTATGAGGTAATGTGCAGATGCCTGAGTAATCCTGACATCGACTAAGTCGCCAGGGCGTGCGTCAGTGTCGGCGCCAAAGTGCACCAAACGAAAATCCTCAGTCTTACCAGTCATGCGCGCTTGCGCTTCATCACGACGTCCTTCAATCTCTGAGACAAGTGCGCGATGGACTGAGCCAATCGCTTCTTGATTAACCGCCAGCGAGATTTTCTGCTGATGTTCGTGTAATCGTGTATAGCGCTCTCCAACAATCTCTTCTGGTACCTGATTTGGCATGACACCTGCTGGAGTTCCTGGGCGAATTGAATACTTATATGTGTAGGCAGCCGCAAACTTAGCTTGCGTGGCTAGGTCGAGCGTAGCCTGAAAATCTTCTTCTGTTTCGCCAGGGAAGCCAACAATAATGTCAGTTGTAATCATCGCATTGGGCATAGCCCTACGTACTCGTTCCAAAATGCCTAAATACTTCTCGGCTCGGTAAGAACGGCGCATACTCTGCAAGATTGCATCTGAGCCGGACTGCAGCGGCATATGCAAGTGCGGCATGACATTCTCAGTCTGCGCCATAGCCTCGATGACGTCATCGGTGAAATCTCGTGGGTGCGGAGACATAAAGCGCACCCTTTCGAGTCCATCTATCTTTCCCGCTTCACGTAAGAGTTGGGCAAAGGCTCCACGATCGCCAAATTCAACTCCGTAGGCATTTACATTCTGACCAAGAAGAGTTATCTCAATAACCCCTTGCTCAACCAGAGCGCGCATCTCTGTCAAGATGTCAGCTGGCTGGCGATCTTTCTCAACGCCGCGCAACGTTGGAACGATGCAGAAGGTGCATGTGTTATTACATCCCACAGAGATAGATACCCAGGATGTGAAGGCGGAGAACCTACGCGCTGGCAAAGTGGAAGGAAAATGCTCAAGTGATTCGAGAATCTCTATCTGGGCTTCCTCTTGGATGCGGGCTCGTTCTAGTAAAACCGGCAGTGAGCCCACATTATGAGTTCCAAAGACCACGTCAACATATGGCGCCTTCTTGAGAATGAGTGACTGATCTTTCTGGGCTAGGCAACCACCCACAGCAATCTGCATACCGGGATTCTTCTTCTTGATTGGTGCTAAGAAGCTGAGGTTTCCATAGAGTTTGTTATCTGCATTCTCACGAACAGCACAGGTATTGAAGACAACAATATCTGCTTGCGCTCCGGGAGTTACCGGAACAAAACCTGCGTCATCGAGTAAGCCCGCGATTCGCTCAGAGTCATGCACATTCATTTGACACCCGTAGGTTTCAACGAGATATGTGCGAGTCATAAGACTCATCTTATTTGAGGTTTAGTTGGTGATGCGAATTGGTGCAATACCCCGAGCAATTTGACGCTCGAAGTGGACTTCTCGCTTGTCATTAAAGATTGCAGCCGCCTTATATGTCTCATCCATAAAAGCTTTCAATTCATCACGAGCCTTGAGACCATCGCCTGTGAGGTCATCTCTCTCGAAGACTCTCCAGGCGCGCAGAACTGGCGCAACAACATCGTCAAGGTGTTGCTGTAAATCGTAGATTCCGGCAAGCGCAATCTGGACAGCTTTGCGCCCAAATCCTGGCATGTTTGCACCTGGCATATCAAAGTTTGTCACAACGTCAGCGATAGCGCGCATTGCTGCATTCGGCTCCATATCGAGAGCAGCCGACAAAGTATTGCGATAAAACAACATGTGTAGATTTTCATCGAGCGCAACGCGTTGCATCATTCCTTCAGCAATCGGATCATCAGAAAGTTTTCCGGTATTGCGGTGCGATATACGTGTGGCCAACTCTTGGAAGGAGACATACGCAATTGTGTGCAACATGTCATTCTCATACGGCGTCTGATAGCCAAGAGACATGTGCGCCATTCGCAGATCTTCGAGTTCATATGGATCAACACCACGAGTTGCCATGAGGTAATCGCGAATCACAATGGAGTGGCGCGCTTCCTCGGCAGTCCATCGTTCAATCCAATTACCCCAAGCCCCATCGCGACCCATAGAGATTGCAATCTCCGTGTGATAACTCGGCAAATTATCTTCAGTAAGTAAATTAAGGACGAGCGAATCTTGTGCAACCGGAGTGAGCCGAGAATCTTTTGCCTCCCAAGCATCACCATTGAGTGGGCCTGCATAGTCACGGCCTTCAGACCACGGGACGTACTCGTGGGGGTACCAGTTCTTCTGAACGGACAGATGTCTCTCAAGCTCTACAGCTACTACTGGTTCGAGATCACGAATCAATCGTGATTGAATCTTTGCTGACTCTTCGCTCATAACTGCAACAGTACGGCAGTGACTCTGTTACTAACGAGTTATAAGTTCTCTTCTGCGCGTTTCTGAGCCTGTTGTGTGCGCCATTTCGCAATTTCGGCATGATTGCCGCTGAGTAATATCTCGGGCACTGAGATGCCTCGCCACTCTTGTGGTTTAGTGAAATTGGGATATTCGAGGTAACCCTCGCTGTTATGGGATTCTTCAGCGAGAGATTCCGGATTTCCAAGAACGCCGGGAATAAGCCTGGTGATTGCTTCAATCATCACCATCGATGCAACTTCCCCGCCGCCTAAAACATAATCGCCAATTGAGATTTCATGGACTCGAATGTTGCGCTGTTGAAAACTTGGCTGTGAGTAATACTGCCTAATGCGATCATCGATACCTTCGTAACGACCGCAGGCAAAAATAAGTTGCTCTGAAGTCGCGAAATTCTCGGCTACTTGCTGAGTGAATCGCTTTCCAGCAGGGGTCAAGATGATGAGATCTGCGCCGTCACTGAGAATTGAATCAATTGCTTGCGCCCACACTTCTGGAAGCATCACCATTCCTGCGCCGCCTCCGTAAGGAGTGTCATCTACGGTGTGGTGATTGTCCGTAGTGAAATCTCGCAGGTTGTGAACCTCTAAATTCACAATCCCAGAGCTCTGTGCTTTGCCGAGGAGCGACAAATTGAGGGGCGCTAGGTATTCGGGAAAAATCGAAATTACGTCAATCTTCATCGCGCCTGGCCTTCAATTTCTGGTGGAATCACAGTCATCCGCCGCGCCTTTATATCTACGATGGGTACGAGCTGTCTAACAAACGGAATGAGCGTTTCTCCAGTCTCGCCCTTAATCACCAGAACATCTTGACCAGGTAGATTGAGAACTTCGCTAACTTCGCCAAACTGGTCGCCATCAATTAAGAAAGCTTTACATCCAATCAATTGGAGTACGTGATAGTCATCCTCGTCAATCCCAGGTGCATCAATATCTACCTCTGCATAGAGGAGTTCATCGCGCAGAGCTTCAATTCCGTTGCGGTCTGTAATGCCCTCAAAGCCCAGCAAAAGAATGCCGTTATGGACCCGCGCAGATGCAACCACCAAATCACCATGGCTTTGCGTTTGTAGAACTGCACCTATTGCAAAACGATCTTCTGCTTCATCGGTACGAACCTCGATAGTTGCCTCACCCAAGATTCCGTGAGCTTTACCGATGCGGCCCACGTTTAATTTCATGGGTAAAGAAAAGTTAGCGAACCTCGTCGGTATCGATGAGATCGACACGAACGGTGCGGCCAGCAAGAGCGCTCACAACTGTACGAAGAGCTTTTGCGGTACGACCATTACGACCGATTACCTTGCCGATATCTTCGGGATTAACGCGCACTTCGAGCGTAGTGCCACGACGGTGCGTCTTCTCCTTCACATTGACATCGTCAGGGTTATCAACGATTCCCTTTACGAGATGTTCGAGAGCTTCATCAATCATTATTCAGCTGTGTCCGAAGCTTCTACGGCGCTTGCTGTGTCCGAGGTTCCAGCCGAAGTTGTGTCCTCAGTTATTTGTTCTGTAACCGCAGGAGTAGTTTCATCCGCTGGAGTTTCAGCAACTGCTTCCGCAACTGGAGCTGGCGCCTCTTCGGTCTTTGCTGGTTCAGACTTTGCAGCTAACTTTTCTTGCGCCTTCTTCTTTAACGTTGTTGCACCTTCTGCAGGTTCTGCGGCTGCAGCTTTCACTGCAGCTTCATAAGCAACGCTCTTTGCAGGCTTAGGAGCTGCAACCTTGAGAGTGCCCTCTGTTCCTGGAAGACCCTTGTGCTTCTGCCAATCTCCGGTCACCTTGAGGAGAGCCTCTACAGCCTCAGAAGGTTGCGCACCAACGCCGAGCCAGTAGAGCGCACGCTCTGAATTGACTTCGATGATTGATGGATCTTGACCCGGAACATAGCGGCCAATCTCTTCAATCGAGAGGCCGTTACGAGCCTTACGTGAATCTGTTACGACGATGCGGAAATATGGTGTGCGAATTTTTCCCATGCGCATTAAGCGAATTTTTGTAGACAAAGAAGTAGTGCTCCTAAAAAAGTGTGTCGATCTGCAACTGCTACAGCGGGGTGCGTAGCGATGAGGTCCAACTGTGGATTGGGTTGTTACCGGGGTAGAGGGCCCTGCAACAGGTGGCTAATCTTGCCAGTTACGCTCCTAATCCGGAAATCAGCCGTTCTCTAGCGCTCGTTTAGCGGGATTTCCCGACTTCGACTTCTTCTTCTGAATCGGAGCTGCTTTCTTGGGAGCTGGCGGCAGCCCAGGCATGCCAGGAGGAAGAGCCATACCCCTAGCCATATTCATACTGGGTACCCCACCACCATTTCGCATCTGCTTCATCATCTTCTGAGCTGCTGTGAACTTATCGGCGAGGGCATTTACCTCTGAAACTTTTCGACCTGAACCGAGCGCGATACGGGCACGGCGCGAACCGTTAAGAACTTTAAGATCGCGTCGTTCTAGTGGCGTCATAGATTGAACAATTGCTTTAGTTCTTGTGATTTCTGATTCATCAAAGTTATCAATCTGCTTCTTCATCGCGCCGGCTCCTGGAAGCATTCCTAGCAACTTGCCCATGGAGCCCATCTTCGACATCGCCTCAAGCTGCTCGAGGAAATCATCAAGCGTGAAATCCTCTCCTGCTGCAAACTTATCCTCTAACTTCTTTGCGGAGTCGCCATCAAAGGCCTTCTTAGCTTGTTCAGCCAAGGTAGCGACATCGCCCATTCCCAAAATTCGAGAGGCCATTCGCTCGGGATAGAAGATATCGAAGTCTGAGATCTTCTCGCCGGTGGAAGCAAACATGATCGGTTTGCCGGTCAGGGATGCGATAGAAAGCGCAGCTCCACCACGCGCATCACCATCGAGTTTTGTCAAAACTACGCCATCGAACCCAACGCCATCTTGAAAAGCTTTTGCAGTACGTACTGCATCTTGACCAATCATTGCATCCACAACAAAGAGAATCTCTTGCGGTGAGACGGCATCACGAATAGCGATGGCTTCTTGCATCAACTCCTGGTCAACACCTAACCGTCCTGCAGTATCGACAATCACTATGCTGTGCAGTTTTGATTGAGCAAACTTGATTCCATCTTGTGCTACCTGTACTGGATTGCCTACGCCATTTCCCGGTTCAGGAGCAAAGACCGGCACGCCAACAGATTGCCCAACAACTTGCAATTGATTTACTGCATTAGGGCGCTGTAAATCTGAGGCGATCAGAATTGGTGTTTCACCTTGATCTTTATAGAACTTAGCCAACTTGGCGGCAAGAGTTGTCTTACCTGCTCCCTGCAGACCAGCCAACATAATGACCGTTGGAGGATTCTTCGCAAAGCGAATACGCCGCGCTCCCCCGCCCAGAATTTCGGTGAGCTCTTGATTTACAACATCAAAGATTGCTTGCGCCTGATTCGTGCCTGCCTGCAAAGTCGAAAGTAACGCCAGAGATTTTTCTTGGACTTTTTCGGTGAAGTTTTCAACAACTTCTAGCGCAACATCGGCCTCCAGTAGAGCAGATTTGATATCTGCAATAGCAGTATCAATATCTTTCTCAGAAATCTTGCCTCGAGAGCGCAGCGCCCCGAAGGCGCCGGCAAACTTGCTAGAGAGTGAATCAAACATAAGAAGTGCAGTCTACTTCAGAGCCAAGCGCAATCTCTCTGCTACTTCATGAGCCCTTTCTGGCGTAAGTGGCCCCCCATTAATCTCTGTGACATACAAGGTATCGATAGCTTCTGCGCCAAGTGTTGTAATGATTGCTGAGCGGATATCGATATTGCTCTTTGTGATTGTGTCCCCAATTCCAAAGAGAAGAGCGGGTCTATCGTGGCTGCGTACTTCAATAATCGTCGCATCCGTTGCTGCATCGAGGAAAGTCTCCACGACGGGCGCTGGCACTGGGATTGTGGGCAGTTGCGCATAAGCCTCAATACGATCTGCGATTCTCTGTGCTAACGAACTCTTGCTGGCTAGTGCGTCACTGAGTTCTCGATGCAGGATCTTCTCTGTGAGTGCTGGAGCATGTGGGTCAGGAATGACAATCCATTCCATGACAGCAGATGCTCCATGTGATTTAGTACGAGCAGAACGCACATTGAGTCGAAGGAGATTGAGCACGCCAGCGACAGTCGAAAGCAGCCCAGGCTTATCGCTGACGACAATTTCAATTGCGTAGAGATTTCCTCTGTCATCAATGGTGACAGTCAACTCTCCTATTTCAGCCTTTGTTCTCTGCTCAGGACTCAACTCTGGTTGAGGCGCGACCGTGTTATCAGTCAGAGCGCTCGTCACTCTGGCAACCAGGTCTGCAACAAGAGCTGCCTTCCAATCCGTCCAAGCCGCCCTTCCGGTTGCTTCCCCGTCAGCGATGCTCAGCGCATGCAATAGCTCAAGAGTCTGCAGATCTGGGATTACTTCAAGAACTGATGCAATCGTTGCCGGATCATCAAGATCGCGTCTTGTTGCTGTCGCTGAAAGCAGTAAGTGCTGCTTCACAAGTATCTTGATAACGGCGATATCTGATTCAGAGAAACCGATACGTGCCGCAATCGGAGCAATGAGTCGTTCACCGCGTTCGGAATGATCTTCCTCGCTCCCTTTTCCAATGTCATGGAAGAGAGCGCTAAATAACAATAAGTCAGGTCTATGAACTTGTCGCGTCAGAGCCGCCGCATGAACTGCCGTTTCAACCATATGCCTATCGACAGTATGCCTATGTAAAACATTGCGCTGAGGTAGTGAGCGAACGCTCTTCCACTCGGGAATCCAATGAAAAATAATCTCCTCTTGGTCTAGCGCTTCAAAGATCTGAACCATGGCAGAACCTGCACCGATTAAGGAGATGAGATTTTCACGCGCTTCCCGTGGCCAAGGGTTGGGAAGCGCACCGATGCCTTTATCTAAACTTTCACCGAGTCGCACAAGCGAGTCCATTGAGATTGGCAGGCCAAGCTGTGCGGCAGCCGAGGCAGCCCTTAAGCCAATTACCGGATCAAGTGCAAAATCTGCATCAGGGCTAATTACCACTTCGCGATTTGAAACTGAGATATCGCGCGAGATGGTTGTAGACCGAACCTTTTTGAGGAATCTGCCCGCTCCGTCTTTACCTTTATGTGCCAGGCGATACCAAGTGGAATCGAGGATGTAATCCACAGTTCGCGCTGCTTGCGCAACATCGCTCATTAAGAGGTCGGCATCTTGATAACCCAGAAGTTCTGCAACTTGATCCTGTTCTTGAAAGAACAATCTATCTTTATCGCGCCCGCTCACTAGATGGAGCGCCTCGCGCACATTCGCCAGCAGTGATTCTGCGACGCTGATTTTTTCCATTGGTACTGCAATTGCATGAGATCGTTCGATCGCTCGTAACGCGGTGATATCTCGTAGCCCTCCGCGGGCTTCTTTCAAATCTGGCTCGAGCAGATAGGCCAATTCGCCTGCTCTCTGATGGCGCTCTAAGAGAGATGCTTGAAGCTGCGATAGGCGAGTTTTGGAGTTTTTGCGCCATGATTCTAAAGAGTCCACTTGAACGGCTGCTACTAAATCAGCGCTGCCGCACACTAACCGAATATCAAGAAGGCCAAGCGCCACCTTTAAATCTGACTCTGCGGCCTCTCGCATTTCAGAGCGGGTTCGAACCGAGTGATCGACTTTGATGGCACGCCCTGAAATCTTCTCATCCCAGAGCGGATAAAGGATTTTGTTGACTAGCTCTGATAACTCCTGTGCTCGATAAGAGCCAGAATGGATAATGACAATATCTAAATCTGAACCTGGAGATAGTTCGCCGCGGCCGAAACCTCCGACCGCGGCGATAGCTACCTCGAGTGGATGAGCGCCACTTTTTTCGAATAGAGATGTAAGAAGTCGATCGCCCTCGTTTGATCGAGCTCGTCTCTCTCTAGTTCCCATGGTGCGCATCCTATTTTCTTTAAATCGCGTCAGGACCCTTCTCGCCAGTACGAACGCGAACTACTTGATCTACAGGAGTCGTCCAGACTTTTCCGTCTCCGATAGAACCTGTTGATGCAGCTTTGACAATGACGTCGACTACTGAGTTAGCGTCCTTATCATCGACAAGTACTTCCAGGCGAACCTTTGGTACCAGGTCAACTGTGTATTCAGCGCCACGGTAAACCTCTGTATGTCCACGCTGACGTCCGAAGCCACTTGCTTCCGAGACTGTCATACCGGTGATTCCGGCAGCTTGAAGGGCATCCTTCACATCATCTAACTTAAACGGTTTGAGAATTGCAGTAATTAACTTCATCTCTATGCCCCCTTTGAAGCGCCGGAGACGCTTCCTTGTGTGTTATCAGTGAGTTCGTAGCCTCGTTCTGCATGAACTGCCAGATCGATTCCTGAGATTTCATCATCCTTTGAGATGCGGAATCCCATCACCAAGTCAATTACCTT
>JACCDK010948345.1_pt1 | contig 28757 bp, 22 predicted proteins | sample 7445871 | NCBI WGS metagenome assembly JACCDK01 (sample SAMN15323436, study PRJNA562643) | freshwater metagenome | isolation source: river surface water | place: USA:Blue River Watershed | collected 2017-08-15 | reverse complement strand
CTGGGCAAGCCTGGGCGCATCGTGGCGCTGCAAAAGTTTTTGGACCACATCGCCCGTCACGACCGCGTGTGGGTGGCGCGTCGCATTGACATTGCGCGCCATTGGAAACAAGTGCATCCCTACAGCGCAAGCTGATCTTTGCATCGCCTCAAACCCCAAGCAGGACAACGACATGAGCCACTCGCACATCACGCTGAACCAAATCAACACCCTGCCCCATGCCGAGGCAGCGGCCTTGCTAACAGGACTGTACGAACACTCCGATTGGATTGCCGAAAAAGCGTTGGCCATGCGCCCCTTCGCATCAGCCGCTGCGCTCAAACAGGCGATGGTGAAGGTGCTGGAAAAAGCAGGCCGTGAACCGCAACTCGCTTTGGTGCGTGCCCACCCTGAGTTGGCTGGCAAAGCCATGGTGAGCAAAAGCCTCACCGCTGAATCGACCAACGAGCAAACCAAAGCGGGCTTGACCAACTGCACACCCGAAGAGTTTGCGCACATCCAGCAACTCAACGCCAGCTACAACGCCAAGTTTGGTTTTCCGTTCATCTTGGCAGTGCGCGGCCCACGCGGCTCGGGCCTGAACAAACAGCAAATCATCAGCACCTTCGAGCGCCGCCTGCACAACCACCCAGACTACGAACTGGCCGAGTGCTTGCGCAACATCCACCGCATTGTGGAGATTCGCTTGAACGACAAACTCGGCTACGAGCCCGCGCTGGGCCACGAGGTGTGGGACTGGCACGAATGGCTGGCCCAGTTCAGCGATGCAGGCCACGTCAGCCCGCAAGCACCGCATGCGGCACGTGAAGAACTTACGGTGACGTACCTTACCGACGCCCACCTCAAATGTGCCCGCACGATTGAGCTGGGCATGAAGGCCTGCGGCTTTGACGACGTGCACATCGACGCCGTGGGCAATGTGGTGGGTGTCTATAAAGCAGCAGCTAACAATGCCAAAACTCTGATGACAGGCTCGCACTACGACACCGTGCGCAACGGCGGCAAGTACGACGGTCGCTTAGGGATTTTCGTGCCCATGGCTTGCGTGCGCGAACTGGCCCGTGCGGGCAAACGCCTGCCTTACAACTTAGAAGTCGTAGCCTTTGCCGAAGAAGAAGGCCAACGCTACAAAGCCACCTTCCTCGGCTCGGGTGCTTTGGTGGGCGATTTCAAACACGAGTGGCTGGACCAAAAAGATGCGGACGGCATCACGATGCGCCAAGCCATGAAGCAAGCAGGCTTGAAGATTGAAAACATCCCCAAGCTCACGCGGAACGCGGCCGACTACTTAGGCTTTGTGGAAGTTCATATCGAGCAAGGTCCTGTCCTGAACGAGCTGGACATTCCCCTGGGCGTGGTCACTTCCATCAACGGCAGTGTGCGCTTTGTGGGCGAGATCATCGGCATGGCCAGCCACGCCGGCACCACCCCGATGGACCGCCGCCGCGACGCCGCTACCGCTGTCTCCGAACTTGCGCTGTACGTTGAAAAGCGCGCAGCTCAAGAAGCTAACTTGGTAGGCACCATCGGCATGCTCAACGTGCCCAATGGCTCCATCAACGTGGTGCCCGGTCGCTGCCAATTCAGCCTTGATCTACGCGCCACCACGAACGAGTTGCGCGACAGCCTGATGCACGACGTACTGGCCGAACTCAAAGCCATTTGCGAACGCCGTGGCCTGCACTACACCTTGGAAGAAACCATGCGCGCCAGCGCCGCACCGAGCGACGCCAAGCTGCAAGCCTTGTGGGAACACGCTGTGCAAAGCTTGGGCGTGCCCGTGTTCCACCTGCCCAGCGGCGCAGGCCATGACGCGATGAAGCTGCATGAAGTGATGCCGCAAGCCATGTTGTTTGTGCGTGGCCAAAACGCCGGCATCAGTCACAACCCGCTCGAGAGCACCACCAGCGACGACATGCAATTGGCCGTCGACGCCTTCATGCACCTGTTGCAACACACGCACGCTTAACCCATACACATCAAGAGAGACACCGATGAGCACCACCTACGAACAACTCGACGCTTGGATCGATGCGCACTTTGACGAACAAGTGGCGTTCTTGCAAGAACTCATCCGCGTCCCCACCGACACACCGCCCGGCAACAACGCACCGCACGCGGAACGCACGGCCACGCTACTGAAAGACTTTGGCTTTGAGGCCAAGAAGCACACGGTGCCCCAAGCCGAGGTGCAAGCCTACGGTCTAGAAAGCCTGACCAACCTGATCGTGCGACGCCACTACGGTACCGGCAAAACCATCGCCCTCAACGCGCACGGCGACGTGGTGCCGCCCGGCGAAGGCTGGACCCACGACCCCTATGGCGGCAACGTGGTCGACGGCAAACTCTACGGACGCGCCAGTGCGGTGAGCAAGTGCGACTTCAGCACCTTCACCTTCGCCGTGCGCGCACTCGAAGCCGTAGCGAAACCCACGCACGGCAATGTGGAATTGCACTTCACCTACGACGAAGAATTTGGCGGCGAAAAAGGCCCGGGGTGGTTGCTGGCCCAAGGCCTGACGAAACCTGATTTGATGATTGCCGCCGGCTTCAGCTATCAAGTGGTCACCGCCCACAACGGCTGCTTGCAAATGGAAGTCACCGTGCAAGGCGAAATGGCCCACGCCGCCATTCCCGACAGCGGCACCGATGCGCTGCAAGGCGCAGTGCACATCCTGCAAGCGTTGCATGCGTTGAATGCCGACTACAAAAAGACCACCTCGCAAGTGGAAGGCATCACCCACCCTTACTTGAACGTGGGCCAAATCAGTGGCGGCACCAACACCAATGTGGTGCCTGGCAAAGTGGTGTTCAAACTCGACCGCCGCATGATCCCCGAAGAGAACCCCGTCGAAGTGGAAGCCAGCATTCGCCAAACCATTGCGCAAGCTGCGGCATCGTTCAACCCACCGCGTGGCGGCAAGCAACTGAAGGTAGACATTCGACGCATGTTGTTGGCCAACTCAATGAAACCTTTGGCAGGCAACCAACCCTTGGTCGATGCCATTCAAAAGCACGGCGAACAGATGTTTGGTGAGCCCATTCCCGCCGTGGGCACGCCGCTCTACACCGACGTGCGCTTGTATGTCGAGCGTGGCATTCCCGGCGTGATCTATGGCGCAGGCCCACGCACCGTGCTGGAGAGTCACGCCAAACGCGCCGATGAACGACTGGTACTCGAAGACTTGCGTCGTGCCACCAAAGTGGTGGCGCGCACCTTGTTTGACTTGGTGCACTGAAGCACCCACACCTCATTTGTTACGGCCCTCTGGGGCCGTATTTTTTTGAGTGCACCTCAACACAGGCAGGCGAGGAGACGTACACACTACAGGTTTCAAACCCCATTTGGTGTACTATGAAATCCCATTTGACATACCCGACCTTTCTTTACACCGGTACACCTATGGCGATCACACGCAAAACTTTTGAGTTGGGTGACGGCAATCAAGTCACCCTCGATTGGATCAAGCACGACCTCTACGCCATGCCTGAACCCGAGTACATCGATCGGGTCATCAGTGGCGTCAACGCCTATTGGCTGGTGGACCTGGCCACCCATTTGCACACCCCGCGCAAGCACCTGCTGTCGCACCTCAACTTACCGAACACCACCATCGAACGAAAGATTGCAAAAGGCGAGGCACTTGGGCCCCAAGAATCTGAACGCATCGCGGGGCTGAAACGGCTGATTGACCAGGTGCAGAGCATGGTTGAAGAATCAGGCGAGCCACCACAAGGTTTTGATGCCGCCGTCTGGCTGGGGCAATGGCTAGAGGCACCGCTGCCTGCCCTTGCTGGTAAAAAACCAGCACATTACCTCTCCACCGTGACGGGGCAAAACATGCTGTCTCGGCTGCTGGCCCAAATGCAAAGCGGTGCCTACGCCTGATGCAAGTCTGGCGTATTGCGTCTGCCGGCCTGCACCACAAGGCAGATGACCTCAGCGGCCGCGGCGCTGAGTTGACGGGTGGACGTTGGAATAGCAAAGGACTGCCCTTGGTCTACTGCGCCAGCAGTGTCTCGTTGGCTTGCCTGGAAACCTTGGTGCACTTGAACGCAGCCTCTCTGCCCCTGAACCGCTACGTGGTAGACATCACCATCCCCGACAGCGTGTGGGACAAACGCACCATCGCCACCCCCAAAAAACTGCCCGCCACCTGGGGCGCCATACCTGCAGGCATGGAAAGCGTGGCGTGGGGCGATGCCTGGCTCAAAGCCAACACCAGCGCTGTGCTGCAAGTACCGTCAGCCATCGTGATGCAAGACAACGTGGTGCTCATCAACCCACGTCACCGCGATGCGGCTCGCATCAAGGCTGCAGTACGAGAGCGGTTCACGTACGACGGACGCTTGTTACTCACCTGACAGCTCCTAGGGTTTTCACTTGGTTTGCAAGCTTTAATTTTGTATACAGTTTTGTATGCGAAACATCCTCTAGGAGACCTCATGACTGAAACCCCCCATCCCGTCGACGAACACTTGCCCACCGGCAAGCTCGCCGCCTTAGGCCTGCAACACGTGCTCGTCATGTATGCGGGCGCCGTGGCTGTGCCACTCATCGTGGGCCGTGCGTTGAAGCTCAGCCCCGAACAAGTGGCCATGCTCATCTCTGCCGACTTGTTTGTGTGTGGCTTGGTCACACTCATTCAGTCTTGGGGCGCCACGCAATGGTTCGGCATCCGTCTGCCTGTCATGATGGGCGTGACCTTTGCTGCTGTTGCCCCCATGGTGGCCATGGCCAGTGCCAATCCTGGCAACGCAGGCGCACAACTGATTTTCGGCGCCATCATGGGTGCAGGCGCGATTTCTATCGTGATTGCGCCCTTGGTCAGCCGCATGCTGCGTTTCTTCCCGCCTGTCGTGACCGGCACCATCATTGCCGTCATCGGCATCAGCTTGATGCGCATTGGCATCAACTGGATTTTCGGCAACCCCTTCGGCCCCACAGCCCCTTCTATCGTCAACCCAGAACACGCCAAGTGGCTGGCTGACGCTGCGGCTGCCGCCTCCGCTCCCGGCTCTACCTTGCCAGCTGTGCCCAAAGATTTGGCACTGATGGCCAAGATGCCCAACCCCAAATACGCCGACCTCACGGGCGTGGGCATTGCCTCCTTGGTGCTGGTGTCGATCTTGTTGATCTCTAAATTTGCCAAAGGCTTCATTGCCAACATTTCTGTGTTGTTGGGCATCGTCATTGGTGGCCTCGTGGCCACCAGCATGGGCTTGATGAACTTTGACAAAGTGGGCAAGGCCGAATGGTTTGGCATCGTCACCCCGTTCCAGTTCGGCATCCCCGTGTTTGACCCTGTGCTCATCCTGACCATGACTTTGGTCATGATCGTGGTGATGATCGAATCCACAGGCATGTTTTTGGCCTTGGGCGAAATGACCGACCGCCATGTGGACCGCCCAGCCCTCACCCGCGGCTTGCGCACCGACGGTTTGGGCACGCTGATTGGCGGCATCTTCAACACCTTCCCCTACACCAGCTTCTCGCAAAACGTGGGCTTGGTCGCTGTGACCGGCGTCAAGAGCCGCTTTGTGTGCGTGGCCGGCGGCATCATCTTGATCATCTTGGGCGTGATCCCCAAGATGGCTGCCTTGGTCGAATCCTTGCCCACCGTGGTCTTGGGCGGTGCGGGCTTGGTGATGTTCGGCATGGTCGCGGCCACCGGCATCCGCATCTTGGGCGGTGTGGACTTTAAAAACAACCGCTTCAACAGCTTGGTCGTGGCGATCTCGATTGGCATCGGCATGATCCCGCTGATCGCCCCCAACTTCAAACAGTGGATGCCCCACAACTTGCACCCCCTCATCGAGTCGGGCATTTTGTTGGCTTCCATTTCAGCGGTGTTGTTGAACCTGTTCTTCAACGGCGCTTCTGAAGATGAGTCCGCGGCCGTGGCCGCTGCACGTCAGGCGGACAGCCACTGAGCCACAAAGTTGCTCACCCCAAAGCCCGCAACTTGCGGGCTTTTTTCATGGCTAACCCCTATCCCCCAGACGCATAAGCAGTAATACGAACAGTCCCTTGAGAGATGCGCCGTTACACTCACGGATTAAAAATGCAGTCCTGCAACAGGATGCAACAACAACATTCCCACCGTCTGGAGCAAACACCCCATGGAACTTCTGCAAAGCACTGACTTTTGGCTCGGTCTGACGCTGATTATTTGGATCAACATCATCTTGTCTGGGGACAACGCGGTGGTGATCGCTTTGGCTGCGCGTAGCCTGCCCCCTGAGCAACAGAAAAAAGCCATCATGTTTGGCTCTGGCGCAGCAGTGGTGCTGCGTATTGGCCTGACCGTGGTGGCCGCCAAATTGATGACCTTGGAATACCTGCAAATCGTGGGTGGCTTGTTGCTGTTGTGGATCGGGGCCCAATTGCTGGAGGCCGAAGAAGAGGACGATGAAGAGGCTGGCGAACACGGCAATTTGTTCTCCGCCATTCGCACCATTTTGATCGCCGACGTGGTCATGAGCTTGGACAACGTGATTGCTGTGGCCGCCGCTGCCAAAGGCGACGAAGTGCTGTTGATGATTGGCTTGGCTATCAGCATCCCCCTGGTGATCTTTGGTAGCACCTTGATGATCAAATTGATGGAGCGCTATCCCGTCATCATCACTTTGGGCGCTTGCTTGATCGGCTGGGTTGGGGGCGAAACCGTGGCCAATGACGTGGTGCTCAAGTCCTTTGGCGAAGCTAACCCTTGGTTCCACATGGCCTGCGCTGCTGCAGGCGCTGTGATCGTCTTGGCTTGGGGCAAATTCAAATCGGCCCAACATCACGAGGACGTGGAAGCCGAATAATTTCGGAAAACAACCCCCAAAAGCCAGCCCAGTTGCTGGCTTTTTTCATGTCTCGCCATTGATTTATTTGCACCACATAAGGGCAAACACCCAAGTTGGTGCGCTCATTTTTTGTATACAAACCAAAGTCGCGCACAATTTGCAGCTTCTGGTGCCAAAACAAGGGCTTAACTTGGGCACCTTTATTGCAAGGCACTGGATATCCAAATTTCAATTCGTTTCAGAGGCACACATGATCAAACGTACTTTCATCAAAACCACCCTCGGCTTGGCACTGGCTGCTAGCTTCACAGGCGTTTCAGCCCAAACCACACCCCTGAAATTCCAACTCGACTGGCGCTTTGAAGGCCCTTCTGCCTTCTTTTTGTTGCCAGCCGCCAAAGGCTATTTCAAAGACGCCAAGTTGGACGTGACTGTGGATGCGGGCAACGGCTCGGGTGGCGCTGTCAACCGCGTCGCTTCTGGCGCCTATGACGTGGGCTTTGCCGATTTGGCCGCCTTGATGGAATTTCACGCCAACAACCCCGACGCGCCCAGCAAGCCAGTGGCTGTGATGATGGTCTACAACAACACGCCCGCATCGGTGATGGCACTGAAAAAATCAGGCATTAAGACCACTGCCGATTTGGCAGGCAAAAAACTCGGCGCACCTGTGTTTGACGCAGGCCGTCGCGCCTTCCCGATCTTCGCCAAAGCCAACAGCGTCGGTGCTGTGAACTGGGTGTCGATGGACCCTCCCCTGCGCGAAACCATGTTGGTGCGTGGCGACGTGGACGCCATCACGGGCTTCACCTTCACCTCGTTGCTGAACATTGAAGCCCGTGGCGTCAAAGCGGAAGACGTGGTCGTGATGCAATACCCCGACTTCGGCGTGAAGCTGTATGGCAACGCCATCATCGCGTCGCCCAAGTTGATCAAAGAAAACCCTGCGGCCCTCAAAGCGTTCTTGAGCGCCTTTGCCAAAGGTGCCAAGGACGTGATCGCGGATCCCGCCAAAGCCATTGAAACGGTCAAAGCCCGCGACGGCATCATCAACAGCGAACTCGAGACACGCCGCTTGAAGCTGGCCATCGACACCGTGATCAACAGCCCTGACGCGCGCGCCGAAGGCTTCGGTCAAGTCAAGGGCCCACGCTTGGCGCTGATGGCCTCACAAGTGTCTGACGCCTTCAACACCAAGACCCGCGTCAAAGCCGATGACATTTGGAACGGTTCGTTCTTGCCAAGCACCCAAGAACTTGACGTATTGCCCAAAGGCAAGAAGTAAGTAGGCCTGGCTGCATGACCGTATCTCCCGAACACTTCGTCGATTTCCAAAACGTCTGGCTTGCCTACAACGAAGAGTTACTGGCGCAAAACCACTTTGCGGTGGAAGACATCAATCTGCAGGTCAAACAAGGCGAGTTCATTGCCATTGTGGGACCCTCAGGTTGTGGCAAATCCACCTTCATGAAACTCACCACCGGCTTGAAAAAGCCGAGTCGTGGTGAAATTTTTGTGGATGGTCAGCCCGTCAACGGCCCGCTCAAGATCAGTGGCATGGCGTTTCAATCGCCTTCGCTGCTGCCTTGGCGTACCACGCTGGACAACGTGCTGTTGCCCCTGGAAATCGTAGAGCCCTATCGTTCCAACTTCAAAGAGAAAAAGGCCGAATACGAAGCCCGTGCCATCAAGCTGCTGCAAAGCGTGGGCTTGGGTGGCTACGAGCGCAAGTTTCCCTGGGAGCTCTCGGGCGGCATGCAACAACGCGCTAGCATTTGCCGTGCGCTGATTCATGAACCCAAGATGCTATTGCTCGACGAGCCCTTTGGCGCGCTCGACGCCTTCACCCGTGAAGAGCTGTGGTGCACGCTGCGTGACTTGTGGACGGAGCAAAAGTTCAACGTCATCTTGGTCACGCACGATTTGCGTGAGTCTGTGTTTTTGGCCGACACCGTCTATGTGATGAGCAAGAGTCCGGGCCGCTTTGTGGTCAAACGTCACATCGATTTGCCACGCCCGCGCGACTTGGAAGTCACCTACACGCCCGCATTCACCGACATCGTGCACGAGTTGCGCGGCCACATTGGGGCCATGCGCAAAGACGGCGCCAACATTGGGCAGTAATCACCATGCATCAAAAACAACTCGAAAAATGGGCGCCCTGGGGCTTGTTGATTGCCACCTTGGTGATTTGGCAAGGCTTGTGTTCGCTCTTTAACGTGTCTGAGTTTGTATTCCCCTCCCCGCTGCGCATCTGGCAGCAAATGGTGGAATTCAAAGACGTGATTGCCGGCCATGCTTGGCGCACCTTTTGGGTGACGATGGTGGGCTTTGGCATCGCCATCGTGGTGGGCGTGTTGTTGGGTTTCGTGATTGGCAGCTCACGCTTGGCTTATGCCGCCGTGTATCCGCTGATGACTGGCTTTAACGCCTTGCCCAAAGCTGCGTTTGTGCCCATCTTGGTGGTGTGGTTTGGCATTGGCGTCGGCCCCGCCATCTTGACCGCGTTCTTGATCAGCTTCTTTCCGATCATGGTCAACATCGCCACCGGCTTGGCCACGCTCGAACCCGAGCTCGAAGACGTGTTGCGCGTGTTGGGCGCCAAGCGCTGGGACGTGTTGGTGAAAGTCGGCTTGCCCCGTTCGATGCCCTACTTCTATGGCTCACTCAAAGTCGCCATCACTTTGGCTTTTGTGGGTACCACTGTGTCTGAGATGACGGCCGCCAACGAAGGCATCGGCTACTTGCTGATTTCTGCGGGCTCGGCCATGCAAATGGGCTTGGCCTTTGCCGGTTTGGTGGTGGTGGGTGCGATGGCGATGATCATGTACGAGCTGTTCAGCTTCGTCGAAAAACACACCACCGCTTGGGCCCACCGCGGTTCACAAAATCATTAAAATTTTTCTTGATTCGTTCGACTCAAAAAGCCGCTTCTCAGCGGCTTTTTGTTAGCCCTTAATTACTCATTCAGACGCGTGGATTCGCGTAACTTCTAGTCCGAAATCGATAAATTCGCCGAATTTACGAATATCATCAACCCCACTTTCACCCGGCTTATTTCCCCTCATGGATGGGCCGGATTTCATACATTTCAACGGCGATCCCTATGGCATCCTCCACAGATCACTCCACAGAGAACATTCACATCGGCACCAACGGCGCAGACAAGCTGTTTTTGGCCTTTCTCGTTTTGGTTGTTGCAGCCGTCACATGGCTCGGCGTCGTCAACTACAAAGAGGCCATCAAAGTAGAAGCCGCTAAAAGCAACGGCGAAGACTGGGTGGCTTGGCTGACTGAAACTGGCACCACTCGCTTTGAAGCTGACACCAAACACCCTGCGTGCAAAGGGGGCGCAAAAGCTGCCGCAGATGCCAAAGCAGGGGACCCCGGCACCTGGGGTGCATGCTTGGCCCACATCTTGGCCAACACCGAATTGAAAGACCAAGTCAACACGTTTTTCAATAAGCCGCCGCATTTTGTGGCTGCTTGTGACCCCAAAGACCGAACGTTGATGGGCGCCATCTTGTTGGAAGACTTGATGCCCACACCTCCCGGTTCTGCCACCCCTTTCGTCGCATCACAATTGTTGGAAACCGACAGCATTGATTACAAGATGCAACTGCGTTTGTCTGTGTGTGACAAAGGTGGGTACGCCATCAAAGTCGCTGAATTTGAATTCTGAGGTCTGACATGAACACACTCCAAAAACAAGACAAATTCCTCGAAGACCTCGACGTCAAATCCATCCTGGGTCAAGACGAAGAGGCCAACATCGACCGCAACTTGCCCATGCGCAAGTGGTTGTACTCTTGGCTGCTCGACCCCAATATTCCTGGCAATTTCCAAAAGGAGATGGACAAGTGGGTCAGCTATCTGATCATCATCAACTTGTTTTCCTTGATGTTTGAACACGTGCCTGCGGTGTACGAGCCTTACCGCATGTGGTTTGAGTTCTTTGACATCTTCTCCGTGGCCGTGTTCACCATCGAATACGCACTGCGCTTCTACCTCGCTCCTGAAGACGAAGAATTCAAGGACAAGAAAAGTCCGCGCATCGGTTTTGTGACCAGCCCCTTCGCCATCATCGACTTCTTGGCGGTGGCCCCCTTCTACTTGCAAGCCTTCATCCCAATCGACTTGCGCGTGCTGCGATTCCTGCGACTGTTGCGGATCATGAAACTGTTCCGCGTGCTGATTCCAGCCATTGCTGAATTCAAGGAACTCAACAAGGGTCGTACCTTCCGTCAAAAAATTCACGCCTTGGTGTTCCCCAGCAGCTACGGCGGCACCATGCAACACATCTTTGAAGTGTTCATTGGTGTGTGGGTGATCTTGTCAGTGATGGCGGTGATCTTGGAATCGGTCAAGAGCATCAACTACATCTTGCATCTGCAATTTGTGATCTTGGATGCTGTGGCAGTGGCCATCTTTACCGTTGAGTACTGCATGCGTATCTACTCTTGCGTGGAAGAACCCGGCTACAAAGGCGCCTTTCTGGGTCGCTTCCGTCAAGCCAAAAACCCATCGACCTTCATCGACTTCTTGGCCATCTTGCCCTTCTTCTTGGAAGTGTTTTTGCACCACCTGATCGACTTGCGTTTCTTGCGAGTCTTCCGCTTGGCACGACTGCTCAAGTTGACACGTGGCAGCGATGCCACCGCCGTGTTGGTCAAAGTCGTGGTGCGCGAATGGCCGGTGATGGGTGCAGCCACCTTCATCATGATGTTGTTGTTGGTCTTGACCGCCAGCTTGGGCTACTTATTTGAGTACGACGCCCAACCCGAAAAGTTCGAGAACATCCCGACGTCTATTTATTGGGCGGTGATCACCTTGGCCTCCGTGGGTTACGGCGATATCTCACCCGTCACACCGATGGGACGTGCCATGACCAGTATCTTGGCGCTGTTGGGTATTGGTATCTTCGCTATCCCTGCGGCGTTGTTGGCCTCAGCCTTCAGCGACGAGTTGGTCAAAGAACGTGATCAACTGAAAGCCAACCTGTTTGCCATCCTCAAAGACGGTCATATCAGTGATGCCGAAGCCGCCATTATCCGTGCCGAAGCCAAGCGCCTGCACTTGACGGTGGAAGAGGTCAACAAACTCATTGAAGTGGTGATCAAAGAGCACGAACTCGAAGAGCGCAACCCACTGCCAATTCACAAGATCGCCGAAAACCCGGCCTTGGCTGTGGAGCACTACAAAGTGTTGTTAGGTCAAATTCGTCAACTCGGCGTGCAAGTGGATGCCGCACAGTTTGACCAAGCGGCTCAGCAAGGTGAGCGTTTGTCTGCCAATGAAATGGCACTGTGGAACAAAATTCAAGGCAAAGCCTAACCCGCTTTCTTTGAGTTGTAGTCCCTCAAACAGCGGTCACACCTTCCCCGTGTGGCCGCTGTCATGTTGACGTTGTATTGTTTAATTTATTTCTCGTAAGCCCTCGCCATGACTACAGGTTTTAAGAACACCCTGATGGAGATCTTGGACGGTTCGCCCAAACACACGGCGAGCCGTTATGTGGAGTGGATCATCACCTTGGTGGTGTTGGTCAACTGCTCTGCGGTGATTCTTGATTCCGTACCCGAAATCCATGCTGAATTCAAAGAGTTCTTTCATGAGCTGGAGTTTTGGAGCGTGATGTTCTTCACGGGCGAATACATCGCTCGTGTGTGGTCGCTGGGTGCCAAGTACAAGGACCAGTCGTGGAAAGGCCGATTCGAGTACATGTTCAGCCCCTTTGGCTTGGTCGACTTCTTTGCCACCATGCCTTACTACATGCATGTGTTCTTCCCAACCCTAGACTTGCGCATCTTGCGCGTGCTGCGTTTGTTGCGAATTTTGAAGCTCTCAAAATACAACACTGCCTTGCAAGATTTGTTTCACGCCATCCATTCCGAAAGACAAGCGTTTGGCTCGGCGGTGTTTTTGCTGACCATCGCCACCATCGTGTCCGCCTCGTTGATGCACTTTGCCGAGGGTCACGACCAGCCTGAATTCTTTGGCACCATCCCGCATTCAATCTACTGGTCCATCGTGACCATCACCTCAGGCTATGGCAACGTCGAACCCGTCACCAAAGCCGGGGAAGCGATTGCGTTGATCACTGGATTTTTGGGCGTGTGTATGGCCGCGATCATGACCGGTATCGTGGCTTCTGCGTTCTCTAACCAAGTGGCACGTAAGAAGGCTGCTTTTGAAGCGCAACTGCGCGAAGTCTTCAAAGACGGCAACATGTCGGACGAAGAAAAAGAAACGCTGCAACGCCTGCAAGCCCACTACCGCTTGTCAGATGAGCAAGTCGAAGCCATGATGCTCCGCGCCAAAAACAAATCGTCCGCCAATGACTGAGCGAACCATGACCCCAGCAGTTCCTACCCCCTCCATGTACCAGCGCATCAAGCGCCGCACTTACGAAATCATGGAAGGCGAAGTGCCTGACAAGTACAGCCATTTCGTCGAAGTCTTCGTCGCCCTCTTGGTGGTGGCCAACGTGATTGGCATCATCTTGGAGTCCGTCCCGGAAATCCACGACGCCTATCTTCATGAGTTCCACGCGTTTGACGTGTTCAGCGTGGTGGTGTTCTCAGTCGAATTCGTTCTGCGCGTGTGGTCTTACAGCGAAAAATACATTCACAGCGGCGGCACCGCTTGGCAAGGCCGTAAAGAATATGTGTTCAGCTTCTACGGCATCATCGATTTCGTGAGTACCGTGCCTTTTTACTTGCAGCTGCTCCTGCCCGGCGCTGACTTGCGCGTGTTGCGGATGTTCCGTTTGATGCGAATCTTCAAACTCTCACGCTACAACAGTGCGTTTGAAGACATGGTGGCTGCGGTCAAGGCGGAGAAGGACTCTTTTTCTTCTGCCGTGTTCTTGCTCTTCATCAGCTGCTTGCTGTTCTCTTCACTGATTTACATCATCGAAGGCCATGAGCAACCCGAGGTGTTCCCCTCCATCCCCGCTGCGATGCATTGGTTTGTCATCACCATCATCTCAGGCTGGGGCAACGTAGACCCGGTGACCTTCGTGGGCACGATCTTGGTGATCTTCACGCAAATTTTGTCCATCGCCCTGGCCGCCATCCTGACCGGTGTGGTCGCGACTGCTTACACCGCCCAAGTGGAGCGTCGTCAAGCTTTGTATGAAATGGAAGTGCGCAATGTCCTTTCCGATGGTGTGGTGACCGAGGAAGAGCAAGCGCAACTTAAAATTATGCAAGCCAAACTTGGCATGTCGGACGAGCAGGTTGAAGCCATCAAACACCAGATGGAAGAAGAGAAACAGCTCGCCGAGTCAAACAAGCAAGCCACATAACCATTTAGGGGGCCATCATGGACAACGGTGCTTACGCCAAATACAAGCAAGAGAACCCCGACGTTTACACGCCACTCTCCACGTACGACTACGTCAACCAATTTGTGCACGAGCTCTCCAACGCCGAGCTGGTGGTGTGCATCGTGGCCGTGGGATTGGCCTTGATCGCCATTTATAAAATCTTGACCAAAAACAAAGACAAGTCACCTGACGACCACAGCGAATAAGAGGAAAGAAGATGAGCGAACTTCCAGAGACCGAATTGCCAGACCACGGCGAAGACCCGTTTCGTACCCGTTGCGCCATGCTGGTGTCGGGCTTGGCCATGTGTTTGGCCATTGCCAGCTTGGGTGGCAACAATGCATCTAAAGAAAGCATGAGCAACAACATCTTGGCTTCCAATGCCTACGCGTTTTATCAAGCCAAGAACATCCGCCAGACCGATTACAAAATCGCGGCCGACGAGTTGCGACTGCAACTGGCCAATGAAAAGCTGACTCCCGCCGCTAAAGCGTTGGCCGAAAAGAAACTCGAAGCCTACGAAAAGAACATCGCGCGCTATGAGTCAGAGCCTGACACGGGCGACGGCAAAAAAGAACTCATGGAAAAAGCCAAAGCGCACGAACATGAGCGCGACGTCGCTTTGCGCCAAGATCCATGGTTTGACTACGCCGAAGCCCTGTTGCAAATTGCGATTGTGCTGACGTCGGTGGCCATCTTGACCGGTGCCCATGTACTGTTCTGGGTCCCTTGTGGGCTAGGTCTTTTGGGCGTCTTTTCAACCATCAACGGATTCTTGCTGCTGATATAAACCAATAACTTTAGATCAAAGGCCCCTTTGGGGCCTTTTTCCATCTGACTCACGTTTTAATTAACCATGCAAAGCACTCCTGAAACGACCACTTGGCGCGGTCGCATTGAACAGTTCATCAACCACCCCACAATTCAACACTTACTGGTGTTTCTGATCGTCATCAACGCGGCCATCTTGGGCATCGAAACCAGTCCCAGCGCAATGGAATCTTGGGGAGACGAGCTCTTTTTGTTGGACCACGCCATCTTGAGTATCTTCATCGCAGAGATCGTGTTGCTGATTGCGGCACGTGGTTTTTCGTTTTTCAAAGACGCATGGTGCGTGTTTGATTTCATTGTGGTTGGCATTGCGTTGGTGCCAGCCTCTGGCTCGTTATCGGTATTGCGTGCGCTGCGTGTGTTGCGGGTGCTGCGCCTGATCAACAAAGTCGAGAGCATGCGCAAAGTGGTGGGCGGTTTGCTCAGCTCACTGCCCGGCTTGGGCTCAGTATTTGGCCTGATCATGATCATCTTTTATGTGGCCTCAGTGATTGCCACCGACCTCTTCCACAAAGACTTTCCCGATTGGTTTGGTGACTTGGGTACCAGCGCTTTCACACTGTTCCAAATCATGACCTTGGAGAGCTGGGCGGACGGCATCGCACGCCCCGTCATGGAGAGTTTTCCTTATGCGTGGGTCTTCTTCATTTTGTTCATCCTGATCGCCACGTTCATCATCTTCAACCTCTTCATCGCCGTGATCGTGGACTCCATCACCGCTGACAAAGACAAAGACCACCGCGATCACCAACATCAAAACTCTGTTCAAGAAGAGTTGCGACACTTGCGTCGCGATATGGCTGAGTTGCGTCAACTACTGATCAAACAAAATAAATGAGTCACACCCTACACCCCCACGCACCAAAGGGCTTGCTTGGCCTGATTTATTCTTGGCTGTTTGATCCTGAATTCAAGCCTGGGTTCAACCACACGGTGGAGCGCAGCATTGCGTTCTTGATCATCGCCAGCGTGATTGCGGTGTTGATTGAAAATACACCCCAGCTCTACAACAATTACGTGGGCTGGTTTCATTTTTTCGACGTCGTGACGGTGAGCATCTTCACACTCGAATACGTCCTGCGCATCTCCACGGCTCACCTGAATCCAGAGTTTGCTGGCAAGTCATTTCCGCGATTGCGCTACGCCTTCAGTTTTTATGCGCTGGTGGATTTGATCGCCATTGCGCCGTTCTACTTCGCTCGCTTTGTCGAGGTGGATGTCGAAATGCTGCGCGTACTTCGAATCTTGCGATTGGCGCGAATGTTCAAGCTGTCACGTCAGATCGTTCCCGCGTGGCACGAGTTTCAAGCACTGAATGAAGGGCGCAGCTTTCGCGCGAAATTGTTTGCGCTGCTAGAGCCCACGGGACACTCAGGGCGCTTGCACACCTACTTTGATAACTTCATTGTGTTTTGGGTGGCACTCTCTATCACGTGTGTGATTTTTGAATCCGTCGAATCTGTCCGCGCACTCTTCGCAGTGGAGTTTCGCGTCATTGACGCGATCGCGTTCACCATCTTCACCATCGAATACATCGCACGCGTTTACACAGCGCCAGAAAATCCTAAATACAAGCACCTGCGCATTCCCCGTTGGTCGCATGTGTGCTCAGGTTCAGCCATCATTGATTTGCTAGCGATCTTGCCTTTCGTTTTGGAAAGTCTGTTCAGCCAGCACCTGGATTTGCGCTTCTTGCGGGTCTTCCGCTTGGTGCGCATGCTCAAACTCACGCGCTACACCTCCGCGCTGGAAACGCTTTACAAAGTTGTGCTGCGCGAATGGCAAGTCATTTTTGCTTCGGTATTTGTGATGATGCTGCTCGTGGTGTTAACCGCCAGCTTGGGCTTTTTGTTTGAACATGAGGCTCAGCCCGACAAGTTTGAAAACATTCCTCAATCTATCTACTGGGCCATCATCACCTTGGCATCGGTAGGCTATGGCGACATCTCACCCATCACCCCCATGGGACGTGCACTCACCGTTATTTTGGCCTTGGTGGGTATTGGCATCTTTGCAATTCCCGCCGGTTTATTGGCCTCTGCATTCACAGACCAATTGCGCATCGACCGCGATGCCTTCAAGCACCGCTTGATGCTGGCTTTTGAAGATGGCCTGCTAGACGGTGCGGAGCGCGAACTCATCGTGGCTGAAGCGGAACGCTTGCATTTGTCCGATGACGAAGTCAAACGCCTCACCGACGAAGCCCGTGCCGAATTTGCAGCCAAAGAAGCCGAGAACCACGCCCATGCCAATGGCTTGGTGTTGGACGCCAAAGCACACCCGGCCTTGGCAGCAGCGCAATTCAAATTGTTGGTGGCGCAATTGGCACTCATCACCGAAGCCACGGGCGAAGCCGCCTTGCAAAAGAATTTAAAAGCTGCCCCTGCAGCAGACGACACCGAACTCCAAGTGCTGGCTTTGTTGGCCAAGCGCCAGGCGTCACTCCCTCGACCATGACGCACTTCTACGAGCCACGCTTGGGCCATGGCTTGCCGCATGACCCCTTCAATGCCATCGTAGGTCCACGCCCCATTGGTTGGGTGTCCACGCGCAGCAATGCGGGCGTGCTGAACTTGGCGCCTTACAGTTTTTTCACAGCCTTCAACTACATCCCTCCCATCGTGGGCTTTTCTAGCATCGGCGCCAAAGACTCGCTGCGCAATGTGCAAGAGAACGGCATGTTTGTGTGGAACCTGGTGACCCGCCCGCTGGCCGAAGCCATGAACCAAACCTGCGCTCCAGTGGGACCCGAGGTGAATGAATTTGAACTCGCCGGCCTCACCTCCGCACCTTCACGCGTGGTCGATGTGCCGCGCGTGGCCGACAGCCCGGTATCGTTTGAATGTCGATGCACACAAATCATCCAGCTCGAGACTCTAGAAAAACAACAGGTCCCCACCTGGTTGGTGCTGGGTGAAGTGGTGGGGGTGCACATTGCCAACCACTTGCTCACAGACGGCGTGTACGACACCGCCCGTGCGGGCCACATCTTGCGCGGTGGCGGCCCAGCAGACTACTTCACGGTGGGCCCAGAACAGCTGTTCAAAATGTGGCGCCCCAAGGGCTGACAAACTCGTCAGGCTCGCCCTTTGAGCCAGCCATCCGGTATGCTCATCGTCTAGTTTGATTCTCGGCTTCAACCGCTCGCTCACCGCTTCATGTCTCGTCCACACGCCACAGGTTTCATGGTGCTGCACAGCAACCAGCTCGAAGGCCTGCGCGAGTTGGCGGTGCGATTTATCCGAGACAACCCGTTGCCACCGCTGGCCCCCGAAGTGCTGCTGGTGCAAAGCAACGGCATGAAGCACTGGCTCGAATTGGCCTTGGCCAAAGACCTGGGCATTTGCGCCGCCACAGAGGTGGTTTTACCCTCGGCCAAGCTGTGGCAAATCTATCGCGCGGTGTTGGGTCCTGACTGCGTGCCCGCGCACATGCCCCTCGACAAATCACCCTTGGTGTGGCGCATCTTGCGCCGATTGCCAGATCTGTTGAAACAACCCGGCTTTGAGCCCCTCGCCCACTATGTCGGCCAACACAGCCGTGACGAACGGCGTGCCTATCAACTGGCCATGCAACTGGCCGACGTGTTGGATGGCTATCAAAACTACCGTGCCGACTGGCTTGACGATTGGGCGCAACACCGCGACCAACTCCGCTCCCCCCAAGGCTCCGCCAACCCCTTGCCTGCCGCACACCTCTGGCAGCCAGCGTTGTGGCGTGACTTGCTGCAGGACTTGGCCCATGATCCCGACGTACAAACCGCCGCGCAACACAGCTTCCGCTCGCGTGCAGAGGTGCACGACGCATTCATGCATGCCATGCAGCAACGGCCCGAAGGCCAACGCCTCGCGGGCGTGCCACAGCGCTTGATGGTGTTTGGCGTCACGTCACTGCCCATGCAAACGGTGGAGGCCCTGGTCGCACTGGGACGGGTTTGCCAAGTGTTGATGCTGGTGCAAAACCCCTGTCAACATCATTGGGGGCATGTGGTGGAGAGTCGCATCCCACTCTCACAATTGACGCGTCAGCGCCAAGCACATAAGCCCAATTTACCGATCCCCCGTGCCGATGGCAGTCTGAGTGAAGCCGATCAGTACACGCTGCACACCGCCACCCATCCCCTCCTGGCAGCATGGGGCAAGCAAGGCCGTGACTATCTGCACCTGCTAGACAACTTCGACGACGTGTCGCACGACCCTCATTTGTTGGGTCAACGTGTGGATGTGTTCATCGACCCGTTGGCCACGGCACAACAAGAAGGTCGCGCCGGTACCCAACTCGAACACCTGCAGTCCGCCCTGCTCCACCTAGACCCTCCGCCTCACACGCCCAGCGAAGTGCCCGAAGGTGACACCAGCATCACACTGGTGCAAGCCCATTCACCCCAGCGTGAAGTCGAAGTGCTGCACGACCGTGTGCTGGCCTGGCTGGATGCAGACTCACACCTGTCACCCAGCGACATCATGGTGATGGTGCCGGACATGGCCACATTTGCGCCGCATATTCATGCCGTATGGGGTCGCTTTGCTGCCAACGATCCCCGTCATCTGCCCTACTCAGTCGCCGACACCACGCCGCGCACCGAACCCTTGGTGCAAGCCCTCGACATGTTGTTGCAACTGCCTCAGTTGCGCATCACACGGGTGGAATGGCAAAGCTTGTTTGAAGTCGCTGCTGTGCGACAACGATTCGGCCTAGAGGCCAATGACGTGGCCCAACTCGACACCTGGCTTTGCGATGCCGGCGTGCGCTGGGGACTGGATGCACACCACCGCGAACCCTGGGGCATTGCCCCCAATGCCCGCGATGCAAACCAAAACAGCTGGCTGTTTGGCTTAGAACGTCTGCTATTGGGCTATGCCTCTGGCACGCAAGCGACGGCTGCAACATGGCAAGACACTTTGTCACAACCTGGCGTTGGCGGCTTGGACGCCCACGTCATCAGCAGCCTGCTGCAATGGCTGCGACACACACAGATCGCGCTGCGCAAGTTGCAACAACCGCATACGCCACAAGTCTGGGGCGAGGTCTTGCAACAGGTCCTCGATTTGTTTTTCAAGACCAGCGACGACGCCGATGAACGTTTGCTCGAACGCATCAAAGCACCGCTAGAAACTTGGCTTGCCGAATGTCAACTGGCGCGCCTTGATTCACCTTTGCCCTTGATCGTGGTGCGTGAACATTGGATGTCGCAGCTGCAACAGTCCGCCTTACAACGGCGCTTTTTTGGCGGTGGTGTGCAGTTTGCCACCCTCATGCCCATGCGCGCTATTCCGTTCAAAGCCGTGTGCTTGCTCGGCATGAACGACGGAGATTACCCCCGCAGCCAAACCCCGCGCGATTTCGATTTGATGAGTGACGTCGCCCATGCCGGCAGCACACACCGGCACTGGCGTCCTGGCGATCGCTCACGCCGTGAAGACGACCGCTATTTGTTTTTGGAGGCGCTGTTGTCCGCGCGTGAAAAGCTCTACATCAGCTGGCAAGGTCGTCGCACCACCGACCATGAACTCAAACCCCCATCGGTGTTGGTGGCCCAACTGATGGATTACCTCAACACCGTGTGGACGCGCAATGGCAAAGACGCCTGCGAAGCCCCTCTGCAACCCTTGCAAGCGTTCTCACCCCGCTACTTCACGCAAGGCTCAGGATTTCAGACCTACGCCAGCGAATGGGCACGCGCACGCGCGCCGTCAACCGTGGCCCCTGTCGCGGTCAGGTCGGACCCAACAGCACCTCAGGCGCTGACGTTGACCCAGTTGCAGCGCTTGCTTCACCAGCCTGTGGAAGTTTTCTTGGTCGACCGTTTGCAACTCCGACTGGATCGACCTGCCGAAGCGGCTGAAGAAGTCGAACCCTTTGCCTTGCACGGCTTGAACAAATACAAAATCAGTCAGCGCATCGCTCATACCGACGCAACCGAACAAGCCTTGGTACAGCTACACCTGAGCGGCCAATTGGCTTTGGCGAGTTTTGGGGAGATGCAACAAAACCAGTTGCTCAAAGAACGACAAAACTTGCGCGATCAGTTGGATCTGTTGCGCCCCGCATGGCCTCATCTCCTGAGCGCACAGTCTGCACAGTGGCAGCTCAACGGCTTTGAATTGAGTGCTGAGTGGGCCAATGGTCAAAGCCTCTGGTACACCCATGCAGTGAACGATGCGTGGCTTCAAGTGTTGCTGCGTCCCGGCGCGGTCACCGAGGGAAAAAAAGAAACCCAACAAGCGCGTCTGGATACCCTGAGTCACTTGTGGCTCTCCCACTTGGCGGCGTGTGCCAGCGGCACCCCCACCACCAGTGTGCAAATTGGTTTGGATGCCGCGGTCGAGTTGAAGCCAATCGCAAGCGACGAAGCCCAGCAACAGCTGCTAGCGCTCTGCCATCTTTACGCAGAAGCTTGGACGCAACCGCTGCCGGTCGCAGCCAAAACAGCCTGCGCCTATGCCATGGCCGTCAAGGCCGGACACAAAGATCCACTCAACAAAGCAAAAACAGCTTTTGAAGGCGCGTATCAAAAGTCGGGAGAACTCGACAACTCCCCATCTCTGCAACGCGTGTTCAACAGCTTCAGCGATGTCGCCCCTGGCATGCGCGACTGGTCCGAGCGCTTGTACGGCCCGATGCGTGATGCTGCAACAGTGATCCACCTCAGCACCCTCACCCAAGAGGGGGACGCATGAACGTGTTGAACCCCCTCACGCTTGCGCTGCAAGGCCGTCAAGTGATTGAGGCCAGTGCCGGCACGGGCAAAACGTGGACACTCGCGGCGCTTTATCTGCGCTTGGTGTTGGGCCACCAACGTGTCGAGCCCTTGTTACCGCCGCAAATTTTGGTGATGACCTTCACCGATGCCGCCACCGCTGAATTGCGTGAACGCATTCACCAACGTCTGAGCCAAGCCGCCTCCTACTTTGATTGCAGCGCCCAACAACGTGCACTCCCCCATCACCTAGAAGTCGATCCATTTCTCATGGATCTGCGCGACAGCTTTGACTCCACGCTGTGGCCACGCTGTGCGTTGCAACTCCATTGCGCGGCTGAGTGGATGGACGAGGCCGCCATCTACACGATCCATGGTTGGTCGCGCCGCATGCTCACCCAGCACGCGCTAGAAAGCCACAACCTGTTTGAGCAAACACGACTTGAGAACGCAGACGAACTCAAACTCAGCTTGGTGCAAGACTATTGGCGCGAATGGTTTTATCCCTTGGATGCCAACACCCTGCAACACATCAGTCCCTTGATTGGCCAAGACCCGAGCCAATTGCTGAACACCTTGAGCGAGATGTGGCGCGAGCAAGAGCGCAGCCCACGGGCTGTCCCGGCCCCCACCACCACCCCCACCGAGGCGATTGCAGCCCACATGGTCTGGCAAGCCGAGGTCGACCGCACCGCCCAAGCCGCCCGTGCGCTTTGGGACGAGGAAGTGTTGCAAGCCCTTCAATCTGCCGGCGCTGAGAAAAAAATCAAAGGCATTCGCCCAGACTACTTTGCCCAATGGCTCGAGCAGCTTCAGGCTTGGGCCACAGAGAACGCAGAGGCTGACAGCAAATTACTCGAACGCTTCACTGCGCCCACGCTCTCCAGCAAAGGTTGGCAGGCGGCCAATGACATTGAATTTTTTGCAGCCTTGGCAAATCACGTCACTGTCTTAACCCAAACACCCGACACCCTTCAGCTGATTGCACGACACGCTGCGCATGCGGTGGGCGAAGCGTATCAAGCTGCCAAACAGCAACGCGCCGCCTTTGACTTTTCGGATCTGCTGAAAAATTTGCACCACGCCGTGATGGCAGAGGATGGCCGTTTGGCACATGCCATTCGTCAGCAATACCCGGTGGCTTTGGTTGACGAATTCCAAGACACCGATCCTTGGCAATACGGTACTCTCCATCGCATCTACGACCCACAGTCCTGCACAGAGGCCCATGCGTTGGTGATGATCGGCGACCCCAAGCAAGCCATCTACAGTTTCCGCGGCGCTGACTTGAACACCTATTTGCAAGCGCGTGCCGATGCCAGCCAATACAACACCCACTCGCTTCACACTCTCACGGGCAACCATCGTTCCACACCCGCATTGGTCGCCGCCCTAGAGCACATCTTCACCCAAGCTCACAACCCCTTCGCGTCGGCTCAGGGTGAAATTGAATTCGTCAAAGTCACGGCAGAGGGCACGGAAAAGCCACTCTCGGTGCAAGGGCAAGAACACGTGGCGCTCACGGTTTGGCAGATGCCCGCCGAGGGTGAGACTGAGGTGATTGGCATTGATCGCTACCTGCACCACAGTGCCGCTGTGTTTGCGGACCAAATGGCAAAGCTGCTGCAATCACACGCCGTATCACCAAGCGACATGGCTGTCTTGGTGCGCAATCAAAAGCAAGCTGACGCGATGCGGGATGCTCTCCGCGCAAGACACATTCCCAGCGTGTATTTGTCCGACCACACCAACGTGTACCACGCCACCGAGGCCACTGATGTGTGGCGCCTCTTGCGCGCCGTGGCCTCGCCTCACAACACGGAAGGCGTGCGCGCCGCAATTGGCAGTCGTCTGTGGATGCTCGATGGGCAGCAGTTGACGACCCAGTTGCAAGACGAATCCGAATGGGAATCGTTGCTCGATCAATTCCATCACTGGCACACCCTGTGGCAACAACACGGCATTTTGCCGATGCTGCACCATTGGTTGCACAGCCAAAATGTGGCGCAACGCTTGTTAGCGCAACCGGATGGGGAACGGCGACTGAGCAACCTGCTGCACTTGGGTGAGTTGTTGCAACATGCAGCGCAAAGCCTGCAGGGTGAGCACGCCTTGGTGCGTTACCTCGGGGAGCAAATTCAAAGCCCACATCACGACAGCGATGCACAACAAACGCGCTTGGAGACCGATGCGTTGTGCGTGAAAGTCATCACGTACCACAAGAGCAAAGGTTTGCAGTACCCCTTGGTGTTTGTGCCATTCGCCGGCGCATTCGGTGTCGAGAAAAAAACCAAAACCAACTTTGCGCAAGACGACGATGGCGACGACGACAGCGACCCGACCACCACCTCGGTCGAAGAAGACATGCGCTTGCTCTATGTGGCGCTCACCCGTGCCAAGCGCAGCTTGTGGCTCGGTGTTGCAGAAACCAAAAATGATCTGAGCGGAAGTGCCGACAAAAACACGCTCAAACGCAGCGCGCTGTCTTGGCTGCTGAACCGACAAACCCGCGGGGACCTGCGCAGCCAACTCGACAGCGTATGGAACACCAGCCCACACATCCACGTGGCCGACATGCCGCAGCTGCAAGGCCACGCGTACCAAGCGCCGTTGAGTCAAGACGCAACGCAAAGCGCCCTGATGCCCACACGTCGTCACCACAGCTTGTGGTGGACAGCCAGCTTCAGCGCGATCACCCGCGGCTTGGTGGCCGAATCCAAGCGCGACGAGGACACCGCCACAGCGCTGATTGACGCACAGCCAGACCACCTCAACGATGCAGTCAACGCATCAAGCATCAGTCCGTGGCAAGATTTTTCTGCCGGTGCGCGCTATGGCACGCTGCTGCATGACTTGTTGGAATGGCTGGCACTCAACCAATGGCCTCTGGCCAACCCACAAGCACCTGCATGGGCGCTGCAAGCTTGGCAAACGCTGCTTGCACACAAGATGCAATGGCTCTCGCTCAACCCGCAAGATCGCGCGCAATTGGCACCATGGCTGCACGCCATCGTCACCACACCCTTACCTTTGGGCGGCTGGGACGCTTTGGACGCTGGACATGCGGCGCCTGCGTTGACCTTGTCGCATCTTCAGCGCGATGACATGTGGCCCGAAATGGAGTTCAACCTCGAAGTGGGCCATGTGCCCGCCCACGTGCTTGACCAACACATCCAAGCCCATCTGTTTCAAGGCGTCACGCGCCCGGGCTTACAGGACCGTGTGATGCAAGGCATGCTGACGGGGTCGTTGGACTTGGTCCTGCAACACGACGGTCGCTACTGGGTGGTGGACTACAAGTCCAACAAACTCAATGGCTACGATGCCGCCACCTTGCAACAGGCGGTGCTCCACAAACGCTATGACGTGCAATACGTGCTGTACACCTTGGCCTTGCATCGCTTGCTCACCGTCCGCTTACCCGGCTACAACTATGCACAGCACATGGGCGGTGCGGTGTATGTGTTTTTGCGCGGCATTCAACAACCGGGGGCCGGCGTGCATGTGCACAAACCACCGCAGGTGCTGATTGAAACGCTGGATGCCTTGTTTGCGAAAGGCACCGCATGATCGCGCTCCAAGACTTGCTGAAAGATGTCAAAAAGCCGCGTGAGCTCGAGGTGCCTTTGCCGCTCACCGGTTTGGATATCGCGTTGGCCAACTATCTCAACCTGCATCAGCCAAGTGACGATCCACGTCACTGGTGGTTAACTGCCCTGACCAGTCACCAATGGAGCCAAGGCCACGCTTGCCTCGACCTCACCGCTTTGTCTACCCAAACCGCTGCGTTGCTCGGTTGGTCGCAAGAGCACCTTGCACTGCTACCGACCCACCTGGGCGAAGCCGCATCCACCTTGCCTGGATGTCAGGGCGACAACAGCCCCTTGGTCCTGGTGCACGACGTGCACAACAGCCGTTTGTATTTGCGTCGCGCTTGGATGGCAGAGCAACAAATTCGTCATCGCCTCAACGAGCGCTTAGCCCTGCCCTGCGAAGCCCCTGCAGATTTGCAATCGCGCCTGGATGCGTTGTTTGGCACAGCGGCCAACCTGCAGCGCACCGCCTGCGAAGTGGCAGTGCAAAACCGCATCACCCTCATCACTGGTGGCCCAGGCACGGGCAAGACCACCACGGTCGTCAAGCTGCTGGCCTTGTTGGTCGGTGCGTCGGCTGAGACGTTGCGCATTCACTTGGCCGCCCCCACAGGCAAAGCGGCCGCGCGCTTGAGCGAATCGATTCGCAAAGCTTTGCAAGACATGCCTGCCGATGTGCAGGAGAACATCCCAACGCAAACACACACTTTGCACCGCTTGCTGCAAGTCCATCGCCACCGCATGCAAGCCGTGCCTCTGGCCACCGATGTGGTGGTGGTCGACGAGGCCTCGATGATCGACCTCGAGATGATGACGCGCCTGCTGCAAGCCGTGCCCTCCACTGCGCGCTTGATCTTGTTGGGTGACAAAGACCAACTCGCCTCGGTTGAAGCCGGCGCTGTCATGGCGCAGTTGTGCACCGGCTCGTTGCTGCGCAAACAAACCGTCACCCTCACCTACAGCCACCGCTTTGATGCCCAAGGCGGTATTGGTCAGTGGGCCCAAGCCGTGAATGCCGCGGTGCCAGACAACACACCCGCTCTTCAAGCCCTGTGGTCTGCCACACCCGACTGGCTCACCTGCTTAGCCAGCGCAGAGGGCGAACACGAGCCCACACTGCCCGACGTGACACGCTTACAAATAGCCCACGCACATGAGAAACCATTCGCCGCAGGGTTACGTCACGGATGGCGCACCTGGTTGAACTTGCTGCGTCCTCACCTGGCAAGCGCTTCACACGCCAGCTCACCGTGCAGTGATGCGCAGGCACAAGACCTGTTGAACGCCTTCACCCAGTTTGCGGTCTTGGCTGCTGTGCGCGAAGGCCCGTTGGGGGTGGTGCAACTGAACGCCCACATCGAACAGGCCTTGGACTTGGGTCATCACACTTGGTATGCCGGGCGTCCGGTGATGGTGACGCGCAACAACTACAGCTTGGGATTGATGAACGGTGACATTGGTTTGTGTCTCCCCGCGCCCGATGGCGTGCTGCGCGTCGCCTTCCCTGGTCCGAAAGGTGGCGTACGTTGGGTCATGCCATCGCGACTCGAGCATGTGGAAACCGTGTTTGCGATGACCGTGCACAAGTCGCAAGGGTCAGAGTTTTCACACGTGCTGTTGGTCCTGCCAGCCCAAGCCTCTGCAGTACTCACGCGCGAACTGGTCTACACCGGGCTGACACGTGCGCGGGACCGCTTGACCTTGTGGGCGCCTCAAGTCGACGAACTCTGGAACGCCTGCGCCCGGCGTGTCTGGCGCAGTGGCGGCTTGGGCGACTGACGAAACCTCCCAATCTTTGTTCACAATAGAGGGATGCTTATGAATCCCTACCTTGCCCAACTCGAACAGTTGGCTGTGCCGCTCGCCATTGCACTGGTGATTGTGTTGTTCTCGCTCTTCAGCTTTGGCGTGTGGGTGTCGCGCATTCGCCATGTGCGCGCTGAAGTGGTGGCGTTGGATGCTCGCCTCGGTGCGCACCAGGGCACCAGTCGCGAAGCGTTGATGCTTGCGGAGAGCAAAACCAGCGACGCAGAGCTCAAGTTTCTACTGCGCGAAACCGAGGCCGGCTTGATCGACCTGCCCACACAACATGGCACTCATCACAAGCTAAACCAAGGCCCCCACAGCAGCTACAGCTTTCGCAGCCATGCCGACACCTGGACGGTGCGCAGTGTGTTGGGCGGTCGCATGAATTTGGCGCTGTTTGAAACCATGCCGAATTTGCTGATCGGTTTTGGTTTGATGTGCACCTTCATCTTTTTGGCGGTGGCTTTGCAACAAGCGGGCTTGGCGCTCAACGCCTTGGATGTGTCGGCACGTCAGCAAGACCAAGCCTTGCAATCGCTGATTGCCACCGCGGGGGGCAAGTTCATCACCTCCATCGCTGGCTTGCTGTGCTCGCTGGTGTGGAACTGGCGCGCCAAAGTGGCGCTGGAGAATTTGCAAGCCAGCATCGACACGCTGTGCCACACCCTGCGCGCCAAAGTCCCCGACAACGCAGCCGAAGCCAGCGTGCGCATGCAGCTCGCCTTGTTCCAAGACATCTTGGACGAGAACCGTTCACAGGTGAGCCAACTGCGTCGCTTTGAAGGCGACTTTGCCAACGCGATTGGCGACGCCCTTTCGCGCAACATGCAACCTGCGTTTGACAAACTGGCGCAACTGGCCGACAGCATTCAGCTGTCGAGCCAAAGCTTTGGCAGTGCGGGCAGCCAAGCGGCTGGCGAACTGAGCAAGGCCGGAGCAGCGATGACCCAAGGCATTGAAAACGGCTTGGCCTCGTTCAACGAGGCGGTCACCACCTTGGCCCAGACCATTCAAACCACACGCAGCACGGTGACCGATCTCGACGCCGCTCTGGCACGCGCCCTAGCCGCGGGTAACCAGGGCACGCATCAGTTAGAAACTTTGCTTGGCAACTTAGGACAAACCGTGCAAACGGTACAAGGCGCGATGTCGGGCTTGCAGACCACGGTCGAAAAAATCGACCACACTGCCGACAAGTTCAAAGACAGCGCCAGCGCCATTGAAAGCTCGGTCAACCTACAACGTGCTGCGGCCAACGATTTCAAAGAAGCCTTGGTGCCGATGAACCAAGCCCTCGGTCAAACCGTGGACACACTCAAAACCAGCGCGGTTTCTGCCGAAGAAGCGCTGGGCCATGTGCGCACCCATTTGCAAGACGCCCAAAAGGCGCTCACCGGCACCGTGGATGCCCTGACGAAAGGCGTGTCTGGCTACAGCACGCAAATCGCCGATCTGCACACCAAGATGGACCAGCACTTGGCCAGCGCGGTGAACCAACTCAGCGGCAGCATCACCAACCTTGAAGAAGTGTTGGATGAGTTCATCGACGCGTTGCCACCCAAGGCCTAAAGCGACACGTGTAAATCATGTTCATCAAAACTCGTCGCCACGCCGCTGCCACGAATGAGCAGGTCGAAGAGTCGGGCTACATGGCCTCGGCCAGTGACCTGATGATTGGCTTGCTGTTCATCTTCATCGTGAT
>JACCDK011839600.1_pt1 | contig 28767 bp, 36 predicted proteins | sample 7445871 | NCBI WGS metagenome assembly JACCDK01 (sample SAMN15323436, study PRJNA562643) | freshwater metagenome | isolation source: river surface water | place: USA:Blue River Watershed | collected 2017-08-15 | reverse complement strand
TCGTCGCGGCTGATGGAATATATCTCGGGGGATCCGCGAGTGAGCCTGTATTGATCCATGTAAAATTTCATTTGTGTCGGAGTCAGAGGCAAAATTTTGAAAATACGTTTCGCGAGTTTGCGATGGTCGCTCGGTGGCAACGCGGCTTCAAATACCTCGAGCGTTTCTAAGCTTAGCTGCGCACCTATGCTGGATAAGTGCGATAGAATCTCCTGGAAGGATTTTTTAGTTTCTATTACTGCTCGCAAGTATTCGGCCAGGAGCCGCGGCCTGAAAGCCAATGCGTGCGGGATCAAGTAATATGCGCGGTGAGAATGTTGTATTATAGTTATTGCCTGTGCGTCCCCGAAGTATAAGCACGCATAATTAATGTTGACCCGGTGAGCAACAAACATTAGCCAACTATGTTCCTCGGGGCTCTCACAAGCACACCAATTTCTAGCGCGGGAGACTGCAAAAGACATTTCGTGTGCCGCTATCCCGGAATAATAGTTCCGCGCCGGTATAAAATATCTGCCCGAGAGGCTCTCCATGCAGTCATAGAATATTTTGCCTGGCGTCCCAGAAAAGATAATTTTTTGATCGTCGAATAAATCATATAGTTTGTCCGCGTGATGTTTGGCTACATGTCGTGCGCAAATATTACTAGCGCGTGAACATTTACACTCAGCAGAGCCGACATGAAAGAGTATTTTTGCGCAAATATTCCCGGGATGTTCGAGTACGCCAGAACATTTAAAGTATTCGAGCATATGCGCGACATTTTCCTGTTCGAGTGCTCGCTTAGTGAATTTACACATGTCCGCGTATGATTCGGCGTTGGTCGCCAACTCGACTAAGAAATCACGTGGAGCATATTCGAGAATGAACTTACTTGCCGGGCGTACTCGTACTTTGAAGCCCCACCGAGTACAGGCTAAATAGGTCACAAATATAGCCCATGTGCGGTTAATCGCCCGATAAGTTGCACGGACCACAGGTCTAGCCGGCCACAGAATATAAGTCTCTATTATTTCTCGGCCGGGCTGGCAATCAACAAGTAGTTCGAATACTGATACTTCATTTGGGCCAATCATAGCAAATATATATATTTGTAGTTTCACTACACGGGTATTTCATTTTTTGTGTGACTGGTCCTTGCCATGTAGACAAAAAATGATTGTCCTGCGCGATAATATATAAATTCTCGACAGTGACCGACACATTATTCAACAACACCATGAACCACACAAGTATACGGGATTATATATGTGATGCTATTCGCGAAGAGATACGCTTTCGCGAGGCCGCAATTGATGAATGTATCACTAGAAACTCAGGATGGTTTGACAAATATAGTAACTGTATTGCCCCTGGGTATGTGGCGCTAATAAGAGACATTAACGCAGCCGTCGAGACAAAAATAACAAATACACCTATACTCACCGAGGAATCCCGACAACACATTCATGATGCATTGGCCGAGGCGACCTCCAGTTATATTCACCGCATGTACCGATCAGAACGCGGTGAGTTACTCATTGGTATCTCTCGTCTTGAGTTTCATGAACTGGCTAGTTACATTCCCGAGAAATTTTGCGAGGCCTATAAGCGACGCACTTTCAAGCATCGAAATATTTCGCCGGTGCAAGAAACCAATGAATGAACATTGTTCTTTGCGACCCTACGACAATCAATCAAGTACAAAAAATATATTTTTTGTTCGCCCGTCACTATTAGCGCGAGTATTCTGGTTCGTCAGATGTGTTGCATTCATCCTCGAGACATACGAATAATTTTACAGAACGCGCCCGGGGGTGTTTCTGGATTCTGGCAACTTTTCGAAGTAGGCGGTATAATTGCGAATATCTGTATGCGATTGCACGATTATACTTCGCGTATAAGTACCGAGACGAACTCTTATAATTTATGCTCGGCGCAGATGCAGTATAATCACCTAGTCTTTGTAGGAATTCAGGCCCATATGTATCACGCAGCATTTCTACTTGTTCGCTCGCGCATACCATTCTCGCTAGCGAGCCTAAGAAACTATTTATCCTAATACAGTCGCTCTGTTCCTCGGGGGTAAGTTCGGCCCAATTGCTGAACTCTCGGAGCGGGAAAGTTATAAGTTTCCTTTCGCCAGTAGTGCAAAACTCCCTTATTTCTTCGAGAGTCAGCAGTTCGCCGGCCCAAGAGAACTCGAACGCATGCTCAAACATGAACACCTTCGGGCATATTTTCCCGCGAATAATCTTAATGCAACCCGTAACACCTACATCAACGAACTCGATACAACATGACTTGTCGTTTTTAAGGCTGAATAGAATTGGTATATCTGTTGTGTCAATATCATTGAGCTCACGAGTTATTCTCGCCCGTGAGCGTCTAATACAGTACGCACCATTTGGGCAGTCGCCGCAGGTACACTTGCGTGAAATATAATGTTGGTCAATTTCGCATTCAGGCGGGTTGCAAATCCAACAATTAGAAGACTCAGAGCAACCCCAACATTCCTGTAGAAATAACATTGCGGGGTAGAAGAACTTAGAGCAAGTAGTCCTGGGAATCCCGTCGCGGGCGTGACGGCAAGTAGTCCGTAATAGACACAAACAAGTATGTCGGGCTATTTCGAAATACATTTCTGGGAATATCTGCGCGGTAATAGTAAAGTGTTCAGCAAGGCTCATTACTTTTTTGAACCAATGCATGTCGTAGGCATCAATTTTATACTCGGCTGGTAGCATGCGTGTGGAATATATCGCAGGAAGATGAACTATTTCTCCGAATAACTTGCCAAATGTACAAAAAATAACATTGCGCGGCCACGAAAAATAGAATCTCAATCGTGTTTATTTTTTCAACCTGGCGCGTTCCATATCTATCAATTGCTCGAGAGCATAAATTCTCTCGTAAATATCTGGGCTGTTGGTGCTCGCTTGCCTTAACCAAGCAACACTCACACGGAATCCGAGCTCGGCATATCCAAATATTCTATTGTGCGTGCCGGTGTATTTGGCCGCCATTTCGCGGGCCACTCGGGTACTGGCTACATTATAGTAATAATATGTCTGCAGCACCTCGACATCTGGCAATATTTTGCCGGATTTATGTCTTTCCCCAGACATTTCATAGAATCCTCGACGAAGTTCTTTGGACTCCATGTTCCAGCGCGCCCCGTTCTCAGCAAGGATTTTTATAAACTCACAGCAAATTGTTCTTTCTCCATGTGTAAGCTCAAGAGTCTTTGTTGGAAATAACCTATAGGCTAGTTCGAACCCCTTTAACGAATTTATATCGCGGTAGCATTTTGGCGGACGAGCCAAGTGTAAGGCCTCCGCGGCTATATCTTGGATATTATACCGCTTCACAAGAGCCCAGTATTCATCAGATACTTTATCCGGATGTGAGTCAATAAAGTGTTTGATAGCGCGAGGCTTATTTGCTGCTGCGCGCAAGCATTTCAGAATGTCGCCATCCCGCGATAGGAAATAATCTAACTGCTCGGTGTAATCATCGGTTACATAAAGTATATCCGGAATGAATCTTGGCCTATCGGCAAAGTATTTCAGTTCGAGCTTTCCAGCCAGGTACGTATAGAGCATGCGGCCCCGCTCATTTATTGTTCCGTACCTAGCCCTCTGCGCGCTGTCCTCGATAAAGCAACCTATCACGGTGTTCGGGTAGGTATCTAATATTATGTCTATTTGTTCGCGAGTAAGCTTCGCGTAGTTATTGGCGGCTGGACTCAAAATATCCATTGGGGTTTCATCAAGTATCGCCTGGAATACATCCAACGATATAGTTTCAAGAATACTGGCGCGATCAAGCATATTTTTTTGTTCACTCCGACTCGCCCATGTGCGCATCCAAGTGTAAGTCGGCATGTCCCGGAATAGCCAGTGGCAACTCAGATGCTCCATGCGCTCATCCACCGGCAAATACTTTTCTACAAGAGATATAGATTCACTATACCCTGCGGCGACTTTCAAATGCTTAGGTTTTACATATTCTCCCAATAAGTCTCGGATGATCACCCAATCATATTCGAACAAATAATTCTCGAGTACGTTCTTAATTTCCGGCAGGCTAATAAACGTAATGAAATCCATGTGTGTTACTCATTGGTGACACATATTCATTTTTATGTCCCATTGTTGCACACATCAAGGAGATAAAAAATAATCCTCCGGTGAACGAGCCCAGCGAGTATTTGCTCTACGCGGAAAGGATCATATTTTTTGTGGTTTTTGCTCCGCATAGGAACAATTATTATTTCTCAACTTTTCCCCGTTCTTTACTGGCATCATATTGAACGATTAGATGACTTACAGCAAAACTAAAAAATGATTTTCCCGTGACTAACAGATTAACACGCGCGCTTATGGAGAATACTGTAGTTGAAAGATTAGCCGAGTCATTTACTCGCTATGTTTTAGCCGGAGGATTGGGAGATTATAAGTGCGTGACATTCTATTTGGATTTATTGATGGCTGCTAATGCGGATGAGTTCGTTGAATTTAGGAAATTTTGGTTACTGCGTGAGCAGGGAAATGTAGAACTATGTAATGTAATCAGAGCGAGATATGCGAGGACAATACCACTAAAGGAAATTTTCGATATGTATTGTTGGCCCGGGAAGGTGGACGCAATGCTAAGTAATCTGGATCGCTATTCGACAAGTATGCACCCCGGGGATCTCAGCGTTATTCAATACTGCGCGCAAGACTTACATCCTACAGAGTTTGCTTGCCTCGTGCTAGCCACGGCGGTCAACAGATATCATTGGTTCCGCTCGAGTGATCTAGGGGCTAGGCGTGTCGAAGTAGCCAAGTTCCTAGATGTCGAGCTATACGAAGAGATATAACATAATTGCCGCGTGCAAGCACAATTGCCTAAAATTATATTTTTTATACCCGCGCGGGTCACATCACGATTCAAAAAAAAGAGAGCCTCTCGCATTGGTGATACCCAGCTACACTAGTTTGGTGTTTGTACGCGGAAAGAAATGTCAAGAAACTCAGACCCAGATGTCGAATTTGTGAACTATCTGGCGAATGGTTCTCTTGACATCGCAAAAAATAATCGAGCCTGGCGCTAAAATATAAACAACCACCATATCTTCCCGGATGTAAAAAACGAGAAACTAACCATATATTCGTAGTTGGTTAGTTTCTCGTATTAATTTCCATATCTCTGGTAAGAACGGCTAATGCAGTTAGTACAAACATCATCATAGTATACAACTTTGCAGTTGGAACGATGTTGAGGTTCTACAATCCAAGTTTCCGGGGCGGCTGAGTAAATATCAATCTCTCCAGTCACATACATCATATGATCTTCCGCGTGATAGAATGCAAGACATTCCATCACGCCTACTGGCGCGCCATCAAGGGGATAAGCATAGCAGCAGTTTTCACAGACTGAAAATTCCATAGTTGAAGCTGTCGGTTAATCTACCTGGAATCATTTTTAGATTTAGCGTGCCTCCCGGAGCTAGACCAAGCAAGTAAACTCCAGCTTGCGATACACAGTATGTGAAATTATGCGCCTGGACTGCGCCGGTACGATAGCGATGGGTTGTCCATGTACGAAGATAAGTGATAAAAATCAAGCCGAATACTCGCTCATATTTTTTTGAACCTGCTCGACGCGCAAAAAATGAAACTCCGACAGCCCAATGATATAAAAATGCTAGGATTTGCTCGTGGGCCAACTATACCTTTAGAGCACCGAAAGCAAATAGCAGACATATTCGCGGAGGAACATGACAAGCTGGTATCGGCTTGGAATAATGTAGAACTAATTGTACTCCCAGACGATATTATTCATGTTATATTTGACCACTACCCTGCAACAGTAAGATTTATATTTCGCGGAGTAGCAAAGAGATTCTCTCAAGCTTACCCGCCGCCAGCATACGAAAAGATAAGCACATGGACTATTGTAGATAGTTTGTCCAATTATTGGAGCGTACTAGCCGCCAGAGAATTTGTCCTGGCTAGCGAAATTAAACATTATCACACCAACAGTATCATGCATAGATTCGCATGGAAATACAAAGATTCTCTTGCTATTACTACAATACTCACGGAGACAAATAGTGATGTATTTTACAGCTATGCACGGACTGACCGTTTACCAGATCATGAGTTCGTTATCGAGTACATATTGAATCACGCGCATTTGCTGCCAAACCCAGCACTTCAATTATTGCTACACTCGGCAATATATAATAACATCCATAAGGCTGCAGCCATCTTATCTGTGAGCAAAAACATTTGGACAAACACGACCACTAAATTCCTACTGTGTCGGGCCAGCCTGGAAATGTTTGTGGCAACCAGGCCGGCCTGGACCCAAAATATCATACGGGATATTAACATGGAATTAATATATGCTAGGGGATACCCTGAAAGAAGTGAGTCCAGGCGGGTAGAGTTAATCGAGTACATGATATCTGAAGGTCTGCTTGTATTGAACGAGAAAACATACCATTGGCTGCTGGTGAACTATCGTGGAGTGACCATCGAACTTAGGCGTCTAGGATTTGCTCCAATATAAACTAGCATAGCTGCGGGCGCATTTTTTTGTGGCCGTGCTGTTCGCGTCAAGTTTGAAACAAAGATTGGTGTTAAAAAATATGAGCGGGTTGCCCGATGGAGAAACACACATATACGTGTGCGCGCGGACTAACAATATGATTGGGCGCACTCAATAATTTTCCAGTCCCAGTTGGAAAACTGCGCATTTCTTATCTCGCGTCGGTTTGCCTGACTTAAGAAACGCAAATCTTGTAGTGAAAACGTATGTGGGCGTCGCATCGCAAGTATTTCGTTATCTTTTCGGGTGTGGCCGGTTGCTCGTCCACGTTGTATGAGTAATTCTCTCGCGAGATATACAAGAACGCACCTCTGCATTACGCCGCCATTGGCATAGTCGTAGTATGTCGCATCCCGGTGAGCATACGCGGGAATCCAGCATCGGTATTTTTCATACTCTGGCGGGCAATCACCAGTAGGTATCAAATCACATTCGCGCATTATACGCACTGTTATGGTTGTCGACACCCCTGGTGTGAAATGAACTTTTACGTTGGCCGCAAAATCATACACGCGTATTAATTCTTCTGTGTATATTCTCATCCAGCATCGATCTCGGTGGCTGTGGTTGTCCACGATTTCTCGGGCTAAAATAAAGTAGTTTCGCCCTAGCGTAGGAAATAAGGGATATATGAACGACTTGTATTTCATACGCTTGGATTGTAATTGGTATCGGACAAACTGCATTTTGTCCGAATCAGCAAGGTGCTCTCTTGCTGGGGCCGGCCATGCAAGAACAGTCAGAAGTGGAAATCCATCCCGCGTAAACCATTTGTTAACCCCAAGGATACTCGTTGCGCCCGCACGGGCATCCCGGGATACACTAGAAATTGCCACGGCCGACACAACTAACTCAGAAGCAAAAGCATACTCCTTGGTATTCAGCGCGATGAACATAATCGAAGAAGCGATCGCATACATTATAATTTTATTCTTGTTTGCGCGGGAGTTTCAGTTTTTTTTGCTCGGGGGTGGGTCCAGGTGGCTAAAAAAAGTAAATATCTACCCGCGAGACACAGTGTATGATCATATATAATCCTAGAGCTGCGCCGGGAAGCACAAAAATGATACGTACCCGATATATGTTACAAAAACCACCTAATGCAGACAAACGAACAGGCTAATTCTAGACTGACGCATATATGGTGGCTATCCCGGGAGTATTTGCTCGGGAGGGTCTGCCCGGATATAATACAGGAAATCCTACGCTGGATAGCTCGCGATTCGGCGCTAGATTATTGGTTCTTTACGACAGATCTATCCGATACAACTCATCATAATTTGCCTATCGAATTAGCCCTGCCGGCGACATTGTATAAGTTAACAACATCCGAATCCATAGAGAATGTAGATTGGTATTCCTCCAAGGATCTTAGATTAATTCTTTCTATTAGATCCGTAATGGACACATTCGGGGATTTATTTCTAGGTATAAACCTCTCCATACCAATATGTAACTACACCAATTGTGATTTGGATGATCTTCAAAAGCACACCATTGAATACCCGGATTATCTAAAACAATTACTATTTCTCCGGGCTTTTCTCGTGGAAGATTTACTCGGGCCGAGAACCCATCGAGGAGTACTAGCCAGGATAGACTATCTGATTAAATTCCTTTCGGTAGAACAATAGATTTTCATCCCGCGCACGTAAGATAAAGATTTATTTTTTGTGACCCGCGCATCAAAAAATGAAGGCCAACCGGGAAAAACATAAACACATGATTTCCATTTCCGCGCACAAACTACTTCTCGCCAGGAATATTTTGGGATTGCCTGAAGATACTCGCGGGGAAATTATAACTTGGTTAGTTCGTGTTTACTCGCAGGAACAATTAAGGTTATGCTCGCATATTATATCGGATTTGATTCGCAAAGATGAAACCGCGGGATTCAAATTGTCCGAGATGTATGTGAACGTGCGTCCGAATTATGTATATGTTGCTTTGTTCGGGAGCAAAGAATATCCTAGGGGATGTGTGACCTTCCGCAGGGATAAAATATATCGTAGAAGACTACATCGCCGGCTCGCTGAGAATCTAGGAGATGATAAACAAGTTATAGTATGCCGGGGTATCGCTGAAAGAAATATAATAGTCGGGCCACCCAGAAATATCTAGGCCACACGTGAGAAAATTATTGTCTTTTTTTTGTCGTGAGTTGGGGGGGGTTTGTCAAATAGTGTGTTGTCATTCTTTGCGCGATATGAGTCAAATGTCGAGACAACCAGAGCATTGCAATACGCCACATAAGGAAAAAATAAAATTGATGATTAACCGCGCACAATGTAAAACTAGTGCCAATGAATATTTACGATCTCGATGATGACTCCCTGGGTTATGTGATGATACATTCTAGCATGGCCTCTCGCCGAGGATGGGCTTTGACATGCCAGCGTTTCTATGACGTATTTGTAGATATTAAGAAACACGTCCCGTATTTTCACGCGGCCAAAGATAAAGTCTACGTATACAAATTGGCAGCCGACTACATTCAAGCTAATTCCGAGGATATAGAATCTTGGGAGAATGTTCCTTTGGAACTGGCTTTTCATGAAAAAGCCATGGTTGAGGCCAAGCTAAACTGGTATCCATGTGATGCGCAACTTCGGCGATTCCGATCAAGTACTTATCAAGGTAAGCAATTTAGCAAAAGAATAGAAAGACTAGCTATCAAACGTGGAAGAATCATACTCGGCTATGAATGTCGGCATGGATATATTTCAGCTGTGGCGCGAGGACATACTAGGTTTGCCACTAGGTGCGCTATGCAGCTCTACGATGATGGTGTCCACATATCCAGATGCGAAGTCAAACACTTTCATTCGGAAGAGGTAATAGAATGGGCGGAAAAATATGCCAGATCTAGCATAGTCGATATAACTTTACATCATGTCACCGGCGACTTGTTCTTCAAAATAATTGGCAGGTTCTCGGAGATTACTATGAAACAATTTCGCCAACAAGCTGACAATATTGACACAAAAAATCTACAGAGCATAATTTCCTCGCGCGATACTTCAAAAATAAGATATTTATTAGGAACGACAAACATATCCGCTAGATTACTTTTTAGTATGCACTATTGGTGTTATTCATTGCCGGACCAGGATTGGGCATATCTTATGTCGCCTCCAGTTAGTATGTTCGATACCATCCCGCATCGGTTGCGCGAAAATGTATGGGAGATATTAGAAGTACTAATTGATCGTATTTTTGAACAATCATTAAATCAAGATTTATGTAAACTATTACGCGAGCCAGCTAGGAAATACCTTCGAGCCGATGACTATACTTTAGAACAGCAAGAGACATTATTCACGCATGCGGGTATTTGCCTACGCGGGAAAACTCTAGAATCCACTACAGATATGCTTGGTAGTATGATGATCATTTGCCAGCAACCCCCGGAAGAATATATCTCGGACTTGATATATGGAATCTCGCGAACGCAATACCCACTAGATTCAACAATACATAATCAACTGCTCTGCGCGGCCAAACAGTGGAACAGCGATATCCTAGCGCAGGCATTGGCAGGTAATTCCCGCGCATATGCTAAACAATAAACCAGCCTGGCCGGTTTACATATTTTTTTGCGCGCGGGCCAAGCTCGACATATCAAAAAATATGGTTGTATTTGCTAGATTATGAATGTTTCATCAGGTGAGTATTTACTTTTTTGTTCTGTCCGCGGGCTCATAGTATAATCTATGTTGTCGCATAGCTCTTTCCATAGCAGCGATTACTTTACGAGCATCGTCCCGGGAATACATAATTTTGTACGTTTGGCTGACCACAGGCAAACGCCAATAAATCTTTGAAACTGCGCGGGTAGACATTGAGTGTATATATATGTTGTAGTGAACCTATCAGTTTTATACTCGTGGCCTCCCAGGTGTAAAAAATATAATTGTGTAGCTTTGCGCGATTACACGTCCGCAGGTAACCTGATCATGAATGTGTCAGCTATCTCGCGACATCTCCCCGGGGTATCGTCGGCATGAAATATATGGTATGGCTGGAGTAGTGTTGCTAAGGCAAGGCATCTAAATTCCTGGCCGTCCATGCCGGTTATGAAATCCCTAACCGTATGCACATATCGTATTGCCTGACCGTTGAGAAACTTATTCAAATGCTTCAGTGCAGTGTATACGCGGTGATGGAAACAACTACCCGCGAATGTCATTTCTATTGCTTGTTCCAAGAAATAATCTTCGGTGTTGGCTGTGCGATATGATGGCAATACACCATTGAGCTCCATCAGTTCTCTTATTTCGTCATTGGTTTTAGCCTGTTTGCGCCATAGACTTTCAAAAGCTCGGAAGTCATCCACGGTAGCTCGGCTCAGTAACTTATAGTAATCGTTACTACGGTAGTCCAACAAAGACTTAGTGAATGCGGCAGACAGTTGCTCAGGTACAGACGACATTTTATACCGTTACGCCACGCATAGTCAATTTTTCATGACTTCTCCCGCGAGCTAAAAAATTGACAATCGCGCCAGAAAACGTATAAAATTAATGGAATCAATTAGCTCACCTGAGGTATTGTCGCAGTCATTTACGGATGCTCTCAAGCGCCACATAACTTGGAATGTTCACTTTGCACGACTAGCCAAAGCGCCAGAAATGATCAAGAATAGTTTGCCTGGTGTTAGCGTTGGAGATTTCTGCCAGATGTTCTGTGATAGTTGGCTGGATTTGAATCAGTACGATCTAAGATTATGCCGCACATCAGAATACCGTTGGGTAAGATCAGCATATCCAAATTCTTCTCATGTTGACACTCTGAGATCTGTATTTTGGCGGTATGCGTTCGGGACAAAATGCAAAATAATGAATGTGAATCTGGAATCTCACGAATCCGCGGACGAAGAGGCCCTAGAAAAACTATTCGCAATCGTAGAGAAAACATCCCAAGATGAACTCGAGTGCGCAATAATGCGTCTATCTCATATCCGCCGAGACCATCCAGGTAACTTTAGAGGATACTTCTTAGAACTCATCCGCGGAGACGAAGTGTAATCTAACAGAGCGTAGTCGTTAATATTTTTTGTCACTTTCGCGTATACGAGTACAAAAAAATGTATATATGCGCGCCAGCCAGTCAGTAAAAACACATACAAAAATTGATACTCCCGATGGTAAATGGCAATAAAAACCACAATGAACCCAGTTATGCTTGGTGTAGTATCTCATGCGTTTACAGATTTTCTTGTAGGTCGCATCTCCCAGGAATATTATTGTAAAATTCTCTCCGGCACTTTTGAATCGCTGGGTAAGTCACAACTAGAAGTTACTTTCTACAAGAAGTTCCGTAAGAATTGGATTATCTTGGCAAAAGACCACCCGGAAATTCCAAAATCCTCGGCATATCGTGCATCTAAACTAGCGCATCCAAACACCCAACATACCACTAGGTTAATAATGATATTTACATGCTATGCTTTTGGAAGTCACGCTAACAACCTGACATACTATTTGGACAAATATGAAATTGGGGGTGCCCAATTTCTGGAAAAATTAATCCGACATGTCTCCAATATATCGGAAGATGAACTTGAGTGCGCAATAATAAAAATGGCTTATAAGCACCGAGACCATCCAGGCAACTTTAGAGGATACTTTCTCGGTCTTATCCGCGGAGACGAAGTGTAATCTAGCGCCGGCTTATATTTTTTGTCACGCTCGCGTATACGCGGACAAAAAATTGATACTCCCGATAGTAAACGGCAATAAAAACCACAATGAACATAGTTACGCTTGATCTCGTATCTCACGCGTTCACAGCTTTTCTCATAGGTCGTATCTCCCAGGAATATTATTACAAGATTATCGCTAGCACTTTTGAATCGCTAGGCAAGTCCATAAGTGATAACCCAGAAGTTACTTTCTACAAGAAATTTCGTAAGAATTGGATGGCCTCGGCAAAAGACCACCCGGAAATTCCAAAATCCTCGGCATATCGTGAGTCTAAACGAATGCACCCGGGCGCGCGGCATACCACTAGGTTAATAATAATATTTACACGATATGCTTTTGGAAGTCACACTGACAAACTGACACATTATTTGGACAAATATGAAATAGTAGACATCATACTTCTGAAAAAATTGATCCGATATATATCTGGTATGTCGCAGTATGAAATAAAGTGTACAATGATAAAACTAGCTTATGTGCACCGAAATCGACCAGATAACTTCAGAGGATACTTATTAGAACCCATCCGCGGAGGCGAAGTGTGATCTAGCGCCGACTTATATTTTTTGTAAGCACGGCGTGGAGAGGCATGCAAAAAAATATAAGCAAGACCGCGCTGGCATGATCAAGTTATTCAATATCATTGGTAACGGTAACATCTTCATGATATCTTTGTACGTGCTTGATATCGTATTCGAGGGTAGGATAATGTTCGCGTAGAATAGCCATATTGTATTCTAGTGGGACTCCCGGGTAAATAATGGGTGGCGGGACTAAATATTTCCATATTTTATCACTTAGTGGCTCTATAATATGCACTGAATCAACCTTATACCCTCGCATGGCTGCTTTATACGCTCTATGATGACTATTACCGGGAAATATATTTATTCGCGTTAAGCCCGTGGATATGGCCTTGAACGAGCTATCAAATCCTATAAAATAACGGCCATTATAGGCCACGGCATGATACGAGTCAAATCCATTTAACTCATCCGTCAGGCTGTTTCTACCCGAGCTTATTACTTGTATAACCGGTTCACCAGGAATATGAATAGTATACATGTTATTCGTGTGGTAGTTTTTGGATTCTGCGCCATGATGGTTCCGGCGGGTCACAAGATAATGTTCAGGCAGTACAGAGATTATCTTATTCATGTATGATTTGGCAATGTTAATTTTCTGTGCTTTATCACTGATACTATCAGACACTTCATATTCTGGAGGAGTATCGAAGTTAACAAATATATCCGCGTCCGAAGCTAATGTTGGTGATGCCCCAGCGGCCAGGCACCTCTCAATGGCCCCTCCAGCTATTGCAGCCAGGCCAAAGTTAGCCCGCACTATATCACAAGCCCGCGGATAGAATGATTCTATTTTTTGCCTAGCTGTTTCAAACGATTCTAGGCCGGCGCGGTCAGAACAACCAACATCTTGTGGCCGTAATACAACGGGTAAAAGATAGTCGCATAATGGGCAGATTTTAATGTTACAGTTTATATTGTACTTGCTAATTAGCCAGTTTGCGTCGTCACAATAACGCCTAGGCATATATAGTTTTCTGTCTATCGCGGTGGTCTTAGTCTTGATAGCGGATATTATAACTGACATATTACGGTCAATAACTGCAGTAAATATAGGTAAATAAGCAATGTAATGCTTACCATATGTCGCCCACTCAGATTGATCATCCGCATATATCCTGCTATTTACTTTGGAGAACTTCAAGGCCGCCCCGACATCCTTGGGAGATAGGCAAATAGCCAGGCCAAGATTCATTTAATCTGGCGCGGGTAAATGATTAAAGATATTCTGGAGCGGGCCTTGTCTCATGGCGATAATAATGTCCATAGTTTTTGTACTTCACCACGCGGGAAATTCATTTTTGTCCAAGTCGGGCGCAAAAAAATATACCGTATATCGCACTGGATCATCTTATTTATTTCCTATGTGGCTGCGTGCAATTTCTCTCCACAGACATGTACAATATCTGCGCCATCATAATTTACGCGGACCTCCATTATTAAACTATAATAGAGAGTTCTTGCCGCATTTTGTTACTAACACGCGGGCTGAACATGGTCAACATTTTTTACCTAGGTATCTATCGTGACCCCCCGGAGTACCTAAAAAATTCTAGCATAGTTATATTCTGTTTTACTTGCTCACATGTCGGTGCCGCGCAATTATATTTTTTGTAAGTCTCGCGCGGAAGGGAGCGTGTTTCTGCTAGCCACATCAAAAAAATATAATTAGCCCGCTCCATTGTGGCTTATTTGCTATTGCCAGTTAAGCGGTTGGCAATATCTATTACCCGCGTAAATCTAACTTTCGCAATTGCTAGGTTGCGACCTAGTAAATACCCTTGCTCATTAGTTAAGGTTCGTAGGAATTTCCCGCGTAGCCCATAAGCGTCCACATATTCGTAGAACTTAGGATAGAGAACATGTATCTCCCCGATACCATCATTGCTATTGGCCGTATCTGTTGTACATATTTTGAGCACTTCCGCGATAGCCTTTGAGTATTTCTCTGGGGTCATTTGGATTTGCATGTAGAGTATCTCGCAAATCTCGTTAATACCTTTGGTTTTCGGCTCGTTTAGAAATTCTATATTCCAACAATTTTCACATTCGGCTATAGCGTATATGTGTTCTGTAAACAGAGATCTCATTTCATCTATTTCTTCCTTGGAGTAAATAGTTTTGTGATGCAAGCATCCAAGAACTTCGCGCATATCTACGGGATCAAGTTCGCAGTTGTCTTTGTTGTACAAACGCAAGGCGGATAAGAAGTCTAGTTTCTCATCGGCAAGTAACCGCCTAAGTTCATCGTATGAGGCATTTTCACGCAAATACTTTCTGTTGAGTACTGATAATTCCACATGGTAGTGTTGGCTGCGTTCAATGATAGATTGTATGTTGATTGCGTTCATAATCGAGGTTGTATGATTATATGGCTTGGTATAATCAATTTTTTACACGCTAAGTAGGGGGCGTAGATATGCTCGATACAGCCTCAAAAAATATAGACCCGCCCGGCAGGTTTACTTTTTTGCCCGTTCCTTGGCTCGACGCTGTTTGCGATTAGGCATATATAATGATGCATGTAATCGAGTGGGTTTTCCCTGAGATATCATTTTATACGTGAGCCCGTCATTATACATCATTGTAAAAATATGTGCTGTTGCTAGCCGCGCGTTGTAGCAAAAAATATAAACTCGGGCGGGTTGAACAGACACTTACCTGACCTGGGTGCCAGGAGCTCTAAGAATAATCACGCATACTTCCACATTCATTACTTGGGGGTCTGCTTTTACTATATCTGCCATACGCTTATATAACTTTGACTCAAAGGCTAATTCGCCCACGCGGCGAAAATATTCCGATACAATTTTGTGATGTTCCTCCGCAACATCCCACGTACATGTGCGCACCAAAGCATTAGCAATTATGTAACCAAAATTCGCACAAGCGATGGATCGCTTGCGGGCGTATTGATTAGCGATAGCTGAGTGGGAGTCGGCATTTGCAATGTTGTTTTTGTCGAATGTCGAATAATATAGCGATTGCGACGTATATTTTTCACCATAGACTGCCCGTAACTTATTAATTTGCGCTAATTCGCTTGCCGCGTCGCATACATCGCAGTCCCGTATACATTTTATTATTTCTACAAATCGAATGGGTCGGCCGCCATTATCATAAGTAAATGTTACTTCGATATCTTGCGTGTACATATCAAGTATTGCATGGAGATCGTACTGAATTAGTCCTCGAATTATAAACGCGGAATCAGACATGCTTTCGGCACGCGCGTACGCATTAAGAAATATCTCGACAGCGTTGTCACCATATGTGGGATACATTACCCGTACCGCACTCGCAAAGCAGGAGTCGTCTTTGTAAAACAGTTCTAGGTATTTGATGCGAGTTTCCGCGGGAAGGCTCATCCTTATAGGCTCGGGGTAGTCTATTAGCTCGAACTTCGATAGATTTCCTTGAGTGAACTCTCTGGCCCCAGCAAGGAACTGCTTCGAAGATAAGCTAAGCATCACACAAGATTCCACGAGGTCCCGGTCAGATAACGATTCTTTGCCGATCACTTGACCTAGTATGTATTGCATTTTTGCGCGCATGCTTATTTTTTATAAGTCCGCACGCGGGTTAATCAGTTTTACAACAAATCAATCGGGCATCAACATATGAGATGCTTGCTAGAAGGGCAATCACACCCATGCAGGCTACTTCTTATCTTGGACACATACGAAATAAGCGGCCAGGCATTCCATTCCAGCAGGCCAACTTTACTTGCATTGCTCAGACCTACGAAAAAATAAAATCCAACTACACCTACATATATGATCAAGCTATTACCGCATGGGACACAGCCCCAGTTTGCATACAGACGACCGTTAAGATATTAGCTGCTCTAGGATGCGTCGGGTTCATTTGGGTTTTCGGCGTATTGTGTATGTTCATGTGGGTCGCGGAAAAACATGGGCAATTGTGAACAATGAATAAATTATATTACTAGTCGCTCTGGCAGGTTTACTTTTTTGCCCTTCGCTGTTTGCGATTAGGTAACCTAGATGATGCGCGTGAACGAGCAGGTTTCTTGGGGGCCTCGCTAAATAGTATTTTAGCCGCGATCCCGTCATTGTGCATCATTGTAAAAACATGCGCGGTAGGACATCCGGCCGGGTTAGAATCGACATCATTCTCGTACCATGAGAGAGACATGTTATGTTATGTATCCAGCCAGGCCTAGCTAAACCACAAAAAATGCAACTAGCCCGCGCGAGAAATTATCTGCTCGAACAATACTCGCTTATCTCCTGGTGGATTTTGTCCCAGCGGTAGTATATAATCTCGTGGGATGCCGGTGGTACTTTCGTCCAATAGTATAGCCACTCTGATATGTCTGACCTCACATATTTTGCATATTTGCGCTGGCGTACAGATTCTTCCGGCCAAAGTATTGTAAAAATATGTCTGAACTCATCCAGTGAAATGGATTTATCGTATTCTCTCCAGTTGGCTGGGAGTGCTCGCGAATACTTACAACTTGCGTAAATACACCCGAACAGATCAATGTCTATATATTCTTTGGGAAATTTCGCGCGTGTATTGCGTATCCACTTAGGACGCATCGCCCATTCACTGTCGACGAAATAGTCAACATTGTACAAGTAGCACTCGGCGATCCAGGGATATTCTAGTGATGGAATACGCGAGGACTCTATGGCCACCACAAGGAAATTATCACCGAACAGATACGCCTGCGAAAGAGCCAAAGCAATCCAACCAATTATTTCACCCGCGATGTCCTCACAAAGAATATCATCGAGGCTCATCATAAGTAAAAACTCCCGGGATAAGAAGTATTGCTCGAGCGTGTAAGAATTAATATATGTATTCGGGTGCTTGGCTAAGTGCTTTGATGGTTGTTCATCCATTCTTTGATTATTCCCGGGGTAGTTATTCATTTTTTACATCTCGACCTCGGACCAAAAATGAATAACCCGGGAATAATTGTAAAAACATTATCATGTGCAGTAGCCCATTAGCTTTCCTACCTAATCGCGAGATTAATCATTTGGTTCTATCACACTATTACGCGGCGCGAGAATGTATCCTACAAGGTATTGGCCAAGATGCCGGCTCGCATGTAATGGCCTCGCTTGTGATTATGCTTTCCGCGAACTACATATTTGAAGAAGACTTCGTAAAGCAATCCCTGCAGGACAAGCGAATCATATGTAAAAAATACTCATGGATTATTGACTGCTTTGTTTGCTACCCGGCTTATAGGCTTAGGGTTGATGATGATAGACGGCTGAAATATTATGAATCTCACTTTCCCAAGGAGTACAAGAACAACATATTGTGCTACCGTGTCTATGCTATTATACATAATGACAAGCTAGTAATTCCTGAAGTTCGTGGTGTCGTACCTGGAGAAATACCAGCACTTGTTACTCTTTGTACGATGATCATAAATTGGCCTACACCTTACGAGCGGGAAAAAATATATGCTGCGTACAACTTGAGGAAACTAAAGGAGATTATTCGAGCGAATATTTGTATGGTTCTGGCACTGAGGCACAATATTTTAAAAACTCGCTGGCGTAGAATACACGACGAGATAATGAGTATCTAGACGAAATAAAACCAGACATATATTTTTTTGTATTTGTGGGTGTTTGGGTTCAGCAGTTTCGAAACTATGACAACTTATTTCCGCGCGGCCATGTATTTGTAAATATCATCAGGATAAATTAAGCCAGTTCGATAATGGTATCTAGCGCTTAAGTATCTCTGGGCGGAATAGAAACATACAAGTATGTCTGGCCCGGCACAAGCAAAATACTTTCTGGCTCGCAAGCGAATAGAGGACCGGCTAGATATATTGGTCCGGCAATATAATGAGGAAGCAGCGGCCTGCGAGAGGAAAGTAATAAATATCCCCGCGGATTTGCCAGCACATTATAATTGTATCACGGAGGCCCAGCGCAGATATTTTACTAGCCTCGAGTCAGCGCTCAAAAAACTATATGCGGATGGTGTGCCTGTTGCTAACGAGCTTACCGCAAATCAGAGGCTCATAGCCCGCTCGGGTAGCGAATCCATCCGAGCAACATACGATAGACTCTCGCGGGAACAGGCTATTCCACTTGAGTTCGGGAGCAATCTTCTAGATGCCCTAGATGAACAAAACGAATACCCGTGCTAAATGCGCAGCGTTCATTTTGCTAAGTGACATTCGGCCAAACACATACAGCTCATAAATATTCTTGGCCCGAGCCTAAAAAATACACAACTTACACTTGATCGGCAGATCCAAGCAAACCACATATGATTTCTTTAGCGATGCCCCGCGATACACTATTTAATACGCGCTCGGCTACAACAAGCCGAAACAATCTCGGGGTGATCAATAAGTATAGATTTTTTCTCACTCGTATGAATCCATAGTTTGGCTTGTCTGATAGGTTTTCCATTAGTATGTCAAAATCCTCTTTAGACATTCGCATCAAGTTATCCCGCATAATAGTAGTAAACTGATCCTCTGTGGGAATTTGTGGCGAATTATGTATATGCGCACAGCATCCTCCAGCAGCGCTAGCCATATTTATTATTCTATCACGAGGCGTGAGTTATAATCGCAAAAAAATATGACAGAATACCCACACTTAACATTAGGCTATTATGTCAAGTTTTTGCTTTTTCCGCAGAAAGTACTTCGACTAAATAATTGAGCCTTGCCACGATTCCGCGATGCAACCTTCCATTCCAAGAGTATGCGTCAATTGTATTTTTTGCTAGCGCTAGATGTTGATTTAATAAAGTCATGCACGAAGTGCGTACTCCCTGTCTCATAATAATTTTCTTCGAATGTTTGAGAATATCATTGATATGTTGTAAAGCGCCGGAGCAAATGAACAATATTACTTTTCTGCTCATATCCGGTACAAGACAGTAATCTCCAAAGTTCAATGCCGCGCGTAGCATATTAACAGAATTGTCCGTCTAATTTTTTGGCTTGGAATATTCACGAGCGCCACGCAGTAATATTTGATTTTCTATTTCCAGAGTATAGCTGGTGCTTAGTGGCGGGAATGATATCCAATAGTCACCTGCGGACACCCGAGCAAACCATTTTAGCATCTCGGTGATAACATCTTGTACCTGTGCAACAGACTCAGCACTGAGATATTCTCGAGCGGCCAAGTAATGAACTACAAGTCTATGATTTATATCCTCGTTGGAATCCGGGGTACTCAGCATATCGGTAAGTTTTTATTTGTTGTGCTGGATGGGTTCAGTTTTTTGTGAGCGTTCTGCGATTGACTTCCCGCTGAGCAAAAAAAATATAAGTGAACCCAGACTCTACGCGCCATAGTGCGAGTCGAGTCTGGCCATGAACTTCCTCGGGAAACTCATAAATGCCAATCTCCTATGTATCATAGATGCTGTGTAGGTTTGATCTGTTGTAAAATCCCTGGCGCACATATATGATCTGGAGTCTGCTGAGACTCGCGATAGACAATCTGATAATGTATCGCTGGCAATTTGAGCGGCTTGATTGTCGATGTTTTCTAGCCTATTTATTAGTCTCATTGTAAACAACTCGGTAGCCCTTTCTGAGCATGAGTTGCGACCTCGTGTATCATAAGCATCTTTGATTAACACGTCACATAGTCTTTCATCCTCCGCGTACTGGTTCGTTACCTCCAGGATATTTTGGACTATTTTTGGTCTCAGGTTGTTGTGGTATTCGCGCGCGGATAACATTGTGATTTTACAATTTACTCTCGCGGGATTCAGTTTTTTGTATTCGTGGGCTGCGGTCCTCGGCGAGCGTCCGAAAAAATTTATTCCCGCGTATGTAAATAAATAAAATCAGTAGTTATGTCAAGCGCAATTGAAGAAAGCATTTGTGAATTTGTTCCAAATTACGCTCTGTCGGCCGTATGTGTAACAACAATGGTAATATTGTAGATCTCGGAAAATATGGTATTGGCTCAGCGCCCCGGGAGAGTATATTTTTTTGCACTTGCCAAGGTCCGCGAAAGCATACATACTAAAAATGAAAACCACGTGGGAAAATGTTCAACTTAATGGAACCAACATTTGACTTTCTATCTTTACCCGAGGAGACTATCTTGTGTATTGTACAGCAAATTACTGAGGCGCTAGACAGACGCTGTCTCACATATGCTTGTCGGCGCTTTAAGTCAATTATAACGCTCAAGCATTGTATGGAAGACGCTAGATTTCTCATTCCGCGACCTACGCAGAAACCATATGCCGGAAAGACAATATCGAGCATGTACAATGCGCGAGAAATGTCCAACCGGTGGCGATTCACATCGAAATTTGTTCCTTCGGATACGCTCGAGGATGTTCTCCTTGTCGCGAACTTTGACCGGGCCCGGCAGACAACCAGAATTTATAAGGCTTGGTTAATTCTCGACTCTGAGCCCGTAGACCTAGCTAACTCTGCTACCCGCCACGCACAACTAATACGCTGGTTAGAATCAGGTTCGCCGGACACATGGAAGTACCAAAGAATGTCTCATGAATTGTTCTTATATTTGTGGTCGCTCTCTAGCCCGCAATTTCGCAGGAAATACACCGGTGTCGCCAGGCAAATATTTCGGGAAGTAAGTTTCATAGCCTCGTGGACGAGCTGGGACGAGTTCGAAGAAATTATTGCCGGTGAAAACCCAGAGAACCATTTGAACTTTTCACCAGAATCCGTGCGGCGAATAAAGCCACTATATTTCCGCGAGATACTGTGGAATGTGAAACACGAAGTCAGACCAGCCACTATTACGCGCATGTACTTGGACCACGAATATAGAAACCTAGATGTGACCGGGTATGATAACTTGACCGATGATGAAAAGCCAGTCCGCCCCACACTCGAGCACCTTTACGCATTATATTCTTCAGGACAACCATCTATCATGGAATTGTATTTAGACCACGATTACGTTAAGATCCACGAATATAGGGAGAGCTTATTATTTGAGTATTTGCGTTTGTACGATTCTTCCCTGACGAAATCGCAGGTGACAAGTGTGATACGATTTGAGCGCGGAGTTGTTTACCATTGTGTAGCCGATAGACCCGTGGGTAGCGAACTCTTAGAAGCGTACCGACGACTAGGTCATGAATACATACATTTCAATGAATACTGTGCTGATGAATACGTAAAGAGGTTATTGCGCAACAATACGGTCACCTTTAACGAACTTCTTACCATTATTGCTCATGGGGTACTACCGCGTAAGTACCTAATAAGCGCCATTAACAGTATAAGTTACCCCGAGCAGACGCCCAAAAACACGTTGGATATTTATATTTGCGCGCTAGATGGCTTCTCCAAGAAATCCTTGGAGTTAGTCAAACATATTCCTGATTGTGAGAAAATAGTCCGTGGAGTAGCTATGTATTATTTGCGTAACAAGTATTTACTAGAATACCGGCAGAATAATAAGAGCATGTGGGTATATGGGCTTGATTTGTGTCGCCGAGCGGTATTCCCTGAAGAGTTTCAGGAAGTTTATGCTGCTATATGTGATGACTAAGTGTGGGCTACGTCCCACACTATATTTTTTGACATCGCCGTGAGAGATATATACAAAAAATATGCGATTAGTTCCGTCTGTCGCACGAGTATGATATTCCTATTGAGTTCGGCAGTATTTTCTTGGATGCCTTGGATGAACATAATGAGTACCAGCACTAAGCATGTTCACATTGATTCTATATTTTTTTTGTCCTTGCGCGAGGAATCACAAAATATATATATGCCCACGAGTGGATTTCACGAGCTAACCCGAGAATAGTATTTGTCCAATATTCCTCGGTATAGCCGGACTATTTTAGGTTTACGGGTTCCATATAGTTTGTCAATAACCGCAAATACTGCCTCGGGTGAGCTAGATGTTGAAGGGTTTGGCCGGCTGTGCACTCTACATAACTTTGCCCAACCGTCCCTCAGTAATACTTCAAGTATTTCTGGTTCGTACTCAAACGGATCTATACTTTGCATTGATACGGACTCCAGCCGCGCTAAAAAGCACAAAATATATTTGTGCCCGCCCACTTTGGTGATCATAGAAACACTCAGGCCTAGCTTCTCGACTGTATGTTTCATGTTTTCGCCGGAAAGATTGAGTTTTTTACCATCGTATAGCATAGTATACATGCACCAATAATCTAGGATACGCAGCTGTACCTGGGCATCAAACCTATCCGGTATCTCCGCGGATAATATTTGTAAAGCGCGAGATAGCCAATCAGCGCCGAAACTATATTGTGCTATCGCGCGAAACACTACAGCCGGGTCTAGTATTTTACACAAATGCCGCACGGAGGACAGTCTATATAAATACCGGGGAATGTATTCGTCCAAGCAAACTTCAGCGGTCACATGCGCGTTGATGAACTGATCACTACCATACATCAATACGCCGGGCAAACATTCCGGGTACAGTTTCAGAAACTCTGTTATACTTGGATTTGACCCGGCGCCATCGCGCGCATACAAATCATATAGAAACCAAAATTGAGTAAGGTCTCTTATGTCAAAGTTTACTGGACGCTTCAGCCATTGCAATATTTTTTGCGGGTGATGTTTGACATAATGCCGGTACCGATGATTTGTTTCATGGTTGGTCATACAATATGCGCAGTAACATGATACTTGCCCGTGGTCTCGTTTGATTCGGCCAATCACATATAGTGTAATTGTATTGCGTGAATTAGACGGGAGTATGTCCCCATACATCCGGGGGCGAACTTGAAAGTATTGCATTATTTTCATGAATGTCTTCACACTGGGGCCCCAAGCCGGGCTACATTTTCCATATTCATATGGGCCAATTCCAGAGTATACATTAGGCAAAGCTAATACTTCTGCTGTCACTGCCGGATCGCCACGGACAATATCATATAGGATTCTCCCGCGCGGTTCTTGTATGTTGACATTCAGCCCAGAGTTCCAGACTAAGCGCCGCCAATCGCGGTTAATTGCTCTATATATTCCACGGCCGAACGACCCAGCAGGAACAAGTAAATGTTTCGTAACTACATCAGGCATCCCGAGCAACAGATGTAAAATAGATGGCTGGCCTAATGATTCTTGCATCATATAATGTGCTTGTGGCTTCTATTTTTTGCTGCCGGTGCCGAGCCCGCAACAACTATTCTTGTAAAAAAATGAAACCCAGCAACTCATAGTAGTAAAATGTCACTTTCACGATTTGCCTACTTGCGAACATCATGGGGCCTAGAAGATTATACTATAGCTAGGCACTTTGGACTTGTTGGGGATTCTGATATTCCCGCGGGAATGATTGTGGACAGCGACCCAAACATGGTAGCGCTTTGCTGTATTACCCGAGACGATCTCGCTAGCCTCAAGCTTATTAGTCATTCCCGGGATGGCCCGAGATTTGAGGAGCTACTAGCCGAGGCGATTATCCTAGGACAAATAGACACGGTAGAATACTTAATTCCTTCGGGTAGCTCTCAAAAGTATAGACTCCCGGATGACTTTCTAGTAAATGTATTTGAACGACTCCCAACCAGATACAATCCTCGAGTAGTAAAAGCTATGTGGACGGTTAAATGCCGCACATTGCTCAGTGTTGGCTGCGTAATGCATGACTTAATCCGGGGCGAATACACTTGGCTAAAAAATATGTTGTTTCGCAATATGTCTGAGATCGATTACGAGTACCTTGTGACTTTCCGCGATGATACATTATTCCAGGATCACACTAGTCTAGCATTATTCGCCAATCAGCAGGCTCAGTTAGTTCTTGCCGGGGAAATACCCTTACCACAAGATGATTTTCTATGGCTCATTAACAAATCGAAAGCCGCAGCATCATGGTGGGAAATATTTAGAATGTCAGCGCAAACAAGTACATTCATTAGGCCAGCCGATTGGGAAAAGCTCGGATACACCGGTCCCTTTACGCCAAAACATTATCAGGCAATTACCACGTTCGAACAGTATACGCAATGGTTTGAAAACTGTAATGTATGCGCACTAACCTCCGAGGAAAAGTACAAGACTCTATACTATATGATGTCTACCTCCCGGGAAGTGCCAGCATCAGTATTGACTGCCGATTATATGCAACCATTCCTAGGTAGACTTTGGATAGACCTGGACGGAATAAATGTTCGAGTCACACATAAGACTTCGAAGATATCTGCTACACCTTCTGAGCAAGCTCCCGCGAATAACAACAGACTAAAATCTAGGATAATGCGCGCAAAGAGATTTAGAATCTTTGCCGCATATTCGGAAGATATAATCGATGATTCGGACGAATATGATTCCCGCGAACTAGAAAGTTATGGCGATGAGTGTGACTACGAATGTGTCTCTGAAACCGATTCCGAGTAAGCTCGGAAATTCTCTTATATTTTTTATGTTTGCGGGCGATGGTTGGCCACTAGCACACAAAAAAATATAAGAATTACCATCGGCTCGTTGATAGTTCATAGTTCATAACCTAGGTTCTACACATATAGCCAGGGATCAAACATTAGCCCAACCCGGACAACAATGTGACAGGAAATTACAAATTCAAGCATGCGCCATAGAACTTGCAAGTGCTCATAGCTTGCCACATGGTATAGCCGTCGTAGGATCAACACTGGGCAAATAATAAAGAAAGCACAAGCGCCAGTGGCCAGTCCCACAACGGTAATAATGTGAATCAGTTCATCCATACTGGCTTTATTTGTCTGTGGCGTTTTATTTTTAACCATCGGCACAAAAAATATAATTAACCCTACCAGGCTTACTTATCAGCGACTCTGGCAAATCGGCACATAATGTTTATTATCCGCATAAAGCTAACCTTAGCTATTGCTAAGTTGCGACCAAGTAAGTACCCTTGTTCATTTGTAAGAGCATCTAAGAAGTTCTCTTGGAGACCATAAGTATCGATGTATCTGTAGAACTTAGGACACTGCAAGGTCGTTTCCACATTACTGCCACCATAATCCAAGTAATCCAGTTCAAGCATACCCGTAATTGCTTCCTGGCATTCCTTAGGATGATCCTGGATATACTTGTAAAGTACTTTATATAATTCATCAGTTTTGGTACCACTTAGCAATTCTAAGTTCCAGCAATTTGTACATTGCGCTATAATAGGCACATGTTTCTTTACCAGCTCCGTTATTTTTTCTAGCTCTTCCCCGGAGTAAGTTATTGCCCACAGGCAATCTAGGATTTTTTGCATATCTTTTGGCTTGCGGTCGTAATGGTATGTATCAAAATGATTAATAGCCGTGTAGAAATCCAATGTTGAGTCGTCCAATAGTTGCTCTAGCTCTTCGCTGGTGGCATTTTCTCGCAGGTACTTTCTATTAAGAACGGCCAAGTCCAATTGGTAGTTTGGATTGCGTTCAATGATAGATTGTATGTTGATTGATTCCATAATCGAGGTTGTATGACTATATGCCCTGATGTAATCAATTTTTTAACCTCGGGATCTCGGAATTTTATAGCGCGGATAGGATTGATCCGGCCAGCAAGCGAGCAAAAAATATGGCTAAGGTAGGTTTATTTTTTGTACTGGCTGGGGGCCACTCGGGATAGTCTCGATGCAAAAAACATAATACAGTGTAGCGACCCGCCAGGCATTTACGATATTTCCACGGGGGTGTAGTTGCCGCCGAGATGGTCTCTGAGTAATTCATCAGGGGCGCCAGTGTATTGTTCTATAATTGTGCGGTATTCATCTATTTCCATTTTGCTCGCAGTCACCCGCCAGGCATTTATATTTTCTGGCGTTGAATCGCGCAGGACATTTTCAAGGATTTGATTGAACATGTCTAGATTATGCCTATCAATTGGCACGAGTTTCATTTTTACGCAGGGTATAAAAAAATGAAATACACTTGCCGTAGCTATCAAATATGTACTACAAGGTTCACCCATATAATCGCTGTAATGATTTTACAGTAACCCACTTCATGACCGTCCGGGAAGCACTACGATCAATATTCTATGAAGATCTCGCGGGCAAAATACAGAGGTTGGTTGCTCTGGAGGAATCACAATACTATATGTTCAGCGAGAGATTCCTGGAAGACGCCGCGACTCGTAATCTTTTGCCGGGCCTAGATTATCCGTGGATTGCGGAATGTTATATTTATGACCGCAATTATATGCCCAGCGCGACCCTGTGTGCGGGCTATTTTACGCGGAGCCACACTTTAAACTCCCGCGAGAATATACGCTACATCCAGCATATGACACAATAAATAAGTTATGTGCGTACCCCACAATAAATGTGACGGTGGCTCACGATTATGTAGAGACTGCTTATGCCGAACACGATGTATTACATTGTCTGCATCACTATGATCTTGTACCGAGGGCGGAACGCATATTCCAGCATTATCCACGGGAAGATCTCCTACGATTATCCAAGGTACTGTCTGCTGCCCGGCCGACACATAAATTATTAGTACAAATTTGGGACTCTGTGGCCGATGCAATAGCACGACTATGCGCGGAATAGTAATGACCGGCACAGGATCATATATTTTTTGTGTGTTGCGCGCTAGTACCAGGATGTATAAAAAATGAAACTTACGCGCGACAACCAGACATAACTCAATTATGCGAGCAAGTCACTTATTCGCTGATGATTCTCTGGGACGCCGTGGCCTCAATAAATTATTCGTGATGCCTGATCGGCGGAAAGTCACACATTATACTTATCCTCTCGATCAGGCCCAAAGACAAAGCCTAGCGCGCCTAGCAGAACACCTCGAACCTGCGACATACAAATATGTCCAGTCTGGTGGTACACAATATTTGTATTCCGTGGATTCGCCGGCGATCTCGGGGTCGCTTGGGGATATTTGGATGGATTATGGGCTTATTCATAGAAATATTGCGCCTGGCGCGACCGAGCACTTACCTGCGGTCATCACATATGGTACGCGTAATGGGTCTCTCGCGGATAAGAAACTATGTGAATTACCAGAGCCTGATTGGCGTCCAATCAGGCTGCCAGGCTCACTAATAACGTCTCTACACTGGTATGAAGCAGGGCTCGCGACAAATAGTAATGAACTTGGTGTTGCAATTCTTACGAAAACAGCCCGGCATAGATACACGCTAGGTGTTTGGCAGGATGACCCGCGCACAGGCAGGCCAGCCAGCGAGTATGATCTTGGGGACGACTTGGTCCAACTATTGCTAAGTGTGTGCCGGAAAGAATATTGTAAGACTTATCTTGGGGATCCTATTTATGTCCGAGCAACCCATGGAATCCCGGGATGCGATAGTGATCAGCCATCCTTTGGGTGGTGTGATGGTACACTGGCCTATTTGCGGGATGGTGTACTGCATCGAAGGACTGGGCCTGCAGTTATATACCGCGACGGCCTAGCAGAATATTATTTACATGGTGTGTTCCAGGGTTGTGAGTAAGTGGGCCGGGTTCTCTTATTTTTTCTTCTGCGCGATGGTAAAAAACATAATTGGTCTCACGCATATTTTATTTTTTGCATGCTTCCCGTATGGCCTTTCGGCGCTGCCTGCGATTTGGCTTGCACACATCATCCACAAGATCCTCAGTTTCCCGGAGTCTAGTATACAACATGTTAAGTAGTTCTTGGCGCCTCTCTTCTGGCCGGTCTTCAGTCTCCTCGAGAATACGGTAAAGCACATCTCTAGGAGCATGTTGTGAAGAATAGCGGGATGTAAAATGCATTGTGAACTCTGGATCCATTATGATTTTACTTAGTTTCTCGCTAGTAAATCAGTTTTTCACATGGAGGATGCGCACCATTTATCTTTGCAAGAAACGTGTAGTCCCGCGGTATTTTATATTTTTAGCCCGGCCGGGCTAAAAAACTGAAGTCGGCCGACATAATGGATAAAAATGTCACTCATGCACGAAGGACTAAGATGCTTTGCT
>JACCDK012034043.1_pt1 | contig 28779 bp, 21 predicted proteins | sample 7445871 | NCBI WGS metagenome assembly JACCDK01 (sample SAMN15323436, study PRJNA562643) | freshwater metagenome | isolation source: river surface water | place: USA:Blue River Watershed | collected 2017-08-15 | reverse complement strand
GTACAAATCGACAGCTTTCCAATAATTGACAGCCTCTGCAGAAGCAAATTCAGTACTATTTTGCTCATCCATGTAACGGTACCAATACCAAGAAGATCCTGCCCAACCTGGCATAGTCGACCATTCATAATCGTATTTACCTTGATACTTCCACGAATCAGCTGCTCTACCTAGAGGTGGCTCACCTGTTTCCGTTGGCAAATATTTATCAATTTTAGGAAGCTCCAATGGCAATTCACTTTCTTGAATTAAATATGGTAAAAGTTTACCGCTTGCATTCGGCTTGAAATACACGGGTACTGGTTCTCCCCAATAACGCTGACGAGAAAAAACGGCATTGCGCATCCGATACTGCACTTTACCTTTGCCTATACCCTTTTCTTCTAACCAATTGATCAGCTTTTGAGTAGCCTCTTTATAACCCAATCCATCAATCATTCCAGAATTAATGTACCTTCCCTCTTTCGTATTATCCGCCTGCTTTTCGATGTCCTTTTGTACATCTAAAATTGGAATGATGGGTAAATTGAAATGGGTTGCAAAATTCCAATCGCGCTGGTCTCCACTAGGAACCCCCATTACAGCACCTGTACCATATCCGGCTAATACATAATCTGCCAAATAAATAGGCACTTTTTCGCCATTAAAAGGATTGACACAATAGGATCCTGTAAATACACCCGAAACTTGTTTAACTTCAGACATACGATCTAATTCTGATCGTGATTTCGCCCAATTGATGTATTCTTCTACAGCTGATTTCTGTGCAGCCGTTGTTAAGTCCAAAGCCCATTCATGCTCAGGTGCCAAAACCATAAAAGACACCCCATAAATAGTATCCACACGAGTCGTAAATACTTTAATTTTTTTATCTGATAACTTGGTAACCGGTTCAAAAATATCAAAATCAACTTCTGCACCTACCGATTTGCCAATCCAGTTTCTTTGTTGTTCTTTTAAGGAATCTACCCAATCTACCTCTTCTAATCCACGCAATAAACGATCCGCATAGGCTGTAATGCGCATGGACCATTGACGCATTTTCTTTTGCTCTACTGGATATCCACCCCGCTCAGATACACCATCTTTTACCTCATCATTTGCCAAAACAGTACCCAAGGCCGGACACCAATTCACTACCGAATCGTCCAAGAAAGCTAAACGGAAATTTAATAAATATTCATACTTTGCATCCTCAGAGAAGGCATTCCATTCAGAAGCAGAAATTCGTTGTACCTCATCATCACACACGGCTTTCAGGCCGTGACTTCCTTTTTCATTTAAAATTGAAATTAATGAATCAATCGGTTCTGCCTTATCTGCCTCTTGGTTGTACCAAGAATTAAACAATTGCATAAAGATCCACTGAGTCCATTTGTAATAGGAAGGCTCAGATGTACGAACCTCTCTTGACCAATCAAAGGAAAAACCAATATTTTTCAATTGCTCAATGTACCTTGTAATATTTTGCTCAGTCGTTATCGCTGGATGTTGACCCGTTTGAATTGCATATTGTTCAGCTGGTAGACCAAAAGAATCAAAACCCATAGGGTGTAAAACTTCATAGCCTTTCAAACGCTTGTAACGAGCCATGATATCTGAAGCAATATACCCTAGGGGGTGTCCTACGTGTAACCCAGCACCTGAAGGATAAGGAAACATATCTAGGACATAATATTTAGGTTTTTGCGGATTAATAGAAGATTTGAAAGTTTGATTTTCTGCCCAAAAAGCCTGCCACTGTTTTTCAATCTCACTAAAACGATACTCTGTACGCATATGAATGGTTCAATTTTTAAAAAGGAATGCAAATTACGTTTTTTTCTTGAAAAAATATTTACTCTACTATATTGGTAGATTTAATATTGTTTAGTATTTTTGCAAAAAACGTGTAAAGTGAGTTCAGAAACCAACAAGAATAATAGTCAATTTCCGCATCTATTCCAGGCTATCCGAGTGATATGGAACCGGCAAAGAAGTGTGACTGAGGTGATTATACATATTAGCAATGCAATTGCTTTGATGATTGTTGGGCATCTATTGTTAACCTATTTCACACCTGAAAAAATCGCGGGAATGTGGACTGAACTGACTCCTGATGTTTTGTATTATGTTTTGGGTGGATTTATAGCACAAATGATTGATGGCGCCTTAGGAATGGCCTATGGAGTGACAGCCACTACTTTCTTGTTGTCTGTCGGTATAACCCCTGCTGCAGCGTCTGCTAGCGTTCATGCCTCTGAAGTATTTACTTCTGGTGTTTCTGGTTATATGCACCTAAAATTTGGCAATGTAAATTCAAAGCTATTTAAAACATTGGTGATACCAGGTATAATTGGAGCTATTTTTGGAGCCTATATCTTGTCGAGCTTAGAAGATTATGCCGGTTACATTAAACCAATTGTATCCATTTACACCTTAATTTTAGGTGCAGTTATCATTAAGAAAGCATTAGTAAAAAGAATACAGAAGAAACCAACTAAGCGATTAGGCATTTTGGCATTTTTCGGAGCCTATTTAGATTCCATTGGTGGGGGTGGCTGGGGACCAATTGTGTCATCTACTTTGATTGCATCGGGTCGTCACCCAAAATATACAATTGGCTCAGTCAATTTAACTGAATTCTTTGTTTCTCTAGCCAGCTCTATTACCTTCTTTACGGTTATTGGGTTGGGATATTGGCAAGTTATCTTTGGACTCATCTTGGGTGGTGTAATTGCCGCGCCAATTGCAGCCAAATTAGCCAACAAAATACCGGTAAAATCCATGATGATTTTGGTAGGATTAGTGGTAATAATCGTTTCGATTCGTCAGATAATCTTAGGGCTACCAAAGTTTTTTTAGGAAAAGGGATGAGTTATTAGGGAAAAGGGATTAGGGAAAAGGGATTAGGGAAAAGAGATTAGGGAAAAGGGATTAGGGAAAAGGGAAAAGGGATTATTGTAAAATAATTTTTTCGGTAGAAACTTTCCCATTTTCAGTTTCCAATTGAACGAAATAAATTCCCTTTGCGAGATTATTTAATTCAAATTTGATGGATTCATATTTTGGAAAATTTAATTTCACAAGCACCACATTACCTTGCAAATCAATAATCCTCATGGTCCCTATTTCTGTGCTTCTAACATAAAAATTTCCCGATGATGGATTAGGCCAAACTTGCAAAAATTTATCTTTTTGTTGAAAAACATCTGAGCTCTTTCGATTTTCAAACAGCATTACTCCTCCACCCGAGGTGCCCAATAGGAGATCCATTTTGCCATCAAGGGTAAAATCACAAGCATTTATTTGAATATTTTTACCAAATCGATTTTGTAAATCCGAATCAATTGCGACTTCTTTCCATTGTTCATTTTCTTGAATTAATTTCTTAAAGTTTCCGTCTTTATCTAGACCAATCAAAGCTAATTGGCCCGTTCCTAACTCATCAAATAATTGGAATGACTGAAAATAAAGTCCTTTACTAGGTAAGTTCATCCAATCTTCTTTGAGCTTTTGAATTGATAATGAATTACCCGTTTTTTGAACATTAACCAAGTCAACTTGGCCAGAACGGTGTAGTATAAGGCTTTCGAGTTTCCCGTCTGAGTCTAAATCCATAGAAAGGAGTTGATCATTTGGTAATAAATCTCCTTGCTTTAATTTTTGCCATTGTTTCAATTGGCTATCATACCAGAAAACAGTGGGACCCAAAAGGGTTTGAGATACAGCAAACAATTCTTTATGACCATCTCTATTCCAATCCCCTATTTGTAAAATCAATTCATTACCTGGATTCATTTTACTTATTGCGCCAAAATCATCACTTTTCAAGGAGAGAAGCTGGCTTGAGCGTTCATAAAAATAAATCTGTCCAATTGCATTTGCGACCAATAAATCTAAATCACCATCTTCATCCACATCATAAAAAAGAGGTGAAGCATTTTCGCCTACATCAATAGAAGCATTTTGTAAAAAATCATTTTCAATTATTTGAAAATCTCCATTCAATTGATCCAGGCGTAAAAGTGATTGTTGAAAATTGGCTTGATAGCCTAAATTATCTGAGCCATTTGGAGAAACCAACGCATCTTCCATTCCATCAAAATTTACATCGGCAAAAAAAGTGGATGCAAATGGAATGGTTATCGGTTTATTTGTCGGGAAATTATAAATTGTTTTTGAAAAGTAAGGTGCTGTCGGAGTTCCCTCATTTTGTAAAACAGAAACATTTGAACAACCTACGTGACTCATCCAAAGATTCCATTTTCCATCTTTATTCACATAAGAAAGTGCATTTCCGGAATGTGAAAGTTTTTTAGGTTCAGGATTTGGTTTGGGTTTATATGCTTGAAGTTCGGGGATGTAACAACCCTGATTAAGATAAATGTTGGAACAATCTTGGTAGACAATATTACCCCAACACCATGCATTTTTCTTAAATTGAAGCCCTTTTGTTTTATTGTTCTCCATAGAAAAATTTTGATGCCATTCGATAATGTGTCCGGCCGATTCAAAGGCTAAAATATCCACATCACCGTCTGAATCGATGTCTTTGATCACAGGAATATCAGTAGTAGCAACATATAAATTTACAGTACCCGAAAATCCTTCTTCTTTGAGTGGATTAGCTGTAAGTTCAAAAGAGAGTGATGGATTTTTAGAGGTATTTTTGAATACTTTTATTCCGGCAGGTGTACTTGTAAATAGGTCTTTTTTGCCATCTTCGTCAAAATCCACAATGATTAACCAATCTGTAATCTTCGGTAGACTTTTTTCTAAGGCATAATCGTAAATCCATTGTTTATTTTCCTGCCGAAAAACAATTGAACGCTGAGCGACGCGGTCGAAAATCCATAAATCCTCTTTCCCATCAAAATTTAGGTCTATGGAATTTACTTGTGCATTATTGAAAGAACCTGACCAAGGGTTCAATAAAATTCCGGAGGAATTTTGCACTTTTATCCCCTCAAAAAACTTCCAATTATCTATTTGTCCAAAAAAAACATGGCTAAAAAAGATAAATAAAAGGAAGTGTAAAAATTTCATTCGATATTTGTGGCAAGCAAAGAAGCAAAGATAAATGAAGATTCAACATTCTGAACTTTTAGAGAAATTTTTATCATCAAGTGGGGTATCAACGGATACCCGAAAAATCCAAGAGGGGAATTTATTTTTTGCCTTAAAGGGGCCTAATTTTAATGCAAATGCTTTGGCAAAAGAAGCATTGGAAAAAGGTGCAACTTATGCTATTATTGATGATATAGCCTATGACCTTGGAGAAAAAACACTTTTGGTGGAAGATGGACTTTTGGCTTTACAAGAATTAGCTAGGGAATATCGAAAAACGTTGTCGATTCCAATCATTGGATTGACTGGGTCAAATGGTAAAACCACAACGAAAGAATTGATTTTTTCTGTTTTATCTCAAAAATATCATTGTTTTGCTACTTCAGGGAATTTAAATAATCATATTGGAGTACCTCTTAGTATATTATCTATAAAGCCAGAACATGAAATTGCTGTGATTGAAATGGGGGCAAATAAACTGGGGGATATAAGAGAATTAGTAGAGATTGCATTACCCACGCACGGACTTATTACCAACATTGGAAAAGCGCACTTAGAAGGATTTGGAGGTTTGGAGGGAGTAAAAAAAGGAAAAGGTGAATTATTTGATTTTTTATCTGCCACAAATGGAACCGTATTTATTCCCAAAGAGTCCAATGGTGTTAGAGAGGTATTTGAATTAAGACATTTTGAACATTTCATAGAAACCAATACAGCCATTCCTACTCAATTGGTAGAAGCAAAACCAACAGTGGTTTATAATGCCAATGGAAATCAAATAAAAACGCATTTGCCTGGGATTTACAATTTCGAGAATATTCAAATGGCCTTGACTGTTGGGCATGCCTTTGGTTTAACAGATGAACAATGTCATGAGGGAATCGCAAGCTATTCACCAACTAATCATAGAAGTCAATTCCTAAAAATAGGAAGTAATCATGTGTTAATGGATGCTTATAATGCCAATCCATCTTCCATGAGTGCTGCTATTCAACATTTCAATGAAACGGAACAAGACCCTAAAATTGTAATATTAGGAGATATGTTCGAATTGGGAGAAGTCTCAGCAGAAGAACATGCAGCAATTGGGAAGCAACTTGCAAAGTGTAAAATTGAAAAAATTCTATTGGTTGGAACTCATTTTCAACATGCATTGGTCCATTTACCAAATGCCTATTATTTCCCAGATAAATTTGGCTTGCATAACTGGTTACAAGACCATTCCATCAAAGATAGTTTTATTTTGGTGAAAGGCTCAAGGGGGATTGCTCTGGAGAGTGTACTAGCTTTTTTGGAGTAAAAATGTAACCTCCCCGGCGCTTTGCGCCACCACCTCCTTCTATATTAGAGGGATTGGGGGAGGTTATTTATTTTTCTTAAATCTTTTTCGTATTTTTGCACTTTATTTAGAAAATCAACAAAAAAGAAATGGCGAATTCTACAGGAACTTATGTTCCATTTAAGGTAAAGGATATCAGTTTGGCCGATTGGGGTCGTAAAGAAATTCAACTAGCAGAAGCTGAAATGCCAGGCTTGATGGCACTTCGTTCGGAGTTTGGACAATCTCAGCCTTTAAAAGGGGCAAGAATTGCGGGATGTTTACACATGACCATTCAAACTGCGGTATTAATTGAAACTTTAACAGCATTAGGTGCAGAGGTTACTTGGTCGTCTTGCAATATTTTCTCCACCCAAGATCACGCAGCAGCAGCAATTGCAGCAGCAGGAATTCCGGTGTATGCTTGGAAAGGAATGAATGAGGAAGAATTCAACTGGTGTATTGAGCAGACATTGTTTTTTGGCGCAGATAAACAACCACTAAACATGATTTTAGATGATGGTGGCGATTTAACAAACATGGTATTCGATGAATACCCAGAGCTAATTTCAGGCATAAAAGGTTTATCGGAAGAAACCACCACTGGTGTTCACCGTTTATATGAAAGAATGAAAAACGGAACATTGCATTTACCTGCAATTAACGTAAATGACTCAGTAACGAAATCGAAATTTGATAATAAATACGGCTGTAAGGAGTCATTAGTGGATGCGATTCGCCGTGCAACCGACTTGATGTTAGCTGGTAAAGTAGCTGTAGTAGCAGGATATGGTGATGTGGGTAAAGGATCTGCTGAATCGTTACGTGGTGCGGGTTGTCGTGTTTTAGTAACAGAAATCGATCCTATTTGTGCATTACAAGCTGCAATGGATGGTTACGAGGTGGTACCAATGGATGAGGCTGCTTCTCGTGCAAATATCTTTGTAACAGCTACTGGTAATATTGGAATCATCAAAGATCGCCATTTCAAAGCAATGAAAGACAAGGCAATTGTTTGTAACATTGGTCACTTTGACAATGAAATTGACATGGCTTGGTTAAACGGAAATTATGGTCATACCAAAGAGCAGATCAAACCTCAAGTTGATATGTACGAAATAGATGGAAAAAACATCATCGTGTTGGCGGAGGGTCGATTAGTGAATTTAGGCTGTGCGATGGGTCACCCCTCTTTTGTGATGTCGAATTCATTCTGTAACCAAACATTGGCACAAATTGAATTGTGGAACAATTCTTCAAATTACAAGAATGAAGTTTACATTCTTCCCAAACATTTGGACGAAAAAGTAGCCTTCTTACACCTTGCTCACATTGGTGCGAAATTAGAAAAATTAGATAAGGCTCAAGCAGATTACATTGGTGTAAAGGTAGAAGGTCCATTCAAGCCGGAGCATTATAGATACTAATTTTAAAGTGACTAGAGTGACTAGAGTGATTAAAGTGATTAGAGTAACTAAATCACTCTAGTCACTCTAGTCACTCTAGTAACTTTAATCACCTTACTTACAAACCAATGAAAAACCTATTTATATCTCTATCTCTAATAATTTCTTTAGGGAGTAAAGCCCAAACCTTCACCCATCCAGATAGTTTACGAGGCTCTTTACGACCTGAGCGAACAAGTTTTGATGTTAGGCATTATAACCTATCCGTAAAAGTTGATATCGCAAATCAATCCATTCAAGGATCTAATGAAATCAGTTTTTTAGTTGTTGAGCCTACCAAACGCATTCAAATTGATTTGTTTGCCAACATGGAAATTGAACAAATTTCTGATGCTGGAAAAATCTTACACTATAAAAGAGATGGTAATGCCATTTTCATAGAATTTCCGGAGGTATTAAAAAAGGGATTATCAAAGAAAGTTTTAATTTCTTATCACGGAAAACCGCGTGCCGCGGTTCGTCCGCCATGGGATGGCGGATTTTCATGGACAAAAGACCCAGAAGGAAATCCATGGGTAACGGTATCTTGTGAAGGACTAGGAGCATCGGTATGGTGGCCATGTAAAGATCATCCGGCCGACGAACCTGAATCGGCAGATATTCATATAGAAGTACCTTCCGAATTAACAGCAGTTTCAAACGGTAATTTAATTTCAAAAGTAAAAAAAGGTATTAATACCCAATGGAATTGGCATGTTAGCTATCCTATCAACACGTATAATATTTCCCTAAACATTGCAAAATATGCTCATTGGTCAGAACAGTTGACACAATTAAATGGGAAGGTATTGGATTTAGATTATTATGTTTTGGAAAAAAATCTTGAAAAAGCAAAGGCCCATTTTCAACAAAGTAGAGAAATGTTATTGATCTTTGAAAAGTACTTTGGTCCCTATCCCTTTCCAAAAGATGGCTATTGTTTAGTAGAGACTGATTATTGGGGCATGGAACATCAATCGGCGGTAGCCTATGGTAATCATTATAAAAATAATCCATTTGGTTTTGATTTTATTATCATTCACGAATCAGCCCATGAATGGTTTGGTAATTCTATTTCTTGTTCCGATCATGCCGACCTGTGGATTCATGAAGCAACTGGTACTTATGCAGAAGCGGTTTATTTAGAAGAAAAAATGGGTAAAGAAATGATGCAAAAATACATCAATGGTCAAAAAGAACGAATTAAGGGAAAATATCCTATTGTTGGCCCATACAATGTAAATTACCAAAGTCCCGATTCCGATATGTATTTCAAAGGCACGTGGATGCTTCATACGCTTAGAAGTGTTATTAATAATGATGAATTATGGTTTAAAACACTGAAAAGCTTTTGCCAGGACTTCTATCATAAAAATACAAATACTGAAGAAGTTGTAACCTATCTGGATACTAAATTAGGAAAGAATACTAAACAAATTCTCAACTATTACTTGTTTCAAACCGACTTTCCAACGCTTCAATACAAATTCGAAAATGGTATGTTAGCATACCGATGGAAAAACCTACCAAATGAGGTAAAATTACCCATTGACCTAATGGTTCAAAAGAAAAATAAAATTAGAATTCAACCAAGTACAATCTGGCAAGAAATAAAAATTGAAGATGATTTCGAGGTTGATATGGAGCATTTTTTAGTGAAAGTAGAAAAGCAAAATTAATTCAAAGAAATCCACAAAAAAGCCCTATTTTTGCAAAAAAATTAATCATAAAAAATGAAGTTCGGAGTAATTGTATTTCCTGGGTCGAATTGTGACGATGATACCGTAGGAGTAATTGAATCTTTAGGCCACCAAGCTGTTAAATTATGGCACAAACAAACCAGTTTAGAAAACTGTGATTTTATTATTGTTCCGGGTGGTTTTTCTTATGGAGATTATTTACGTTCTGGTGCAATTGCTCGATTTTCACCCATCATGGATAATGTCATCAAACATGCCAACGATGGAGGATATTTAATGGGGATTTGTAATGGATTTCAAATTTTGGTTGAAGCTCATTTATTACCCGGTGTATTATTGAGAAACAATTCTCAAAAATTTATTTCCAAAAATATTTACTTAAAAGCAGCTACAACAAATAGTTTATTAACTCAAAGTTTAGATCCGAATAAAGCTTATAAAGTACCTATTGCACATGCGGAAGGTCGATATTTTGCAGACGCAAAAACGATTCAATCCTTGAAAGAAAATAATCAGGTATTATTTTATTATTGTGATGCAAATGGTAACGTCACAGAAGCTGCTAACCCGAATGGAAGTTTAGAAAACATTGCTGGAATTTGTAATGCTGAAAGAAATGTTTTTGGCATGATGCCTCATCCAGAAAGAGCCGCTGATGCAGCTTTAAGCAACATCGATGGCTTGGAAATCTTACAATCAATTGTAACAGTTTAATTGTTAATTGTTAATTGTTAATTGTTAATTGTTAATTGTTAATTATATAAAAAAATTCTTTATTCACTTAGATTCTATAGTCACTTAGATTCTTAAAAAAAAATATCATGTCGGCAAAAACAGGAGATAAGGTATCCGTACATTATACAGGAAAACATACAACAGGAGAGATTTTTGATTCTTCGGTTGGCAGAACACCATTAGAATTTCAATTAGGATCAGGAATGGTCATCAAAGGATTTGATGATGGGATTACTGGTATGCAAATTGGAGAGAAAAAGACAATTCACATTCCTGCTGCAGAGGCTTACGGTGAGCATACTCCTGAAAATACAATCACAATTGAAAGAACTCAAATTCCTGCAAATATTGAATTAGAAATTGGCATGAATTTGAATATGCATCAGGATGGAGGATATGTTGTTGAAGTAATGGTGATTGATTTAACTGAAACCCATGTAACCTTAGATGCTAACCATCCTTTAGCCGGAAAAGATTTAATTTTTGAACTAGAGTTAGTGTCAATTAACTAAACCTATGAATACCAATTGGCGAAAATTCCTTCCGCATTTAGGAGCAATTGCGACCCTTTTATTAATTGCATTTGTTTATTGCAGCCCTGTTTTATCAGGAAAAGTCCTATCTCAACATGATATCCAACAGGCCCAATCTGCTGCGCATGAATTGAATCAATACAAAAATGAAACTGGAATAGACGCATGGTGGACTAACTCGATGTTTGGTGGTATGCCATCCTTTCAAATTGCTGGTTCATATCCTTACAGTATTTCCAGTCATATAGGAGGATTTATTTCCAATTTACTTCCCAATCCAGTCAATTTGATTTTTCTTCAAATGCTGGGAATGTACATCCTTTTAATCAGTTTTGGAACCAGTCAACTTATAGGTTTATTAGGTGCAATAGCCTATGCGCTAGCTTCCTACAACATGGTGATAATTCCAGCAGGGCACACCTCAAAAGTACTTGCTCTTGCTTATGTTCCCATGCTATTAGCAGGTGTGCATTTGGCATGGAGTACTTCAAAAAAATGGATTGGATTGGCCTTGGTTGCTTTTGCCATGAGTTTAGAACTTTATTCTAATCACATTCAAATCACCTATTATTCCTTTTTTATTATTGGGGGATATAAAATTAATTCCGTTATTCAGGCGATTAAGAATAATCAGTTTATGGCCTGGTATAAAACTGGCCTACTCATTGCTTTAGCCATGTTTTTGGCCTTAGGAACTCAAACGATGCGTTTATGGAATAATTATGATTATGCCAAAGAAACCATTCGTGGAAAATCTGAATTAAAATCTAAGGCATCCCAAGGAAGTGGTTTGGACAAAAACTACGCTTTTGACTGGTCGTATGGTATTGGAGAAACAGGAACCCTTCTCATACCGAATTTTTATGGAGGTGCCTCACAAGGAAATTTAGGTGGAGAAAAGTCTGAAACTTATAAAGTAATGACAGATGCAGGAATACCTAGTGATTCAGCCCTCCCTTTTGTTGAAAAAGGTCCAAGTTATTGGGGTGATCAATCCTATACTGCAGGTCCAGCTTATGCTGGAGCCATCCTTGTTTTTTTATTTGTTTTTGCAGCATTATACCTAAAGTCTAAACAGAAATATTGGTTACTTGCTTGTACTTTATTTTTCATTTCGATGGCATGGGGAAAAAACTTCTTCTTCAATACTATCTTATTTGATTATTTCCCACTTTTCAACAAATTTAGAGCCATTACGATGGTCCTAAATTTGGTTCAGCTATTATTAGTTTTAACTGCCATGCTAGGCATTAAACAATTGTTTGAGGAGAGACCAAAATTTGCTGAAATCAAAAAGCAATTGTTTATTTCTGCAGGAATAACGGGAGGAATTTCTCTACTTTTTGCTTTAATTCCAACACTATTTTTAGATTTCAAGGGAGTGCAAGATGGTGTCAAGTTATTAGATGATGCAAATATCAATAATGCCATTTGGAATGCCATTCGCCAAGACCGAATTTCACTATTTCAATCAGATGCCTTTAGAAGTGCTATTTTGATTTTGATAGGTGCTAGCTTGCTTGCATGGTCGACATTCAAGAATGCCAACAAGAATATCATCCTAACTTTGTTGATCATTATCAGCCTATTCGATGTATTTTCCGTTTCAAAAAGATATTTTACAAATGATGCTTTTGTATCTAAATTTACTTTAGAGGAGGATCGTCAACCGAGTCCGGCAGATCAACAAATTTTAAATGACAAATCTCAATTCAGGGTTTTAAATTCAAATACTTCCTTCATGAATGATGCCAGCACATCCTATTACCATCATTCTATTGGGGGATATCATGGAGCAAAATTGAGAAGGTATCAAGAATTAATTGAAAAATATTTTGGTAGTTCTTCTGCCCAAATGACTGTTTTGAATCTTTTAAATACAAAATATGTAATAGGAGCCGATTCGTTGGGCATGCCAATTGCACAAACTAATACCTCTGCACTTGGAAATGCTTGGTTTGTTAATTCCGTAGAGATCAAAAATGATGCAGATGAGGCCTTAAATGCGATTTCAACTTTGAATCCGAGAGCTACTGCCATTCTCGAAAAAGCTGATTATAATGGTAATTTGGCAAAATTTTCGATTGGTAGCATTGAACTAAGTACCTACAAACCAAATCATATTACCTATCAAAGTAATAATACTGGTAATGGATTTGCCGTTTTTTCTGAGATCTATTATAGAGGAAATAAAGATTGGAAAGCATATATTGATGGCAAATTTACACCTCATTTCAAAACAGATTATATACTACGGGGAATGTTAGTTCCAGCCGGAAAACATCAAATTGAATTCAAATTTGAACCTGAATCTGTAAAAACAGGCAAAAATATTGATGGCATAGCCTCGGCAGGTTTAATCCTATTTATCTTAGCAATGCTAGGATTACAATTTAAAAAAGAGAAAAAAACAGCATGATTTATTCCATGACAGGCTTTGGTAAGGCCACAAAAGAAACTGCCGAATTCATCATTCGAGTTGAATTAAAAACATTAAATTCAAAATTTACAGATATCTTTTGCCGCTTACCCAAAAGTATTTCCTCTAAAGAAATTGAGATAAGAAATTATTTAACTCAACAATTGGAACGAGGTAAAATGGAATTGAATATCAATATTCAAAAAAATCCAAATCAGGAAACTGTTTCAAGTAGTTTATTTCATCCAGCAACTATTTCAGCTTATTTTAATGAGTTAAAATCTATTGCCAAAGAAGCAAATGTGCAAGACTTAAATGAAACCCATTTGTTCGTGCAAACACTTACATTACCTAATGCTGTTTTATCAGATTCAGTAAATGATAATGATGAGGAGTTTGAAAAATTATCATCGGCTGTGATGGAGGCACTTATTGATGCTACCAATGAATGTAAAGCCTTCCGTCTTCGAGAGGGAAAAGTAGTAGAGGAAAAGTTTAAGGAATATATTCAAAACATAGCAAATGGTTTAGAAGAAATAATTGAACAAGATAAATTGCGTATCCCAAATCTTCGCGAAAAATTACTGAAATCAATTTCTGAAATAAAAATATCTGATGATTTTGATAAAAATCGATTTGAACAAGAAGTTATTTATTACATTGAAAAATTAGACATTTCAGAAGAAAAGGTTCGTCTAAAAACTCACTTAACCTATTTCCATGATGTATTAAAAGAGGGGAATGGGAAAAAACTCAATTTCCTATCGCAAGAAATTGGTCGAGAAATTAACACCATCGGATCGAAAGCAAACGACTCCATAATTCAACGGTTGGTGGTAAATATGAAAGATGAGCTGGAAAAAATAAAGGAGCAAACGGCCAATGTCCTTTAATCAAATGTAATCTAAGACAAAAGCAAAAAAGAAATAGCCAAAATCCCAAGCAATAAGCCAACTAATTGATTCTTGGACAACTTTTCTTTGAAAAATACATACGCCACTAAAGCCGTTCCACCAATCACCCCAATATTGTAAATGGGTAACAATATAGCCCCATTATTTTCTGCTTGATCCAATGCTTTTAATAAGAAGAAAAAGGAGAAAAAATTGGGAATACCTAAAGGAATAGCTGCAAAAACAGATCGTACATCGATCTGTATTTTTTTTGTTCCTAACTGAAACAATAAAGCAAGAATTCCAGCCACCATGGAACCAATCAATGCTAAAAGCATAAATGGCACGGTACCTCCCAAGATTGGCGCTGCTTCTTTATTTAAATAATTGAAGGTAGAATTAGTGATCCCATAACACAAAAATACTCCAATTAACAACAATGGTGCAGCCATTTGTGATTGATTAGAACCAACCTTTGGACTAAATAAATAAATTGCCCCAAAGGATAAAAAAATGCCCAAAAATGTCTGTATTGTAGCAGTATGAAATCCTCCCAAAAATACCAAGCTGAATAAGACAGGTATCACTAAAGACATATTACTAGCCAAGGAAGTAACTGCCATGCCATTCTTTTGGGTCGAATTGCCAGAAAATAAAAAGGTAACTACAAAACCAATCCCCAATAATAATGATGGCAATTGTTCCAACAAATTCAATTGGTAAATTACCGGTAAGGCACTTGGCTGAACTGCCACTCCTGCCAAAAAGCAGATGGGATAATTCAATAAAATGGCTACAGAAGTATTAATTTTCCATTTAGCATGTAACCGAAAATTAACTAGCAAAAAAATGGAAAATAAGATAGCAAGGAGAAGCATTTGTGAATTATAAATAAGGTATTATGAATTGTAAATTGTTATTTGAGTTTATGTTTATGGAATAATTAGTTTTCTTTCGAGTTTAAATATTTTAATTAACAATTAATTGCCAAATCCTTCAAAATATTGACCCATTCCTTTGAGTTATTAAGGCTTTCAACGAGCTGCCAATGTTCCCCACCATTTTCTTCAAACAATTCCTTGTATTCATCACCGACCTCAATTGTGGTTTCCAAACAATCTGCGACAAAAGCGGGTGAAAATGCTAAAATATTTTTCTTACCCTCCTTTGTTAATTTTTTAATTGTCTCATCGGTGTATGGTTGTAACCAAGGATCTCTACCCAATCGACTTTGAAAAGCAGTGGTATATTCACCTTCTTTTAGCCCCATTTCTTTGGCAATCAAACGTGAAGTTTCAAAACATTGTGCGCGGTAACAAGCATGATTTTTTTCTGTGATTTGTTGACAACAAGATCCAAAAGCACAAGTACTTTTACTTAAATCTCCTCTGCGAATATGACGTTCAGGCACACCATGGTAAGAAAAAATATAATGATCAAAATTGTGCTCCTTACGATAGTTTGAAGCTTTATCAGCAAAGTATTTAGCAAATTCTGGATGTTGATAAAAATAATTTACAACCTTCAATTCTGGCATAATTTGCCAAGTTTTCAGAATTTCCATGAGTCGCTCATATACAGACCCAGTGGTGGCTGAAGCATATTGAGGGAATAATGGAATAACGATTAATTTGGATAAATTCATGTATTCAAACTCCTTCAAAACCGACTGCATGGAAGGGTTCTGGTAGCGCATTGCTAAACGAACTGCATATTGTTTACCCAATACATCCTGTAAATCTCGAACATTATCTTCCCCATAAAATTTCAATGGGGAACCTCTTTCTTCCCATAACTGCTGATAAATTTTTGCAGATTTAGGCGCCCTGAAGGGGGCAATAATTCCATTCACTAAAATGGTTCTAAAAATATATGGAATATCGATGACACGACCATCCATTAAAAATTCACGCAGGTATCTGCGAACCGAGGAAGTATCCGGTGCATCCGGCGTACCCAAATTAACTAATAAGACTCCTACCATAAGCAAAAAATGAAGCACAAAGATGCTTCATTTTTTTTATAAATTCCAACCTTCTGGCACAATCTTTGTTCGAGTAGGAGATTCAAAACATGGAACTCTCTCCTGACAACCCACAGCACCTGGAGGACAAGTATATACATCTCCTAATAATGGTGAAACGGTAGCCCTTTCTCCTTGTGGAATATTTTTAGATCGATTAATGAAAAATATCTTCTTAGCTACCGAATATACATTAAATACCCCTAAAATTCGTTCAGATGGATTCGTTTTGGATTTGATATTTAAGCTAAATTTTGTTTCTGCAGGTACATCAAACATCGAACCATTGGATTGAACTGAACTGATTATCGATTGATTGTAAGTAAATACTGATTTTGTAATTGCTCTTTGCTCTAATCTGAAATAATAATCCGTATATCCATCAAACGGTACTCTTGCTACTTGCTTTCCAACAATTCGTTGACCATTTGTTAATGCATCTGAAAAGACATTAATTTCATTGTTCCAAGAAATATCCCAACAATTACCATCACATTGAAAATTCCAAATTTGATCATAGGGCGTGCGTGGTATATTGCATTCATTTTTGGTAAAATTCCATAAACCACCGCCTGTACATGTAGCACAAATTTGAATTTTCTCATAGTGTTTCCAATTCCATTGATAGAAATCCCCTTCCCGGTCATTGTCTTTAAAATCTAAATAAATTGACCATCCAACTCTTTTAGGATCACCTTTTGCATATTGGTCATATAACTCAAATTGGGATACTACATTCTCCAAGGATGGTACAGGATTCATCGTTTCTACGTCACTTAAATATTCTGTACCCAATAAGGTCTTTACATATAATTGATAAGATGAACCAACTTTTCCAACAAATCCTGCAGGAGGCATATAGGTCCCTGTTACTACTCCCTCTTTGAAAACAGTCTGAATGCCTTTTTCATCTGTGACATAAACAGTAGCCTTGGTAACAGGTAGCATTAAAACAGATTGTAAACGATTAGCAGAATTGGTAATTCGTATTTTCGAAGATCCTATTTCGTTGGTAATATCGGCTTCAATCGTAATAAATGAAGTGGCATCCTTCTGTACAAAATCTGTAACTGGAAAAACACAAGCAGCAACTAGGAAGCTTAAGATTCCGATGGACAAAATTATTTGAAAAACTCTCTTAAGCATCTTATAAAAATTTAAAATTATAGGTCAAAGAAACAAATGGAGATGCAAAGACACTCAATTCGTATGGTTTTACTCCATTTTTAGTAGACTTAAAAAATAAAGAATAAGGATTTTGTCTACCATATAAATTATATACTGTAAATACCCAACTTCCTTCCCAACGAACATGTCGCATGGATGGGTTATTTATTGTCCAAGAAAAGTCTAAACGATGGTAATCACGGATGCGATCGTTATTTCGTTCCGTAAATACAGGATATCGTTTCCCGCCAATTTCATATAAACCAGAAGGTGAAGAAAATGGTCTACCTGTATTATAAGCAAACGTAAATGAAAAACTATGATGCAGCGTAGGCGTCAAGTTTATCATTGCATTGAATGTATGGGGTTTATCATAGTTAGTTGGGAACCAATTTCCACCATTGATAGATTGCACTTCCGGAAAATCTCCAATCATTTGAGAAAATGCTCTGGCATAGGTATAGCTTATCCATCCGGTCATTTCACCCTTTTTCTTTTGTAACATCAATTCAACACCATAGGCTTTGCCTTTACCTGTAATTAGTTGGGTCTCAATATTGGGGTTTAATTGCAAATTTGCACCAGAAACAAAATCAACTGTATTTTGAACATCTCTGTAATAACTTTCTAAGCTAGTCTCATATACATTTTCATTAAATGTTTTGAATAAACCCAATGAAACAAAATCAGATTTCTGAGGCTTTATATATTCATTCGCTGTCTTCCATCTGGATGTAGGCAATGGAGTGGTATTATTGGAAAGCAATTGGAAAAACTGCTGCATTCGATTATATCCAAATTTAACAGTTGCGTCTTTACCAATGGAATATTTCATGGTTAAGCGTGGCTCAAATCCACCATACGAATACATGACATCTCCTGAACCAAAGGTTTTTTTACTAACAATTGTGTTCAATGAAGGCATTTGGTTGGAGGCATAGACATTCACACTTCCCTCCCCTAATTGCCAATAATGAGAATACCTAAGTCCGGTTTGAATGGTAAATTTTTCACTCATTTTCCACTCTTCATCCACATATAATCCCGCCTCCATCGAATGTTCATCAGGTAAATATACTTTTGAAACTCTAGATACCACCCCATCATTTAAGGTGCCCGGTTTAATGTCATATCGAGTAATGGAAGCGCCAAAATTTAATTTATGTACTTCGTTCGGAATATAATCAAAACTTGCATGTAAATTTTTATAATTAATAGAACTGGTGAGATTAATCGTATTTACAGTATCTGGTGCATAGGTTTTGGTATCATATAAGGTAGTTGAACCACTCAACATCATACTTAATTTAGGAGAAAAATAATGATTCCAATGAACCGCAAAATTTTGATGTCCATAATCAAAATTAGTTCTTCTTGCAACCACATTTTCCAAGCTAAACAAAGAATCCACTCGGTAATAATCGTAGCTGTAATAATTACTAAATGATATTGTATTTTTATTGTTCGGACGATAATAAATTTTAGTAGCAATGTCCATGAAATTAGCGCGAACATTTTTCAGATTATCAGGTGCAACCAATTTAAATAGAAAGTCATTAAAAGATGCCCTTCCAGCCACTAAAACTGATAATTTCTCCTTAATAACAGGTATTTCTGCCATAACTCGATTGGAAACCAAGCCAATTCCTCCCTGCATTTTAAAATTCTCTGTATTGGGTTCTATCATTTTGATATCTAAAACAGAAGCTGACCTTCCCCCAAAACGAGCAGGTACTCCACCCTTATACAATTCTAAATCCCGGATCGCATCTGATGCAAATACAGAGAATAAACCAAACATGTGTGTTGGATTGAAGATAGGCGTATCGTCAATAAAAATTAAATTTTGATCTACATTCGAACCACGAATATTCAATCCATTTGACCCCTCTCCAACAGAAGAAACCCCTGGCAAAGTTTGTAAGGAACGAATAACATCCACCTCTCCCATCATGGTAGGCAACTTTTTAATCCCTTTTAAACTTAAAATCGTTACTCCTAAAGACGGTGTTTGAATATCTTTTTTGGTAGAGGAAGAAGAAACAATTACCTCTTCCAATTGTTTTGTCACATCGTTTAATTCAACATTTAATTCTTGGTCCTTTTTTAGGTTTACTCTTGTTCGATAAGGATTGTAACCGACATAGGATATTTTTAAAACATATTCACCAAAAGGTAAATGAATTTTATATTTACCGGTACTATCCGTTTTTGTACCTGATTTTTTAAAGTCCAAGGCAATAACTGCTCCTTTTAATGGCTCACCGGTTTGTGCATCAATTACTTTTCCATAGATGGCAGGTAAAGTGGTTGTTTGCGAAAATGCTTGACTTATCCCTAAAAATAATAATATAATGGAGAAAAAGACCTTCGTAAAACTTTTGGTCATAGATTTAAGTTTTTGACAGAATAATATAATTGTCAATGATACAAAAAAATCTTTAAATTATACCTTAAATAAAACCCAAATGCTAGAAATTGCGACGAAAAGCAGGGCAAAGGGGGTCAAAACCTTCCAACAAAGATACATCAATTGATCCACACGAAGTCGAGGCAGAGTCCAGCGAACCCACATTTGAATTGCGATTAACAGATACGATTTTATCATCAACCAAAAAAATCCACATAGATAACCCGACCATTGGCCCGGTACTCCATTTGTCCAATCTGCAAAACGAATGACAGAGATATTTGGAAAAGGTGAATACCAACCTCCAAAAAACAAAATAACACCCAATATAGAGACCAAAAGCATCATGCCGTATTCCGATAAAAACAATAATGCCCAACGCATGCCTGAATATTCGGTATGAAATCCCCCAACCAATTCCGATTCAGCCTCTGGAATATCAAATGGAGCACGATTTGCTTCTGCCAAACTGGCAATAAAGAAAATTAGAAATAAAATGAAAAACAATGGCATTCGAACCACATTCCAAGATAAAAAACCCCCAATATCTGTCACATTTAATCCTATCTTTTTTATACCAAATAAATAATTTTCCGTACCGGAAAATATTCCTTGTTGAACAACAATTTCTTGTAAATTCATACTAGAGGAATAGATCACCACCGACAGAATGCATAAGCCCAATGGTATTTCATAGGATATAAGTTGAGCTGCTGAACGAATAGCTCCCAACAAGGAATACTTATTGTTTGAAGTCCAACCTGCCAACATGATACCAATACAATCTAATGAAACAATGGCCATAAGGAGCATCATACCCATATCTGTTGTACTACCCTGTAACAATTCTCCATTACTAAATGGGATAACAGAAAAAGCACCAAATATTGAAATAAAAATGATCCAAGGAGCTAATAAAAATAATCGCTTTTGCGCCAATGCCGGAACAATGTCCTCTTTTTGAAATAATTTTAGTAAATCCGCAAATACTTGCAATAATCCCCATTTACCTACTTCCATTGGACCCAAACGATCCTGAAAAAATGCTGATAATTTACGTTCAACATATACCCCAATCACCACATTAATGGAAAGGATAGCTAAACATAAAATCAAGGATATCCACATTTTATAAACTGTTCAAAGCATTTAAAAAGTCAGCCTTCAAATCTTCAATATCTTCTAAGCCAACTGCAATACGCACTAAACCTTCTGTAATTCCAACGGCAGCTCGATCTTCTAAACTTAATTTTGAATGGGTGGTAGAGGCAGGATGGGTTAAAATTGTCCTGGTATCACCTAAATTCGGTGAAATCGATACAATTTTCAACGCTTTACTAAAAGCTAATACTTTTTCGAAACCGCCTTTTAAATCCAAAGTTAGAATTCCACCACCGAACTTCATTTGCTTTTTGGCTAATTCATATTGGGGATGACTTGGTAAAAATGGATATTTAACCGCATTCAATGTTGGATGATTTTCTAGTGTTTGTGCCAAAGTTAAAGCATTCTCTGAATGCTTTTGCATACGCAATTCTAAAAGCTCAAGGCTTTTAGACAATACCCATGCATTAAATGGAGATAAGGATGGACCCGTATGTCTCGCAAAAAAACGAATCTCTTGAATCAATTCTTTTTTCCCACAAACCACGCCCCCCAACACTCGGCCTTGCCCATCAATGTATTTTGTTGCCGAATGAATGACCAAATCAGCACCCAATTCAATTGGATTTTGGATAATTGGACTTGCAAAACAATTATCAACAGCAAGTACAATATCCTTTCCTTTTTTAATATTTGCCAAGGCTTGCAAGTCAATTAATTCTAAACCTGGATTACTAGGGCTTTCGCAAAAGAAGAATTTAGTATTGGGTTGAATCGCTTTTTCCCAGGAATTTATATCGGCTCCTTCCACAAAAGTGCATTCAATTCCCCACTTTGCCGTAATTTTTGTTAATATTTGAATAGCTGAACCAAATAAGGCATTGGATGCCACCACATGATCACCTGTTTTCAACAAACCGGCCATAGAGGCAAAAATTGCAGCCATTCCTGTTGAAAACGCCAAACCGTCTTCAGCTTTTTCAAACATGCACATCTTCTCTACAAATTCATCCACATTCGGATTCATATAACGAGAATAAATATTTCCCTGTTGCTCATCAGCAAAAATAGCTCTACCTTGTTCTGCATCTTCAAATGTGAAACTAGAAGTAAGATATAAAGGAACAGCATGCTCCCTGTTATGGGAACGTTCTGCTTGTATTCGAATCGCTTGGGTCTGTCTTTTCATGGCCTGATTTCAATTATCCTACAAAACTAATAGATATTGTTTAGAATTTGGCCTATAAATCAGTAAATACTTTTACACTTTTACTTTATATATTTGTTATAAACTTAAAAAAAATATGAAAAAACTAATACTTTCAATTTTGGTGATAGGATCTTTGCTTTCATACAAAAGCTTTTCACAAAAATGGACCAATTTATTCGATGGAAAAACATTAAATGGTTGGAAACAATTAGGCGGCAAAGCAACCTATGAAGTAAAAGATGGGGCAATAGTTGGTACAACAGTAGAAAAAACACCTAATTCATTTTTAACCACTGAAAAAGAGTACGGAGATTTCGTTCTGGAATTGGAGTTGAAAGTAGATAGTAAAATGAATTCAGGCGTTCAATTCCGTTCGAATTCAAAAGCCGATTATATGAATGGAACTGTTCACGGCTATCAATGTGAAATCGATCCATCACCAAGAGGTTGGTCTGGTGGAATCTATGACGAATCGAGAAGAGGGTGGTTATACACAAATGAAATTCATCCAGTGGCAAAAAAGGCGTTTAAAAATGATGAATGGAACAAATACCGCATAGAAGCCATAGGAAATATCATCCGTACATGGATCAACGGCCAGCCTGTTGCCTACTTAGTAGATGACATGACAGCCTCTGGTTTCATTGCCTTGCAAGTGCATGCTATTTATGCCGATATGAAACCTGGAATGCAAGTAATGTGGAGAAATATCCGTATCCAAACAGGAAAAGATATCAAAGCAAGTCCAATAGATGGCACTACTCCAGTAGAAAATTACACCCAAAACAGCCTGTCTCCCCAAGAAGAAGCCATGGGATATAAATTACTTTTCAACGGAAAAGATTTAAACAATTGGAGATCTGCCTTTAAAGAAACGGCTCCTCCAAGCGTTTGGACCGTTGAAAATGGAGTATTACATGTAAATTCTTCAGGTGGCGCAGAATCTACCAACGGGGGTGATATTTTATCAAGAGATACATTTAAGGCTTTTGAGTTAGATTTCGATTTCAAATTAACAGAAGGCGCTAACTCGGGTGTAAAATATTTTGTTAATGAGACCTACCAATCTGGAAAATCGGCAATTGGTTTGGAATACCAGGTTTTGGATGACGAAAAACACCCTGATGCAAAATTAGGAACAGAGGGTAACAGAACTTTAGCAAGTTTATACGATTTGATTCCTTCTGTTAAAATTGAAAAACGTTTTCAAAAGAAAATTGGGGAGTGGAATAAAGGTCGTGTGATTGTATATCCTAACAATCATGTTGAACATTGGTTAAATGGATTCAAAGTTTTAGAATATGAAAGAGGTGGTCCTGCCTATCGTGTATTAGTTGCCCACTCAAAACATAAAGTTTGGCCAGGATTTGGGATGATGGAAAGAGGTCCAATTTTATTGCAAGAACACGGAGATTCCGTATATTACCAAAATATTAAAATTAGAGAAATAAAATAGCTCAATTTAAAACCTTTTTAACCCATGAAAAGAAGAGAATTTATTGAAAAAACAAGTTTAGCATCTTTAGGCACATTTGCATTTAGTCCTAAATCGTATAGTAAAATTTTAGGTGCAAACGACAGAGTTCGTGTTGCTTGTGTTGGCTTTTCAGATCGTCACAGAGCTTCTCATGTTCCTCCATTCAAAGCATTGGCCAAAGGCATGAATTTTGAAATGGTGGCGCTATCTGATCTGTGGAATCGCAGAAGAGAAGAAGGAAAAGCCTTTTTAGAAAAAGAATTAGGAGGAAATATTACCACTTATCGTAACAACGACGAGTTGTATGCCGCTAAAGGTATTGACGCCGTTTTTATTTCAACTGCCGATTTCCAACACGCCCTTCATACCATTGAGGCTGTAAAAGCTGGTTGTGATACATACACAGAGAAACCTTTGGCTGAAACAATGGAAGATGCTCGTGCTGTATTAAAAGCAGTAAAAGAATCAGGAAAAATTGTTCAAATTGGTTCGCAAAGAAGATCAGGAGCAAATTATTGGGCTGCTGATGAATTCATTAAGTCTGGAAAATTTGGCGATATCAAAATGGTTGAGTTAATGTGGAACGTTAACCAGCCAGGAAGATGGAGAAGACCTGCCCTAACGAAAGATTTAAAAGAATCTGATATCGATTGGAAACGTTTCTTGATGAATCGCCCAGCAGATACCTTTGATCCAAGAAAATATTTAGAATATCGCCTATTTTGGCCATATTCTTCTGGTATTCCCGGACAATGGATGTCGCATCAAATTGATACGGTTCACTGGTTCTCAGGATTAGCCCACCCACGTTCGGCAGTAGCCAATGGAGGAATTTACCAATGGAATGATGGTCGTAAAAATGCGGATACTTTAACAGTTGTTTTTGATTACGGTCCAGCAGATGATATGAACAAAGGTTTCCAAGTACAGTTCACTTCTCGCTTCTCCAATGGCGCAGGTGGCACCAAAGAAATTTACTACTCAAATGGTGGCGAATTAAATTTAGATACCAATATGATTTCTCCAAATGGTGGATTGTCTGAAAGGGAAGCTAAGGCAATGGGAATGCAAGCCAATTTATTGCCAAGCATGAAAATCCAAGGTGCTTCTCCGGTAGCAACTGATGCCAACACGGGAGGAGATGAATTAACATTTAACCATATCAAAAACTGGATGGAATGTGTTCGTTCTCGTAAAACTCCTAATGCTCCAATTGAGGCTGGATACCAACATTCAATTGCAACCATCATGTCGAATGCCGCTTATCGCACGGGTCAACGCGTTACATTCAACGAAAAAACACAAGAAGTAATGGCTGGAGATAAGGTGTTTAAGTACTAGATGAGTTGAGAGTGGAGAGTGGAGAGTGGAGAGTGGAGAGTTGAATTTTAAATTAATTTTTAAACTTTCAACTTTTCACTTTCCACTTTTTTATTTAATCTCCCCCTTTTTTTTTAATATTGTGTATAAATTAACTAGCGTACTTTATGTCTAAAATTTCAACAGATACCAAAAAGGATTTATACACGCATATTGGCATCATCATTGCGTTGGCATTAGTGTTCTTTTTTGGATTTTTCTTTGTCTATTTGCCTTGGAGTACTCATCACGGTGAAACCATTAAAGTCCCGAATTTAAAAGGACTCAATGTGGAGCAAATGGAAGATTTGTTAGATGAAAACAATTTAACCTATGAAGTATCTGATTGTACATTTACAGCAGATAAACCACCGCTAACCATATTATCTCAATACCCCGTCCCTAATTCTTTGGTCAAATCAGGAAGAAAAATTTACATTACCATCAATTCTGAAACCCCACCCATGATAAAAATGCCAGGTATCATTGGGCTGTCTGTTAGAAGTGCTGAGCAACAATTGGTGATTGCCGGATTAAAAAAAGGATTAGTACATGAGATTAACGATCCTCGTGTTAAAGAAGTTATCGAAATACAAGTTAATGGCAAAAAAATAGATCCAGGTTCCTCCATTCCAAAAGGCACCTTGGTTGATTTGTACATTGGAAATGGAACTGCAGATGTAGAAATTGAAATGCCAGATTTAACCGGAAAACCGTTAGATGAAGTTAATATCATTTTAGCCGGAATGAACCTAAAAGTAGGAAAGGTTACCTATGAGGCCAATGATCAAGTTACTTCTGGTTCTGTTTTTAAACAAGTATGTGCAACTTGTACTGGAACTACCGTAAAACCTGGCGACTTAATCGATCTATGGATTGCAGGAAGTGGAGAGCAGTAATAATTGTTAATTGTTAATTAAGCAATTTTTTATTTTTTTGACTAAATTTTTGACATACTATTTACCCCTTAAAGTTGTAATGAATTAATTAACAATTTACAACTCACAATTATTAGCATGGAAGATATCACAGTAAAAGAATTAAAAGAGCGCATGGATGCGCATGAGCAATTGAACATCATTGATGTACGTGAAGAATATGAATTTGATGAATTTAATATTGGTGCAACATTGATTCCCTTAGGAGAATTACCCGATCGTATTGATGAAATTGAAAATTTGAAAGATGAAGAGTTGATAGTGCATTGTCGCTCGGGTGCTCGATCGGGTCGCGCGAAAGATTATTTAACTTCTATTGGTTTCACGAAGGTAAGAAACTTGTTAGGTGGGATGATTGAGTGGCAGAATAGTTAAAGTGGAAATTGGAAAGTGGAGAATTGAGAGATGAAAGTGAAAAATCGCGCTCAGCTGTGCTGAGCGCGGAATGTTTTTTGAACATTTTTTTCATAAAAAAGATACTTTGTAAGTTAGTACCTCTATAAACTCAAATAGGCTTCAAGGCCGCCTTCAAGATTTTCAGCGTGATACCCTTTTGCTTTTAATAATCTAGTTGCAATAAAACTTTGGGTTCCATTGTAACAGATTACAACATAATTTGTTGATGAATCCAATTCAATAACTCGCTCTAGTAAGTAATCAAGTGGGATATGAATTCCCCCTACGTTAAAATCTTCCCATTCCCTCTGCGTTCTTATATCAAGAATCGACAAATTGGGGAGTTTTTTTTGAAATTCATTAGCCTTCATATTTTTTAATAACTTTCAACTTTCCACTAACTGCTGAAACTCATAGGCACCCTGATGCCTGAACCAGGTCAGTTGTTTTTTCGCATAGTGGCGACTATTTCTCTTCAATAAACGAATCATTTCAGCCTCATCGTATTCGCCACGAAGATGGCCATACACCTCTTTGTAGCCTAATGTTTTAAGGGCATAGAGATGTTGAAATTCCTCAAATTGCTTAGCCTCTTGCACTAATCCGTTTTTGAGCATTTCGTCCATTCGTTGGTCAATACGCTGGTACAAAATTTCTCTTGGGCGATCCAAACAAATGAGTCGCATTTCAAAGGGTCGATCCGCCTTTTTAGCATTTCTGAAACTTGAATAAGGTTTACCTGTAGATAAACAAACTTCTAGTGCTCTAACGATTCGTTGTGGATTTTGGATATCTACCTGTTCGGCATAATCAGGATCTTTTTGTCTCAATTCATTGGCAAGTACTTCAATGCCTTCTAATGCTAATCGCTCGTTTAATTTTTCCCGTAGTTCCAAATCTACTTCAGGCATTTCATCTAATCCATTTGTTAGCGCTTTTAAATAAAGGCCCGAGCCACCTGTAGCAATAACCACTTCATACTTTTGAAACAATTGATCCAAGAGCTTGAGCGCTTCGCGCTCAAAATCTCCTGGTGAAAAATATTCGTGAATGGAGTGTGAATCAATAAAATGATGCTTGATACCGCCTTGTTCCTCAATGGTAGGTTTTGCAGTACCAATGGAAAGCTCTTTATAAAATTGTCGCGAGTCGGCAGAAATAATTTCTGTATTGTATTTCTTAGCCAACGCTACACAGTAGGCCGTTTTACCAACGGCCGTGGGACCCGCAACAACAATTAATAAGCGTTTTTCTTTTTGTACCATGAACGTCCAGCTTTAGGCTTTTCCGTAAATTTATTAGAAAATTTAGCTTCATTTTGTTTTGTTGAAAGATTATTGGAGGCCGTTCCGGGTTTGGAATTTTTTCCTTTTGTTTCTTTCTTTTCTATTTGAAAAATAGTCATCGGAAACTTATGGTCCTCAAAAACAGGAATTTTCTTCCCAATTAGTTTTTCAATTTCCTTTAAATCTGCTTTTTCCTCAATATCACAAAACGAAATGGCTGTTCCTTTTGCCCCCGCCCGACCGGTTCGACCGATGCGATGTACATAGGTTTCAGGAATATTAGGCAACTCAAAGTTAATGACATACTCCAATTCATCCACATCAATCCCCCTTGCTGCAATATCTGTCGCCACCAAAACTCTTGTTTTTTGTGACTTAAAATTATTTAATGCAGTCTGACGCGCATTTTGGGATTTATTGCCATGTATGGCCTCGGCAGTAATTCCTGCTTTTAATAGGACTTTCACAACTTTATCCGCCCCATGCTTGGTTCGAGTAAATACCAATGCTGTCTTGATCGAAGTATCTTCCAGCACATCCAACAACATATTGTATTTATTCTTTTTATCAACAAAACGTACCGATTGATTGATAATTTCTACGGTAGAAGAAACTGGCGTAACTTTTACCTCTGCCGGATTGTTTAAAATAGAATTGGCTAAGGTAATAATTTCAGGAGCCATTGTTGCAGAGAAAAACAAAGATTGTCTTTTTTTGGGCAACACGGCCAACAGTTTTCTGACATCATGGATAAATCCCATGTCTAACATACGATCGGCCTCATCTAAGACAAAATATTCGACATCAGCGATGGATAATAAACGCTGATTCATCAAATCTAATAATCGACCTGGTGTAGCAATTACTACATCTACGCCACTTCTTAATGCGGTCACTTGTGGATTTTGACCCACGCCACCAAAAATAACAGTTGATTTTAAAGGTAAATAACGAGCATAAGCTGCAAAACTTTCTCCAATCTGAATCGCCAATTCACGCGTAGGTGTAACGACTAATCCTCTAATAGATCTCTTTTTCTGGAATTTCTTAGTGGCATCCATCAATTGAATGATGGGTAATAAAAACGCTGCTGTTTTACCGGTACCGGTTTGGGCGCAACCCAACAAATCTTTCCCTTTCAACACTTCCGGAATGGCTTGTTCTTGAATGGGAGTTAAGTTTTCATAGCCTTCCTCTTTTAATGCTTTTAAAATTGGATCTATGAGATGTAATTCTTGAAATTTCATGAATGAAAATATGAACAGAATAATGGGAAACGAATTTTCCCCAAAGCTGATATACAAAGGTACGGCTTTT
>JACCDK010276134.1_pt1 | contig 28812 bp, 28 predicted proteins | sample 7445871 | NCBI WGS metagenome assembly JACCDK01 (sample SAMN15323436, study PRJNA562643) | freshwater metagenome | isolation source: river surface water | place: USA:Blue River Watershed | collected 2017-08-15 | reverse complement strand
AGTTGGCAGGCCACCATGCTGTCCTCGCGAAACTGCTGGTGCAACTCCTCTCGGTCTTGCAAATTGTCGGTGCGCTTGGCCCACAGGTTGATGCGCGCCAGGCATTCACCAGGCAGTTCTTTCAGCCACTGCTGCGGCAAGCTTTGCAAGGCCAAGCCATAGGCATCGGTTTTGGGCAGTCCTTCAGGGGCATCCGCCATGAAAGTCCAAGTGACAAACTCGGTGTGCAATTCCCATCGCAAACGCCATGCACCACCATCCACCCGCAAATGGTTGGCATGGTCGTCAGGCACGGGCAGGTGGTGGTCCCGCAACAACTGCAACAGGTGGGCACGACTGGCAGCACGCGCAGCCGCATCGGTGACCATGACCACATGGCTGATGGCCAAGGGGGCCATCATGGGTTCGGGCGGACGCGCATGCACCTCGTTGTGCAGCGCGCGTCGCAGGACGTGTTCTTTCATGACTTGGCTTTCAATCTTCGACAAACGCTTCTTCACGTTTGGATTTGATGGCGGGCAACAACACCAGCACCAGCAACAACACCGCCACCGCCAACAGTGCCGCCGACAAAGGACGGCTGATGAAAACAGTCCAGTCGCCTCGCGCAAGTTTCAACGCGCGCTTGAGGTATTCCTCCAACATCGGACCCAAGACAAAGCCCAACATCAAGGGTGCTGGCTCGCAACCGAGTTTGATGAACACATAACCTGCCAAACCAAACAAGGCCACCAGTCCAATGTCGAACGTCGAATTGTTGGTGGTGTAAACACCAATCGCGCAAAACAGCACGATGGCAGGGAACAAATAGTGGTAGGGAACGGTGAGCAGTTTGATCCAAACACCAATCAAAGGCAGGTTCAAGATGACCAGCATCAAATTGCCAATCCACATGGACACGATGAGGCCCCAGAACAGTTCGGGATTGACCGTCATCACCTGGGGACCGGGTTGGATGTTGTGGATGGTCATGGCACCCACCATCAGCGCCATCACAGCGTTGGGTGGAATGCCCAGCGTCAGCAAAGGAATGAATGACGTTTGTGCGCCAGCATTGTTGGCCGACTCGGGCGCTGCAACGCCACGGATATTGCCTTGACCCAAGGGCAGCTCACCGTTTCGCAGTTTGATTTTTTTCTCCAAGGTGTAGGCGGCAAACGAAGCCAGCACGGCTCCCCCGCCCGGCAACACCCCCAGCACCGAACCCAACACCGTGCCGCGCAAGACAGCAGGCATCATTTGGCGAAAGTCCTCGGCCGTGGGCATGAGGCCTTGCACCTTGGCCGTGAACACCTCGCGATCGGTTTGGCTCTTGGCCAAGTTGTTGATGATCTCGGCATAGCCAAACAGCCCCATCGCCACAGCCACAAAACCAATGCCATCCGTCAGTTCGGGAATGTCGAGGTTGAAACGGGTGATGCCCGAGTTGACATCGGTGCCAACCAGACCCAGCAACAAGCCCAAGATGATCATGGCGATGGCTTTGAGCAAAGGACCTGAAGCCAGCACCACCGCACCGACCAAGCCCACCACCATCAACGCGCAGTATTCAGCAGGGCCAAATGCAAACGCCATTTCCGACATGGGCGCCGCGAAACCCGCCAGCAACAAGGTGCCGACACAACCCGCCAAAAACGATCCCAAACCAGCAGCAGCCAAGGCTGGACCTGCGCGCCCTTGACGAGCCATCTGGTAGCCGTCCATGGCAGTCACCACAGATGAGGATTCGCCCGGCAGATTGACCAAAATGGCGGTGGTCGAGCCGCCATATTGCGCGCCGTAATAAATACCCGCCAGCATGATCAAGGCAGACTCAGGCGGCAAGGCGTAAGTCGCAGGCAGCAGCATGGCGATGGTGGCCACCGGACCAATTCCCGGCAACACACCAATCAAGGTGCCGAGCAAGCAACCGACAAAGGCGTAGAGCAAATTGAGCGGTGTGCCCGCAACAGCAAACCCAGTAGCGAGATTGGCAAGCAAATCCATGGTGGCTTCCAATCAAACAGCGTTGACAAACGCCGGCCAGACCGGCATCTGCAAATTGAGCAATGAAATGAATACCAGGTAACTGCCGCCGGCCAAGATGCTGGAGAGGACCAGCATGCGGCGCACATTGAAGCTGGCGGCATCGGCCATCAGCGCGACTCCCGTGAGCCCAAAAATAGCAACCACCAGACCAAACGATGGAATACCCATGCTGGGCACACCACCCAGCAAGACCCCAAACAACAAATTGGCTCCCAAGATGCAGATCAAGGGTCGCCAGGCCAATTCGCCAATCACACCGCCATCAGGGGTTTCCACCACCAATGAGAAAAACATGATGAAACCACCCAACAACACCAACACCAAGGCCAATACCAAAGGAAAGTAGCCGGGACCCATCTGGCTGGCCGAGCCAATCGAGTAGGCCGTGGCCGAATTCCAGGCAAACGCCGCACCCGTTGTGGTGAACATCAAACCCGAGACAAAGTCTTTTTGGCTCTTGATCGACACGGTGGCACTCCCAAAACAAAAGTGCAGTGATTGTGACCTATGCCACGACCGGCTTGAGCACCTTGAGCCAGAGGCTGGCGGGCAGTCCCCATTGGGTTTCAATGGCGTCGGCGCGGGCTTGCAGCAAATCGCGGTCTGGCCGCGAAGGTGTTTGCTGCGCCAGCACCACGGTGTTGCCTTCTTTGGTGGGCTTGAATGCCCAGACGGCATCTGCACCAAAGGCTGAAGCGATGTGAGCCAGGCTGCGCTCAAAGCTGGCGGATCGGCCAAACAAATTGACCGTCATGCAGCCATGGGGGGTCAGGAGTTGTCGACAGCTGGCATAAAAGGGAGCGCTGTCCAGCACGGGGGCAGCCGCTTCATGGTCGTACAAATCGACATGCAAGGCGTCAATTTGGCCGCGCCAATGGTCATGGGCGACCACTTCGGCGGCGTCACCCAACACGACCGACAAAAGCGCGTCATCTTTGGGCAGCTTGAACCAGGTTCGACAGGCCGCCACCACTTGCGGGTTGAGTTCGATGGCGGTGGTGCGCATGCCCAAGACCTTGCGACAGTTTTTGGTGAGCGCTGCAGCGCCCAAACCCAGTTGCATGGCGTGCAAGTCAGGCACGTCGCTGGTGGGCACAAACAACAACCACGCTTGCATGCGCTGGACATAGTCCAGGTGAATGTCAAACGGCTTGGTGGTGTCCATCGAACCCTGCACCCAATCGGTGCCCAAATGCAAATAGCGCACCTTGCCGTGTTCGGACATGTTGACTTGGGGAAGCTGAGAGAGGCTGGCCATGCACAGATTGTCGCTGGTCGCCATTCGCAGCAAGCGCATTCACTGGCAGCCAGTCAGACCTGCTGGATCGCCAGCACCGATCGAACATTCGCGCTGGTCGCCTGCGCCACTTCAGCCAGCGAGATGCCCCGCAAATCCGCCAGCACCTGGGCCATGCGCGGCACTTGGTCGGGCGTGTTGCGCCCTTGCGACCTCCCCTTGGCGCGTTCTTCGGCGGTGACATACAGCCAATTCGGAGGGATGTCCGGTGCATCGGTCTCCAACACCAAAGCTTCCAGCGGCAGTTGGGTGGCCAGCATGCGCAGTTGCAAGGCGCGCTCAAAGGTCAGCGCGCCGCCAAACCCGAGCTTGAAACCCATGGCGATGAACTGCTGGGCCTGCTGCAAACTGCCATTGAACGCATGGGCGATGCCGCCCTTCACCACTGTGGAACGCAATGCCTTCAACAACAAATCGGCGCTGCGCCGCACATGCAACAACACCGGCAAGTCGTGTTGTTGCGCCAGCTTCAACTGCGCTTTGTAAAAAAATTGTTGTCGCGCCATGTCCAACCCCGGCACAAAACCATCAAGGCCTATTTCTCCCACCGCCACCAAACGCGGGTCGTCACGATGGCTGTGCAAAACCTGGTCCAAGGTCTGCAAATCTTGTTCGCTGGCTTGCGGGGTGTACAAGGGATGAATGCCCAGCGCGTAAACATCTTGATATTGATGCGCCATTCGCCGCACCGTCTCGAAATTGTCAACCGCCACCGCAGGGATGACACAGGTTTGAACACCCGCCGCACGGGCTGCTTGGCGCACCGCATCGCGGTCACTTGCCAATTCAGCGGCGTCCAAGTGGCAATGGCTGTCGATCCAGGGCATGGGAACGGCTCAAGCGGAAATCAATGGGGATCTGACCCCAATTTCCCAGCCACCAAGCGCAATTGCCGATCACAACGCGCGGCCAATTGCTCGTCATGGGTGACTACCACAAACGCGGTGCCTTGGTGCTTGGCCAGTTGCAGCATGAGGCCAAACACACTGTCGGCTGTGCTGCGGTCCAGGTTGCCGGTGGGTTCGTCGGCCAACACACAGGCGGGTTGGGTCACCAAGGCCCGGGCAATCGCCACCCGCTGACGCTCGCCACCCGACAACTCGCTGGGCGTGTGCTGGACCCGATCAGCCAAGCCCACTGCAGCCAACATCTCCCTCGCTTGCTGCGCCGCCTGCTCGCGGGGCATGCGGCGAATCCACAAGGGCATGGCCACGTTGTCCAACGCACTGAACTCGGGCAGCAAATGGTGAAACTGATAGATGAAGCCCAAGTGCTGGTTGCGCAAACGCCCCAATGCCGTGTCGTCCAGCCCTGCCAAAGCCTGCCCGCGCAAGCTCACACGACCCGTGGTGGGTGTGTCCAACCCACCGAGCAAATGCAACAGCGTGCTTTTGCCCGAGCCTGATGTGCCGACCACCGCCAAGGTTTCGCCAACCTGCACTTGCAAATCCACGCCCTGCAACACCGTGACGTCAATCACGCCATCGTGAAAGCGACGACCCAATCCTTGGGCTTGCAACACCGGCTCATTCATGGCGCAACGCCTCCGCTGGATCGACCCGGCTGGCTCGCCAGCTGGGGTAAAGCGTGGCGACCAAGGCCAATACCAGCGCGATGATGACCACCGGTCCGATGTCGCCCCACTGCGGGTCGCTGGGCATGCGGCTGATCAGGTAGATGTCTTTGGGCAAAAAGCTTGCGCCCAAGGCCCGCTCGATGGCGGGCACGATGCTGTCTATATTGAAGGCCACCAACAAGCCCAAAGCCAAACCAGACAAAGTGCCGATCACACCGACCAAGGCGCCTTGCACCACGAAGATGCCCATGATGCTCATCGGGCTGGCCCCCAGGGTGCGCAAAATGGCAATGTCCGCCTGCTTGTCCGTGACCGTCATCACCAAGGTGCTGACCAGGTTGAACGCGGCCACGGCGACGATCAAGGTCAGGATGATGAACATCATGCGTTTTTCAATTTGCACCGCGGCAAACCAATTGCGGTTGGAGCGCGTCCAATCGCGCACCGTCACATCCTCGCCCAGCATCGGGGTGAGTTCGACACCCACTTGCCGCGCCAGTTGCGCGTCTTTCAGCTTCACACGCAAGCCGTTGGGGCCTTCAAGTCGGAAGATGCGCTGGGCATCCTCGATGTGCAACAAAGCCAGGGAAGCGTCGTATTCATAGTGGCCCGAATCCAGCAAACCCACCACGGTGAGTTGTTTCAAGCGTGGCACCACACCTGCGGGGGTGACTTGACCACCCGGTGCGACCAAGGTCACGTGCTCGCCCACCTTCACACCCAGCGCGCGCGCCAACTCGTTGCCCAAGACCACGCCAAAACCACCAGGCTGCAACTGGTCCAAGACCTCGGGGGGCATCAAGGCCACGGCGTCGGTGACCAACACCTCTTGGGCAGGATCGATGCCGCGCACCACAGCGCCACGCATGTCTTCGCCCTGGGCCATCAACACCTGCGACATGACAAACGGCGCACTGGCCACCACCTCGGGGTGCAGGCTGATTTTGTTTTGCAAGCCCACTGCGTTTTCCAAGGAAGCACTGGTGTAGGCCAGTACCTCCACATGCGACAACACGCCCAACATGCGCACCCGCACTTCTTTTTGAAAACCGTTCATCACGCTGAGCACGATGATGAGCGCGGCAACGCCCAGCGCAATGCCCACCATGGACACCGAGGAAATGAAAGAAATGAAACGGTTGCGCTTGGCGGCGCGGCCAGCGCGGGTGTAGCGCCAGCCCACCAGCAACTCGAAGGGGATTCGTGGGTTCGTCATGGAAGCCAGATTGTGGCATCTTGCACAATCCCAGCATGTCCCAGCGCCTCACCGACCCCGCCGTCACCGTCATCGCTTCTGCCCTGCTGCCTGAGTTTTTGAAGGAGCAGCCACCGCACATGGCGCAGGCTTGGCATGCCGCCTGGAACGACACCCAACACCCGGCCCTGCAAGTGCTGCGACTAGCCCAGGTGCTTGCGCGTCAACAGTGGCCTGCAGACAGCCCTTTCGCCCCGCATGAAGCGGCTTATGCCCAAGCCATGCATTGGCCCGAACCATGGGGTTTGTTGCCCTTCGCCGCAGAATGCGCTGGCTTGCAGGGCTGGTCTTGCCCCGCAGAACACGGTTGGGCTTTCATCGACGCCGTGCATTGGCAAATCAACCAAGGCCAAGTGCAACTTGGCTCGGTGGGTGAAGTGACGATGGCAGAAGACGACGCCATGTTGCAAGCCATGCGGCCCTACTTTGAGGAAGACGGCATCCATCTTCAACCACTGAGACCGGGGCGCTGGCTGGCCCACGCCACCCATTTCAAACAGCTGCACAGTGTCAGCTTCGACAGGGTGCTCAACCAAGACGTGGCCTATTGGCTCGACCCCGACAGTGTGGCGGCCCAAAGCCCTTCACAACGCCTGTTGCGCCGCTTGCAAAATGAGATGCAAATGCTGCTCTACACCCACCCACTCAACGACCACCGCCAGGTTCCCATCAATTCGTTTTGGTGGAGTGGCACCGGCGATTTGCCACCAACTCCTCCCACCCAAACGGTGGTGCTGAACCATGACTTGCGAGCAGCCTTCCAAGCGCAAGACCCCCAAGCCTGGTGCGCTCAGTGGCTGCAAACCGCGCAAGCAGTCATGGCCCCGGCCCTGTTGGCTGGACATCGCCTGGTGTTGTGTGGCGAAGACCGCATGATCAGCCTGCAAAGCCGTCCAAAGGGACTTTGGCAAAGCCTTCAAGCCCTGCTCCCACAGCCTGCGTTGCACAAGGTGTTGGCATGAAACTGCTCACACGTGACGCACCGCCGCGAACGGTTTGGACCTTGGAACAAGCGGGCGTGCACCCCTTGTTGGCGCGCTTGTATGCCGGACGTGGGGTGCAACACCCGCAAGAACTCGACAGCGGTTTGGCACACCTGCTGCCACCCAACGGCATGAAGGGCATGGACCAAGCCGCCCAGTTGTTGGCAGACGCCATTGCCACCCAGCGGCGTTTGTGCATCGTGGCCGATTACGACTGCGATGGCGCCACCGCCTGTGCGGTGGCTTTGCGCGGCCTGCGTTTGTTGGGTGCGCAGCATGTGCATTTCATCGTCCCCGACCGCGTGGTCGATGGTTATGGCTTGACCCCGAGCATTGCCAAGCGGGTGCATGCGACGGGGGCCCAGGTGTTGATCACGGTGGACAACGGCATTGCCAGCGTCGAGGGCGTGGCGCAGGCGCAAGCACTGGGGATGCAGGTGCTGGTGACCGACCACCATTTGCCCGGCCCGCAAATCCCTGCGGCTGACGCCTTGGTCAACCCGAACCAACCGGGCTGCACCTTCGCCAGCAAAAGCATGGCGGGCGTGGGTGTCATGTTCTATGTGCTGCTGGCCTTGCGGGCCGAGTTGCGCACACGCGGCGTGTTCAGCAAAGAGACCGAGCCCAAGCTCGACGGGTTGCTGCCGCTGGTGGCCTTGGGTACCGTGGCCGATGTGGTTCAACTCGATGCCAACAACCGCCGCTTGGTGGCCCAAGGCCTGCTGCGCATGCGCCGCGGCCAGTTGCCCACCGGTTTGGCGTCTTTGTTCAGGGTGGCGGGGCGCAACGCCACCCAGGCCAGCAGCCAAGACATGGGGTTTGCGATCGGCCCGCGCATCAATGCCGCAGGGCGTTTGTCGGACATGACCTTGGGCATCGAATGCCTGCGCACCGACGACCCCGGAACAGGCTTGCAACTGGCCGAGCAACTGGATGCGATCAACCGCGAACGACGCAGCTTGGAAGGTGACATGCGTGATCAAGCCCTGCTGCTGGCCGAGTCCTTGTTGGACGCCGACGACGAACCGCCCGCCGCCCTGTGTGTGTACGACGAGGAATTCCACGAAGGCGTGGTGGGCATCGTGGCCGCCCGGTTGAAAGACCTGCACTACCGCCCTTGTTTTGTGTTCGCGGCCAGCGAGTCCGAGGGGCAAGCGGTGCTCAAAGGCTCGGGCCGCTCGATTCCAGGTTTTCATTTGAGAGACGCATTGGACGCGGTGGTCAAGATGCACCCCGGTTTGTTGCTGCGCTTTGGTGGCCACGCCATGGCCGCCGGCTGTACCTTGCTGGAAGACGACCTGGCCACGTTTGAAATCGCCCTTCAACACGTCGCCGAACAATGGCTGTCACCCGCTACTTTGGCGCAGTCCTTGGAAACCGATGGGGGTTTGGAAGCCTCTTATTTGCGCCCCGACATCGTTCATGCATTGCAACAAGAGGTTTGGGGTCAGGGCTTCGCGACGCCGGTGTTTCAAGACCAGGTCGAGGTGATGAGCCAACGCATCGTTGGCGACAAACACCTGTCACTCAAACTGCGCTTGCACGGCAAAGAGGTGGACGGTATTTGGTTTGGTCGCACCGAGCAGTTGCCGTCCCAAGCTTTGTTGGCCTATCGCCTGGACATCAACACCTGGCAAGGGCGGGAGAAGTTGCAATTGCACATCGAAACCATGCAAGCGGCCTAGAATCGGCGCTGTGTCCATCCTCAACGCCGATCTCCATTGCCACTCTGTCATTTCTGACGGCACCCTCACCCCTGAAGCATTGGCTTTGCGTGCCCATGCCAACGGTGTGGAACTGTGGGCTCTCACCGATCACGATGAAATGGGTGGCCAAGAACGCGCCGCGAGCGCGGCCAAAGCCATCGGCATGGGCTACTTGAGCGGCACCGAAATATCCGTCTCGTTTGCAGGACGCACCGTGCACATCGTGGGTTTGGGTTTTGACATCCACAACCCGGCCATGGCCGCAGGTTTGCAAAGCACAAGAGGTGGTCGTCATGCTCGCGCACAAGACATGGCGGCCGGTTTGGCGAAAGTGGGTATTCACGGCAGCTTTGAAGGTGCCTTGCAATACGCCGGCAACCCTGATCTGATTTCACGCACCCATTTCGCCCGTTTCCTGGTGGAAACAGGGGTTTGCAAAGACACGCACGAGGTGTTTCGCCGCTTCCTCACCGAAGGCAAACCCGGTTTTGTGCCACACCGATGGGCCAGCTTGGGCGACGCGGTGCGCTGGATTCGCGAGGCCCAAGGCGTGGCGGTCATCGCCCACCCCGCCCGTTACGACTTCACCCCGACCGAGGAATACGCCTTGTTCACCGAGTTCAAGGCGCACGGTGGGCAAGCCGTGGAAGTGGTGACCGGCAGCCATTCCGCCGCTGAAGCCATTGAATACGCCGACCTCGCGCGCGAACTTGGTTTGGCCGCCTCCCGCGGGAGCGACTTTCACAGCCCCGATGAAAGCCACACCGATCTGGGCACCCTGCCCTGGTTGCCTGGCGATCTCACACCCGTGTGGGAATTGCTGCAACACCGCATTCAATAAGGCCACGCCCATGGCCCAGTGGCTGCAAGTTCACCCCGACAACCCACAAGCCCGTTTGCTCAAACAAGCGGTGGCCATGCTGAGTCAAGGCAAGGTGCTGGCCGTGCCCACCGATTCCAGCTATGCCCTGGCTTGCCATTTGGATGACAAAACCGCCGTCGACCAGTTGCGCCGCATCCGTGGCGTGGATGAACGCCACCACCTGACCCTGCTGTGCCGCGACCTGAGCGAATTGAGCGTCTACGCCAAGGTGGACAACCGCCAATTTCGCTTGCTCAAATCCTGCACACCAGGCGCGTTCACCTTCATCTTGGAAGCCACCAAAGAAGTGCCGCGTCGGGTGTCGCACCCGCAACGCAAAACCATCGGTTTGCGGGTGCCTGAGCACAATGCCTTGTTGCAGTTGCTGGAAATGCATGGCGCGCCACTGTTGGCCACCACCTTGATTCCCCACGGTGAAACCGAGCCCTTGAACGATGCGCATGACATCCGTGAGCGCTATGAACACCAACTGGCGGCTGTGGTGGATGCAGGGGCCTGCCGCATGCAAGCCACCACCGTGGTCGACCTCACCCCCATGGGCTCCGGTGGCGACCCCGATTTGATCCGCGCCGGCGGCGGTGATGTAACGCTTTTAGGCTTATAAAGTCAGTACCGATGCCCATTTAGGGGAAGATTTGGGGCGCAAGCCCTGGAAAATGCCTACAAATTCTTGCCTCAACACTCTCAAATTTGATGACTTTGATGAGACAATGAACCGGTGATTTCAAATGAATTGATTCAAACGATTGCCACCCATGCACTGCCAGTCCTGCTGGCCATCACCATGCATGAAGCGGCACACGGTTATGTCGCCAAACTTTTGGGTGACAACACCGCCTGGAGCCTGGGTCGTGTCACCCTCAATCCCATCCCCCACATCGACCTGGTTGGCACCATCGCCATGCCCTTGTTGCTCTACGTGGCCACCTCGGGTCAATTTATATTTGGCTACGCCAAGCCCGTTCCCGTGGACTTCAGCCGCCTGCACCACCCCAAGCGTGACATGATTTGGGTGGCTTTGGCGGGCCCAGGCAGCAATTTTTTCCAGGCCGTGGTGTGGGCCACAGCCCTGTATGTCATGGCTGGCCTGGGCACGGAAGAGCTGTTTTTCATCGAGATGGCGAAAGCCGGGGTTTTGGTGAATTTGGTGATGTTTGCGTTTAACTTGTTCCCGTTGCCACCTTTGAATGGCGGGCGCATCGTGGTTGGTTTGCTGCCTTGGCGCATGGCTGTTCGCTTTGCCCAAATCGAGCGCTATGGCTTTTTCATTGTCATGGCCTTGGTGCTATTGGGTGTGGTCAACAGCCTGTGGATGCGCCCGATCATGTCGGCGTCCATGGCGTCCATCCAATGGTTGTTGCTGCCTTTGTCCGCTTTATTTCTTCCTTCCAACTCATGAGCGATCGCGTACTTTCTGGCATGCGCCCCACTGGCGCGCTTCATTTGGGTCACTACCATGGGGCCCTGAAAAACTGGGTGCGCTTGCAATCCCAAATGGAATGTTTTTATTTCGTCGCTGATTGGCACGCCCTGACCACCCATTACGAAAGCCGGGACGTGATCGAGAAAAACGTCTTTGAAATGGTGATCGACTGGTTGGCAGCGGGTCTCGACCCCAACCAGTGCACCATTTTTTTGCAAAGCCGCATTCCCGAGCACGCCGAGTTGTTCACCCTGCTCAGCATGGGCACGCCTTTGAGTTGGCTTGAACGTGTGCCGACCTACAAGGACCAAATGGAAAAACTCAAGGACAAGGACCTGACCACCTATGGTTTCTTGGGCTACCCCTTGCTGCAAGCCGCTGACATCCTGATTTACAAAGCCAAACATGTCCCTGTGGGTGAAGACCAGGCCAGCCATGTTGAATTGACCCGTGAAACCGCGCGCCGCTTCAACCACCTCTATGGCCGCGAAGCCAATTTCGATGCGCTGGTGCAAACCTGTTTGGCCAAACTGCCCAAGGACAGCGTCAAGCGCTTTGAAAAATCCCGCAAACAGTTTCAAGAAACGGGCGATGCCAAGGCCTTGGAAGGCGCGATGGGCTATTTGCAAACCGCACCCGAGCTGGATGACAAAGACCGCGAGCGCTTGGAAGGCTATTTCAAAGGCACCGGCAAAGCGGTGCTGACCGAACCACATGCCTTGTTGACCGAGGCCAGCAAATTGCCTGGCTTGGACGGGGCCAAGATGAGCAAAAGCTACAACAACTCGATCGCCATGCGCGAAGACCGGGCCAGCATCGAGACCAAGGTCAAACGCATGCCTACCGACCCCGCTCGGGTCAAACGCAGCGACGCAGGGAATCCAGAGCGTTGCCCGGTGTGGCAATTCCATTTGGTCTACTCGCCAGAAGCGACCAAAACATGGGTGAAAACAGAATGCACCCGTGCCGGCATCGGTTGTTTGGAATGCAAGCAGCCCATCATCGATGCCATCTTGTCTGAGCAAGCGCCCATGTTGGCGCGCGCTGAGCCTTTTGTTTCCAATCCTCGACTCGTTCGTGATATCGTTGACGCTGGAACACAGCGCGCGCGCATCACGGCGCAAGAGACCATGCGCGACGTGCGCGAGGCCATGGGCCTGAATTATTGACACCGGAGATTGTTATGAGTTTGTATGTGATTGATGACCACCCGATGGTTCGCCAAATGATTGGCATGTTGTTGCGTCGCTTGCGCCCAGCATCCAAAGTGGTGGAGTTGGAAAAGTTCAGCGAGTTGCAGGCCGCCCTGATCAAAAACGGCGAACCTGAACTGTTTGTGTTGGACTTGCTGCTGCCAGGCGTCAAAGGCGCCACTGCCATCTCCGACGTGAAAAAAATGTACCCCGAGGTTCCCTTGGTGGTTTTGTCGGCCATGCCCTCTGGCGAAGCGCGAGATGCCTGCCTGGAAGCCGGCGCCGACCTCTATATTGAGAAGTCCACCGACACGGCCGAAATTTCCCAGGCCATCCACGACATCATGAAAACCGATGACGAAGACGCCGACGCCGACGTGGTGGTGGTCGGTGACATCAAGCTGTCCAAGCGCCAAAAACAGCTCATCCTCATGCTCGACCGTGGTTTGTCCAACCGCGACATCGCCGCCGAACTCAGCATCAGCGAGCACACGGTCAAGGTTCACTTGTGGCGTCTGTTCCGCCGTTTGGGTGTCAAGAGCCGCACCCAAACCCTGCACTTCGCCCGCACCCATGGTTTGTTGATGGGCTGACAAAGCTTTTCGCAACAGCCAACAAAAAACCCGCCGAGGCGGGTTTTTTGTTGGGCGGTTCAGACCTGCAGTGGATCAACCACCAGCGCTGATTTTGCGGCCATTCAAGCTTTGCACGGGACGGGCATTGAGCTTGAAGGGGAACTTCGCCACTTGCTGCTTGGACAGTTCCATGGGTGACTTCAAGATGTAGAACTGGACACCCTCGGTACAAGGCGGTGTGGTGAGCGAACCCTCGTAGTTGTAGAAGGCGAGTTCTTTGGGCAACATGCTGCCAGGGTTGAAAGTGACCTTGGCGGGCAAGTACTCTTCCATTTCTTTGGGTGGCAAATTGGCCCACAGGGTCTTGATCGCCGCGCTGTCTTTGCCTTCATTGAGCATCACACCGATCACAGCCAATTTACCTTCTTTGCTCTTGTGCACAAAGTGCGCCACCATGGCGGCGTTTTTGCCATCCACTTGCTCTTCAGAGGGGCGGTGGAAATGGAACTGCAACAGGTCAAAGCTTTCTTTGCCGATGGTCAGGGTGCTACCGGGCTCCACATTCACTTGGATGGTGTGGCCGTTGTTGACAATCTTCAAAGGCCCTTCTTTGTAGTCCACAGTGAGTGTTTCTTTGGACTTTTCAAACGGTCCCACGATGTTCAAAGGTGATTGTTTCTTGCCTTTGCCACACACTGGGAAGTTATCACCCCAGTGCTCTGGGCCGTTATCGCCCTCATAACCCCAATGAACGGCATGAGACTTGTCGTCTTTCTTGCCATGGTCTTCTTTTTCTTTCTCGGCAGGTTCTTCTTTGTCAGAGGACTTTTTGCAATCCGACAAGACTTTGACTTTTTGACCTGCAGCGGCCAGTGCATTTTGTGCGGCACACACGGTTTGCAGGCGGTTGCTCCATTCAGCCATTTCAAGCGCTTTTTGGAAGGCGGCCACGGTGGATTCGTCTTGTGCACCTTTGGTGAGCAAGCGCAAAGAGGCCAGACCGACTTGACGCTCGGCGCTCAGTGCTTTTTGAGCTTTGTAGAGCGTCTCAACGTCTTGCAACACCACGCCGGTCGAGAAGGCGGCTTTCAACGCATCCAGTTCTTGCGAGCTGGTGTTGCTCACCTCGGGGGCCGCCTTTTCCTCATCCGCTGGCTTTTCTTCTTCGGCTTGTTCCAAAGACTCTTTGGCCTCGTCCAATTGCTCAGTCAATTCTGCGACCTCGGCGGCCAGGTGTTTTTTGGCCGAATAGTTCAAATAAGCCAGTGTTGCGGTCGCCACCAGGCAGATGCCCAATAAGACTTCCAAGATCAATCGAAGGTGTTTTTTCATGGCAACTCAATAAGAAAAGACAGGGAATACGGTGCGTTGGCAATTTTCGCCCACCGGCGTGTGAGATGGTATCGGCTTGAACCGACCCACTCTTTAATCAAAACCTCTATTTAGAAAACTTTTAGACTAATTTCCGAATGAATCATTGGTGATGACGATCAGAAAAGAGGTTTCAAGCCCGCACAAAAACCGTCACCAGTGGCAACTCGCCCACTTGGCGGCTCCAGTGGCCGTGCAGCCTTGGATCGAACACAGCACCCTCTGGGAGCAAATCGGCTGAATAAAAGTGCTGACCCGGTCCGAACACCTTGGACGAACCATCTTGCAATCCAATCTCCATCTGGCCTTGCAAGATGAACACCCATTGCGGATGACCACTGACATGGAACTCGCTGCGAAAGCCCACTGGGCTTTCGCGCAGTTGCAACCCTTGGCTGGGCATCAAGTCGCTCAGTCGTGCTTGTGGTGTCCCTTGGTTCAAAGGAACGGTTTCTTCGCGAAAACGGGCCCGGCCATCGGTGTCGGTGAATAAAACAGTGCGTACAAAGGAAGTCATCCACCCATCATAAAGAAGTGGCTGGCTACAATCTGCCCTCCTTTCACAGCCTCTGGATCTACACCATGACCCGCTGCACACCGACCAAGGTTCAGCCATGAGCCGTAAAGTTTTCATCAAAACCTTTGGCTGCCAAATGAACGAGTACGACTCGGACAAGATGGCTGACGTCTTGGGCGCCGCCCAAGGCTACGAACAAACCCAAGACATCGACCAAGCCGACCTGGTGGTCTTCAACACCTGCTCGGTGCGTGAGAAAGCCCAAGAGAAAGTTTTCTCGGACCTCGGACGGGTCAAGCACTTGAAGAAAAAAGGCGTGCAAATCGCCGTTGGCGGTTGTGTGGCCAGCCAAGAGGGCGAGGCGATCATTGCCCGCGCACCTTATGTGGACGTGGTGTTCGGACCGCAAACCCTGCACCGCTTGCCTGAACTCCTGAACCAACGGCGCGACCAGAAAAAACCGCAGGTCGACATCAGCTTTCCCGAAATTGAAAAGTTCGACCACTTGCCACCCGCGCGGGTCGAGGGTGCTTCAGCCTTTGTGTCCATCATGGAAGGCTGCTCCAAGTACTGCAGCTATTGCGTGGTGCCCTATACACGTGGCGAAGAAATCAACCGGCCTTTGGATGATGTGCTGACCGAAGTGGCAGGACTGACTGCACAGGGCGTGAAGGAAATCACGCTCCTGGGACAAAACGTCAATGCCTACCGCGGCAGCATGGGCGACACCGCCGAGATCGCCGACTTTGCCTTGTTGATTGAATACATTGCCGACATCCCTGGCGTGGAGCGCATCCGCTACACCACCAGCCATCCGAATGAATTCACGCAACGATTGATCGATGTGTACGCCAAGGTCCCGCAGTTGGTGAGTCACCTGCACCTGCCGGTGCAGCACGGCAGTGATCGCATCTTGATGGCGATGAAGCGCGGTTACACCGCCATGGAATACAAAAGCACCATCCGCAAATTGCGCGCTGTGCGCCCGGATATTTCCATGAGCTCGGATTTCATCGTGGGCTTTCCGGGTGAAACCGAAGAAGACTTTGAAAAGCTGATGAAGTTGATCACCGACATTGGCTTTGACGCGTCATTCAGTTTCATCTTCAGTCCACGTCCTGGCACACCTGCCGCCAATTTGCACGACGACACGCCCCATGAAGTCAAGCTGCGTCGCTTGCAGCATTTGCAAGCCACTGTAGAAGACAACGTGCGACGCATCGGAGAAAGCCGTGTGGGCACCGTGCAGCGGATTTTGGTGGAAGGTGCTTCGCGCAAAAGCGCAGCCGAATTGATGGGTCGTACCGAATGCAACCGCATCGTCAATTTCGATGCCGGCCCCAATGGTCAACGTCTGGTGGGTCAGATGGTGGATGTGCGCATCACCGAAGCGCTGCCGCACTCGCTGCGCGGCCAGGTGCTGGTGAAAGATTAGCGCGGCATGCCGGGAAAGCCGCCGCCCATGCCGGGCAGGCCGCCTTTCATGCCCCCGAGTTTTTTCATCATCTTCATCAAACCGCCACCGCGCATTTTCTTCATCATGTCTTGCATTTGGCCAAACTCGTTGAGCAAGCGATTGACCTCCTGCACCTGAACCCCCGCGCCTGCTGCAATGCGTCGTTTGCGGGTGGCCTTGATGATCTCGGGCTTGGCGCGTTCTTTGGGAGTCATGCTGTGGATGATGCCCTGTTTCTTCAAGATGTCTTTTTCAGCGCGGTTCAAATCCACGTCCTTGGCTTTGGACGCCAACTGCGTGGGCATCTTGTCCATCAAACTGGCCAGACCGCCCATTTGTTTCATTTGCTGGATTTGTGCCAAGAAGTCATTCAAGTCAAAGCCATCGCCGCTTTTGAACTTGGCCGCCATTTTTTGCGCAGCTTCCATGTCCACATGGGCTGTGACTTGTTCGACCAAGGCCAAAATGTCGCCCATGCCCAAGATACGGCCTGCATGACGCTCGGCATCGAAGGCTTCGAGTCCATCGATTTTTTCGCTGGTGCCCGCAAACTTGATGGGCGCACCGGTGACTTGTCGCACCGACAAGGCCGCGCCGCCGCGTGAGTCGCCATCGGTTTTGGTGAGCACAATGCCCGTGAGGGGCAATGCTTCTTTGAACGCCTTGGCGGTGTTGATCGCGTCTTGGCCCAACATGGCGTCCACCACAAACAAGGTTTCCACCGGATGGACCGCTGCGTGCAGGGCTTTGATTTCTTGCATCAAGGCTTCATCGATGGCCACACGACCGGCGGTGTCCACCAACAGCACATCAAAGTAATGCTTGCGTGCATGATCGACGGCGGCTTGCACAATCGCCACTGGTTGTTGGCTGGCATCGCTGGGGAACCACTCGGCACCCGCCTGTGCGGTGACGGTTTTCAACTGTTCAATGGCCGCTGGGCGATAGACGTCAGCCGAAACCGTCAGCACTTTCTTTTTGCGCTTGGTGATCAGGTGCTTGGCCAGTTTGGCGGTGGTGGTGGTTTTACCGGCACCTTGCAAACCCGCCATCAAAATCACGGCGGGTGGTTGAGCGGCCAAATTGATGTCCGACACACCCTCGCCCATGGTGGCAGCCAGTTCTTTTTGCACGATGCTCACCAAGACTTGGCCTGGTGTGAGGGAGCTGATCACCTCTTGACCCAGGGCTTTGTCTTTCACGCGGGCGACGAAGTCGCGCACCACCGGCAAAGCCACATCGGCCTCTAGCAATGCCATGCGCACCTCGCGCAGCATGTCCGCCACATTGGCCTCGGTGATGCGGGCCTGCCCGCTGATCTGCTTGACCAGGCGTGAGAGTTTGTCGCTGAGTGCGTTGGCCATGGAAATCACCTGGTTGAGAAATATCGAAAGGGGGACGAGTCCCTGGTCTTTGGCAAGACGCTAAACTGCCAGCATGATTGTATTCAGCGCATCCACCTTCAGCCTGGTTTGGGGATTGGTGGCCGCATGCGCCTATGGACTGGGTGGCTTGTTTGGTGGCCGTCTGTCACCCCACCAAAGCCGCAACTACTTGTGGGTCATCTCGCTCTTTCATGGATTGAGTGTGATCGCCAGCCTGATTCCAACACCTGACCATCCACCTCATTTCGGATTTGCGGCCGCCTTGTCCGCCACCGCTTGGTTGGTTTTGCTGGTCTACACCTTGGAACACCACTGGTTTCCTCAAATGAAAACCCGCTGGATTTTGTCAGCCGCAGGTTTGGTGGCCGTTGTCTTGCCCCTGGTTTACCCCGGTCAACCCTTGCACGGTTCTGCCTCTGCTTGGCTGCCCTTGCATTGGGTGTTGGGCATGGCCTCTTACGCCATGTTTGCAGCCGCAGTGGTGCATGCCAGCCTCATGAGTCGCGCCGAACGACAAATGCGTTTGGCAGAAGCTGATCCTTCTGGCTTGCCGCTGCTCACGTTGGAACGACTCACGTTTCGCTTTGTCCACTTGGGTTTCTTCTTGCTCTCAGCCACGCTGTTGGCGGGGTGGTGGTTTGGTGAGCATTTGTATGGTCCTGACAAGCCCATGCGTTGGGACCACAAAACCATTTTCTCGGTGGTGGCTTGGTTGGTGTTTTTGCTGCTCTTGTGGGGTCGTCACCGACAAGGTTGGCGTGGCCCGGTTGCAGTGCGCACGCTCTATATCGGCTCCGCCTTGTTGCTGCTGGCCTATGCCGGCTCGCGTTTTGTCATGGAAGTTTTGCTGCAGCGGGCCTCATGAAATACCTTGTTCTCTTCGGCATCATCTTTGCTGTGATTTGGTGGCTCAAATTCAGCCGGAAAGTGTCTTCATCAAACACCAAACCCTCTGAGACAACCGCACAAAACATGGTGGCTTGCATGCAGTGTGGGCTTCACTTGCCCGAAAACGAAGCAGTGACAACAGCCGTTGGCGTTTATTGCAGCGAATCACATCGCCGGATGAAAGAAGGTTGATGCGATCAAACCCGCCACTGTGGTCAGATGGTTGGTATCGACATGCCCACCACCTGGCCTCGCCCAACCACGGACCACGTCCCGAAAATTCAAACATCGACCTGGTGGTGATTCACGCCATCAGCTTGCCGCCTGGTGAATACGGTACTGGCGATGTGCCCGCGTTCTTCACCAATCGTTTGCAACATGATCGACATGCTTATTTCGATCATTTGCGTGGCGTCGAGGTCTCGTCCCACTTCTTCATTCGACGCGGTGGCGAATTGATGCAGTTCGTGAGTTGTGACAAGCGCGCTTGGCATGCGGGAGCGTCAAGCCATCTTGGCCGCTCCAATTGCAATGACTTTTCCATTGGCATCGAACTCGAAGGTTTGGATGGCGACACCTTCACATCAGAGCAATACGAAAGTTTGATTGCGCTCATGCCTGTTTTGTTGGCGCAATACCCCGTGAAACACATCGCTGGTCACGAACACATCGCACCAGAGAGGAAAAAAGATCCTGGAAAGGGTTTTTCTTGGCTTTATTTGCAACAAGGTCTGGGACTTCCGAACAAGTATTTTCCCGAATCAGTTATCCACAGCATTACGCACAAGCAGACGCAGTCTCGTTAAAACGGGCAGTCTTTACCAACTGCTTGATGCATTTCAAATTTTCATCAAAAAAATCGCAAACACTACGTGTAGTGTGTTGAAAAGAGTTTCGACCCCATATATAGTGTGGGGCATGCACATTTCGTACTTCAGGCTTTGCCACCTGAGCGCGATTGATAAGAAGTCAACAAAAGCATTCAAGTTCAACAGGATTTAAACGCAAGATGCAAATCGCCTCCACATCCACGGTCGCAACGACCTACGTCAATCCCACCGACTCCTCCGACGCTGGCATATCAGCAGCATTCAACGCCAGTTTGAGTCACTACCAAATCATCCGTCGCAATGGCGCAGTCGTTCCTTTTGAACCGGCCAAAATTGCTGTGGCCATGATGAAAGCCTTTTTGGCTGTTCACGGCACACAAGGCGCTGCTTCTGCCAGCGTGCGCGAAACCGTCGACCAACTCACCCAAGCAGTGGTGCGTGCCTTGTTGCGCTCACGTCCAGGCGGCGGCACTTTCCATATTGAAGATGTGCAAGACCAAGTGGAGTTGGGTCTCATGCGCGGCAGCCACCACGAAGTGGCTCGTGCCTATGTGCTTTACCGTGAGCGCCGCTCGCAAGAGCGCGCCACCCAAAAAGAACAACATGCACCAGCCGAACCCGTGTTGCATGTCATCGACCACGGTCAACGTGTGGCCTTGGACACGGCGCGACTCCAATACCTGATGGAGTCGGCCTGTGCAGGTTTGGGACAAGACGTGCAAGCCGCCCCCATCTTGAACGAGACCATGCGCAATTTGTACGACGGCATCCCCATGGAAGAGGTGCACAAAGCGTCTGTCTTGGCTGCCCGCACACTCATCGAAAAAGAACCTGGCTACACCTTCGCCACCGCCCGCTTGCTGATGTACTCCATCGCCAAAGAAGTCTTGGGCAAAGAAGCCACGCAAGCAGAAATGGGCCAGCACTACATCGACACCTTTGCAGGCTTCCTGAAAAAAGGCGTGGACAACGAGTTGCTCGATCCCCGTCTTCTGCAGTTTGACTTGGCTCGTCTGGCGCAAGCGCTCAAACCAGAACGCGATTTCCAATTTGATTACCTGGGTTTGCAAACCCTTTACGACCGTTACTTCTTGCACGTGCGCAAGCAGCGCATCGAGTTGCCACAGTCTTTCTTCATGCGCGTGGCCATGGGCCTGTCACTCAACGAAGTGAACCGCGAAGAACGCGCCATTGAGTTTTACGAAGTGTTGTCCTCGTTCGACTTCATGTCGAGCACACCCACTTTGTTCAACAGCGGCACCACCCGCCCTCAGCTGTCCAGTTGCTACCTGACCACCGTGCCCGACGACCTGGACGGCATCTACGAATCCATCAAGGAAAACGCTTTGTTGTCCAAATTTGCCGGCGGCTTGGGCAATGACTGGACACGTGTTCGCGCCTTGGGCAGCCACATCAAAGGCACCAATGGCGAATCACAAGGTGTGGTGCCCTTCTTGAAAGTGGTCAACGACACCGCGGTTGCTGTGAACCAAGGTGGCAAACGCAAAGGCGCTGTTTGCACCTACTTGGAAACATGGCACTTGGACATCGAAGAGTTTTTGGAATTGCGCAAAAACACAGGTGACGACCGCCGCCGCACCCATGACATGAACACCGCCAATTGGATTCCCGATTTGTTCATGCGTCGTGTCATGGAAAAGGGCGAGTGGACTTTGTTCTCACCTTCCAACACCCCCGACTTGCATGAGAAATTTGGCACCGAGTTCGAAAAAGCTTACACCGCTTACGAAGCCCAAGCCAAACAAGGTTTGATCAAGCCCGCCAAAACCGTTCAAGCCACCGATTTGTGGCGCAAGATGTTGACCATGTTGTTTGAAACTGGCCATCCTTGGATCACTTTCAAAGACGCCTGCAATGTGCGCTCTCCTCAGCAGCATTCAGGCGTGGTGCACTCTTCCAACCTGTGCACCGAGATCACGCTCAACACCAGCGATGCCGAAACCGCTGTTTGCAATCTGGGCTCTGTCAACTTGGTCCGCCATTTGAAAACAGGCGCCAACGGCCAAGAACTGGACCACGACAAACTCAAGCGCACCATCAACACGGCGATGCGCATGCTGGACAACGTGATCGACATCAACTATTACGCGGTCAAGAAAGCACGCGACTCCAACTTGCGCCATCGCCCTGTGGGTCTGGGCATCATGGCTTTCCAAGACAGTTTGTACGAGCAACAAATTCCATATGCCTCGCAAGCGGCTGTTGAATTCGCCGACCGCTCCATGGAAGCCATTTGCTATTACGCTTACTGGGCGTCTACCGAACTGGCTCGCGAACGGGGTCGCTACTCCAGTTACCAAGGTTCTTTGTGGGACCAAGGCATTTTGCCTTTGGACACCCTGAACCTGCTCGAAAAATCTCGTGGCGGCTACATCGAGGTTGATCGCAGTGCCACCTTGGATTGGGATGCTTTGCGGCAAAAAATCAAAACCGATGGCATGCGCAACTCCAACTGCGTCGCCATTGCCCCCACCGCCACCATTTCCAACATCGTGGGTGTGGACGCCTCCATCGAACCATGCTTTGGCAATTTGTCGGTCAAGTCCAACTTGTCTGGCGAATTCACCATCATCAATTCCTACTTGGTTCGCGATCTCAAGCGTTTGGGCCTGTGGGACGACGTGATGGTGATGGACTTGAAACACTTTGACGGATCCTTGCGTCCGATCGATCGTGTGCCACAAGACCTGAAAGACATGTACGCCACAGCCTTCGAAGTGGAAACCAAATGGTTGGTTGAAGCCGCAGCTCGTCGTCAGAAATGGATTGACCAAGCACAGTCATTGAACATCTACATGGCTGGTGCCTCTGGCAAGAAACTCGATGACACCTACAAGCTCGCTTGGCTGCGTGGACTCAAAACCACTTACTATTTGCGCACCACCAGCGCCACGCAGGTCGAGAAATCAACTGTGCAAGCTGGTTCACACAATGCGGTGGCCTCAGGCGGCGGTGCATCAGGAGGATTGAGCGCCATGGAAGTAGCTGCCGCAGCAGCCCGCGCCCAAATGCTCTCGAGCACGCCCGCTACCGACGTGAAATTCTGTGGCGTCGACGACCCCACTTGCGAAGCTTGCCAATGATGGAACACCATGGGAGCCTGTGGCTTCCATGAATCCGATGCAATTCAACAACATACAGAAGTTGTATGTGAATGAACGCTATGAGTTTCAGATACAAACAACCATAATCAGAAGAATGGAATCATCCTTATGTTGACCTGGGAAGAAGAAGCAAAACCCCAAGCGCCTAGCGCCAATCTGGGTGGCCTGCAGAGCCACCAGTTGCAGTCACCCCCCTCACAAACCACCTCTACGCAACGCATGTTGAATGATGGTGCAGTGATTCAAACACCACCTCCCGTCTCAGCCAACGCCTCTGTTCGCCGCGTCAACGCTGCAGACAAACGCATCATCAACGGCCAAACAGACGTCAATCAACTGGTGCCCTTCAAATACAAATGGGCTTGGGAGAAGTACCTGGCAACTTGCGCCAACCACTGGATGCCGCAAGAAGTCAACATGACCCGCGACATTGCCTTGTGGAAAGATCCCAATGGTTTGACTGAAGATGAGCGCCGCATCATCAAGCGGAACTTGGGCTTTTTTGTGACAGCCGACTCTTTGGCTGCCAACAACATCGTCTTGGGTACTTACCGCCACATCACAGCGCCTGAATGCCGTCAATTTTTGCTGCGTCAAGCCTTTGAAGAAGCCATCCACACACATGCCTACCAGTACATTGTTGAATCATTGGGCTTGGATGAAAGCGAAATCTTCAACGCTTACAACGAAGTTCAATCCATCCGTGACAAAGACGAGTTCTTGATCCCGTTCATCGAAGCGATCATGAACCCCAATTTCCACACTGGCACTCCAGAAACCGATCAAACACTGTTGAAGTCCTTGATTGTGTTTGCCTGCCTGATGGAAGGTTTGTTTTTCTACGTCGGCTTCACCCAAATTTTGGCCTTGGGTCGCCAAAACAAAATGACTGGCGCCGCTGAGCAATACCAATACATCTTGCGCGACGAGTCCATGCATTGCAACTTTGGCATCGACTTGATCAACCAAATCAAATTGGAAAACCCGCATCTCTGGACAGCCGAGTTCAAAGCCGAAATCAACGACTTGTTCCACCACGCTGTTGAACTGGAATACCGTTATGCCGAAGACACCATGCCACGTGGTGTGCTGGGCATGAATGCGTCCATGTTCAAAGGTTATCTGCGCTACATTGCCAATCGCCGAGCCACCCAAATTGGCTTGGAAGCTTTGTTCCCCAATGAAGAGAACCCCTTCCCTTGGATGAGCGAAATGATTGACTTGAAAAAGGAGCGTAACTTCTTTGAAACCCGCGTGATCGAATACCAAACCGGTGGCGCGCTTTCTTGGGATTGAACGCAGCATGAACCCCATCTGCCCTCAGCATTCAACACATCTGGTGTGTTGGGCTGTGGGCGAACCCTGTTCATGGTGTTGGACTTTGGTTCAGCACCATGAATCACTTGGCTTTGGTCACACTGTAGCCAAGTGTTTTGAACCAACGATCTGAGATCTTGATCTAGGAGTATCTAATGGCAACTGCAAAAAAATCCGCTGCAAAAAAACCAGCAGCAAAAAAGCCAGCAGCAAAAAAAGCTGCGGCTAAAAAACCTGTCGCTAAAAAAGCAGCAGCTAAGAAACCTGTAGCCAAAAAAGCCGCAGCCAAAAAGCCCGTTGCTAAAAAAGCAGCAGCTAAGAAGCCTGTAGCCAAAAAAGCCGCAGCTAAAAAGCCCGTTGCTAAAAAAGCAGCAGCCAAGAAACCAGCAGCTAAAAAGCCTGTTGCTAAAAAAGCCGCTGCTAAAAAGCCAGCGGCCAAAAAACCAGCCGCAAAAAAAAAGCCAGTAGTCGCTAAAAAGGCGGTGAAAAAGCCTGCTGCCAAAGCACACACCAGCTCAGCTGCTGTGCATGTGGCACAAACAACGCTGAATCCTCAAGCTGCTTGGCCGTTTCCAACGGCATCCAAGCCTTAAAGCCTGAGACTGTATTCAGTCTGCAAACCCGGTGTTTGATCGCACCGGGTTTTTTTATGGCAGTTTGTAATTTTGAGGACCGCGACTGGCGATTTTGAGTGCGCCCATTTTGTTGCCCAACTCCGCGCAGCGCACCAAGTCCCAACCCTGATCCAAGCCAAACAACAACGCACTGCGCCAAGCATCACCACAACCGGTGGGATCGATCACAGCCTCGGCTTTCACAGGTGCCACAACGGTTTTGTGACCTTGCTGCCAGACCTCGCAGCCCTCACCACCCAGTGTGATGACCAAGCCTTTGACGCGTTTGGAGATGTCTGCAGCATCCCAACCTGTGCGTTCGGACAGCATTTTTCCTTCGTAATCATTCACCGTGACCCAAGTGGCCTGGTCAATGAAATGACGCAAGGTTTCGCCATCAAACATGGGCAAACCTTGACCAGGATCGAATACGAAAGGAATGCCTGCTGCTGCAAATTGCGCTGCATGTTGAATCATGGCGTCACGTCCATCTGGCGAAACAATACCCAGATGGATGTCCGGGCGTTTTTCAACTTGGGTGATGTGCGCTTGCATCATGGCACCGGGATGAAACGCCGTGATTTGGTTGTTGTCCAGGTCGGTCATGATCATCGCTTGGGCGGTGTAGGTGTCACTGACCATCTTCACGTAATCGGTGGCAATTCCCAAGTGCTGCAATCGTTGCATATAAGACTCGCCGTCATTGCCCAAGGTGGCCATGGGCAATGGTGAGCCACCCAAGAGCTTCAAGCCATATGCCACATTGCCCGCACAGCCGCCAAAGTCACGTTGCAACTGGGGCACCAAAAAAGAAACGTTCAAGATGTGCAATTGCTCGGGAAGGATTTGCTCTTTGAAGCGCCCCTCGAAATGCATGATGGTGTCAAACGCCAAAGAACCACAAATCAGCACAGCCATGATGAATCCAATATAAAAAGTTCAGGGATAAAACAGAAAAGCACGGTAACCATTGACCTGGGAGGAGGTGTCAGGGCCCAAAGAAAACTTCACCACAAAAGATTGTGCGCGATAGCCGCGCAAGGGCGAAGGCAAACCCATGTCCTCGGGAGTGATGACTTTGCGAACAACGGGCATGTCAATGTCGTCGGTCAAACTCAATTCCAACGATGGCGTTTTCATGTGGGCATCGCTTTGGTTTTTGATGACCCCTTCAAATGCATAGTCGTTGCCACCCAAATGTTTGAAGCTGCCTGATTCGATCGACAGCTTGTCCGGATGCATCGGCCAATCCAATTGACACGACAAGGCTTGACACACACTGGAGAGCATCGGGGTCAACTCGGGATTGATGCCCCGTATTTGATGTCGTTGGTGCAACAAGAACTGAAAACCCAACAGCAAGGTCAAGATGCCTGCCACCACATACCAAAGGAACACCGATGCAGCGCTATCTTGGCGAACGGGTTTGGGACGTGGCCGCGCCACAGCGGGTTTGTAAACAGGCGGTGGAGTTGGCGGTGGGGGCGGTTCGTCCCATTCGAACAAATGCTGGTCCACCTTGTACACATGGGCGCAACGGCCACAGCGCACCCAAGCATCTGCCGCACTGTAGTGCTCAGCTTGAATGGCAAATGCGGTTTGGCATTGGGGACAAAGGGTGACGATCGCCATGGAAGGGAGGCTTCAACAATGCATGAAGCTTATCAAAGCGCCATGCCACGCATGAGCACCCAACCGTCTTGGGAATCGACCACTTGCAGCGTCAAATGCGATTGGTAAGCCGTTTGAATCTCTTCTGTTTGGCGTTCCAAAATGCCAGCCAACAGCAAGGTGCCTCCAGGGGCGACATGGCTGCACAGCAAAGGCGCCAACACTTTGAGCGGGGCAGCCAAGATGTTGGCCACCACCAAGGGATAAGTGCCTGATGCCACATCGGGCAACCCCAAATTCAGCGCGACATGATTGGCTTGGGCATTGAGTTGAGCCGCACGCACAGCGTCAGGGTCAATGTCAACCGCATCCACTTGGGCCGCACCCAACATGGCAGCGCCGATGGCCAAAATGCCTGAACCACAACCGTAATCCAACACCCGCTGATCCACTGGGGGATGCTCTGCGATCCAACGCAGACACATGCGAGTGGTGGGATGCGTGCCTGTGCCGAATGCCAAACCGGGGTCTAAGCGCATCACCCATTTCGCCTCTGCTGGGGGTTCATGCCATGTAGGCACCACCCAGAAAAGAGGGGTGATCGGTACAGGCTCGAATTGGGATTGAGTCAAGCGCACCCAATCTTGTTCAGGCACAGGCTGGATACCAACCAAAGCGCAATCGGCAAAAAAAGGCTGCAAGCTCAGCAGCTTGGCGGCATCTTGCGCGAGCGCGTCGGTGGCAAACAAAGCAATCAGATGAGAACGCAACCAACCTGCAGCAGGCGCGGGCATGTTGGGTTCACCAAACAGCGCTTGTTCTTGGTCTGTGTGTGCATCGGCGTCTTCCACCGAAACACTCAATGCGTCCAAAGCCATCAAGGCGTCGCTCACCAGCTCCACCTCGGATTGGGGGCACTGCAGCCGGAGTTCGAACATCAGGATTGACGAACCGCCAGCCACTCTTCCAAATAGTGGATGTTGGTGCCGCCCGCGATAAAACCTGGGTCGTTCATCAATTCGCGGTGCAAGGGGATGTTGGTCTGGATGCCTTCCACCACGGTTTCGCCCAAAGCGGTGCGCATGCGTGCCATGGCGTGCTCGCGGGTGTCTCCATGCACAATGATTTTGCCCACCATGGAGTCGTAGTTGGAGGGCACAAAGTAATTGGTATAGATGTGGGAGTCGACACGCACGCCAGGTCCGCCGGGGGGGTGCCACATGGTGACTCGGCCAGGTGAGGGAGTGAATTTGAAGGGGTCTTCGGCATTCACACGGCATTCCATCGCATGGCCTTTGATGGCAATTTGACGTTGGCTGAAGGGCAATTTTTGCCCTGCCGCTGTCATGATTTGGGTTTTGACAATGTCCACACCGGTGATGAACTCGGTGACAGGATGCTCCACCTGGACCCGCGTATTCATCTCGATGAAATAAAACTCACCGTTTTCATACAAGAACTCAAAGGTACCGGCACCGCGATAGCCCATTTTTTTACAGGCAGCGACGCAACGATCGCCAATGCGCTCGATCAGCTTGCGCGCGATGCCGGGGGCAGGCGCTTCTTCAATGACTTTTTGGTGGCGGCGTTGCATGGAGCAATCGCGCTCACCCAAATACACCGCGTTTTTGTAGTTGTCCGCCAGGATCTGAATTTCGATGTGCCTGGGGTTTTGCAAAAACTTTTCCATGTAGACCGCGGGGTTGCCAAAGGCAGCGCCCGCTTCGGCCTTGGTGGTTTGCACCGCATGGATCAGGGCCGCTTCGTTGTGCACCACACGCATGCCGCGACCACCGCCGCCGCCGGCGGCCTTGATGATGACGGGGTAGCCAATGGACTTGGCCATGCGGCGAATTTGGGTGGGATCATCTGGCAACTCGCCCTCTGAGCCTGGAACGCAGGGCACGCCTGCTTTGATCATGGCCTGCTTGGCCGACACCTTGTCGCCCATCATGCGGATGGATTCGGGGGTTGGCCCAATGAATACAAAGCCGCTTTTTTCAACACGCTCTGCAAAGTCGGCGTTTTCGCTCAAAAAACCATAGCCAGGGTGTATGGCTTGAGCATCGGTGACTTCGGCCGCAGAAATGATGGCCGGCATGTTCAAGTAACTCAAGGAAGAGGCTGCTGGCCCAATACAGACGGCTTCTTCGGCCAACTTGACATACTTGGCTTCACGATCGGCTTCGGAATAGACCACCACAGCCTCGACACCAAGTTCTTTGCAGGCGCGCTGGATGCGCAGGGCAATTTCGCCACGGTTGGCGATCAGGATTTTTTTAAACATGCCGCAGGGTCACTCGATGATGAACATGGGCTGGCCGTATTCCACCGCCTGGCCGTTCTCGACCAAAATTTTGCTGACAGTGCCACTCTTGTCAGCTTCGATTTCATTGAGGATTTTCATGGCCTCGATGATGCAAATGGTTTCGCCTTCCTTGACCACGCTGCCCACTTGGACAAAAGGCTTGGCTTCGGGGCTGGAGGCGCTGTAGAAGGTGCCGACCATGGGTGACTTGACCACATCACCACTTTCGGCGATGGGCGCGGCTGGCACATCAGGGGCCGCGGGTGCGACAGCTGCTGGGGCCACAGGCATGGCGGCAGCCGCCACAGGCGCCGCAACCGGCACGGCCATGGCCACGGGACCACCCACTGGACCCTTGACAATGCGAACCTTGCCTTCGGCCTCGGTGATTTCAAGCTCGGAAACGTTGGACTCGGACACCAAGTCGATCAGGGTTTTGAGTTTTCTTAAATCCATGAATCAGACAGTCTT
>JACCDK010309202.1_pt1 | contig 28843 bp, 17 predicted proteins | sample 7445871 | NCBI WGS metagenome assembly JACCDK01 (sample SAMN15323436, study PRJNA562643) | freshwater metagenome | isolation source: river surface water | place: USA:Blue River Watershed | collected 2017-08-15 | reverse complement strand
CTGAGGCTTTGGGAGCACCTATTGTTTTGGATGGTAAATTTCCTATAGTTGTGGACCATCAAAATCAAGAGGATTCATTACAAGCAGATCAATTAGTATACAAAGGTTATAAAATAGAGAATGGAAGACCTATTTTTATATACGATTGGAAGAGTGCAAATCTGCAAATTGAAGATCGAATTGAACCCAATGAAAAAGGCACTGGTTTGACTAGAAAATTAAAAATAGTTGGAGCTGGACCCAATAAAGCTAATCTCCAATTAGTTGCCGCAAATGCAACTCTAATTGATGATGTTCAAACCAATTTAAATGCAATAAATGGTAATGAATATTTTGTAAAATGGAAGAAAGGCAAATCGGAAGTATTGAAATTGGCAAATCATCAGTTTCAAATGCGTTTGCCATTGGAAGGGGAAGAATTTAATTATGAAATAATTTGGTAAGGCTATGAAAAAAGGATTAATTATACTATTAAGTTTTGTCGTTTTTGGTGCAATTGCTCAGAAAAAAAATGTACCACAAGAAGCAGATTTCTATGAAATCAAAACCATTCCTATTCCTAAAGAAATTTATTTGGAAGTAGGCGGAATTGCCACCATGCCAGATGGCCGTTTGGCAATTAGTACGCGAAGGGGAGAAATCTGGATTTTAGAAAATCCTTACCAACAAGAAAGTCATCAGGTGAGTTTTCATCGTTTTGCCTCCGGAATGCATGAAATTCTAGGTTTGGCCTACGATAATGGTGTTTTTTATTGTTCTCAAAGGGGCGAATTAACCAAAGTAACTGATTTGAATAGAGATGGAATAGCAGATTCTTATGAACCAGTTTATCAATTTGAATTATCGGGTAATTATCATGAATATACTTATGGACCGGTCATTGATAAAAATGGTGACATGTGGGTCTCTCTAAATCTAGCTTGGATAGGTTTTGGAGAAGGTAAATTTTCAAAATGGAGGGGGTGGTTTGTTAAAATTACCAAAGATGGTAAATTAGAACCATTTGCAGGTGGTTTACGGTCCCCTGCAGGATATAGTTTTAATGTGGATGGAGATTTATTTTATGGTGAAAACCAAGGCGATTGGGTTGGGTCTGGCAGAGTTACTCATCTTGCAAAAGGAGATTTTGCTGGAAATCCAGGTGGGTTGAAATGGGCAAAAGAACCAAATAGCCCTTTTAAATTAACTTTGGAGGAAATTCCAGACAATGGCAATCCCATGTTTGAAGCTGCCCAAAAAGTTAAAAATTTGAAACTCCCAGCAGTATGGTTCCCTCATGCCATTATGGGTATTTCTACTTCAGATATTCTGCAAGATACCACAGGTGGCAAATTCAGTCCTTTCCCAGGACAATATTTTGTTTCCGATCAAGGACAGTCTAAAGTAATGCGAATGGGATTGGAAAAAATAAATGGAGTTTATCAAGGTTTTTGTATCAATTACAGAGAAGGTTTCCAATCAGGAATTTTAAGAGAAAGATTCGGTTTAGATGGATCCATGTTTGTTGGAATGACTTCTCGTGGTTGGGGATCCACCGGAAAGGATGATTTTGGCTTACAGAGATTAATTTGGAATGGGAAAATGCCTTTTGAAATAAAAGAAATACATTCCAAATCAGATGGTTTTGAAATTAGCTTTACCAAACCAGTTGATGAGAATTCTTTGAAAAAGTTATCTTCATATGCTTTGAGAAGTTACATTTACAAATACCAACACCAGTATGGTAGTCCAATTATTGACGTTAAGGATTTAAAAATCAAGTCAATTAAATTATCGGATGATTTTTTAACTGTTCGTTTGGTTTTAGAGGGTGTTCGAAAATTTTACATTCATGAATTAAAATTTCCGGGTATAATGAGTCAAGCGGGAGAAAATTTATTACATGAAACGGCCTATTTTACCCTAAATGAAATTGCCTCAGAAATAAATAAAGAAGGACAAGGCAAATTGGTTGTAATGGAATCTGAAAAGGCGATAGAACCTCAAGTATCCGCCCAGGTTAAAACTGTTCCAAAATCTTCTAAGAGTTTAAGTGGTTTAGTTTCTGAAACCGAAGCAATGGGTTTACTTAAAAAGCATACTTGCAACGCCTGTCATGCAAAAGATAAAAGAATAATTGGACCATCTTTTGAGGAGATCTCAAAGAGAAAATATTCAGATAAGCAGATATTAAATTTAGTTTACAAACCTAATCCATCCAATTGGCCTGATTACGCAACTGAAATGGCCCCTATGAGTCATGTACCAGCAGGAGATGTTCTTAAAATTGCAAAATGGATAAACTCTTTAGGGAATCGAAAAGAGTTGGAAAACAGGGACTAAAATAGTTGAAAGTTGAGAGTTGAAAGTTCAAAATATTTATTAGATACAACTTTCAACTCTCAACTTTCAACTTTCAACTTTCAACTAATTATTTTACTTCTTCTCCACTGTTCCCTGAATTGAAAGAACAATATTTCCAACTTCCCCATTATTCACAACAGTTATTGTTTTATTGAATGCTCCTAAAGCAGCGGCATTATACGAAGCAGTTACTTTCCCAACTTTACCTGGCATAATTGGTTCACGAGTCCAGTCAGGTGTTGTGCAACCACAAGATGGTTGAACATTTGAAATAACGACAGGAGATTTTCCAGTATTTGTGAATTCAAAAGTGTAGGTAGCGGGTACACCTTGCTGAATTTTTCCAAAATCATGTTTGTCTGATTTGAATTTAATAACTCCTTGTGCATTTGAGTTAAAAATAATTCCTAATACAAAGGCTACGATTGCAAATAATTTTTTCATGGTTAACTTTTTTTAAAGTTCATTGGATTGATAATTAGCAAATCTATAACATTGGGCTAGCAACTCAAAAAAAAAGCATTTTTTTTTACAAAGTTTAGATTTTATTTACGTTTGGTCTGCTACTGTTTTTCTTGTAATTTTACAAATATTTAAATAGAACTTGAGTAAGTCTAATTCGGTCATTTTTTCAGAAACCTCCCTTTCCTTTGATTCTCAAAAGGTTTTAGAAGACTATCAGCTGGCAGTCATTAGTCGTCAATGTAGTCTTTTGGTTAGAAAAGAAGTGTTTTCTGGCCGTGCAAAGTTTGGGATTTACGGAGATGGAAAAGAATTGTGCCAAATTGCATTGGCCCGATCCATGCGAAAAGGTGATTATTTTTCAGGTTATTATCGTGACCAAACAGTTGCTGCGGCAATTGGAGATATGACTTGGCAGCAATATTTTGCTCAATTGTATGGTCATCCAGATATTTTATTTGATCCACATTCTGGTGGTAGGCAAATGAATAACCATCACGCTACTAGACTTTTGGATTCAAATGGTCATTGGGTAGATCAAACCAAAAAATGCAATTCATTGGCAGGTATTTCTTCTACTGCAGGTCAAATTCCTAAATCTTTAGGGATTGCCTATGCTTCTAAGTTATATAAGGAAAATGCCAATCTTCAACCTTACAAAGAATTCTTTTCAAAGGATGGCAAAGAGGTATGTTTTACCACAATTGGTGATGCTTCCACCTCTGAAGGTATGTTTTTGGAATCTATTAATGCTGCCGGCGTTTTACAAATTCCGGTGGTATTTTCTGTATGGGATGATGGCTATGGGATCTCAGTTCCGATTGAATACCAAACGACCAAAAATTCTATTTCTAAATCTTTAGCTGGTTATCAACGTAACGAGCAGGAAAATGGCTTAGAAATTATCCGGGTGAAGGCCTGGGATTATCCAGGCTTATTAGAGGCCTATCAGAAGGCTGTTTATTTAGCGAGAGAGCATTCTGTACCTTGCTTAGTGCATGTTGAGGAATGTACCCAACAACAAGGTCATTCTGCTTCTGGATCTCATGAAAGGTATAAGTCTACAGATAGATTGTCGTGGGAGGTAGAAATGGATTGTAATGTGCTCTTTAGAAAATGGATTATAGAAAAAGGTTTTGCCACAGAGGGGCAATTACAAAAAATAGATTCAGACGCCATTTTAATGGCAAGAAAATATCAAAAAGAGGCTTTCGCCTCTTATATGGCTTCAATTGATGTAGATAAAAAGGGATTTTTGCGAATAGCAAAAAGCTTATTGGAATCAACTAATCAGCCTGAACTAATTCAGCCAATAATTGATGAATTATCACAACTCACTTATCCAATATTTTCTGATTTGGTTCGTGCAGGTAGAAAGACATTACGCATATTTCGATTTTATCAAGGGCCTGCAGTTAAATTACTAAGAAAATGGTTGAATGATTTAGAGGAGAGAAATCGCAGAAGATTTAGCTCTCATCAATTGAGTGAATCCGATAAATCACCACTTAAAATAAAAGCAATTCAACCCAATTATGGAAAAGAAACCGTTTTAGTAGATGGTAGGGAAATAATAAATAGAGGATTTTTATCCTTTTTACAAGATCCACGAGTGTTTGTATTAGGGGAAGATGTGGGTAAAATTGGAGATGTAAATCAAACATTGGCTGGATTGCAAGAAAAATTTGGGGAACTTCAAATTACTGACACCGGAATTCGCGAAATGACAATTGTTGGCCAAGGAATAGGGGCTTCCATGCGTGGTTTGCGACCAATAGTGGAAATCCAATACTTGGACTATATATTTTATCCTTTACAATTATTATCTGATGACTGGGCTTGTATGCATTATCGTACGGCTGGAGGACAAAAAGCACCAATGATTGTTCGAACAAGAGGTCATCGTTTGGAAGGGATTTGGCATTCAGGTAGTCCGATGGCAACCCTTATACATTGTTTAAGAGGAGTACATTTTTGCGTTCCTAGAAATATGACTCAGGCAGTAGGGATGTATCGAACCCTTTTAGAAGGAGATGATCCTGCATTAATGATAGAATGCCTAAACGGTTATCGATTAAAAGAACCACTTCCTGAAAATTTGGATGAAATAAAAATTCCTTTAGGAGTTCCGGAAATTTTGAGAGAGGGTACAGACATTACTTTGGTTACCTATGGTTCGATGTGTAGAATTGTTATGGAAGCAGCTGAGCAATTGAATGACATGGGAATTTCTGTAGAGGTCATAGACGTTCAAACACTTTTGCCTTTTGATTTACCAAGAAATATTTTAACATCTATACAAAAAACCCATCGAGTGGTTTTCATAGATGAAGATATGCCTGGTGGAGCCTCAGCTTACATGATGCAAGAAGTTCTAGACAATCAAGGAGCATTTGAATGGTTAGATAGCCCTGCTGCTTGTTTAGCAGCTGCACCTCATCGTCCTGCCTATAGTTCAGATGGTGATTATTTTTCAAAGCCTAATGTTGAAAATGTTGTCGACAAGGTATATGAAATTTTGAGAGAGTCCGATCCAACTACCTTCCCAGCAATTTATTTCTAATGGGGGCATTTAATACATATCTTGATCAAATTTGGAATGCTCTTATTTCCACTCAAAAGGGTATGGCACTTACTTGGCAGCACTTATGGGCTGCTAAAAAGCAAAGAACAATTCATGATGTGAAAGACCCAAATTATTTTAAAAGTAATGAGGGTGTTTTCACGACACAATATCCTGCAGAACAAATTGAAATTCCTGATAGAGGACGATATCAATTGGATAACGTAATGGAGGATTGTATCGTTTGTGATAAATGTGTAAAAATCTGCCCTGTTGACTGTATTGAAATTGATCCCATAAAAGCAACTGGTTTAGTGGGCTATGCCTCTGATGGGTCTCCCATCCGATTATATGCAGCCAAATTCGATATTGATATGTCGAAATGTTGTTTTTGTGGATTATGTACAACGGTATGTCCGACTGAATGTTTGACGATGACTTCTGAATATGACTTTTCAACATATGATGTAAAAGATCATTTATTTCATTACAGTAATTTGAGTCCGGAGGAGGCAGAAGAAAAAAGACGCTTGTATGAACAGTTTGTAGCCGAAAAAGAAGCAGCAAAGAAAGTTCAAAATGAGCAAAATGAGGTTTTGCTTACTGAATCAAATGGTCCAATTGAAAATAATGAACCAAATGAAGTGAAAGGTAAACCCGCTTTTAAGCCGGGCTTTAAACCAGCTTTTAAACCGATTATCAAAAAAGAAAATGTAAAAACGGAAGAGGTGATTAGTGAAAAATCTGAAGAAGGTGAGGTAAAACAAGAAATGGATAAGCCGAAACCTGCTTTTAAACCTTCTTTTAAACCTAAAATCCCAAAACCAAATACAGATAATACAACAAATGATTGATTCAATTGCATTTCTTGTTTTGGCGTTAATTGCATGTGGTTCAGCGGTAGGCATGTTGATTACAAAAAATTTGTTGCATGCGGCTATGTTATTATTTTTGACGATGTTTGGATTGGCGGGTTTGTTTGTATTGGCAAAAGCAGATGTATTGGCGGTGTCCCATCTGATGATTTATGTGGGAGGGGTTATGATTTTGATTTTATTTGGTATCATGCTTACCCAGCAACGTGATGATTCTAAACAAAACCAAATAAGAGTTTCTGAAAATTCGAAATTATTTCCATTGCTAGTCGTAACTGCCGTTATTTTTGGTTGGTATAAATTAATTGAAATGTCAAATTTACCAACTCAAATTCTTTCTGGTGACGAAAGTAAGATTCGTCAGGTTGGATTTTTATTTACAACTCAATACAGTTTTATGTTCGAGTTGGTGGGTATATTTTTATTGGTAGCTCTAGTAGGTGCAGCATTTATTGCTAAAAAGGATGAATGATATATCGATAAATGCATTTTGGATGGTCTCTGCCTTTATATTTTCTATGGGTTTGGGAATCATTTTGCTCAAAAGAAATACTCTTTTTGTTTTAATGGGTATTGAGTTAATTTTAGCTGCAGCAAATTTGAATTTTGCAGCATTCAACCGAGGAGATCAGGAGCAACAAGGGCTCATGTTTTCTTTATTCGTCCTAGTCATTGGAGTTTGTGAAATCGCAATTGCCCTCGCCATTATCCTAATGGTTTACAGGAATCAAAAACATAAGATGGAAAATGAGAAAGTTTAAATGCTTTTTAGCTTAAAAAAATCTTCTCTAAATCTTTTTTAAATTTAATGGTCTTTGCCTTGCCTAAAACCCTTTCTAATTCTTCGTCTGATGCCTCCAACATATTTTTGATGGTACCAAAATGTTTGAATAGTTTTTGAGCGGTTAGTTTTCCAATCCCCTCCATTTCTTCCAATTGACTAATTAAAAAGTTCTTGCTTCTCTTATTCCTATGAGCGGTGATTCCGAATCGATGAGCTTCATCTCTTAATTGTTGAATTAGTTTTAACGATTCGGATTTTTTATCGATATAAATTGGCAATGAATCTTCTGGGAAATAGATTTCTTCTAATCTTTTTGCAATTCCAATGATTGGAATTTGTCCGTACAAGTTCAATTCTTTAAGTGCCTCACTGGCTGCACTAAGTTGCCCTTTTCCTCCATCAATAATAATTAGTTGGGGTAGATCAGCTTCTTCCTCGAGCAAGCGACTATATCTCCTAAAAACAACTTCCTTCATGGTCGCAAAATCATTGGGTCCTTCAACGGTTCTTGGAGTAAAAATTCTATAATCTTTTTTTGAAGCAGATGCATTTTTAAAACAAACCATTGCTGAAACGGGATTAGTGCCTTGTAAGTTTGAATTATCAAAGCATTCAATATGAATAGGTATTTGTTTTAATTGTAGATCGTTTTTTAAAGTAAGTAGAATTCTTTTTTTTCTGTCTCCACCACTTTCCTCTGAAGCTTTTCTATCGGCTTTCTCTTTTTTAAAGTAAAGAACATTTTTGAGTGACATTTCAAGTAATTTTTTTTTGTCACCCATTTGAGGGATTGTATTTTTTATTCCCTTGAATTCGATACTTAAAGGAATATTGGTAATGATTTCTTTTGCGTCACTTTGAAATTGTTCTCGTTTTTCGACGATCATCATTTCTAATAATTCTGATTCGCTTTCGTTCAATTTACGTTTGATTTCCCAAGTTTGTGCCTGAACAATTGTGCCATTTACAATATGCATAAAGTTGAAATACGAAATTTCCTCATCTGAAACAATTGTAAATACATCTGCATCATGTATACTTGGATTAACGACAGTCGATTTTGCCTGAAAATTATCGAGTAGTTCCCATTTTTCTTTTTTTTCCTGTGCTTTTTCAAAAGCTAGGGTATTGGAGGCTTCTATCATTTCCTGGTAGAATGAATTTTTAGCTACCTGAAAGTTTCCCTTTAGAATGTGATGTATTTGTTGAATATGATCATTGTATTCCAATTCTTCTTGCAAATTTTCGCATGGGCCCTTACAATTACCAATGTGGAACTCTAAACATACTTTGAATTTTTGGGAAAGGATGTTTTCCGATTTAAGATTAAGTGTACATGTACGAATTGGATACAATTGTCTGATCATCTCAATCAGGGTATGCATGGATTTTGGATTTGCAAACGGGCCATAAAATTGACCAATCTGATGATCAATTTTTCTTGTTGTCAGAATCCGAGGAAATCGTTCATGGGTAATACAAATAAAAGGATAAGTTTTATCATCTCTCAGTAATATATTAAAACGAGGTTGAAATTGTTTTATAAGGGTATTTTCTAAAAGTAGTGCATCAAATTCTGAATGAACTATGGTGAATTCAACATGTTTGATAAGTTGTACTAATCTTTTTGTTTTATTGTCTTGATGTTTGTTTACAAAATAGGAGCTAATTCTATTTTTTAAATTTTTAGCCTTTCCTATATATATAATGGTATTGTGTTCATCATAATATCTATAAACTCCTGGCTCAGAGGGAAGGGTTTGAAGTATTTCTTTTGGATGAACTTGCTGCATGATTCAAAAGTATCAAATAATTACAAAAATAAAATTATCTTCTTTTATAAATACAAAAATCAATTTTTTATCGAAAATGTTATTTTTCAAAGATTTCAAAATGCAGAAGCAAGTAACTTTCCCTGGGAAAATGTAAACGTTTAAAAAATTGAAAATTAGTAAAAAATGCGAAAAATTAGGAGTATTTATAAGATAAAATTGCACTTTTTTTAGATAAAAACCCTTGTTTTGTTGGATTTATCAAATAAAAAGTAAAAAAAATTAAAAAAATCAGGTTTTTATTTCATGATAATTTGCAATTGTACATATGATAAGTGATATTTGACTGATTAGAACAGTTTAGAACAGCTATGTGCTGATTGTTTTTAATTAACCTTTAAACCTATTTAATTGTAATTTTTAAAGAGTACAAAAAATTTATTTAACTAATGAAAGGAGGTCAAATTCAAAAAAATTCAAAACCGTTCAAACAGTAAACATTTTTAACAATTATTTTAACTAATTATGAAAAACAAATTTTACCAAAGTCTTGGGAGCTTTCTACTGCTAGTGATGGTAATGCTAGGAAGTTTCTCTTCTTTTGCTCAAGACCGTAAGGTTTCGGGTAAGGTTTCTGGACCTGATGGTCAAGGAATTCCAGGGGTTAGTATTTTAGTAAAAGGTACATCTACGGGTACAACTACTGACGTAAATGGATCTTTCTCTGTAAATGTTAAGTCTGGAAGTAGCGTTTTAACAGTTTCAGCTGTTGGCTACAAATCGAAGGATGTTAGCGTTGGGTCACAATCCAGTGTTGCAGTTACTTTAGATGAGGATGTATCTCAGTTGAGCGAAGTTGTTGTTACGGGTTATACCATCGACAACAGAAGAGAAACAACGGGTGCCGTTTCTATTGTTAAGGCAACTGATTTGACAATTCGTCCTTCAGGTAACGTTGAGCAGCAATTACAAGGTCGTGTGGCCGGTGTAACTGTAATTACCAACGGTCAGCCAGGAACAACTTCTCAAGTTCGTATTCGTGGATTTGGTTCATTTGGTCCAGCGGGTTCAAATGATCCTTTATATATTGTTGACGGTTTACCAGTTCCATCTACAGATTTTATCAACCCAGATGATATTGAAAACGTAACTGTATTGAAAGATGCGGCTGCTGCTTCAATCTATGGTGCTCGTGCTGCCAATGGTGTAATCGTATATACCACTAAAAAAGGTACTAAGTCTGCTAAGAAGTTAAATGTTTCTTATGATGCTATGTACGGTGTTACTGATCCAGGAACAGGACAAGCGATGATGAATCCAACTGATTTCGCTACTTGGACTTGGAATGGTTTGAAAAATTCAGGAATCACTCCTTCACACCCACAATTTGGTAATGGAGCTACTCCAGTTATTCCAGAATATATCAACGTAGGTGGTGCTGCTGGTCAGTCTACAGTTCCTGCAGATTGGAAATCTAAATACAACATTGACCCAACTGCTGGTGCGATTTACCAAGTAGTTAGAGCGAATAAAACAGGTACTGATTGGTACAAAGCCATTACTCGTTCAGCTCCAATTCACCGTCATTCATTAGGATTCTCTGGTGGTGGAGAAAACAGCCGTTATTATTTAGGATTAGGTATCCAAGATCAACAAGGTATCTTGATGTCTAATAGCTTCAAGCGTTATAGCTTCCGTGCTAATTCAGAATTCAATGTATTAAAGAACTTACGCATTGGAGAAAATATGCAGATTACTTACCGCCAGGCTTTAGGTCAAACAGGTGGTGCAGGTGGACAAGGTATTGCTCAAGATGAAAATGATATCTTGCAAGCATTCCGTATGCCTTCAATCATTCCAGTTTATGACGAAAATGGTGGTTATGCAGGTACTGCAGCAAAAGGATTTAACAATCCACGTAACCCAGTTGCTAACCAAACAGGTTTATTGAACAACAGAAGCTTTACAGGTAGTGCAGTAGGTAACGTTTATGCAGAATGGGATATCATTGAAGGTTTAACAGCTCGTACATCAGTTGGTGGTCAGTATTCTAACCAATACAACTGGTCTTATTCTCGTTTACAATACGAAAACTCTGAAAATAACTCAGCGTTTGGTTATAACGAGGGTGCAGGTTATTCTTTCGCCTATACCTTTACTAATACATTGAATTACAAGAAGAAATTCGGTAAGCACAATGTAGATGTTTTAGTTGGTCAAGAAGCATTGAATACTGGTGCTGGTCGTTCAATGTCAGCAGGTGGTTTCAATCCATTCTCTATCGATCCTAATTATATCACAATGAGTACTGTTGCTGGTTCTGGTAAAACGGTAAACTCTAACCAATTCGCAGGTGTAAATTTCGCCTCAGTATTTGGTCGTGTTAACTACATGTTTGATAACAAGTATATCTTAACTGCAGTTGTTCGTCGTGATGGTTCTTCTCGTTTCGGTGCGAATAGCCGTTATGGTATTTTCCCTGCATTCTCTGCAGCATGGAGAGTTTCTTCTGAAGATTTCATGAAGGATTTAACTTGGGTTAACGATTTGAAAATCCGTGGAGGTTATGGTACAATGGGTAACTCTAACCCAGTTGATCCAAATAACCAGTACAGCTTGTTCTCTACAAACATTGGTCGTTCAGTATACGATATTAATGGTTCAAACTCTTCAGTTGCTGAAGGTTATTATAGAACTCGTGTTGGTAACCCAGATGCTAAGTGGGAAACTGCAATTACTAAAAACATTGGATTTGATGGTACATTCTTAAACGGTCGTTTAGATGTTATTGTTGATTTCTGGCAAAAAGATACTAAAGACTTATTATTAGCTTTACCTATCCCTGCTACAAATGGTTTTGATGCAGCCGCTCCTTCGGTAAACATTGGTTCAATGGTAAACAAAGGTTTAGATATCGCTGTTAATACAAAAGGTAAAATCACTTCTGATTTGGATTATGATTTAGGTGTTACAGCTGGTTTCTTGAAAAACGAAATTACTGGTATTGCTGATGGTTTGACTTATATTTCAACTATCAACCCAGGATATCGTGGTTTGCAACCAATTCGTAACCAATTAGGTTATTCAATTTCTTCTTTCTACGGATATAAAGTACAAGGATTGTTCCAGTCTGCTGCTGAAGCTGCTTCTGCTCCTAAGCAAGATGGTGCTGCTGCTGGTCGTTTCCGTTATGTAGATGTAAATGGTGATAACAAAATTGATGCGAATGACAGAACTTACTTAGGTTCTCCAGTTCCAACGTTCACAGCAGGTTTGACATTCCGTTTATCTTACAAGAACTTTGATTTAGTTTCACAAGCAAACGGATTCTTTGGAAACAAAATTTTCAATGCATCTAAGTGGTTTACTGATTTCTTCCCATCTTTCCAAGGTGCTGCAATCAGTGAGCGTGTAAAAGATTCTTGGACTCCAAGCAACACTGGTGCTACTATTCCAATTTTCGAAACTGCTTCTAACTTCTCTACAAATACGCAAGCTAACTCATTCTACGTAGAAAATGGTGATTATATTAGATTGCAAACTGTAACTTTAGGTTATACTATGCCTCAAAGTATCCTTTCTAAGTTGAAAATGAATAAGTTGAGAGTATTTGCTTCTGCAAACAACTTGTTCACTATCACTAAATACCAAGGATTAGATCCAGGTGTTGGTGGTAATGCAGATACTCAATTTGGTATTGATGTAGGTAACTACCCTATCACAAAGAGTTATACTGTAGGTTTGAATATTGGTTTTTAATTTAAAATCATAAAAAAGAAATGAAGAATAAATCATATTTAGTAAAAAGAGGCAAAGTTGCTGCAGGTTTTTTAGCCGTAGCATTACTAGGTTTCGCTTGTAAGGATACCTTCTTGGAGGTAAAACCTGCAGGTTCAATTTCAGAATCTCAATTATCTTCTAAAAAGGGTATTGAAGGTTCATTAATTGCGGCATATTCTATGCTTTCAGGTTCGGGTACACGTATGGTGCATCCATGGAACTGGGTATGGGGTTCTGTACGTGGTGGTGACGCTAACAAAGGAACTGACCCAGGTGATTTCTCGGATATTAATCCTATCCAAACTTATTCATACCAATCAACTCAAGGGGTTATCAATGATAACTACAGAGGTTTGTATGAAATTATTGCTCGTGCAAATAACGTGTTACGTTTATTAAAAGTTGCTGCTTCTGATGTATCAGCTGCTGATAAAGTAAGAATTGAAGCAGAAGCTAAATTTTTACGTGCTCACGCTTATTTCTCATTAAAGCGTAATTACAACAATACTCCATATGTTGATGAAACTCAGGATTTACAAGTTGTTAAGAATGACAAAGATTTATGGCCTCTAATTGTGGCGGATATGAACTTTGCTTACACTAACTTGCCTGAAACTCAAGGTGCTGCTGGTCGTGCAAACAAGTGGGCTGCTGCTGCATACTTAGGTAAAATTAAGTTATACCAAAAAGATTATTCTGGTGCAAAAACGTTGTTTGATGCTTGTATCGCTAGTGGTGTAACTGCTAACGGTAAGAAGTATGCCTTGATGGATAAATTTGGTGACTTATTCAAAGCATCAAATGACAACAATGCAGAATCAATTTTCGCTGTTCAAGCTGCATCTAACACAGGTTCTGTGAACAATGCAAATGCTGATGGTGATTTGAACTGGCCATACAACACAGGTCCTAATGGTCCAGGTAACTGTTGTGGATTCTTCCAGCCATCATTTGAATTAGTTAACTCTTACCGTACAGCTAATGGTTTACCATTATTGGATGGTTCTTACAATACGGGTTCTAATCAAGTGAAGACAGACATGGGTCTTACTACAGAAGCTTCTTTTACTCCTGATGCTGGTGAATTAGATCCACGTTTGGATTGGACAGTTGGTCGTCGTGGAATCATGTTCTTAGATTGGCAAGATCACCCAGGTCAAGCTTGGATTCGTAATCAGCCAAATGGTGGTCCTTATTCACCTAAGAAGTATTCTTACTATAAATCTGATAAAGGTTCGTTGCAAGATAACTCTTCTTGGACTCCAGGTTATACTGCTTTGAACTATACTGTAATTCGTTTTGCTGACTTATTATTAATGGCTGCAGAGTGTGAAATTGAAGTTGGTTCATTAGCAAAAGCACAAGAGTATGTAAATAGAATTCGTACTCGTGCGGCTAATTCATCTGGTTTCGTGAAGAGTTCATCTGGTTCAAATGCAGCTAATTATGTAATTAATACTTATGATGCTGCTTGGACTGATAAAGTTGCTGCTAGAGCTGCTGTACGTTTCGAGCGTAAGTTAGAGTTAGCAATGGAAGGTCACCGTTTCTACGATTTAGTTCGTTGGGGAACAGATGTTACTGAAATCAATAACTACTTAGATTATGAGTCGGGTGCAGGTCGTTTACCTAATACGTTGCCAAAGAGAGGTGCGTATCAAGCTAAGCATGCATTGTTACCAATTCCTCAATCTGAGATTGATTTAGTAAACAAGAAAGAGACAATCATTACTCAGAATCCTGGGTTTTAATTGATAGCTTATTTAATTAAAAGGGTGGTACAAAAGTACCACCCTTTTTTTGTTCTTATCTAGCCTATAATTGCTTTATTTGCCTTTTTTTAGTAAATTCATCATGTGTTTAAAATGATTATTTGGTGATTGAATATGAAAAAGTATATTTTATTCTTACTCTTAATTTCTACCTTTTTTGTTGTATCCTGCGGAAGTAAAAAAACCTTTGAATTATTAGATGCTTATTATACTGGAATCACCTTTTCTAATGATGTCAAGGATAATGATACGTTGAATATTTTACGTCAAGAATATTTATATAATGGTGGTGGCGTTGGAATGGGTGATTTTAACCAAGATGGCTTACAAGATTTATTTTTTGCAGCTAATGTTGTTGAATCTAAATTGTATATCAACAAAGGTGAATTAAAATTTGAAGATGTTACTTCTAAATCGGGATTGGATACTAAAAAAAGATGGTGTTCAGGTGTTAGTGTAGTGGATATTAATTCAGATGGTTTATTGGATATCTATGTTTCTGTGACCATGAAAAAAGCAGACGTTGACAGAGAAAATTTACTTTTTGTGAACCAAGGAATTAAGGATGGAATACCTTCCTTTAAGGAAATGGCGAAAGAGTATGGAGTGAATGATAATGGTTTTTCTCAACATGCTGTATTTTTTGATTATGATAAGGACGGTGATTTAGATTTATATGTTTTGACAGATAAAATTGATGATTCACCTGCTATTTATAGGGCAAAAGTTATGGATGGTTCCTATCCTAATACAGATCGATTATATCGTTGTGATTTTTCAAAAGACTTAAATCATCCAGTTTATACAAATGTTTCTAAAGAAGCAGGGATTACAATTGAGGGATTTGGACTTGGAGTAGCTATTTGTGATATAAACAGAGATAATTGGCCAGATATATACGTTACAAATGATTATGTGTCGGACGACTTATTGTATATAAATAATCAAGATGGCACGTTTACAGACCAGGCAAAAAAATATTTTAAGCATACCAGTCAAGCTGCGATGGGAAATGAGGTCAATGATATCAATAATGATGGCTTGGCTGATTTTGTAGTGTTGGATATGTTGCCTAAGAATAATGAGCGTAAAAAGCAGTTTTTGCCAGCAAATAATTATCAAGTTTATGTGAATTCAAACAATTTCAATTATACCTATCAGTATATGAGAAATTCAATGCAGCTAAATCCTGGTGTATATGACAAGGACCATGTGAAGCAGTTCAGTGAAATTGGATTATTAGCGGGTATGGCAGAAACGGAATGGAGTTGGTGCCCTTCTGTTACTGATTTTGATAATGATGGATACCGTGATTTGTTGATAACCAATGGTTTTCCAAAAGATGTTACGGATAGAGATTTTATGATGTATCATGCAGAATCTGCATTACTGGCAACGGAGGATATGTTATTAGATCAAATACCTGTCATAAAAGTAGTCAACTATGCATTTAAGAATAAAGGAAATTTAAAATTTGAGGATGTTTCTAAAGAATGGGGTTTTGATATACCCTCATTTTCAAATGGTGCAGCTTACGGGGATTTAGATAACGATGGGGATTTAGATTATGTTGTTAACAATATCAATGATCAAGCCTTTGTTTATAAAAACAATTCAATTGAAAATAATCCGGATGAAAGTCATTATCTAAGAATTAAAGTGGATCCACCTAAGGGTACACCTTTAGAAGGGGCATTAATGTGTAAAATAGAAGGTAAATATGATAATGGTGAGTATTTTTATTACGAATATTCGCCATATCGTGGCTACTTGTCGAGTGTTGAACCAATTTGCCATATTGGTTTAGGAAAAAACCGTAAGATTAGTGAATTAAGGATTCTTTGGCCAAATGATAAAATGCAAATCATTAAAAATCCTGGAGTTGATAAAGTTATTTCAATTAAACCATTTGATGCCACATTGACCTATCAATCAATTTTGAGTCCAAATAAACCCTTGTATTCAGATATTTCTTCTCTTATTGAAGACCATACCGTTCATCAAGAATTTGATTTTGTAGATTTTAATTTTCAAAATCTAATGCCTCATAAATTGTCGGAATTAGGTCCATGTTTGACCCAAGGAGATGTGAATGGAGATGGAAGAGTTGATTTTTTTATGGGAGGGGCTAAATTTACCTCAGGGGCATTTTACATTCAACAAGCCGATGGAAAATTCAAGGCAAAGTCCTTAGAATCGGATTTTACGATGCTTAAAAAAATGGGAGAGGATTTAGGGGTTCTGCTTGTTGATTTGGATAAGGACAAAGATTTAGATTTATATATCTGCAGAGGAGGTAATGAAAATAAAGTAAATGATGCTGCCTTGCAAGATGTTATTTATCAAAATGATGGTAAGGGTAATTTTACCTTACTTCCTAATGCTCTTCCTGTGTTTAATGAATCAAATGCAATTGTATCAGCAAATGATATCGATCACGATGGTGATATAGATTTATTTGTGGGCGGAAGAAATATTCCTTTTCAATATCCTAAGGCTGCAAATTCGCGTTTATTATTAAATGTTTCACAAGGTGGAAAAATTTTGTTTAAAGATGTTACCACTTCCAATTCACTTGAATTTATCAATTTTGGATTAGTTTGTGACGCCACATTTGCTGATATTGATGGAGATCAATGGGATGATTTGATATTGGCAAGTGAATTTGCCTCTGTTCAAATATTTAAAAATTCAAATGGTAAGTTTACAAAAATAACTGAAAATGGATTAGAAAAGGTTTCGGGATTATGGACTTCCATTCGTGCTGCTGATTTAGATAAAGATGGGGATGTTGACTTTGTGGCAGGAAATATGGGTGAAAATACCTTGTTAAAAGCCAATTCTGATCGGCCAGTAGATGTAGTTCATGGAGATTTAGATGGAAATGGAGTTTATGATGTATTTCCTTTTGTGCATTTTGTAAATGAAAAGGGAGAATATGATTCCTATCCTTTACATGGAAAAGATGATGTTAATAAAATGTTGATAGCCACTAAAAAGCGTTGGGTTTATTTTAAAGATTATGGAAAAGCTACTCAATCAGAATTTTTTACAGAAGAAGAAAAGAAGAAATCAACTCGCTCTAGTTTTAATTCAAATGCCTCGGTTTGGATTGAAAATCTGGGAAATGGTAAATTTAAGGTGCATGAATTACCTGTGGAAGCACAGTTTTCTTGTATCAATGCCATTGAAATCATGGATGTAAACAATGATAAGAATTTAGACATTGTATACGTTGGGAATAATTATGGAAATGAGGTTTTTATAGGAAGGTATGATGCCTCAAACGGTGGTGTTTTATTAGGAAATGGGAAAGGTAAGTTTAGTTTTTACCGTGATTCTGGATTTGAAGTAACAGGGGATGCAAAATCTCTTATCCGAATCAATAATGTATTAATTGCTGGCCAGAACCGCGGTCCAATTAAACTATTCAAAAAACTTAATTAACAATTGTTGAGTCGGCAGGAAGGCCATTGCAAGTAAAATCAAAATGAAAATTTTCAGGTTTTAAAAAGGGCATTTTTGTATAACCTTCAATAGCAAGGCTTGGGTCTGCGTAAACTTTTTCCATGAATTTCGCGTAGGCTGGCATAGCCATTTTTGCACCTTGTCCCAAGGCTAAGCTTCTGAAGTGAATACTTCTATCATCACCTCCAACCCATACACCGGTAACTAATTTTTGAGTTACACCCATGAACCATCCATCAGAGAAGTTGGATGTGGTTCCTGTTTTAGCGCCAATTTCATTTCCTGCAACAATGGAAGTTCTTTTTAAACCTTCAGCTGTTCCTAATGGTTCGTCTACTGCACCTCTAAGCATATAAGTCATTAAATAAGCCGTTTCGGGTTTAATTGTTGCTTTTGTTGTTGATGAATATTCTTTCAAAATAGTACCTACTTTATCGGTAATTTTCAAAATCATAATTGGTTCATTTCTTTCACCTAAATTAGCTAATGTTCCATAAGCTGATACTTGCTCAAAGACGCTAACCTCCGATGCACCAAGGCATAGAGCAGGTCCTTCGTAGAGTGGACTTTCAATTCCACATTTATGCGCAAATTCAGCAATTTTAGAAGGTCCTAGCGTTTTCATTAATTTGGCTGAGATGGTATTGATAGATAATGCCATTGCTCTACGCAAACGCAAGTTTTCATAGGAGTATTTGCCGTCTGAATTTTGTGGTGTCCATGTTCCGCCAGTTAAACCATCTTCTTCACCAAATGTAACGGGCTCGTCTATTAATTCATCACATGGAGTGGCGACCTCATTTTCGATAGCTGCACCATAAACAAATGGTTTGAAGGTGGAACCTGGTTGCCTTTTACTTTGGGTTATATGATCGAATTTAAAATATTTATAATTGATACCACCGATGTAAGCCTTAATATGGCCATTGGTAGGATCCATCGCCATGAAGCCACAATTAAGGATACGTTTATAGTAATTTAATGAATCCATTGGACTCATTAGGGTATCAATATCACCTTGATAGGAAAATATATTCATGCGAACTTTCCGATTTAATTCTTCCCAAACCTTGTACTCATCATTGTTATAAGCCTCCATTAATTCTCTATAACGAGGAGTTCGTTTCATAGCATCGCGAAGGAAACCTTTTAATTCTTTCATCTCCTCATTTACCCAAGGATTTCGACCTCTCCAATGATCATAAAATAATTTTTGTTCTGCCTTCATATGCTCTAATACGGATTCTTGAGCATATTTTTGCATTCTTGAATCGATTGTAGTATGAATTCTTAGACCTGAAGTATATAAATTTAATTGTTGATCTTCTGGTCTAGACGCATTGATTTCTTTCAATGCAGCCAAAACCTCTTTACGGATTGCCTCTCTAAAATAAGGAGCATCACCGGTATTTTGATTTTCTACTTTAAAATGTAAATTCAGTGGATTTTGTTTTAATTTCTCTGCATCTTCCTCCGTGAGGTATTCGTATTTTGCCAATTGACCAATGACAACATTTCGTCGATTAAGTGTTTTCTCTGGACGGACTCTAGGGTCATAAAGGGAAGGGTTTTGTAATAATCCTATTATTGTAGCGGCTTCTGAATAAGAAATATTTTTTAAATCTTTTTGAAAATAAGTTCTGCATGCCACTTGGATGCCATAGGCATTGTTTCCATAACTGACCTCATTTAGGTACATGGCCATTATTTCTTGCTTTGTATACCTTCTTTCGAGTTTGATGGCAAGGATCCATTCTTTTATTTTTGCAATGGCTGTTTTAAGTCCACCAACTTTCATTAATAAACCCATGTAAAGTGGGTCCTCTTCACCATATTCTAAGGTTCTGGTATTAAATAAATTTTTAGCCAATTGTTGGGAAATGGTACTGCCTCCTCCTGAAGTGCCTAAGGAGAATGCTACTCGCAGCATGGATCGAAAATCGATTCCTGAATGCGTCGTAAATCGAGCATCCTCTGTTGCCATTAATGTGTTAATAATTACAGGAGGTAATTCTTCAAATTCAACTGGATTTCTATTCTCTCTGAAGTATTTTCCGATTTCTTGACCATCTTCAGAGATGATTAAGGAGGCTTCTTGGCTTTTGGGATTTTCTAATTCCTGTAAACTTGGCATCCCGCCAAATAGCCAAAATAAATTAAAATTTACTGCGGCAATAAAAAGGACGATAGTTACAAATCCTCCAATAAAGGCTTTATAAAAAAACTTGATTAATTTTTGATATTTTCCAACTTCAAATGAAATCATTGTTTTTTGCTTTGGTATGTTTTTAATAAATCTTCAGCTTCTTTTTTTAGTGGACTTTTCGGAAAGCTTTGAATAAATAGAGATAATAGATTTTCATAACTCGCTAAATCTTTTAATCCTCCCTTGTTCAAAGCCTTTAAAAATAGAACCTTGTCCTCTAAACTACTTCCGGGAAATTGATGATCAATTAACAAGCAATTTTGAAAGGACTGTTCATATTTGCCTTCTTTATAAATTAAAAATGCTTTTTCATATGCCTTTTTGGCTTCCAATTCTTTGTTGTCACTCAAACTTCCCGTTTCATTTTTTAATATAAGTGTTTTAAAATGAGATTCAGGGTATTTTTCAAAAAGCGATTGTTTGTAGGAATCTCTTAATTTAGGATTTATTTCTTCACTTATATACAATAAATATAACGTTTCAGCTTCATAAGAAGTTTGGGGAAATCTTTTCAATAGGGAACCTAATTGTTCTTTGGTTAAATCATTATCATTTAGTTCAAATTTTGCAAATTTACCAGATTCAAAAATAAGTTTTTCTGTGCTTTTTTGAACTTCAATCTGTTGCTTTGTTGTTTTTGGAATTTTTGCCAACCAAATACTTAATGAATCCTTAGGTGTTTCTGAAACAACTGAATCTTTTGCAATGGTAGTTTTTGTATCAATTATTTTAGTTGAAACGGAGGAATTTGATGAATTAGGAGAAAGGCTTGAATTGTTTTTTGTTTTTCTGTTCCAAAAATCTTCTAAATTTCTTACACCCCATTTTGAAACAAATTCTTGCTCACCCCTTATCCTCACCATGTCATTATAAAAATAAAAGGATTGTTGTTCTGGACTACTTTGTCTCCTCGTAAATAATAGTTGGGGGATGGGTGTTTGTAGGTTTGAAGGAGTAAAAGCTTTAGTAGTATCCTTTTTGGCGTTTTTTGAATCTTGAAATTTGGTATAAATTTTCTTTAAATCTTCGTCAGATTTTGAGGAAAGAACAAGCAATGAATCATTTAGCTGAATTCCATTAACCAATTGATCAAATTTTTTCCATTTCTCTGTTAACTTTTTAATTTCAGGATATTCACTGTGAGAAATGGAAAGATAACTAATTGCACTATCGTAATAAGCAATCGCTTCTTTAGGCCTTCTAAATTGTTTTGCAAATAAATGCCCTAATTGTAAATAAAGTTCACCTTTTTGATCTGCATTTTTTGCACCTAAAGTCCAATATTCTTTGGCTTTTTCGAATTCATTTTTTTGGTAATAAATTTGACCAAGTGCCACGTAAATAAATGGTTTTAAATCTTCATTTTTCCCTTCTTTTAACATTTTTAAAAGAGCAGGTTCATCATCCAAAATTTGAGCAATTGCCAAGTTTGCTTGAAAAGATAAATCATAGTTTCCCTTTTCTTTGGTAACCGATTTAAAATAGGACAAAGCTCTATCATTATTTCCTTGTAAAAAATACATTTGACCTAAAATGTATAAAATCCTTGATTTTTCTTTTGAATTGGTAATTAATGAAATAGATTCTTCTAATAGGGCAATAGATTTAATGGGTTCTTTCTTTTTTTGGTGATACCAAGCATTAGCAATATAAAATTCTTTACTCTGTGATTTATCCAAATTTTGGGTCAATAGGAATTCATTTACTTTATCAGCTTCTTGGAATTCCTCTGTTTGGATATAAATTTTATATAAATTCAATAAAGAACTTATTTTTGATTTATTGTCTGGATCAATTGAGTTGACATATTTAAAGGTTTCAATTGCATTTTTCCAGTCCGATTGATAGATTCTACCTTTTCCTATTAAAAAATAAGCATCGTCAATATAGGCAGAGTTTTGGTGTCTGTCAATCACAATAGATGCTTTTTTGATTATTTTATCAATTACATCTTTGTAGTTATTGGCAATAATAGAATCGGGTAAACTGATAATGGGCAATAGGTTTCTGTAATTTTCTTTTGTACTATCTCTCAATCCTTTTAAAATCTCTTTTTCAATACGTTCAGCTTGCCAAATTGCATTGTATTTTGCGTTGATGTTATGAAATGCAACTGATGCAGGTCTGCGACTAAACTGCGAACAGGAAGTAAGTAGGAATGGTAATAAACAAAAGGTCAGGAACCTCTTCATTAGGTATTCAATAATTATTCAAATTTACGAGAATATTTAACGAAATTTAGATAAATTTCGCATATTTCAAGAAGTTTTTTTCATTCATGAATCCATATCAACGATATATCGGAGCTGCATTTCAAATGCTGGTTACCATTCTTTTAGGAGTATGGCTGGGGAGGTATTTAGATGCATATTTTGAATTTCAAAAACCATGGCTAACCTTAACAGGATCTTTACTAGGAATCGCAGTTGCTATGATAGGCCTAATTAGAAGTTTACCAAAATAAACTTTTACCATAAAATAGTAGTAAATTTGCTTTAATATTCATTTTTTGATGTTTAGCGGAAGGAACCGAATCATTTTTATATTTTTTGTTTTCATTTGTTTAGCCTTTTTGGCTAAGCTTATGTACCTACAAGTGTTTGATGATTCTTATGTAAAAGCTTCAGACAATAATGCGATTCGAAAAATTATTCAAATTCCATTTAGAGGTGAGATTTATGATAGGAAGAACAAATTAATTGTTTTTAATACACCTATTTATGATTTATATGTAACACCCAAAAAAGCTAAGGTTATCGATACCAATCGTTTTTGTCAACTCTTTGCCATAGAAAAATCATTTTTTATCAAGCAAATGATAAAAGCTAAAGCCTATAGTAAATTAAAACCCTATTTGTTTCTTAGAAATTTGTCAAAAGAAGATTTTGCAAAAGTCCAGGATGCAATGATTGATTTTCCAGGTTTTTCGTTTGTTACCAATTCCTTTCGTACCTATCAATCCTTGGCATTTTCAAATGCTTTAGGGTATGTTGCAGAAATTAATCCTAGTAAATTATTGGAGCAAAAAGTAGATTACTATCGTCAAGGAGATTTAATAGGAATAAGTGGTTTAGAGTCTTTTTATGAGGAGGTATTACGGGGACAACGTGGAGTAAAATATAGAATGGTTAATAGTAATGGCGTAGAAAAGGGAGAATTTAAAAATGGAGAATTAGATGTTAATCCAATAGCCGGACAAAACTTATATACAAGCATAGATATCAAATTACAAGAATATGCAGATAGTTTGATGCGAAATAAGGTAGGTAGTGTTGTTGCCATTGAACCATCCTCAGGTGAAATTCTTACCATGGTTTCTGCCCCATCTTATGACCCAAGCATGTTGGCTGGTAGAAATTTTTCAAGATATTATGGTAAGTTAGCTTTGGACCCACTTAAACCTTTGATAAACCGTCCTCCTTCTGCCTATTATCGACCTGGTTCAACATTTAAACTTGTACAAGCGCTCGTTGGTCAACAATTAGGAATTATCAATTCGGGCAGTGTATTTACACATGCAGGCGCTCCTGTCAAGTGCCATAGTCATAATACATCGCATAATGATTTGCATAATGCTATACAATGGTCTTGTAATCCCTATTTTTATCATGCCTTTCGAAAAATTTTATATGATGGAACCACGGGGGATACGTATGAAAGATCTGCACAAGGGCTAAAAAGATGGGAGGAGTTAGTAGCAAATTTTGGATTTGGACGAAAATTGGGAATTGACCTTGGAAATGAAAAAAAAGGTAATCTACCGAATGTAGATTATTACAATAAAATTTACAAAGGAGAGAATACGTGGAAATTTTCTAATATTTATTCCTTAAGCATTGGTGAAGGAGAATTAGTAGTGAGTCCACTTAAAATGGCGAATCTAGCTGCAATTATTGCAAATCGAGGATGGTATATTCCACCACATTTGGTAAAAGGTGTAGGGGATAAGAAATCAATAGATCCATTTTATAAAACAATTATTCCTGTTGGGGTGGATTCAAAATATTTCGGGGTAGTTATTGATGGAATGCGAGATGCTGTGATTCACGGAACTGTGGGTTCGGAAGGCCGAATTCCTGATATTGTTATGTGTGGTAAAACTGGAACATCACAAAACAAGAAGGGACAAAAAGATCATTCCATTTTTATAGCCTTTGCACCAATGGATAAACCCAAAATTGCTATTGCTGTATTTGTAGAAAATGCTGGATTTGGTGGTTTTGCTGCCGCTCCTATTGCTTCCTTGATTGTAGAGAAATATTTGAAAGGTAGAGTTGACCGGAAGGCAGTTGAAACAAAATTTTTAAATATGAGCTACATGGCAAATGTCATTTCTGCAAATGCTAATTTGTTTAGTAAAACCAAAAAGGATACTACAAAACATGAAAAGCTTTAAATTGGATTGGTTGGCCTTTACATTGTATATCCTATTCGTTGCAATAGGCTGGCTTACTATTTATTCTGCTGTTTATAATCCGGAGGCACCTTTGTGGATTTTTGATTCTAGTTTTTACGAAACAAATGCTGGAAAACAATTGATTTGGCTTGGAACAAGTGTCATATTGATCATTTGTATTTTGGCGATAGATTTTCGTTTTTTTGAAAGTTTTGCCCCTTTAATTTATGGAACATTTATTTTTTTGCTAATGGCTGTTCCTTTTTTGGGAGTAACAATAAATGGTTCCCATTCATGGTTTAAATTTGGATCAATAACCATTCAGCCTGCCGAATTTGCAAAAACAGCTACAGCCCTTCTTTTAGCAAGGTATGTAAACGATTCTCTTGTTAATTTGAAAAAATTTAAGAACCAATATATTGCAGCTGCGATCATTGGCCTTCCAATGGTTCTGATTATCGCTTCCAATGAAACCGGTTCTGCTTTAGTTTTTGCCTCATTTTTAATATTACTTTATCGAGAAGGTTTACCTGGAGAATATCCTGGTTTGCTATTGGCTGTAATTCTTATTTTAGTATTGGCATTAATGGTGAAACCATTAAATATTTTACTTTTCTTGGTAATTATTGCCATTATAATTGCCCTTTCTTTACCCATTTATTTGCAAAGAATGTATCAAACTTATATAAAATTGGCATTGGGTATTTTGGTTATTATGTCAATTACTTCTACAGTCGATTTTTTAGTAAATAATGTTTTGAAAGAGCATCAAAGAAATCGAATCAAAGTATTAATTGATCCTGAATTTGATCCGAGAGGTTTAGGATATCAATTGACTCAATCTAAAATTGCAATTGGTTCTGGTGGATTTTTTGGAAAAGGATATTTGCAAGGTACTCAAACAAAGTTCGATTTTGTGCCAGAACAAAGTACTGATTTTATTTTTTGTACCATTGGAGAGGAACAAGGTTTCGCTGGTGTAATGATTGTGATAGGGCTTTTTTTACTATTTTTATGGAGACTTATGTATTTAGCAGATCGTCAAAGATCTAGATTTGCACGAGCCTATGGATATGGTGTTGTAGGAATCATTTTTTTTCATTTTTTTGTTAATATTGGCATGACCATTGGACTAATGCCAATTATGGGAATTCCTCTTCCTTTTATTAGTTATGGGGGCTCTTCTCTTTGGTCATTTACGATATTGTTATTTATTTTTCTAAAATTAGATGCACATCGTGCCGATATGCTCTCTAGATAACCTTTAAATCTATGAATTCTGATAAAATTACTTCAAAAGCGAAACTTTTAATACTCGTTGCTTCCTTAGGGTACTTTGTAGATGTTTATGATTTGATCTTATTTACGGTTGTACGTAATCCAAGCTTGAAAAGCTTAGGACTTTCTGGTGATGAATTATTGAATCAAGGTCTAAATTTGATGAATATTCAAATGGGAGGTATGCTGCTTGGGGGTATTTTGTGGGGAATTTTTGGTGATAAAAAAGGTCGTAAATCTGTTTTATTTGGTTCGATTTTAATGTATTCTCTTGCAAATGTCTTGAATGGTTTAGTGATGGATATGACGAGTTATGCTATTCTTCGTTTCATAGCCGGTATTGGGTTGGCAGGTGAATTAGGGGCTGGAGTTACTTTGGTGAATGAAAGTCTTCCAAAATCCAAAAGAGGAATAGGAACCTTATTTATTGCAGGTGTTGGAGCCTCAGGAGCTATTTTTGCACCGATGGTTGCTAATTTAAGTTCAGACCCTGAATGGTGGAGAACTTGCTATTACATCGGCGGAGGCATGGGATTAGCCCTCCTTTTGATGCGTTTAGGTACCTTTGAATCAAATCTTTATAATGAGATGGATAAAGGGGTCAAAAGAGGTGATTTTATGCAACTTTTTAGAACCAAAGAAATCTTTTTAAGATACCTTTATTGTATTTTAATGGGTGTACCTATTTGGTATATCATTGGTATTTTAGCATTTTCTTCTCCAGAAATTACAAAAATTATTGGAATCGAAGGAACAATTACAAGCGGTGATGCAGTAATGTATTGTTATTTAGGTTTAACGATAGGTGATTTTGCAGCGGGTTACCTCAGTCAATTGCTTAAAAGTCGTATCAAAGTGATGCAGTATTATCTTTATGTTTCTATTTTAATAATGGTTGCCTATTTGTTTTTTATTAAAAACATTGATGTTGTATCTGCGAAAGTAATTTTAACTCTACTTGGTTTTTTTGGTGGTTATTGGGCCGTATTTGTTACCAGTGCATCAGAACAATTTGGAACGAATTTACGTTCAACGGTTACAACAACAGTGCCTAATTTCGTAAGAGGCTCCTTGATTTTAGTTAGTTTGTTGTTTAAATATCTAATTAATATTGTTGGATTATTAAATAGTGCTGCTATTGTTGGTGTCATTTGTTTCTCCATAGCATTATTTGCCTTGTCTCGATTGAAAGAGTCCTTTGGTCAATCTTTAGATTTTGTCGAATAATGGCCCTTATTTCAAAGAAAAAAGAACTTTATCGGATTAATAATCGTCTTCGAAAATATTTAATTAAATATAATCGCGAATATCCTATGACAATTTCATACGACGATTTACTTCGGTATGAAAATGCCATTATATTGTACGATAAAAGCGGAAATGATACTTTATGGGAATCTGTTTATTATTCCCAAACAGATCAGGAAGATGTTTTTGAATCGTTGAAACAAATTTATGCTGATTTAAAAACCGATGGAAATGAAGAAGTAATCAAACATTTAGTGATTGATCGGGTTGATTTTTGCACGTACGGAAATACAAATCCTTTCCGGATACGAATTGTTAATAAAGTAAATGATAATTTTGACTATTTCTATATTAAAATTGCGGATGCGAGTAGGGTTTATGGTCTTGAATTAGAACATATTCTTTCTCCTAATCGCATCAATTATGTTACTTACGGAAATACTTTGGTAGAGGAGCACATAGCTGGAGTTCCAGGAGATATTTTTTTGATGAATGAATCATTGGATACGCTTGAGTCGCCTGTTCGACTGGCTAAGGAGTTTGTAAAATTCAATGAACGGTGCTTGGTGCAGTTATTAGGTGATATGCATAGCTCCAATTATGTAATTATCACGACTCCTGATTTTGAAGAAATGTACTACCGAATTCGGCCAATTGATTTTGACCAACAATGTTATGAGGGAAAAAAATCAGTGTATCTTCCTCAATACTTTAAGCAAAATAACCCATTGATTGAACTAGGGATGAGACTTATGACTTCGGAATCAATGAATCAATATCAAATTGAAGAAAGGTCCATGATTTCAAGTCGATTGAAGTCTGAAAGCCAGCGTGTATATGATTTAATGGAAGTAATGGCTGTTGATGAAATCGCACCAATTGAGCATATTCATCAATTGAGATCTGAATTAGCAAAGCATTATAAGGACAATCGATTTTTGACCTGTGAAACGATGGGTCAAATGGTTTGGCATAGTTTAGAATTAGTTCGAAAACATTAATGCTTTGACTGGTAGGCTGCCAAAGCCATTAAACAAAATCCAATTATATAGGATAATCCACCAATTGGTGCAATTGCCCCGAATGTTTTTATCCCAGTAAAACAAATTAAATAGAGTGATAGAGGGAAAATAATACTTCCTGCAATCATCATTCTTCCAGCTCTTCTTATCACTTTATTGCTCATTTGGTTTTGCCAAATTCCAATAAGAATGAGTGCTAATCCACCATACATTTGGTATTTTGCAGCTGTTTCAAAAGTATCTAATTGATTTTGTTTAGCCAAAAAATCATGCAGACTGTGTGCTCCAAAGGCTCCTAAAGCCACTGAAAGAGCTGCTTGCAATGATCCAATAATTAAACTACTATTTTTCATAGAATAAAAAAGCCTTGCATGGCAAGGCTTTTTGTTAAGAGGCTAATGATACTTTTAAATCATTTAATTTTCTTCTAATGGAATCATCAATTTGTTGATCACCTACACGTAAAATAAATCCTCCGATTAAAGTTGGATCTACTTTTTCAATTAATTCAACCTCTTTACCTGTATGTTTCTGCACAATTTGAGCAAAATATTTTTTTTGCTCTGAGGTAAGGGCTGTTGAACTTAGCACTTCAGCTTTTTGAATACCTTTGAAATCAGCATAAAGGTTGATGAATTGCTTCGCGATTGCTGGCAAAACTTTTTCTCTATTTTTATTAGTTATGATTTCAAAAATGGCAAAAGAAATTGGATTAAATGATTTTTTAAACAATTTAGATAAAATTGCTAACTTATCGGTATGTTTGATAATTGGACTTTTCATTGCCAAAACTAAGTCTTGACTTGCTTCACAGGACTCAGCAAAATCCACCATATCCTTATAAACTGCATCCACAGCTTTTTTTTCAATAGCT